>Ga0180121_10000439_pt1 | contig 17373 bp, 9 predicted proteins | sample AntDrymUQ5402106_2_FD_129676 | JGI IMG/M metagenome (GOLD analysis project Ga0180121, IMG submission 129676) | Polar desert sand microbial communities from Dry Valleys, Antarctica - metaG UQ540 (21.06) (version 2) (version 2) | ecosystem: Environmental > Terrestrial > Soil > Desert | place...
CATCTTTTTTCACCACTCGCATTTACGATTGATTCTTCCATGTTATATACCGCTATTCCGGATTCCATCACCTTCTTATCATGCTCAAGGTAGCTTTCAGCCTCCCTTCCAAAATAATCGATGGCGGTTTTTCCTAAAGTGTCTTGTTCAGAGCTTGCACCGATCAATTCTACATTTGCCTTGTTATTGATCACATGCCTGTAATTGATATCTTTCACATAAATATAATCAGGTAAATGATCTATCAACGTTCTTAAGAGGTACCGTTCCCGCGATAATTTTTCTTCTGCTTCTTTGCGCCCCGTGATATCCCGAATCGCTCCTACTACTTTCACCGCCTTTCCTTTTTCATTACGCAAAATATAACCCCGGTCAACGACATGTGCATATGTGCCGTCAGCCCTCAAATATCTGTACTCTTTTTCCCACAATTCCTTTGTGGGATCTTTCACGGTATTATAAAAACTTTCTGCTACTTCCACATCATCCGGATGAATGTATTCTTTCCAGTCTTTCAGCATTCTCTGCTTGGTAAAATCCCATCCGAATATTTGCCGGTATGTATCCCCGATGTACATGTTATCATTTTTCACATCCCATTCCCAAATGGCATCAGAAGTTGCCTTTGCCGCAAACTCGAACCTTTGATTGGATAACTGCATTTTTTCCTGGGCGACGACTGTTGCCGTTATATCATTTACAAGTACCAATTTCCCTCGGAGATTGTTATAATTAATACTATTTGATTTGATATCAACAAAAATGATTTCTCCATTCTTTTTTCGATGCTTCCACAGACTTTCATCCTTTTCGAGAGAATTATTCTGCCTCATTGATTCAAGGTGACTAAGTAGCTTTCTTACTTCCGGATCCGGTCGGATAGCGGTTATTGTCATAGATAAAAATTCTTCCCTGCTATAACCATAATGCCTGATAGCTGCCTCATTGACCTCCAGGAATCTTAGCGTATCTTCTTCGAAGATCCACATGGGTAACGGATTCATGTAAAACAAAAGCCTGTATTTTTCCTCGCTTTCCTGCAATGCCTGCTCCGCTTCCTTTCTTTTTGAAATATCACTGAAGTTCAAAACAACCCCTTTAATGCTTGGTTCGTGCAACAGGTTGTGATAGGTTCCTTCAATCCATTTATACCGACCGTCTGCACTGCGCGCCCGGTATTCAATCGTTTTGATGCTATCTGCCTTTTGTACAATCTGATCAAATGTTTCCATGATCAGGGAAAGATCATCAGGGTGTATCAGATCTGCGCGGTTGCCAAGTGTAATTTTGTCTGCTGTGTAACCAAGGATTTTTTCCGCTGACGGACTTATATCCAGTACCTCACCCTGGGGTGAAAGAATGGTTAATGCATCGGCACTGTTTTCTATGAGTGAGCGGAAGTGCTTTTCGTTTTGAACCAGCTTTTCCTGGGCTAATTTATTATCAGTTACGTCGCGACTGGTAATGATGATCGCAAAAACCTTATTGTCGGAATTGTAAATGGGTTTAAAGTGATTGAAATAAATCACCTTGTGCCCATTGTATGGAATTTCCAGCTCGGTTTCATGTTCATTGCCTTCCAGAACATGCTCATACATCTGGCGCATGGACTCTCTTAATTCCTGCGCGGAATAGTCAAGAATAGAAAGACCTTTTCGCAAATGCTTGCGGAACATTTCCAACATCCTGATATCAGCAGCTTTGTTATATGAAATAATTTCCAGCTGGCCGTTCACCATGATGAAAGATTCCTCGGTATTATTCAGCAGCAAACGAAGATTTTCCTGGGCCTTGAAGTTTTCAGATTCAGCTCTCTTTCTCTCCGTAATGTCATTCCCTATTCCATGAAGAAGGGTGGACTGCAACTCGTCGATGATCGCACAAAATTCCCACCGGGTCCAGAACATACTCCCATCATCCCGGTATTTTCTTATATCAACGCAAACTGTTTCGCCAGGCTTTTCGAAACATTGATGCATGGCTTCCATACACAAGTCAACATCTTCTTTATAAATGTCATCGCAAAACGATCTGCCTTCAATTTTAATATCCTCTTTCCCAAATATCTGCCTGAACAAACGGTTCACATAAGTATACTTCCCCTTTCCATCAGTAGTAATGTAATAGATACTGCTCGAATGATGTAAAAAGTATGTAAGCGGAAGCTTTTGAGTCATGGGGAGGAAATTTAGTGAATTTGGAGCTATCGGCGGTCAGCATCAGCTAAAATGCAGGGCTATCAGCTAGCCCTTTGCTTAATACCCCCTCACATCTCTTCCCTCCATATAATTAATGAATGCTTTATTGACGACACGGTTACCTCCCGTTGTAGGATAATTGCCTGTAAAATACCAATCTCCGGTATTTGTCGGACAGGCTTTGTGCAAGGATTCTATTGTTTGAAAAATCACTTCAACAGGAATTGAGACCTCCTTCGGAGTTATGAGTGTTGCAATTTTATCAGCTATTTTTTCAGCGGTAAATGGTTTGTACACCTGTCGTACCATATTTTCAGAATTCAACTGCCCGGTTCTTTGCATTTCCTTGCATTTCTCGTAGATCTGTTGAAGACAACATTCTTTTCCGCTTTCCTTCATGAGCGAAATGGCTGCCTTGAATGCAATGAAATCCCCCAGCTTGCTCATGTCGATCCCATAACAATCCGGATAACGTATCTGTGGTGCCGAGGATACCACAATGATCTTCTTCGGTTCCAGCCTTGCAAGCATTCGCACAATGCTTTCTTTCAGGGTGGTTCCTCTTACAATGGAATCATCTATCACTACCAGGGTATCCTGTCCCTTAATTACTGTACCGTAAGTAATATCGTACACGTGCTGCACCATTTCATTACGACTAACATCTTCAGTAATAAATGTGCGCATCTTGACATCCTTAATCGCAATTTTTTCTATTCGGATCTTCCGGTTGATCATTTCTGCCAGCTTCTCCTTATCGATCTGGTTACCCCATGAAAGGATTCGCTGTATCTTGATCTCTTTCAGATAATCATCCATGCCTTTCCATAGTCCATAAAAGGCCACTTCGGCCGTATTCGGAATAAATGAAAAAATGGTATTCTTCAGATCATGATTGATTGCCGTCAGCACCTGTTCTGTCAGGTTGTATCCAAGTGCACTTCTTTCGCGGTAAATTTTTTCATCACTTCCGCGGGAAAAATAAATTCTCTCGAAACTGCAGGCTCTTCTTTCCTTGGGAGGAAGGATCTCTTCTACAGAAATATCTCCGTCACCCTTCACCACCAATCCCATACCCGGCATCAGTTCCTGCACTTCATTTTCACCGACATTGAATACGGTACGGATGGCAGCCCGTTCAGAGGCAGCCACTATCACTTCATCGCTGATAAAATAATAAGCAGGCCTGATTCCATTTGCATCCCGGAATACAAAAGCATCTCCGTTACCTAATAATCCCCCGACGGTAAAACCGCCATCAAACAAACTGACAGCTTTCTTCAATAAATTTATCACATCCAGATTCCCCGGTGATTGCTCATCCGATTTTACAATGAAATGATGGATCACTTCCATCATGGCAGCAAGGTCACTTTGTTTTTGAAAATCTCCCGGATCGATATTTACCAACGCAAACAATTCGTCCGTATTGACAAGGTTGAAATTTCCAGCAAGTGCAAGTGTGCGTGCAGGAATGGTATCTCTTTTGATAAAGGGATGACAAAATTCAACATTGTTCCTGCCCTGGGTTCCATATCGCAAATGCCCCAGCAGCAATTCTCCGAGAAACGAAATATGCCCTTTCATCAGCCCGGGATGTTGAGCGATGTCGGGTTGGTATTTTGCAAGCTCTGCTACTTCGCTATTGATTTTAGTGAAGATGTCAACGATCGGCTGATTGGCATTACTTCGGATTCTTTGCAGGAAAGGATAACCAGGTTCTACATTTAATTTAACCGCCACGACACCTGCACCATCCTGCCCTCTGTTATGCTGCTTTTCCATCAGGAGGTATAGCTTATTGATACCCCACATCACCGTACCGTATTGCTGCTGATAATAAGAGAAAGGTTTTCGTAACCGGATGAATGCGAGGCCGCATTCATGCTTTATATCATCACTCATGAATTGAAGGAAAGGGCAAAGATAAAGAAGATTTCACGCAAAGCGGCAAAGGAAGCAAAGTGGCAAAGCGACTTTGAAAATCTCTAAAAAAAAATACCCCCTCCGTTTTCATAGGTTAGGGGGCGGGTTTCATAGAATTGGACAATAACCAGCTACAAGATGGAGCAAAAAGGGGTTTGCTGCAAGTATGCAGTTAATTCATTCCATGTAATAAGGGTAGAAATGTGATAGAGATACGGGAATACCTGTATGACATCCCTCACTTTATCCAAGTGTAGCCGTACTATTGATAAAATTCACCAGAGACGCTGAATTTTTAAGCTTTAATTTTTTCAGCACATTATGTCTGTGTACTTCTACGGTTTTCAAAGAAATATTCAGATTCAATGCAATCTCTTTAGACGATTGGCCTTCCTTAATGAGATTAATGATCTGTATCTCTCTTTCAGTCAGTGCATTGACATTCGGGACTTCTTTATTTTCTTCCAATATCAGTTCAGAAATATTATTCTTGATCTCATCGCATACATATTTATTCCCCATGTACACTTCCATAATAGCTTTCATCATTTCTTCTTTGGAAGAATTTTTTGTAACGTAACCTCTTGCGCCTATCTGCAACATTTTTTTTGCGTAAGCGGGTTGAGAATGCATGGATACGCCAATGATCCGGGAAGTGGGAGAAACTTTACGGATCCGCTCTGTAGCTTCAAATCCTGAAATTGGCATCATATTGATATCCATCAATATAATTTCCGGCTGCTTTATACGCGACATCTCGACTGCCTGTTCAGAGTCACCACATTCTGCAATGACATGGAAGCGATCGTCATTATTAAGAATGTAGCTCCAGGTATCCCGGATCAACTTGTGATCGTCTGCAATTAAAACACTGATCTTTTCCATATTCTAAGGTTTAAGGTTTGAGATGGGCACGTTGATGTTCATTTTACATCCATTACCAGGAGATGCTACGATGTTAACTTTCCCATTGAACAACTCCGTACGACTGGTTATATTATAAAGACCAACGCCTTTCTTATTTTTCGTGTTGCCGGGCTCGAAGCCCTGGCCGTCATCACTGATCGTCAAATCGATCACATCGTCATCCACAAAGAACTCAATCACGAGATTGCGAGCATTTGCATGTTTCAATACATTGTTCACCTGCTCCTGGATAATACGGAACAACATAAGTTTTTGTTTTTCATCCAGCAATTTGTCAACCTGTCCTTCATAATAAAATTCCACATGAAGTTTCTTAGTTGCCTTGATACTTTCCACCAGGTCATTGATTGATTCCACGATTCCCAGGTCTCCTATACTTCCGGGAACCAATGACCGCGATATGTTCCTGATCTCGTTGATCGCGTCAAAAATGTTTTCCGTACTTCTTTTAATCAGATTCAGTCTTTCCTTTTCATCGCTTCGAGCCAGATCCAGATATAGTCTGGCAGTAGAAAGTATCTGATTGACATTATCGTGCAATTCTTTCCCGATATCTCCCCTTTCTTTTTCCTGCGCATCGACAACCGCCTGTGCAATCAATTGTTGCCTGTTCAATTGTTGCTTCAACAATTGCTTTTCCATTTCCCGTTTTTCTGTAATATCCTGCATGGAGCCAACCATTCTGTTGACCTTGCCTTCCTGGTTATAAATTAGAAATCCACGGTCATACACGAGTACATAGGTATCATCGGGTTTACGGAACCAATATTCATCACTCCAGCTGGTGCTTGTTCCATCAGTTAAAAACTGACCTAATCCCTTAGTCACTCTTTGCTTGTCATCAGGATGTATCCGATCTTCCCAGAATTGAAATGAGTTATCGACGACGCCTGGGGGATAGCGGAATAAGGTGTAGAAACCCTCTCCCCAGTACAACCGATTTGTAATTATATCCCAATCCCAAATTGCATCATTCGTTGCTTTCGAGATCAGCAGATATCTTTCATTGCTCTGACGTATCGTTTCTTCAGATGTTTTATTCACCATAATGATGCGTAACAAATTGCTGATGCGTTCCAGCACCTGCAAAGCTTTTTGATCCGGATTTTTTGAATATTTATAATACGCCGAGATCGTTGCTATCACTTCCCCCTGTGCATCAAGAATCGGGAATGCCCAACATGCCTTAATTCCGAAAAGTGTGTATATCGGTAGAAGATCTTTGCATACCGGATCTTCTGAAGTATTGAATGAGATCACCCTTTTCTTTGAAAACATGGCAGCACCACTGGAGCCGGCAGTGGGGCCAATGAGGGTTCCATCTATTGCTGTGGAAAATGTTACCGGCAAGCTCGGAGCTGAAAGATGCTTTATTTTTTTACTTTGTTCATCAAGCGTAAGAACAGAACACCACATGCCAGGGTATATAAGCTCTATTCCTTCTAAAAAATAATCAACCGTATTTTTTAATGAGGCCGCAGGTTGTGCATTAATTTCCAACACTTCTTTTTCGAGTGCCAGCAGGTTTTCCTGTGTTTTTCTTTCGGTGATATCACGCAGGTAAATGAAAAGTCCCTGTGAAGATGGATAGACACTGCTTTCATACCACAAATTAAATGGAGCGCTAAAAGATTCAAATGTTACCGGGATCTTTTTTTCTATAGCATTTAAATAACTTTCATATAAAGCAGTTCCCAATATTTCCGGAAACACCATGGCAATTGTTTTTCCAATTACTTCAGAAGCTTTTTTGCCTGTGGCTTTCTCAATGACATGGTTCCACAAAACAATATGGAAGTCTTTGTCAACTGCAAGGAAACCGTCCGTAATGCTGTCAAGGATACTGCTAATCCGTTCGGAGTACTCACGTAATTGCTGTTCCCGGTTTAAAAGTATCAGTTCTGCCTTTTTCTTTTCTGTAATATCTACGATAGATGCTACCACCGCATCAGGGCTTTCCCGCTGATCGGTATAATAGATCGGTTCTGTATTGATCGATATCCAGCATATGCTTTCATCACCTTTGATCACTCCCATCACCACATTTTTTAACGGTTTACCTGTTCGTAAAGTGATAGCGGAAGGCTGATCCTCAGGTTTGTAAAATGATCCATCCTCATAAATGAGATTCCGGGCTTCCCCCGCAGCTTTTCTTTCAATAATTTTTTCTTTACTTACCCCCATAATCTTTTCGACACTGTGGTTGCAGGCAATGATCACACCCCTCCGATCAATCATGAGAATGCCTTCCCCGAGGGCATTCACAACAGAACGATATTTCTGTTCGCTGATCCGCAATGCTTCCTCGGCTCTCCTTTTTTCAGTGATATCCTGGTGTATACCGGCAAAGCCTATGCGCTGCCCGGTATCATCTTTAACGTACGTAAGTCTCATGGATAGATAAATCCGCTTTCCATCTTTACGGTCGAAATAAGCTTCCCCCTCCCATTTATCGTTTTTGTCAAGTGCAGCTAAAGCCTCTCCCCGCGTACAGGTAGTGTATACGTGATCGATGATCGAGCGTATTGGTTTGCTGATCGCTTCATTCTCTGTAAATCCATACACGGCTTCTGCTGCCGCGTTCCAGGCAATAATATTAAAATTCAGGTCTGTTGAAATGATTACATCCGAGATGTCCTGTAACACACGTGCCTGGTAACGTATCTTTTCTTCTGCAACACGTTGTGCAGTGATGTCTCGTTGTGTACCCCATATCCTAATCAGTTGTCCATCCTGTACAATTCCTATAAGATTGTTTACAAAATGTTTCTTGTTTCCATCTTTATCTAGTTCAAAACTCTCCGCGTTATCCAGCTTGAATCCATTCGAGATAAAAGCTTCCAGGAATTGTAAATTCCTGCTATCCTCCACAGGTAATAATTTTGAAAGAGGCATCCCTTCGATCTCCGAAGCGGAATTGAATCCGTAATATTTTGCCATCTGGTCGTTGCATTCCGCCAGGTAAGCATGCTTCATAAATTCCTCAATGATTTCAGCAGGTTTCATTGATATATTGATCTGAGTTCCTGGTTCAAATCGCCAGATCGCCTCTGTAGAATGATTGATAAAGGTGGAATACCGTTCTTCTGTTGCCCGTAAGGATTCGACAAAAAATTGTAATTCCCGGTAACCCTCTTTCAGTTCTGCATTTTTATCTGCAATAGAAATTTCTACTTTTTTTTGTTCTGTGATGTCTGTGATCCTTTGAGTAAATCCTTTAGGCTTCCCATCAGCATAATATAATGGAGTGATCTTTGAATTTAACCATTTGCTAATACCCCCTGCCTGAACGGGAAAATCACGGGTGCATATCTCTTTTTTCTCAAGCGCCGTTTCAAAATCTTCTATAAAAGGAGCCACAAAATCAGGTAATGCACGGAATGCTTCCTGCATGGATTTGCCCAGGAATTGCTGCGGCATCAGTTGCAGCATCGATTCGTTACGGCACCAGATTTTTATGAACAAGCCTTCATTATCATACACAAATACCACATCATCCATGGAGGAAACAATCATCTCCAATTCATCCGGGGGTGGAATTTTAGTATTAATTTTTTTTCCTGTCTGCGGTGGATTTCTTCTCTCCTGAGAATGTAGATTGGCAAAAACGAGACAATGAGGCTGATCGTTAATTTCAATCGGACTGGTGAAGACCTGTACAAAAACCTGGTGACCGTTTTTAGAATATAGGGAATACGAACCAGGCTCGAGAAAAAATGCTTCGCTTGTGCGGTATGATGATGGGTTGGTATCATACAGGAAACAGTCCATCAATTCCCTACCGGTATATCCGTATAGCTTGTCAGCTGCCTGATTGATAAAAATAACAGAAAGATCAATTGCGTTGTAAATGAAAACCGGCTCTGCCGCATTTTCAAAAAAACGCAGGTACCAGGGTCGATCCTCATTTTGAGCATTCAGGAGCGAAACCGGAATGACATCAGCAAGGCAGGTCCATTCTATCAGGTTTGCTCCCGGCTGCCTTTTTTTCAACCGCAGGAAAATTTTATTGGTACGTTTTTTCCCTTTCAGAAAAATAGAGCATTGTTGATCCGGTTCTTCAGTAGTCCTGTTCTGTATGAATGCATTGAATTTTTTCCCTTCCCCGAGTGTTAATAACGAAGAAACGGAAGAGCCAATTAAGCTTTGTCTTTTTCTTTCAGTAAACTGTAGCAGACTTTCAGAAACCGCATGGATGAGGCCCTGCTCATCAGTCAGGAGGTAAAAAGGAATTACCTGATCTGGTATTCCATGATTGGATTTTATCGATTTCAACGGCTTCACGTTCGATCATCCCGCATTAAAACGGAATGAATCTGGTTTAAGAATATAAAACACTGATACACCACAATGTAGCGTAAAACAGGCCGGCCAGATTGCAGCATTCCGGACTATTTGATTTATTTAGGTGTTTTCTCTTAAGATTCTATCTTCCGGTTTTTACGGAGTATTGATACCAGGAGTTCAACGCGGTGCACGTATTGTATTCAGGATCGATCCGGAGGTAATAAGTAGGAATTTTTTTACTGAACCACTTTTCAAGGACTTCCTGTTTTTTTATTTCGACTGCGCGCTGCCCTACACGATAGTAATCGTCTTTCAGGTTTTCACGGTGAGGTTCTGTCCGGGTTTTGAGATACACAATACGAACCCCTTTCTTTCCTCTTTCATCTTCAAACGTAACTGGTTGGGAATATTCGCCCACTTTCATGGAACCAAGGGTTTTAATAAAATCCTTATCTAACTGGTCATAAGTGATATAACTTCCATTGCCACCTTGTTTCATTCCACCTGTGAATTTTGAATTGTCGTCATCACTGAATTTTGATACTGCTTCACCGAACGATAGTGTACCTGCAAGCATTCTGGAACGGACCGTATCCAGTTTTTTGATCGCGTCATTGATCTCTGTATCCGTAACTTTTGGGATTCGCAGGATATGCCTGATGATAGCATCGTCACCAGCACGACTTACCATTTGGATGATGTGATAGCCAAACTTCGATTTGAAAACGGGAGAAACCTGCCCTGCTTTTAATTGGAATGCATTACGGATAAATGTCGGATCCCAGGTTTTCTCGGTACGGTTTACCGTGTACTGGCCACCGGTGCTCTTACTCCCAGGATCATCGGTATACAACGAAGCAAGTGATTCGAATTTTGAAGAACCGCTCTCGATCTGTTGTTTATAATCGTTCAATTCGTCAATAGCAAGTTTTTCCAGATCACGGCTGGCCTTAGGTAATACGACGATCTCCCCAACTTCAACTTCTGATTCATAGAACCGGAGACTGTCTACTGGTATTTTATCATAATATGCTTTTACTTCCTGGGGAGTGATCCGGACATTCTCAACGATCTTATCACGCATTCTTTCCGCAAGCTTTCTATCTTTAAATGAATTTCTGAAATCTTCTTTTATCTGGTATACGGTCCTTCCGGCAATTTCTTCTAATTGTTCTTTTGAACCATACATTCGGATGAACTCACGTACCTGGTTATCGAGTAATGCGTCGATCTCTTCATCGGCAACAATAATAGAGTCTTTCTCTGCCTGTAATACCAGTGCTTTCAAAGCAAGTTGCTGTTCCATCACAAAGCATTCTGCATTGGGTGGAAGCGGTTCTCCCTGCGACTGGCGCTGGATATCGAGTATGGCATTGGTAATATCAGATTTCAGGATTGTTTTATCACCTACCACCGCAACGATCTTGTCGGCAATTACGCGTTGAGCAGTTACAGAAAAGGTGATGCAAATGCTTAGAAAAAGAAGAATGGACTTCATATCATTCGAAAATAGGTAGAGATTCGTGATAATTAGCGGCGGGATGATGATTTAACAAATTGTCTGAACCAGGATTTTTAGGATTTATAGGATGATAGGATTTTTATTGTCTCAACGCGGACTGGCTGCTCCAGACTCCGCTGAGATGTTTGATTACCCAAAATTATTATACAAACTTTTAAAGCAGGTGCTACTAATCCTATCATCCTAGAAATCCTAGTTCAAACAATTTCTATAAAGTTCTCTTTACTTCCTCTTCCTCGAACGCTTCAATGATCCAAGTTCTGCATGACCCCCTTCTCCTACAGGATAGATCACGATACCATCACGGATGATACGGATGCGGGAATTTCGGAAGATCTTTCCTTCCAACACATAGCACCCCGCAACAGAAGCTTTATCAAATTTGAAGACGTTTCGGACTTCAACATTCGCCACCACTTTTTCCTGGATCTTTGGTTCAAGCATCCCTTCCATCGCACTTTTGATCTCATCAATCACATTATATATAATGGAGTACGTTTTGATCTCCACGCCTTCTGTTTCCGCAAGTTTTGCAGCCTGGGGAGAAGGTCGGACATTGAAGCCGATTAGAATCGCATCTGATGCGGTTGCGAGTAATACATCGCTTTCAGTGATCGCTCCCACTGCTTTGAGCACGACACTCACCGCTATTTCTTCAGTTGATAATTTCTGCAGGGAATCACTAAGTGCTTCGACAGAACCATCCACGTCTCCTTTGATAATCAGGTTTAATTGCTTGAAATTTCCAAGCGCAAGACGGCGACCGATCTCATCGAGCGTGATGTGTTTTTTGGTACGGATACCTTGTTCGCGTAGTATCTGTGCACGCCTGTTTGCTACTTCTTTTGCTTCCGCTTCATCTTCATACACTTTGAATTTCTCTCCTGCCTGCGGCGCTCCATTCAATCCCAAAATCAACACCGGTGTTGCAGGAGGTGCATCCTCCATCTTCTTATTTCTTTCATTGAACATCGCTTTCACCCTTCCATAATGTTGACCGGATACCACCAGGTCACCTGCTTTCAATGTACCGTTCTGTACCAAAACAGTTGCTACATAACCACGTCCTTTGTCAAGGGTAGCTTCTACGATGGTACCGGAAGCTTCGCGGTCAGGATTCGCTTTCAGGTCGATCAATTCTGCTTCAAGTAATATCTTTTCTAACAGCAGGTCTACATTCTCTCCTTTTTTGGCTGAAAGTTCCTGGCTCTGGAATTTACCGCCCCATGATTCAACCAATATATTCATCTGTGCCAGCTGTTCATAAATTTTTTGTGGGTTGGCGCCTTCCTTATCGATCTTATTCACCGCAAAGATCATAGGTACTCCAGCGGCCTGGGCGTGACTGATCGCTTCCCGTGTCTGCGGCATTACCGCATCATCTGCTGCCACAACGATCACTGCGATGTCCGTAACTTTAGCACCACGGGCACGCATAGCCGTAAATGCTTCGTGACCGGGTGTATCCAGGAAAGTGATGTGTTTTTGATTCGGGAGGGTTACCTCATAAGCACCGATGTGCTGTGTTATTCCACCTGCTTCCCCTGCTACTACATTTGCACTCCTGATGTAATCGAGCAATGAGGTTTTACCATGGTCAACGTGACCCATGATCGTTACTATCGGAGCGCGCGACTGCAGATCTTCCTCTTCTTCTTCTTCGTCCATCTCCTCCATCTCGAGCTGCTTCTCCATATCAATGAATTCAACACTGAATCCAAATTCACCTGATACCAGTTCGATTACTTCTGCGTCGAGCCTTTGGTTAATAGATACCATCAAACCAAGTCCCATACACTTTCCTATTACCTCTGCATAGCTAACATCCATCAGGTTTGCAAGCTCACTCACACTGATAAATTCAGTTAGTTGCAATTTGTTATCCTGCTGCTCTCCTCCTTCCGGAGTTTCTGCTGCTTCATCGCGTTTTGCCCGGCGATATTTTGCTTTCAGGCTCTTACCACGTCCACCCGAACCGGCGAGTTTCGCCTGCGTTTCGCGTATCTTATCCTGAATTTCTTTCTTATCAATTTCTTTTTGCTCCCGCGGTAGGAAAGCTGCGGGTCTTCCCTGCATGGGCGGCCGTCCGCCACCCTGTTGAGGTCGCTGACCCGGACGGAAATTGTTTCCTCCTCCCTGACCGGGCATACCGGGTCTCTGTGGTTGGTCGCCTTCTCTTCTTTTAAAAAGATCCGGCCTTGGAGCCATCGGGGTATCTTTTCTTTCAATTGGAATGCGCTTACGCTTTCTCTTCTCTTCACCGGCGCTTCCTCCTCCTACTCCGGGAGCGCTCCGATTTTCGTTGGGGTTGGGGAGGCTGATCTTTCCAAATATTTTGGGGCCTTCCAATCTGTCTACTTTAATATTATCGATCACGGGACCTGCTTCTGTTTCTTCTTTTTGCTCTTCTTCTTTTTCAACTACCGGCATTTCCACCACAGGAGCCTCGGCAACAGGTTCCGGCTCTTTTTCAGCTTTTTTCTTTTTGATTTTTATTTCTTCTGCCGGTACTTCTGCTGCAATGGGCGGTGGCGTTGCTTCTTCTTCAACGGTCTTTTTCCTGGCAGTTTTTTTCGGTCGGGTGGAAGAATCGATTGTGGAGAGATCAATTTTATCAAGCACTTTCGGCGCTTCGATCTCGGGGACGTCAATATTGGAAATTTCTTCTTCCGGCTTTTTTGTTGCTGGTTTTGTTTCTTCCGGTTTTTTTACTTCTTCAATAGCGACTTCCGGCTTTTTATCTTCTTTCTTTTCTTCAGGCTTCCCGACTGCCTTTTCTGCCTTTTCAATTTTTATCGGCTCAGCTGCTTTCTCGATTTTGATCGTTTCTTCTGCATGCCTTTTCGAATCCTTCCCTTTGAATACAACGGTTTCATCTTCTTTTCTTTTTCTTCCTTCAACACTACCTTTTGGAAGTTCAATGGCATCACTTTTCAGTTTCGCAACTTTATCACTCTGGAACTCCTGTTGCGATAATCGATACATTTCCTCCGTCAGTTTAGAAGTAGGCTTCAGGTCATCTTTACTAAATCCCTTGCTCAGTAAAAAGTCCACCAACGTATCTTTTCCTACGTTGAACTCTTTTACTGCGGCCATTAATCTGGGTGTTGTTGTTTCGGGCATCCTTACAATTAAACAGTCTGTTAATGATTAAAAATGCAAAATGAAAAATGCAAAATGAAAAATTCTCTGTGCCGGTTTTTTTACAAACGAAAATCAGTTTGAATTCGTAATGTAATACGCACGCTCAGAATTTTGCATTTTTAATTTTTAATTTTTAATTGATTTCTATTCTTTCTCAAACTCGGTTTTTAAAATCTTCCGCACATCTTCGATCGTTTGTATTTCAAGGTCGGTTCTTCTTTCAAGTTCTTCAGGTGTGAGGGCGAGTATGCTTCTGCCGGTATCACATCCGATGCGTTTGAATTCATCGATGATCCATGGTTCGATCTCGTCGCTGAATTCTTCCAGATCGATATCAAATTCTGATGGCTCTCCTTCTGTATCCCGGAATACATCAATGCTGTACCCCGTTAGTTCCTGTGCCAGTTTGATGTTGACACCTTTCTTTCCGATCGCCAGTGAGACCTGGTCAGGTTTCAAATATACATTCGCATGTTTCTTCTCGTTATCCAGTTCCATGCTGGTGATCTTTGACGGAGTCAGTGAACGTTGAATGAGCAATTGCAAATTATTCGTCCAGTTGATTACGTCAATATTCTCATTCTTTAATTCCCGAACGATACCATGGATCCTGCTTCCTTTCATTCCTACGCAGGCGCCCACCGGATCAATTCTGTCGTCATAAGATTCAACCGCCACTTTCGCTCTTTCCCCAGGCTCCCGTACGATCTTTTTAATAACGATCAGTCCATCGAAGATTTCAGGAACTTCAATTTCCAATAATTTTGCGAGGAAAGAAGGTGAAGTGCGTGATAAAATGATTACCGGTGAGTTATTTTTTAGTTCTACTTTTTTCACTACTGCCCTGGTAGTTTCTCCTTTCTTGAAATAATCCTGCGGTATCTGTTCCGATTTCGGCAGAATCAGTTCGTTTCCTTCTTCATCGAGCATCAAAATCTCTTTTTTCCATACCTGGTACACTTCTGCACTGGCGATCTCCCCCACTCTTTCTCCGTATTTCTTTACCAGTACATTCTTTTTCAGATCACTGATACGACTTGCCAATGTTTGCTTGGCAGCCAGGATCGCGCGGCGACCAAAGGCAAGAATATCGATTGCTTCATATAATTCCTCCCCTACTTCAAAATCAGGTTCTATCTTGACCGCATCACTGTAAGCGACCTCGGCAAGCGGATCATTGACGGCTCCATCTTCTACGATCATCCGGCGGCGGATGATCTCCAGGTCACCTTTTTCAGCATTTACGATCACGTCAAAGTTTTCATCACTGCCAAATTTTTTCCGTAACAGTGTCTTGAATACGTCTTCCACCACCTTCATCATGGTAGGGCGATCAATATTTTCGGCCTCTTTAAAGTCCTGGAAAGCTTCACTTAGGTTGATACTTGACATACACTTTTGTTTATCTCACCGGACATCTTCATGTCCGGGGAGCAGAAATTAAAACACTATTTGAATCTTTGTTGATTTGATTGTTTCAAAAGCGAACCGGTGTTGTACGAGTTCTTTTATTTTACCAGGCTTCTGGCCCGGATTGATTTTACCTTTTTCCTCTTCTATCAATATGGAACCTTCATCCGCTTCTACCAATTTGCCTTCTTTTTTGATCCCGTCTTTTAACAGCACTTCTACTTTGCGGCCGATATTCTTTTTGTATTGCCTGAGCATTTTCAAAGGTTCATCCAGACCGGGAGAGGAAACCTCCAGCGAAAAGTCATCATTCGCAAACATGGCCGATTCCAGGAATCGTTTATTCAACGCCCTGTTGTAAGCTACACACTTATCAATCGAAATACCGGATTCGCCATCCAGGAAAACCTTCACATGATTACCCGGAAGGATTTTTACATCCACCAGAAAATAGCCGGGGTCATCTGTCAACAGTGTCCCGACCATTTCTTCGATAGTCTGTGTCTGCGTCTCGATAGTCATGGGAAAAAAGAAGGGAACGGAGTACCGTTCCCTTTCGTAATATCTTTTGCCGGGTCGAAGGTAGGAAGTATTGGGATTAGTTCCAAGAGAAAAATTTTAGCACGTAGGATAGCGTGCGCCGTGCAGGGTTTTAGCGTTTTCAATGTTTGTACTTTTATATATTTGACTTACATCTTTATGTTTATTTTGATCGTCTATTTAGTTAATTTTACGGCTTCATGACACGCATCATACTCATTATAATAATGCTCTATATCGGCTACAAGTTTGTATTTCATTTTCTGTTACCAATTATTCGGGTATCAAAGCAGATGAAAGACCAGGTGAGGGAATTTCAATCACGTATGCCACAGGATCATGATAGGGAGCGAACGGCCACTACTTCTGAGCGGAAGAAAGAGGGGGATTATATTGATTATGAGGAGGTGAAGTGATAGGAAATTAAACACATAGGCACATAGAAACATAGGTACACATAGGATCAACTCTTCCATACGGTTACAAGTTCCATTCCTTTTTCGATGTGTAAGGTTTTCAGGCCAACGGCTTTGGCACCTTCAATATTATTCAAAGCATCATCGATGAAAAGTGTTTCTTCGGATTTGAGGTTACTGTCTTTCAAAATGAATTGAAACGATGCTGCATCTGGTTTACGAAGTCCCATGACGTGTGAATAATATATTTTTTCAAAGAGGTCACTGAAAGAACTTTGGAATTGTGAATGAAACATTTTCTCAAATGTTTTTACATGAATGGAATTGGTATTGCTGAAAAGAAACAGCCGGTACTGTGGCTTTAATTTTCTGAGCAATTCAATTCGCTCTTCCGGGAAGCCGATAAGAAGGGAATTCCATGCTTTGAAGACTTTTTCCTTATCGAGGGTTGAAGAAGAAATTTTATTCAATTCCGCAATAAAATCATCATCGGAAACTTTTCCTATTTCCTGTCTTTTAAAAACTGAGGAGGCATGGCCTAATCCGAATAAATTGTCAATGTCTGTTATACCCAGTTCGTGAAATGCTTTTTTGGCTTTTGGAATATCAATGTCTAGAATGACACCGCCAAGATCAAAAATGATATTATGTATTCCTTCGAGCGAAATTTTTTCTGATCCAGAGACCATCATGTTATTTTTTTTTCCAATATTTCGTCCCTACGGGACTGATGATTGGATGTTCTCATTTTCTACCAATATATCGTCCCTACGGGACGAATCCTTTTTATCGGTGTTATTTATTAATATAAATGTCTACAGGACGAATCCTTTTTTCTTCCAATATTAAATTCCTATGTACAGATCCTTCCTTTGGTGTTTCACAACCCGTCCCGTAGGGACGGAATATTGGTAGAAACCCATCATTATTTTCAAATCCGATCGTCCCGCAAGGGACGGACCCGAACCTCCTTAGGCTAATTAAAATCAACAAATCATTTCAA
>Ga0180121_10000440_pt1 | contig 17369 bp, 16 predicted proteins | sample AntDrymUQ5402106_2_FD_129676 | JGI IMG/M metagenome (GOLD analysis project Ga0180121, IMG submission 129676) | Polar desert sand microbial communities from Dry Valleys, Antarctica - metaG UQ540 (21.06) (version 2) (version 2) | ecosystem: Environmental > Terrestrial > Soil > Desert | place...
AAAGAAATGAAATCATTGGTTGAAAATCTTTTTGAATGTTTGCAGCCAAATATTACGGCGTATGGAAAACCCGTATATATAGAATTTAAGAAAGAGTATCTCGAGCAATTATTCCGAAAATGACAGGGAAAAATACAATGAAAGTCTGGTGAAAAAGGGGATTTAAAAAAGGTAAAAAGGCTTCGCCTTTTTAGAGGCGAAGGCTTTTCCCGTAAACCTGAAATTCTCCCGCAATCCACTTGAAAATCTCATCCAATACCGTCATTCCAAAACCTCTTCCCCCTCTAATACCGTTCTCTTATACCTTTCAAAAAAACTTCCAGTTTCTTTCTGATATACCCTGGCTCTCCTGTATGATTGTTGATCAATATGGAGAATGTGAAAATCTGATTTTTCCGGGTAATCAAATAACCACTCAATGCAATGACGCCCGAAAGGGATCCGGTCTTTGCATACAGGTAACTATTGTCAGAATGAAAAAAATTCCTTAACGTACCTGCTCCTCCCGTAGGAAATATGCCGGTAACTCTTATCATTCCAAACTCATCTTTTATTTGCTGCAGTATCCTGGTAAACATCCGGGGAGTAAATAGATTATACCTGCTAAGACCGCTACCGTCTGCCCACCTTGGTTTTTGATTTAAAAATAAAAGATCATGTTCTGTTAAATGTAAGATCATCTTTCGCTCGTTCATCTCGCCAAATTTCAGCTGACTGGTCATGAGTAATAGCTGCTCAGCAAAAAAATTATCACTTCTGTGCATCATCGGTCGAAGTAATGAATCCAATGGAACTGATTTGATAGAAGTGAAATTTTGGGTATCAAAATAATCTGTCAAAAACAATTCTTTCCCGATTGTATCCTTAAGTAAGGCGACGGCTGCATCCAATTCATGGGTAATAAATGGGATATCAATCTCTTTTTGCATTTCAAAACCCTGTGTGATATTAAATACATTTTCATTTCTATTTCGTTGAACATAAAAACTTTTGCGGGAAGTATCTGTATCAAAATTTACTTTCCAATTCACCTCAGGCAATGAATAAATCGATACGGAATTATCGAACTCGTTGGAGATGGCTGTATCACCGGATTTTGCTTTTTTCCAGCGGAGCACATTCCCATATACCGGCAGTGGACTCCTTTCTGCCATATAATATTCATTATAATCCCCCCATGACCAACCCGAACCAAAAGCGTTCGTCTTCCAGTTCCCTTTCAACAAATAGACTTTCGCTTTTGATTGCCGCAGAGATTCAATCACTGGCTGATAAGGAAAATCCGGATGTAATAAAGTGGGGTCCCCCATCGGAAGGATATATAGTATTGAATCAACTTGCAGGGACCTGACAGAAATGATACTGTCATCCAAATATTTCAATGCAGCATAGGTGGTGAAAATTTTTGTATTTGAAGCAGGTGTAAAAAATTTATCACCCTGATAATTAAAAATACTTTTGCCTGACCCGTCAGCGATCTCAATACCAATGTGTGCTTTGCCTATTATTGAATCTTCAAGTAAGATCCGGGATGCCTGCCGGCTTATAAACCGGGAGGGTGTACAGGAAATCAAAAAACTGAAAAAGGCAAATGCAAAAAACTGCGTTTTCATAGATTTTTTCTAAAAATCCCGATCAACTTCTTTCCTGCGCTCTCAACCATCTTTCGGGGATCTCATTAGTACTGGCAAGCATATAATCCTTATAAGAACAGGCGATGAATTTTTTATCGGGTAGCTGCATCCACCAGCGTCCGGTTTTTTTACTTTGCAAAAAAGTGGTTTCCACTTCAGCAAAAGCTGTGTGGAATTCATTGAAAGCTTCCTTTTCTTCTAAAGCAGATTCTCTTTTCGACCTGCTTTTTCCATCTAATAAATACCATATCATCTGGCTGATCTGAATGGCCGTTAATTGATGAAGATCTTTCGACGCATCATATCCATAAATACCCACTGTACTAATATGAGGGCTCAACCCTGCAAAACGGAAAAGACTGCAGGCCTCTTCACCCGTAAGTCCGTTGGGAGAAAGTGTATTTGAAGGTGCATAACTGTTGGCGATTGCATTTATATCAAAACTAAACAATTGGGAATTCCGAATTACGGGTTCCATTTCGTCAATATTTTCTTTCACATGCCCCAGTCGGAAACAATCAAAACGCAACTTATCCATTGTTTCCAAAAGATGCGGATCAACAAAATAGCTTTGAAATCCGATATGATTATAGTGTTTGATATAATTCGGCTCCGCAGTTAACATTTCCAGGAGGAATTGATCTGATTTGCAAGGCGAAGTAATATTCATATCCACTTTGGCATCTACGATCGTAGCTTCAATTGATGATTTATCAGCGGCATATGCCTGGTATTGGGCCGTGGTAAGGTCATGCGAGCCACCAAGGATCAAAACGGTTTTGCGTGCATGAAGTAGTTCCCGCACTACGCTTCGCAGCGCAGCATAAGTATCCGATATGGTAGCGCCGAAACGGATGTTTCCAACATCTGCAATGCTGATATCCTGGTGCCAGGAATTCAAACTATAAAGACAGGATCTCACTTTATCAGGACCATGGTTATCCTGATCTTTGATTTTATTATTCCCCCGTTGCTCTCCACACCCAACGATAACCAGTTCAACATTTTCAAGCTCCGGAAAAGACTCTTCATAAGTTGATATGAATTTTCCCAGCTGGCCACTGGTGTATCCTTGTGTATTACCTAATTTATCTACTTGCACCGGCTCTAAAAAAATGTCTATGCTTTGATCGGTTGCCATCATTGCAAGTTAATGGTTCATTATGAAAACATCGAACCACGAAATAATTCAAGCAAATGATGCTCTATTTTCAATCCTTATCTTTGCCTGATGGATCAATTGCTTCAGCAAATACTTGATTACAAACGTGAAATCGAGGAGACGCCAGTGAATGGTATCGATTCGCTGGAAGCATACCGTATTCGATTTCTGGGAACAAAAGGCATTTTGAAAAATCTTTTCACGGAAATGAAGAATGTTCCATCGGAAAGAAAAAAAGAATTTGGCCAGGTATTAAATGAATTTAAGCAACTTGCTGAAGACAAATATGACTACTGGAAAAAAGAAATTGGAAGTAAAACGGAAGAATCAACTGCCGATCAGGTTGATACGACTTTACCAGGCGACCTCTTAGCAATCGGTAGCCGGCATCCAATCAGCCTTATGAAGAACAAGATCATAAAAATATTTGAACGATTAGGATTTAGTGTAGCGGAAGGTCCGGAAATCGAAGATGATTGGCACAACTTTACTGCATTGAACCTTCCTGAACATCATCCTGCAAGAGATATGCAGGACACTTTTTACATTCATCAGCGTCCCGACTGGCTCCTTCGCACACATACCAGTAATGTACAGATCCGGGAAATGGAAAAAGGAAAATTACCCATACGTATCATTTGTCCGGGGAGGGTCTACCGTAACGAGACAATCAGTGCAAGATCACATTGTTTTTTTCACCAGGTGGAAGGGTTATATATTGATGAAAATGTTTCTTTCGCCGATTTGAAACAAACCCTTTATTTCTTCGTGCAGGAAATGTATGGGAAAAATATTCGCATCCGCTTCCGACCAAGTTATTTTCCTTTTACCGAGCCCAGTGCAGAAATGGATATCAATTGTCAATTATGCAATGGCACCGGATGTACGGTTTGCAAACATTCCGGATGGGTAGAGATCCTGGGATGTGGCATGATCCATCCTGCAGTTTTGGAGAATTGTGGTATTGATTCCAACCACTTTACAGGTTTTGCATTTGGTATGGGAATAGAAAGACCTGCTCTTTTAAAATATGGGATTAATGATATCCGGCTTTTCAGTGAAAACGATGTGCGTTTTTTACGACAGTTCATTGCGGCCACCTGATTAATTCTAAGTTCAATGCTGCATTTTCTATCAACCATCCAAATATGATCGAGTCAGTAGCAGTCTGTGGTGCAGGTACAATGGGAAGAGGTATTGCCCTGTTGTGCACGCTACACAACTTACCTACCTTATTATTTGACTTGAATAACCAGGTATTGAAAGAGGCTCAAAAAAAGATAGGAGTAGAATTGCAGACGCTTACTGAAAAAAATAAAATAACCACCCTGCAAAGAACACAGGTAACAGGACTTCTCCAATACTCGTCGGATATCCAGAATTGTATGGCAGATGTAATCATTGAAGCCGTAGTAGAAAATCTATCCATTAAGCAGGAATTATTTGCCACACTTTCTTCCCTCAATTCAGTGAACACCATTTTCGCAACCAATACTTCCTCATTACCTATTACTTCCATAGCCTCACAAATATCTTTCCGTGACAGAGTGATCGGGATGCACTTCTTCAACCCGCCCACGATTATGAAACTGGTGGAAGTGATTTTGACGGACGAAACATCTAAAAATACTACTGATACTATCGTTTCACTGAGCAGGTATCTCGGCAAAACCCCTGTCCTTTGCAAAGATGCACCTGGCTTTATAGTAAATCATGTTGCAAGGCCATATTATCTGGAAGCTTTACGCTTACTGGAGGAGGGAATAGCAGATGCAGAAACAATTGATGATCTGATGGAAGCTACCGGATTTCGGATGGGTCCTTTCCGTCTAATGGACCTGATAGGGAATGATGTCAATTATGCCGTAAGTTGTTCAGTGTACGAATCTCTTGGAAATCCTCCCAGACTGAAACCATCAGTATTACAGCAGAAAAAAGTTGAAAACAGGGAATTGGGAAGAAAAACCGGGAAAGGATATTATGAGTATCGGAAGAATGAAACTTCATAATCAGGTTTCTGATTGCTGATTGCTGATACCTGAAACCCAATAATATTTCATAATGATCTTAGTGACCGGCGGAACGGGCTTTATCGGAGCTTATATCTTACAGGAACTCGTACAAAAAAATTATAAAGTCAGGGCTCTTAACCGGACCGGTAACTTCCCATTTTTTATTCCGAAGGAAATAATTGAAAAGATTGAATGGGTGAATGGCGATATTTTAGATATCGTTTCACTCGATTCGGCGGTGCAGGGTATAGACACGGTTATTCATGCGGCCGCAATGGTTTCATTTTCGGCTAATGCACGAAAACAGATGCTCCATGTGAATATGGAAGGCACAAAGAACGTGGTAAACATAGCCCTGGAAAAAAACATCCGAAGATTCTTGTACATCAGTTCAGTGGCAGCAATCGGAAGAAGACAGGATGGAGCTGCCGTTGATGAGACGAAGAAATGGGAAGAAAACAAAACGAATACCTGGTATGCAATCAGTAAGTATTACGCCGAAATGGAAGTATGGCGTGGTATAGGTGAAGGATTGAATGCTGTCATTATCAATCCTACCACAGTTTTGGGTTACGGGAACTGGAATGAGACAAGTACAAGAATATTCAAATCAGCTTTTATGGAAATGCCTTGGTATACAAGAGGAATTAATGGATTTGTGGACGTGGTAGATGTCGCACGTGCAACGGTGTTATTAATGGAAAGCAATTATGCGGCTGAACGTTATATTGTAAATGGAGAAAATCTGCCTTTCCGGACCATTTTTAACAAAATCGCTGAAGGCTTTCATAAACGCGCACCCTGGAAACATGCAGGAGAATTGTTGGGGAAAGTTGCGTGGAGGATGGCTTGGATAAAGTCACTTATTTCAGGAAATTCACCCCTTTTAACACGTGAAAGTGCGCGAGTTGCACAATCCAGGACCGTTTTTGATAACTCTAAAATACTATCAGCATTGCCTGGATTCAAGTTCACTCCCCTCACAAATACCATAGAAGACGCCTGCAAAAAATATTTAACAAATAAATAGATAGGTATCTGGTAGAGTATTTGTTCATACTTACAACGGCGGGAAAACGTTATATGTATACAATATTTACCCATGAAAAAAGCCCTTTTTTGCTATATTCTTTTCTGCGCGTTCCAAACGGTTTCAGCACAGGAAAAAACATTTGCCATTCTGGGTAAGGTGATTGATTCTGCCTCAAGGCAACCCTTGCATAATGCCTCTGTTTTCTGTCAGAATACTACTTACGGAACCATTTCGAATAGTGAAGGCAACTTTTTTATGCGCCTGCCTGCTGGAGGCTACGATCTGGTGATTTCCTATACAGGATATGAAAAAAGGATAATCAGGATCAGCAATAACACAGCAACGAAAGATACAATCCTGATTGAATTGGTGACAGAGCAAAATTCGTTGGAAGCAGTAGCAATTGTGGCTACCAATGAAGTAACAGACGGATGGTTAAAATATGGTAAATTTTTCTCTGATCAGTTTATAGGTACTACTCCGAATGCGGAACAATGTGTTATACAAAATCCGGAAGCGCTTCGATTTTTCTTTTCTAAAAAAAGGAACAGGTTGAAAGTAACCGCAAAAGAAGAACTCGTAATAATCAATTATGCACTTGGATATAAATTAAAATATCAGTTGGATTCTTTCAGCTATGAATACAACACGAACATGAGTCAATATACCGGAAATCCCTTTTTCCAGAATATGGACAGCACAGAAGATGTCAAACAAAAATGGCGCATCAGCAGGGCCCGGTCTTATTTGGGATCCAGGCTTCATTTCATGAAAACTTTATATGATCAATCAATAAAAGAGGAAGGTTTTATCGTTGAGAAAATGTCTGATGACAACAAAAGTGTGTCAGGAAATGAAATTATAGAGTTATATGACAGCACCCAATATGTTACCGATAGCAGCCAGGTAGAATTATTGTGGTCGGGCCGTTACCGTATAAGTTATAAACCGGTACTTCCGGAGAAAAAATTTCTGGAAGAATTCAAACTTCCGGCAAATTCCCGCTCGCAGGTAACCATTCTGGAAGTAGGTGATGGATTCATTATTGAAGAAAACGGATATTTTTATGAACAGTATGACGTAGTAAACTCCGGATATTGGGCATGGAAAAAACTGGCTGAATTACTGCCCTATGATTATAAATATGAATGATGGGGTTTCCAGCCGGGTAAGTGAAGGTTATGAAAACTGATAAAATTGCAATCAGCTACGTGGAATGTAGAAATTATTTTTCTTTCATTACTTTATTCCATAATTCGGGAATCCTTTTCACCCAAACCAGCTCACGCAACTTCTCTTTTGACAGCAGGATGGGAGAACCCCAATAAGATTTCCCACCTTCCACATCGCCCGGTACACCGCTTTGCGCCATGATCACCGTATGATCTCCGATATGCAACGTTTTTGATACACCCACCTGCCCCCATAAGATGACTCCATTTCCTAACGTTACGGCTCCTGCAATTCCAACTTGCGCTGCTAACAGGCAATTTTTTCCAATCACGGTATCATGTCCTATATGCACCTGATTATCGATCTTCGTTCCTGTACCTATTATGGTGTCATGACTTACTCCCCGATCAATTGTGCAACCTGCCCCAATTTCCACAAAGTCCTCTAATATCACCCTTCCGCAACTTTCCATCTTTTTGTACCAGACTTCTCTGTCTTTTTTTGAATTATAATAAAAGGCATCTGAGCCTATTACGGTACCCGATTGAATAATAACGTTGTTTCCGATAATGCAATGATCAAGGATGGTAACATTGGGGTGTATCATACAATCGCGTCCTATTGTTACGTGATGTCCAATGAAAGCATTGGGCGCGATGTAGGTGCTGCTGTCAATAGCGGATTGAGTGTTTATAAGCTTTGATGCTTTTTCAAATGGCCTGAAATGCCTGACAATTTTTAAATAAGCCTCAAATGGCTGTTTATGTAAAAGAAGCGCTTTACCTTCCGGAAAATCCGATTTCTGGTTTATGATGATAAAAGTTGCCGCTGAACTTATGCATTTTTCATAGTATTTCGGATGATCGACGAATACCAGGTCGCCAGGTTCAACTTTATGAATTTCATTAATACCGGTAGCCTCCGTTTTTGGATCACCCAACAACTCGGCTCCAATAAATGAAGAGATCCAATGTATGGACACTGGAGAGGGGAACTTCATATAACATTTCTTTCAACAAAAGTAACAGGAATTACCTTATTGCTATCGAACACCACACACACTTTCCTCCTCTTCACTTGGTAAACGCATTGACATCCTCTTCTATCCAGGTAATTCTTTGGCATAAGCATTATTCTACATCCGGTTTGCCCCCAGGTACATAAGAGCACTGAAGTTTCGAATAGCACACGGCAATTAATTTTTCTGACTTTTAAATTCCCGGATATATGATCGTGATCCCATACAGGATGGCAGTGGAGGGGTGAGATTTATCTTGCAACTTGTTATGGAGAATAAAATTTTGCAAACCTCACCTTCATACAAAATAAAGGGTCACTTTATTTACGTGCAGATTACTTTCAGGCTGCCTTTTCCACAGGATCAGAAAAATTGTTAATAAAAAAGGATATAATATTTTTTTGTTAGCAAAAATTTTTTTTAATATTGTGTAAGGAAATTTATTTCCTGGTACTTACTAACCCATCCACATAACAATCCCGCTGATTTCTCAGGGGGATTTTTCTTTAGAACATGCCTGATTATTACCTGCTATATAAACCATACGCGGTTCTTTCTCAATTCACGAGCGAAAGTGGCAAAACAACTTTGAAAGATATTACAGAAGTTCCACGTGACGTATATGCAGTGGGTAGACTTGATTTTGACAGCGAGGGGTTGCTACTGCTTACAAATGATAAATCAATAAATTCTCGTTTACTAAATCCTTCTTTGAATCATGAAAGAGAATATTGGGCGCAGGTAGAAGGAAATATTACCACAGCTGCGATTGAAAAAATGACTTCTGGCATTGACATCACAATCGATGGTCATATTTATCGTACCATGAAAAGCGCCATCACCGCATTAGATAAACCCCCTAATATAGTGGAACGTGTTCCGCCAATTAGGTTCAGGAAAAGTATACCGACTTCCTGGCTGACGCTCATACTCACTGAGGGTAAAAATCGCCAGGTGCGGAAAATGACAGCTGCTGCAGGATTCCCCACGCTCAGGCTTATACGGTACCGGATAGAAAAACTTACAATCGAAGGTTTACAACCCGGAGATATTCGAACGCTGACAAAAAATGAAACTCATCACGCCCTTTTTGGAAAAAAATAAATTAGCGCATTCTCGGTTTATCGTACAAACGGCGTAAGGTGTACGCAGTAATTGCATTCCACATTCAGTACCTTGCTGCAAAAATAACCTGATATGCTGAAATCGATGACGGGCTTTGGAAGAGTAGAGCGGGCAGTAGGCGATAAAACGTTCCTTGTTGACATCAAATCTCTGAACGGAAAACAATTTGAATTGAATTTAAAAATGCCTGCTTTTTTAAAACCCTTTGAATTTGATATCAGGACTATTCTTTCCAAAAACCTGAACCGAGGTTCGATCGATTGTAACATTTCGCTCAAAGAAACAGGGAATGCTAAGCCTGTAAGTATCAATACAGACCTGGCAAAGGCTTATTTTAAACCAATTGAAGAACTTTCTAATGCACTTAAACTTGATTCATCGCATATTTTAAGCACTATTCTGAAATTACCGGAAGTGATAACTCCAACAGGTGAAACACTTACTGATGCAGAATGGATAGCTTTTAAAAAAATCATAGAAGAAGCTATTGAATCTCTCAATCATCACAGGCAGGAAGAAGGAAAATCGCTGATGCAAGACCTTCTTCTCCGCATCGCGAATATTCTGCGTCAACAGGAGGAAATTGTGAAACTTGAACCTTTGAGGAGAGAAAAAATCAGGGAAGGACTGATCAAAGTACTCGAAGAGCATGTGGGTAAAGAAAATTATGATCCCAACAGGCTGGAACAGGAGATTATTTATTATATCGAAAAAATTGACCTCAGCGAAGAACAGGTTCGACTAAAAAATCACTGCGAATACTTTATGTCTATATTGTCTGAACCAGAAGAAGGAAAAGGGAAAAAGCTTTCATTCATTTTACAGGAAGTGGGTCGTGAAATTAATACTACCGGAGCCAAGGCATACGATTCGAATATTCAGAAATGTGTTGTAATGATGAAAGATGAGTTGGAGAAAGCAAAGGAACAAATACTGAATGTTTTGTAATGAGATTTTCATCCTGCCCATTTGTGATACATGATAATACTTGAAAAAAATACGGTTTTGAAAAAATTATGCCCCCTCTTCTTTAAATGCTTTATTGTTTTTTCTCTTTTCTATTCCTGTACCACGTTGGATACTTTCGAGAAAAATGTATCTCTCCCGGGTTACGCCTGGAACAGTAGTTTTAAGCCCGAGATTGAATTTGAGATCAAAGATACCACCGCGAGATACAATATTTTTGTCGTGATCAGGCACTCCGATGCATACCGGTATAATAATATCTGGATGAATATTTATTTGCAATTTCCTCTTGACACCATACGAAAGCAGCAATTAGACCTGAGGTTGGCCACTGACGACCGCGGTTGGCTGGGAAGTGGAATGGATGACATTTTTGAACACCGTATTCTCGTTACCAGAGAACCACAATATTTAAAAACTCCCGGAATATATAAATTCAGACTTGAAAATATCATGCGGGAAGATCCGCTTGAATATGTTATGAACGTCGGCATTCGTGTAGAAAAAGAAAAATAATTATTTGTTCACCCTGTTTCTGCATTGCCCTGCACTATGTATTCATTAAAGAAAAAAAGCCTTTCGATTGCCACGACCGTTTATTGGATCTTGCTACTATATATTATCACTGCACTGGTATGGTGGTTTATTGAACTAAAAAACCAAAATCAGCAAATGACCAACTACCGGATAAGTGAACTGAATTCCAAAGATCCGGCAATACAGAAGAAAAAAGACCAAATTAACAGGGAGAACAACAGGAAGACGACACAGTATGTGTTGGAAGGGATCACATTTCTCGCTTTGATCCTTGTGGGAGCTGTGTTCATCTATAGAGCCGTACGCAGACAATTCAAATTGCAGGCCCAACAACAAAATTTCATGATGGCGATCACACACGAATTAAAAACACCAATCGCCGTAACAAAATTAAACCTCGAAACACTTCAGAAACACCAGCTTGATGAATCGATGAAACAAAAAGTACTGTCAATGACCATTCAAGAAGCCGACAGGCTGGCTAACCTGGCAAACAATATCCTGGTATCAGCACAACTCGAAGGCAGAAATTACAAACAGGCACCGGAAGATCTTGACCTGTCAAGTCTTGTAGAAACCTGTGTAAATGAATTCATCCGACGTTATTCCGACAGAAATTTCATATTGCAAATACAGCCTGAAATTGATTTTATTGGTGATGTATTTTTGTTGGAAATCATGTTGAATAACCTGCTGGAGAATGCAGTAAAGTATGCTCCCGCGGACAGACCTGTTATTTGCAGACTGCAAAAAAATGGGAAAGTGATTGAATTGCATGTTATAGATGAAGGGCCTGGGATTCCTGATAAAGAAAAACGAAATATTTTTGAAAAATTCTACCGGCTTGGCAGTGAACAAACAAGGCAAACAAAAGGGACCGGACTTGGTTTGAACCTTTGCCGGAAAATAGCGCACGATCATCATGGATATATAAGAGTGCGGGATAATGAACCGGTTGGTTCAGACTTTGCAGTTATTTTTGACAAGTGAAAATTTTAGTGGGTAATATATAATGACCTCCGGAAAATCCTCCATATTACTGGTAGAAGATGAAGAAAATCTTCATGAAGCGCTAAAGCTGAACCTTTCGTTGGAAGGATATGAAGTTACCTCCGCCTACACGGGAAGTCAGGCACTCCAAAATATCCAAAAAGAATATTTTGACCTGGTAATTCTGGATGTTATGTTACCTGAAGTAGATGGCATCAGCGTGACAGAAACTATTCGCATACAAAATAACGAAGTTCCAGTGCTGATATTGAGTGCAAAAAGCAGCAGTGCTGACCGTGTGCTCGGCTTAAAAAAGGGAGCAGATGATTATCTGACCAAACCATTCAACCTGGAGGAATTGTTATTGAGAATAAGGAAATTGATCAATAAGAATAAAAAAATGCTGGGAATAGGCTTCATTGGAGATGTTTACAAGTTTGGTAGTAATATAATTGATTTCAAAGCCCAGGAAGCTTCAGGAAAAGATGGTATTCGTATACAGCTTAGCAAAAAAGAGACGATGTTATTGAAACTACTTATTGAGAATAAAAATGAAGTGGTACCCCGGGAAAAGATTTTGCAAACGGTATGGGGCTACAATGTTTATCCAACTACCCGTACAATTGATAATTTTATTCTAAGCTTCCGGAAATATTTTGAAGAAGACAGCCGTAACCCTTCCTACTTTCATTCAGTACGCGGAGTAGGATATAAGTATATGGAATGATCATGCATTGAGAATTTCTTGTACCAATTCTTCGGCACGTTCTAAAAGTATTTTTCTATTTTTTACCTCCTGTGCACCTCCGTACAGAGCCAATTCACATTCCTGGATCAGATCAAGATATTGTTTTGTGGTGGAAGAAGGTATTCCTAACTGGATCAACTTATTGCTGATATTTTGCTTATTGAACGCAGAGGGGGTTACCTGACATTTCTCTGCAGCTACCTTCCATAATACCCGCTGTGCTTCCTGATAGAATTCGTTCCCATCGGCGTATTCAGCCAACAGGCTGGCTCTTTCAAACCGGTTATTTACTTCTGCTTCTTCTACTACCCTTTCTACCCGTTTTGTTTCTTTTCTTTTTGTCTGATGACCAGTAATCAGCTGATATGTAATCCAGCCGATAATGACTATTGCTATCAGGGCAAACAACAGATACTGTTTTTTAAAACCTTCTGTTAAGTATTCGGTTCTTGCAGATTTATCATTTACTGGAACCGCAGCAGGTTGGATTGAAAAGGCAATAGAATCCTTTTCAAGTAGCCTATACTGTTTAGCGATTGGATCAAAATAAGAAAATGATACTTTTGGAATCAGGTATTCCCCGGCTTTCAGAGAAACAAAAGAATATTCAAATGTTTTGGTTCCACTGACCGGGTACACGAATTTGTTGGTTGTTTCTTTGATATTGGGTTCCCCTCCTTCAATACCATCAGGCCAGTCAACTATAGGTGGGGTGACCAGCGGTAAGTTGCCACTACCGGCAATGGTCACCTGAAGCCTGGCAACCTCTCCTTCACTGTACAAGTTTTTTTCCAGATTCGTCTTGAGTGAATACTGCCCAACCGCACCATTGAAATTTTTCGGTTGTCCAATTTCGGGTAAAGGAAAAACATTAATAGCTACAGGCTTTGTATTGACGATTACCTGATGATCTACCGGACTATATGCAGGACCTGTGGAATTTCTGTCATTCTCTCTGATAAAATGAATAGTACCTTCAATTTCTGCTGGGTCCAGTTCATATTTTCCTTCCTGTAGAGGGAATAGCTGAACTTTTCTGATAAGATGAACATAATAAGAAGTTCCGTTATACAATTCTACATCAGCCCGTGCTTCATATCCATCCACCATTTCAATTACACTAAACCCGGTGAACGCAGGCCTTTTTACAACATGTGAATTCGCATTTAGCCTGGAATAGGCCTTGTATACCGCCATCAATGGTTCTCCTATATAACAACTTGTTTTATTTACTTCCACCCGTAAAAAGAAATTTGAGCGGACCTTTTCCTCAATATCTTCTCCCTCCTTTAATTCAGAGGCATCATTTACCCGCCCTGATAGTGCTTCCGTCAAAACACGTGACAAGCCGGAGGCCTTCACTTTAACACGTAGTGTGTTAGATCGCATTTTCTTGCCATTAATAATAGCAGTCGCAGAAGGAATTACAAAATTGCCGGTACGGATAGGGGTCAGCACAGCAACTTTTGAATGCTGATCTACAAGTTTGAGTGTTTTGGGATCCAATGCAGGAGTAGACGACAATTCAAAAACTTCTTCCAGCTGGAAGTCAGTATATAACGGCACTTTGAATTCACGTACGCTCGAAGCCCCCTGAATAACATATTGAACCTTGAAAGTTTGATTATAGGAAACTTCCTGTTCGCTGACAACCGTATAGAATTTTACCTGGCATAAAGCGTGTTGAAAAGTGCCAATACAACACCAGATTAAGAGAACCGGAAAGAACTTAGACCAGAATTTCTTTTGCCTCATTTTTACCTGGAGAAATTAATAGTAAATATAAATTTTGTATACCGGTTTAGGGAGTAGTTTTTTTTGGTCAAATGATTATATAAATGGAAGTAAATGCTACAGATCATCGCAGAGCAGATTTTACAAATCCCCCTCCTGTGGCCTGAGTATAATATCTTCAACACATGCCTGTGCAGAAAGCCTGGAAGCACCGTATATCATATCAGCAACATCTTTTGCCCGCATCAATCTTTCGGGAGGTACTCCACTCCCTGCCCATGAATCAGTATATGCAGCCCCAGGGTAAACAGCCGTTACCTTGATATTATACTGCTTCATTTCTGCTCTCAGATTTTTACTGAAACCCGCAAGTGCAAATTTACTGATGCTATATGAACCACCATTACTATATGCCTGAAGAGAAGCAATCGAACACATATTGAAAATGTGACCACTTCGTTGACGGATCATGGAAGGTAATAATGTACGTGTAAGATAGTAAGCGCTGTATAAATTTACAGCGATCATATTTTCGAGTACCCCATCTGGTTCGTCATGAACATTCCCGGGAAAAAAAACACCTGCATTGTTGACCAGTACATCAATCGTTTTGCTTTGATCCCTTACCCATTGCCCGAACCGTTGCGCATCTTTCTTCTCTGATAAGTCAGCGTGCATTCCTGAAATCATCACATTAGGAAATTTTGACTTCAATTCGTTTACACTTTTATCCAGTTTGTCCTGATTCTTTGAACACAGAAACAGATCATTTCCCGCTTCAGCAAATACTTCCGCTATTGATTTACCCAAACCTCGTGAGGAACCTGTAATGATTACATTCATTGTTGCCTGATTTAATGTTACATCGTAGATTGCGCCTGTATAATATTACATCGCAAAACTATACGTAATTGTTATTAGTTCCTGGTTCTTAGTTCATAGTTCATAGTTTACGCAGGCGTTTCAAACCCGGAATTTTCAAAAGCAGGCTGAGCTTATTCGATTGCACATGAAATACTCACATCTCTTCTTTGACCTGGATCACACACTATGGGATTTTGAAACGAATTCCAGATATACACTGAAGGAATTGCATGAATCATTTGAGCTTCATGCTCGTGGGATTGAAGACTTTGACCTGTTTCATAAAAATTATCTTGCCCACAATGAAATTTTGTGGGAACGCTACCGGAATGGTTTTATCAAGGTGGATGAATTGAGATGGAAAAGGATGTGGCAAACTTTGATTGATTTCAAGATAGGAGATGAAAAGCTTGCAAGGGAAATGGGAATAAAGTTTCTTGAACTACTCCCTACATGTAATATACTTTTTCCTCATGCAGTCGAAGTACTGGAATATCTTACGGACAAAGGATACCAGCTTCATCTCATCACTAATGGATTTGAATTTACCCAGCATAGTAAATTGAAAAATTCCGGTATCGATAAATATTTCAGGGAAGTGATTACCTCCGAAGGATCTAATAGCCTAAAACCCAAAAAAGAAATATTTGAATATGCATTCTCGAAAACCAATGCTTCTCCTTACACCAGTATCATGATAGGTGATAGCCTGGAAGTAGATATCATGGGGGCTTTGAATGCCGGAATGGACCAGGTGTTTGTGAATCACCAGAGAATTGACGCTACAATGAAACCTACCTATACAATTTATGCGCTTAACGAATTACTGGATATTTTCTAACGTTGATAATACTGAATCTGAAGAGATTTTGATCTAGCATCAGTAATCTTACATCTTAAATCTTATTCTTTCTTAACGTAACTCTGCCAACACAGTTATTCCTCCTTTCACCAATTGATTCAATTTCACTTCTACTTTACTACCAACCGGCAACATCACATCTACTCTGCTGCCAAACTTAATAAACCCCATTTCTTCCCCCTGTTCCACCAATTGACCGACTTTCAGATAATTAACAATTCTTCGGGCTACAGCTCCTGCGATCTGCTTCACCAGCACTTCCGCCTTTTCATTTTTGATCACAACCGTGTGCCGCTCATTTTCCGTGGATGATTTCGGATGCCAGGCTACCAGATATTTTCCTTTATGATATTGATTATAAACTACCTCCCCACTTACAGGATTTCGATTCTGATGAACATTTGCCGGACTCATAAAGATGGATACCTGTAATCTCTTTTCGTGAAAATATTCATCATCGAATGTTTCTTCGATGACCACTATTTTACCATCAGCCGGACAAATCACCAGTTTTTCTCCTGCTTTGATTTTCCTTCTTGGTATTCGAAAGAACGAAATGATAAAAAGCCATGTGAAGAGACACAAAACTGTTACCAACCAGCTGATAATGGGGTTACTACTTCCCAGAATATAAAATGACGTGAAGCTTATTAAAGCAAATACGACAGCACTTAACAGAATAGTTAGAAGTCCTTCCCGGTGTATGGTCATTAAAAAAATTGTGTGTTAAAAATATATTCAATAATAAAAAGTAACTAATAGATCCTATCTAGTAATATTATATAGAGCCATGTAAAAGGTGTTGCCAGAATCAGCGAATCGAAACGATCGAGAAATCCTCCATGACCAGGTAAGATACTTCCACTATCCTTCACATTGGCCATTCGTTTTAATTTGCTTTCTAACAGATCTCCACAAGTGCCGATCACTGCAGCGATCAATGCAATACCAGCAACTTCTTTCCAGGATGTGGGCGTTACACAGAAATACCAGCCAACTGTGATAACCAATATTGAAAGCAGCGCTCCACCGAGAGTTCCTTCCCAGGTTTTATTCGGTGAAATAGATGAAAGCGAAGTTCGGCCAATCATTGATCCAACAAGGTAGGCCATGGTATCATTAATCCAGATCGAAGCGATCAAAACCATAGGTACCACCCATCCCAGATCAACCTGGTAACTCCCAACATCCCACATCCCTTTCATCCTCAAATCAATCATTAATGCCCAGCTTACTGAAATGTATACCAGTCCGGCAATTGATCTCAAAACATTCCTGAAATGAAATTTACCAGTAAAGATATCCCCTGCTATCAGCAGTAAGAATAATAATAAAGCTACTATTAATGAGTAGGTATGCCACTGGTGTTGACCAAAGTAACTATTCAGGAATGCATAGACCATAAAACTAAAACCGGTAAACATAATGCCATATTCGTGCAAAGAGGTTATATGTGTATACTGTTGATTTATCCTGGAAAGCAGGGATTGATATTCGACCCAACATCCGAA
>Ga0180121_10000441_pt1 | contig 17339 bp, 17 predicted proteins | sample AntDrymUQ5402106_2_FD_129676 | JGI IMG/M metagenome (GOLD analysis project Ga0180121, IMG submission 129676) | Polar desert sand microbial communities from Dry Valleys, Antarctica - metaG UQ540 (21.06) (version 2) (version 2) | ecosystem: Environmental > Terrestrial > Soil > Desert | place...
AAAGAAAGATTATCTTTTACTTTCTCATTTAAGAATTGCTCGGGATTTATCGTATCAAATTTAAGTAATCTCAGGGACAATTTTGAATTTATTCTTGTTAGTGTTTATTTCATTATAAACTTTTATCCAGTCATTTATAGCGCTGCTGTAGGAGAAGTTTTTACTGATCAATGAAGGATTGTTAATTGTTCTATTTTTTACATGTTTAAAATTTTCAATTAGGTATGGAATTAAATTTGTCAAATCATCAAGCGAGTCAACCTCTTCAAAATAGATTTTAAGTCTTCTCAGTTTCCCGTAAGGCAGCCAGGATCCGTTAACTACAATACTGCCGGCAAAAAGCGACTCCAGCATTGCAGCATTCACAGCGTCTGTTTCCCGAAGATTAAGTTTGATCTGTCCTGAAATTATTAATCCTATTAAATCTTCTTGCGGCATAAATTCGGTTATGATTTTATAATCAAATCTTACTTTATTGCATTCATTCTTAACTTTTTGTAAATAATTTTTATCCTCAAATTGTAAACCGTAAGTCATAGGTATAATTGCAAAAAACTTTCTTAATATATTTTTATCAAGTTTGTCTAATATTCTCAGTATCTCAATGTGCCTTTGCTTTGAGGAACCGCTGTATCCTATAACAACTACTATTTTATCCTCTGCAATATTGTTTTTCTTTTTGAAATCAGATATGGTCTGCTGATTATTTTTCGTATTTATCAGATCAAGTTTTTTTTCATTTAACCCAAAATCAGCATAGCGAATTTTTGGTTCAAGCATTCTCCCGAATTTAGTAAGAAAAGTTTCTTTCATCTCCGCAGTATTTATTGTAATAATATCAGATCTCTTGAATGCCTCTAATTGTTTAATATAATTCCCAACACCTTCAACTTGGTATAAATCCGAGCCCCATAATGTGAGCAACACTCTTTTATCTTTTTTTATGAATTTTAATGGTGCAAGGAATTCTGGTGCCAAATAATGAAAATGATATACATCATAATTTTCCAACTGCTTACTAATCAAAATTGAATAAATATAATTTTTAGCATTTCCATTGATGTAATTTTTTACCGAATTCCATCTTAACAAAAAAAAACATTTAAGAAAATATTTCATTTTATTTTTGTCTTTTACAATGTCCTTAATTGAAGCAATCCTATTTGAGCATGTCAGTTTAATATTTCTTTTGGAAGGCAGCTTTATTATTTCATCAAAAACCTTTTCATCTTCTTCTGTCAATTCGTCCCCGTTTGGCTTGACAGGGTCAGCGACAGTTATTGTGACATTTTTTAAATTTTGTTTGATCGCTTTTGCAAAATTTGATATTGTATAAAAACTACAATGACCTAAAAATATTAATCGCATAAATTTTTTCATTACTACATGGAATACTGGAAAAAGAATTTCAATTTGTCTGTTTCTTTCTGAAAATCTCCTGGGTTTTGCTGAATTCCTTCCAGTTACCAATATCTAGCCATGACATTTCACTTACCGGAAAAACTCCAACCCTACCATTACGCTTTTTCACTTTATTGATCAGTTCGGTAATATGAAAAAATGTTCCTTCCGGTATTTCTTCCAATAAATGGGGTTCAAGTATGTACATACCCGAATTTATTACAAAAGTTATTTCGGGTTTTTCCTTCAGCTCTTTTAAAACATCGCCATTTTCAACTTCGATCGTTCCATAAGGAATTGTGTAATGCTGTAATGCGCCGATAACGGTGAGTTCGTTTCTGTTTTCTTTATGATAATTCAATACTTCTGAATAATCCTGATAAATCAATATATCGCAGTTAGATACAAAAAATGTTTCGTTAATCTTTCCCCTCAGAAGTTTAAGACTGCCCGCTGTGCCTAACGGGATATCTTCTTTTATAAAATTTACATCAAACTCTTTGTCTTTTAATCCGTTAAAATAATTCTCAATCATCGATGCTTTATAATTAACTAATAGATAAAATTTACTCACCCCCGATTTTACAAAGCTGTCTATAATATTTTCAATGATAGACCTGTCCCCCAGTGGAACAAGTGGCTTCGGAATGATATTTGTTAAAGGCTTTAACCTTAAACCTTCTCCTCCTGCCATAATAACTACTGGTAGGCTTAGTTTGGATTGATGAATAATTTGCTGATTGCTGAAAATATCTTTCCAGAAAACAACCTTTATAATTTCTCCATTCCCGTTCAATATAGGCATGAACTCTGCCCGGTAAAACATCATCTCAGATCTTATTTTTTCAAGTTCGTCGTCTTCATAGCAAACAGTTATCTGATCTCTAAGAATTTGTGAGATTTCAGTTTCAAGAGTTATTCCCTTAATTATTGCCCGTTGAATATCACCAATGCTTAAAACGCTTTTAAACGAACCATTCTCTTTTACTATCAGCAACTTCATATCCAGAGCATCCATTTTTTTCAAAGCACTCAGAATCGAGCTCGACCTGTCCAATGAGATTCTTGAAATTATCCTGTCCTGTTCTTTTTCAGATTCAAGTTTATTCACAATTATATTTTAGAATAAATTTTCTATTCTGTTTTTGGCTTCAGATATATCTAGAAAAATATGACGATAATATTTTTACGTTTTTGAAAAATACTTACTGCGCGTTTGTCAGAACCAACGACCTCATATCCTCATAAAGCTTCCAGATTTTTTCATTATCATGTCACTATTACACCTCTAGCAGAGTTCAATCATTTCACTTAACCCATTGACCAAAATTACGTAAACACTAACTCATCAGATGTTATAAATTTCAGGTTTATATTTAATTAGATTTTTTGAATTCCTGAACCATTCAATTGTTTCTTCCAATCCTTTATCCAAAGAGTACTCAGGTTTCCAATTAGTGTATTTTAGAATTTTTTCATTAGAACCGTAAAGTCTTGCAACTTCGCTATTTTCAGGCCTAATCCTGTTTTTATCACATATAATTTTTGCTTCGGGATTAATTGAATTAATAATTTTTTCTGCAACATCTCCAATTGAAATTTCTGAATTTGTTGCGATGTTTACTTCTTCGCCGATCAATTTTTTTTCTCTGGCAATTTCAACAAAACCATTAACCGTGTCCTTAACATATACAAGATCTCTTGTAGGATGTAAAGAGCCTAGTTTTATTTCAGTTTTACCACTCAAAAGCTGAGTAATAATTGTCGGAATTACCGCCCTCCCTGATTGTCGTGACCCGAAAGTATTAAACGGTCTCACATTTACAACGGGAATATTAAAACTCTTGTAAAATGATTCAGACATAGAATCTGCACCAATCTTCGATGCCGAATAAGGGGACTGTCCCTGTTTTGGATGTTTTTCATCTATCGGAACATACATCGCCGTCCCATAAACTTCTGAGGTTGAAGTAATTAGAACTCTTTCAGGATCAAACTTCCTTGCTGCCTGCAGAACGTTAAGTGTCCCCTTTATATTTGTATCTATAAAACTTTCGGGCGAATGATAACTGAATGGAATCGATATTAATGCTGCAAGATGAAATATAATATCAACATTCTTCGCTGCTGTCTCAACCATATAGTTGTCTCTTATATCACCCGATATAATCTCAATTTCTCTAATTTTTTCTTTTGGAATTGTATCGAGCCAGCCCCATGAATTAAATGAATTATAATAGACAAAAGCCTTTACGTTACATCCCTCATCTAATAATTTTTCGACTAAATGACTACCGATAAAACCATCAGCGCCTGTAACTAGAACTTTTTTGGATCTCAATGTAAATAAATATAATTTTTTAATTATAAAATTGACCGTCCATCAACCCATAATTACCCACCCTGTTAAGCTGCCCCGAGTTCCAAAAATCCCCGGGCAATACATTTAAAGTTAATGCATTTTCAATATCATCTAAGATATTTTCGGATTGGGTGCCATTCAAACTTGCAAAAAGTCTTATAGAATAATTATCAGACCGTAAAAGAAGTTTAGGAATTTTTAGATAAATGGTTCCCGCTTTTTCAATATTTTCAAACTTAACACCCATCTCATCTGTGATAAATGTTGCAATTGTGTTTCCGTATCCGTCTAAGAAAGACACTGCAATGATCAGAATACCTTTAATTTTTTCGTCACTCTCATAGTCTATTTCTGCAATTAACGGTTCTCCGGAAATAACCTGTGTTAAACTCTCGCCTCTGATATCTTTCAGTTTGATATTTGTAAATTTAAACTTGTTATTGCCAGATCTGTCATGCCTATCCCTTAAAAGTACTTCTCCGGAATGATTACTTGCTGCAAGATATTTACTGACTGTCCAGCCAATATCACCCTGATAAAAAACTTTTCCATACTCAAGGATCAACCCTCTTGTACAAAGATTTTTTACTGCGGCCATATTATGACTGACAAACAAGACTGTTCTTCCTTCTTTGGCGGAAACATGATGCATCTTACCGATACATTTTTTTTGAAATTCAACATCACCAACGGTAAGAACCTCATCAACGATCAATATTTCCGGGTCAAGATGTGCCGCTACTGCAAATGCAAGACGGACGAACATTCCCGAAGAATATCTTTTAACCGGAGTATCAATGTACCTTCCTATTCCGGAAAACTCAACTATTTCATCAAATTTACTTTTGATCTCATCTTTCCTCATTCCAAGTATAGAACCGTTCAAAAAAATATTTTCTTTGCCTGTAAGCTCCTGGTGAAATCCTGTTCCTACCTCAAGCAGACTTGCAACTCTTCCTTTTAACTTTACACTTCCTGTTGAGGGTGTAGTTACTCTTGATAAAATCTTCAGCAGTGTTGATTTTCCTGCACCGTTTTTACCTATGATGCCAAGCACTTCGCCTTGCTTAACTTCAAAATTTATATCCTTAATTGCCCATACATACTGCCCATTCCTGTTTAAAGAAATTTTATTCATCTCTCCGATTTTATAATCCGGATTTTCTCTTTTCATGATCCTCGACCAAAACCGGTTTAAATCCTGCGCTATTGTTTTTGATGAAACTATGCCAAGCCTGTATAACTTTGATAAATTCTCAACCTTTATTACCGTATTCAATTATCTAAAAATATTAAATGACTGAGTAAAAATTGTTCTATACCATAAACGTCGGCGTATAACTTTGCTAAGAGTTCCTATGTCAATCTGGCAACACCAAACGGACTTGAATAATCTAAAATTTGTCACTCAAACAGTGCATTCCAAGTATTCTAAAAAATTTTACTTTAAAATCAGGAAAAACCTTGTAATTATAAATTTTGCATTGAAGATGCGAATAATAGTTCTAATTTAACTTTGCCTGAATTAATCCTTTTTCTGATAATTTTTCAGCAGCCATTATCAATGTTTCAAAATTTATTTTACTTCTTTTGGCAATTGCAATTATGTCATTGCTTCCATCAGCGAGATTTAAAATCCACATTATTGAATTAATATAATCAGTTGTATCTTTTTGTGAACCAAGTGTAGGATACAGATCTCTTTTTCCCAGATGAGGTTCGCAATAGGGAAATCTATTTTCATATACAAAATTATTTTCTATCAGGAAGATTATTTCAAGATATTTTTGCACAGACTTTTCCATGGCTTCAAAGGAAATAAATTCCTTATTGTCGGCAGAAGTATGATATTCCTTATACTTCCCGTAACGTGTCCTCATTAATGATCCGACAGGTAAATTAAATCCCGGTGAACAAAACTGTCTCTCATCACTCCCTGTCGGAAAAAATTCTTCTATTATAAATTCTTTTTCAGTTTGGCCAAGAACAAGTTCTGCAGCTCTGTCAGCAAGGGAATTACCCTGTCTGCTTTTTTTGTATGTAAACTTACCGGGATCTCCAATACATGTTAGGACATAGCCTGCTGCAAGTTTTTCTTTAAGTTGATTTCCGTGCATTGATAAGTAGCAAATTATTCCAATAGTCTCCGGATGAAAAAGTAATCTGTAAGTATATCTTCGGTGTTTCTTCGTATTTAATTCTTTGTATATAAAGGCTGTGACCAAAGGACCGGATAATTCATTATTTGCCATGGAAGGATGGCATATGTAAGTTGATAATAAAATTTCTGTATCGGTTTCACCTTTTAATACAGCTTCTGCGATCGTCATTGAGCCATTTGGATTTAATTCCGAGTCAATGTAAACTTCATAAATATCTTCCTTCAGAGTTTTAAGCTGATTGTCACTTAAGCAAAATCCCCATCGGCGATTATAATAAGTTGTTAAGTAGGGAATGACATCCGGTTGTTCAGGCAGTGAATATAAATGATTTTTCAGTCTTTCCAAATTTAATTTGCCATTGAACTTTTCCGAATATCCTAATAGATGTAAATTATTTTTGCGGAAATCAACTATTGAATTTCCTCTGCTGTCTTTTATCCATGCTTCTTTAACATTCCATTCCGGCGGAACAGTCCAGTCAAAGCATTGTGTCCCTGATGGAATTTCCGAAATTTCTAAATCAACTAGCTCGGATAGGATCTTCAGAGTTTCTCTGTTACCATTCCCTGTCAGACTTCTGTTAATGCCCCATAGTTTGTCAAAATATTTTTCTATCAGGTCTTTCACTTTTCTTTACCGATCCTGTAAAGCATATTTAATTCTCTACGTTGATTGATTTTGCTGTTACCTCATAAAAGATTTTGGCTTCTATTAAGCGCAGGCAAATTCCTTCACTCGGTTGATCATACATATATAAAATCCTGCGGCCATATTTTGTCTTCCATTAGTCTTAAATCCGTTTTAACTTTCATTTCAAAATTTCTAGCGTTTAAATTAAACTCTTTTATAGTTTTACATCGTAATCAACATATGTTGTTTATTAAATCTCCAGTATTTTAATAATCGTATCCGCAGCAACTCTTGCTGCATTCCCCGGGTTGTAACTTAGTTGCTTTGCAAATTCTTTTCTCTTATCCGAAAGTTCGCCGGGCTTCTCAATACTTCTGGTTATAAAATTTACCAATTCATTCATATCATATACCACCAGCCCTACATGCCTCCCTGCATTTGCTTTTGGATCATTGCGGACATAATCAGCTGTCGTATTTCCGAAATTCGAATAAATTTTCTTCAGTGTCTTTTCAAAAAATTCCGGACAATCTATATATATCACTGGCTTATCAAGGATAATAAACTCTAAAGCAACGCTGCTCACATCTGTTACCATTATATCGCTGGCTGACAAAATCGGATCAATGTTATTAGTGGGAACATGACGGAAATTAGAATTTGTTTCAAATTTTTTTAATTTTGCGATCCAATTAACTCCACCTGTGTAAAATAAATAATTAGGTCCATTTTCATGATAGTAGCTAATCGGATGAAGCTTAACAATTAAATTAATGTTCTCAATCTTTAGAATTTTTTCAATGATCTCTTCTCCGGCTGTCCTCAACGAAAGTCCCTCATCCCACGATGGCGCGTACAAAACTGTTTTTAATTCCGGATTTAGGTTTAGTTCTTTTAAGACATCTTCTTTTTTATATTTTCCGTTCATCAATGCATCCGATTTGGAATAACCGATATCGTAAAGTTTGATAACCCTGTCTTCAAGCTTATATTTCCTTATTGTATTTTCAGTTTGATCTCTATGCAAAGGGCTTGTAAGAAAATGAGCATCGAAATTTATAAAGTCCTGCTTTTGATAAGATTCATATTTTACTGGTTGATTATGATTGATATGAATTTTTAATGAATTTTTATTTCCTACTCCATATATGTGTGGCGATAAAAAAATATCTGCTTCGGAAAACTGCCTGCTGAGATTCACATTAAATTGTTTTTCCGGGGAAATTCCGAAAGGTAGTAAAGATTCATTACATTCATAATATGTCGCTATATAATATGATATCTTGTCGGTTTTTTTTTTTAACGAATTGAAAATGGGAAGGATGTAAGGAACAAATGTTGTCTCTTCGATGTCAAGAATTATTATCTTCTTTCCGCGAAGCTTGTCCAGGATCATTTTTAATTTGATTCCAAAAGTTTTTTTGGTTCTATCTTCTGGTTTCAATTATAAAATGTTTCTTAAAATTATCTTTAAACCTTCTTTGGAAATTTTTCGGGGATTGTTTTGCAATCTTTGCAGGTTCACATTTTCTTCAATCAACTTCAGATCATTTTCTGAATTTATATTTAGCTCTGATAACTTTGTTTTCAACCCGATGTCAATCATGAGCTGTGTAATCTTTTCTTTTGCTTCATCAATATTTCTACATTCCATAATCTTTATCAGCTCATTAAGAGATTTTTTGACATAAGCAGCCCCTCGCTTGTCGGAAAAATCTTTATCAGTCACTTCGTAATTGTACATTAAGAACTCCCCGAGTGTCAAGCTCACAGCTTGCCCATGAGGCACTCCGAAGTAAGATGTCATCGAATATGAAACAGCATGAGGGGCAGTTGTCTTCGTTATGTTTATTGCTTTCCCTGCAAGGTTTGCCGCCTTAGACATGTTGACACGGTTTTCGATTTGAGGATCGTTAACTGCTGCGCTTAAGTTTTTTAAAACTAATTTTATCGCTTCTTCGGATAAACTTTTGGATTTTTCATTTGAATTTACACACCAGTAAGATTCAATTGCCTGGGAAAGTGCATCTATTCCTGAAGTAGCTGTAATTTTGGGTGGTAGACTGAAAGTTAATTGAGGATCAATTATGGAAATATCCGGCAAAATATATTCATGAGCTACCGAAAATTTTTCCTTGTTTTCATACACTACTGCAAAGTGTGTTGATTCGCTTCCCGCTCCTGCTGTTGTGGGAATCGCAATCATAGTGGTTCCTTTTTTTAAAATATTTGCTCTGCCTTCAACATAGTTTATTGCGTCTTTACACTGACAAGAAAGAATATTTATCAGCTTGGCAATATCGATTACGCTTCCCCCTCCTACAGCAATTACAATCTCACCACCAGATTTTTTAAATTGCTCGATTCCACTTTCAATATCCTCCAGCTTTGGATTTTCCGAAAACTCATTAAATTGAAATACTTCTGAATATTTTAAAAATTTATTCAGAAGATTTTCTGCTCCCGATGAACGATAGGATTTTTTTCCTGTTACAAGAAAAGTTTTTTTTGATTTATGTTCTGAAATTATTTTGGAAAGAGTTTCAATACTTCCTGTTCCGAAATATTCTTCCTGTATCATTCCGAAAGAAATTCCATAAAACTTTCTTTATTTTCTTTTGGAGTTGTTGTAGGTCTTCCTAAATTACTTCTCGCTCCTTTATTGACTCTTATTTCGAGAAGAGTAGGTCCTTTACTTTGCCTGAGTTTTCTAAGCTCTTCCACTATTTGTTCGGAAGTCTGTGCAATTAAAGCATTTGTGAAACCGCATGCTTTTGCAATCGCTGTAAAATCAATTTTGAAAGCAGCTGTCGGCTGTCCGCCAACCGAATCGTGGGCTCCGTTATTAATTATAATATGTTTAAAATTATCATATGCTTCAGTTCCAAGAATTGCCAGGGTCCCCATATGCATTATCACTGCTCCGTCACCATCAAGTACATATACCTGTCTGTTCCTATTCATCAAGGCTATTCCCAAGGCAATTTGTGATGAATGTCCCATCGAGCCAACGGTCAAAAAATCCTTATCGTGTCCCTGTTTATTAATTTCCCTGTATTCAAAAACTTCTCTGGAAGTTTTCCCGGTTGTTGAAACGATTACGGAGTTGTCATTTAGATTATCCAGAATAATTTTTATCGCATCTTCCCTTTTTAAAGGATAGCTGGATTCAATATTACTCTTTAGTTTATATTCTTCAAATGTTCCTTCTGAAATTACTAATGCATAGGGTGAACTTTTTTCTTTCATATAAATAACTGCTTTTGCAATTAACTCGCTGAGATTTTTTGTATCAGCGTTGATTATCTCATATGGAATTTCAACTGCTTCCAGCATCTTCAGCATTACTCTGCCCTGTTTCGTATGTTGGGGTTCATCTTTTTTACTCGGCTCACCTCTCCAACCAATTACAAGCAACATTGGTACACTGTAAACTTCAACATCGGCAAGTGACAATAACGGATTAATCGAATTTCCAAGTCCTGAATTCTGCATATATACGAGTGCAGGTTTACCTGTCGAAAAATAATAACCTGCTGCAAGTCCAATTGCCGCTCCTTCATTTGAATTTATAATATGATTTTCATTTGAAACATTATCTGTCACATAAGCACAAAAATCTTTTAACAACGAATCAGGAATTCCCGTGAAAAAAGTAATTTCGTTATTGTGTAATATTTCAAAGAGAAGTTTTGGGTTTATCATTACATACCTCCGGGGATTAACCTTAAGATCTCATTTATCGGCATCATTTTATTATCAGCTTCATGTGATCTTTCATTTTCCAGTATCATTTGCGCAGTTTCAATCATAGCAGGATATGCGCTTCGTAATAATTGATTTGCATAAATTACAACATTCACTCCTGCATCTGCCAATTCCTTTTCGTTAATTGTATTATAAGTCGACGGTACTGCAACCAGCGGTACTTTTTTTTCAAATTTTTTATATTCAGTGCAAAAGTCCAGAATTTCTTTCGGATCTTTTTCCTTGCTGTGGATCATAATCCCGTCGGCGCCTGCATTTATATATGCCTTTGCTCTGTTAATTGCATCTTCCAACCCTTTTTTCAGTATCAGACTTTCAACGCGTGCAATTATCATGAAGTCCTCTGTAATCTGGGACTTTTTACCGGTGGAAATTTTATGTGAAAAATCCTGGATTGTATCCTGTGTCTGGTCGACATCAATTCCAAATAATGAATTTTTCTTTAAACCGACTTTGTCTTCAATGATAACCGCAGAAACTCCAAGTCTCTCAAGTGTTTTGACAGTAAAAACAAAATGTTCCGGTCTTCCTCCAGTATCACCGTCATATATGATCGGCTTTGTAGTCACTTCAATTATATCGTTTAATGTTTGCATCCTTGCCGTTACGTCAACTGCTTCTATATCCGGTTTTCCTTTAGCTGTCGAATCTGTCAAGCTGCTGAGCCACATACCTTCAAATTCTTTTGGGATATTATTCTTTACTACCTGCAAATTTTCTACGATCAAACCTGTAAGTCCATTGTGAGCTTCGATAAAACGAACGATTGGTTTAACCTCTAGTAATCGCTTCAACCTTTTCATTCTCACATCCGGGGTAGTTCCGATCTCTTTAAGATTTTTATTAAACTGAGTGGAAGAAATTCCTTTTGTGTATTCAACTTCCACCAATTCTCCGCCCCATTCTTTTAACGTATCTATGACCCTCTGTCGTGTCTGACTCTGAACTCCTGTTATCCAATCATCTCCATGCACTACAAAGTCCGGTTTCAGTAATTTTAGATTCGGAATATAATCAAGAGTTTCCTGCGCAATAACTTTTTCAACTCCTTTGATATTTTCTACAATTATTTTTCTCTGCTCAAATGTGAGATAAGGCAGTCTCTTATAGCTCGCTATTGCTTTATCTGTCAAAAGTCCGACGGTAACTTCTCCAAGTTTTCTAGCCTCTTTTATTATATTCAAATGTCCGGGATGAATAAGATCGGCGCTCATTCCCACATAAACTTTTTTCATTTAAGCTATTGCTTCCTTTTTATTAATTTTAATTAACCAATCTTCTTTTGTCAGAGCATTTCTGAATTCTTCATTGGTATGTTTCTTCCAAGAATAGGAAAATGCACTCCTGAATATGGCATAATATTTCCACTTTCTATTGCCTCAAGAGTATATCTTAGATTTTTAATTTCCATTTAAAAACCTACTCAACCACTTTTTCGAAATCTCCGATATGAAATCTTCTTCCTAGTTCTTCTACTTTTGGCTCAACCCATTCTCTTGAACTTTTATGCAGCAAATAAAAAGGATCTTTGGCTATTTTCATTTTGAAAAATTCGAGAAGCTCTCTACAGGGTATTACATAAAATTCTCCATTGTTGATTTTGATAGATTTCATAATATTTTCTTTTATCAATTCTTTTTGAATCTCATAAAGATTATAAGTTATCAAATGTTTTCCGTAAGGTCTAACATGTAAAATAATTTTATGTTCTGAAACATTTCCATCTTTATCTATAACTTTCCCAGAAAAGGATTTATCATATCTGTATAAGGGTTTGCCTTCATAAGATTCTATGAAGTGAATGAATGCTGTTGCCGAAAAATTCGTGCCATAGTGAAATATTATTCCATTTTTTTTTAATATATCATGATATGCTGGGTGATTATCGTAAAGTTCTACTTTGTCAGATAAATTTACTTTTGGCTCTATACCGGTGCCGCAAAATGAGAGAATTGGAATTGGGGTTCTCCAATAAGCAATATTCGTCCTAAAATATTCCGGAAAAGGACCGAGCTGAACTTTGTCTCTTTCTACATCGAAGATATGTGTTGTAAAGAAATCATAATTAAATGCAGGCATCCACACGTTAAAATCAGGGAATATCTTTTCTATAATTTCGAAATGCTGTTTGAGCAGTTCTGTTCTTCCATATATTTTATTTTCGAGTAACAACTTCGAACTAACATAAAGATCACTGTGAATTAAAACCGTGCTTGTATTTTTATACGAATTGATTACTTCTTTTATCTCATTAATCCGATTTCCGACTTCAAAACCCAACATTAATTATCTGAGAGAATAAAAAATAAAGATATTAAAATATCATCTGCACGTATATCCTCCATCTAGAACAAGTGTTGTTCCGGTAATCCATTTGCTGGCATTTGAAAGCAAAAATATAACACCGTTTGCAATGTCTTCAGGATCTCCGAATCCAAGAGGATATTCTTTTTCGTGTGCGCTCAAAAACTCATTTGAAAATGCTTCTTTAATATCATCTTTCATAGGTGATTTTACAATACCCGGGGCAACACAATTTACACGAATTTTCTGGGGTGCAGTTTCTAAAGCTAAGACTCTTGAGGCAGCAACAAGAGCCCCTTTAGTCCCTGCATACATTCCGTTACCTTTAGCTCCAACCAACACCATAATCGAAGTAATAAAAACTATCGATGAACCTTCATAAAGCTTTTTATTTTTTAAAAGCTGTTGATTGAGTAATATTGGAATATTATAATTTATTTTTTGAATTTCATCTAAGTTTTTCTCTGTCACCATTCTGAAAGGAATAAATTTTATTATTCCAGTTGAATGAACAATGCCGTTTATATTAGGTATGTTTTTTACAAGCCCTGCTATTTCATTGAAATTAGATAGATCAGCCTTTAAGAAAATATGACCATCACCGGTAAGCTTGCTTTTCGTTTGATTAAGACGATCTTCATTTCTTCCTGTGGCAATAATTTTTGCTCCCATTTCTGATGCTAAAATGCAAACTTGGCTTCCTATTCCTGATGATGCTCCAGTTACTAAAATTATTTTGCCCGTTAAATCGAAATGATTCTTCATAATTCTAAAAATTCAGGAGAAAGGATTTTATCCGGGACAGAAATGAATATGAACTTAAATTTAAATGAAAATGGTCAGTGGTCAAGGTCACTCATTACTCATTATTCATTATTCATTATTCATTATTCATTATTCATTATTCACTGCGTCTTGGATTCCACAAGTTCATAAAGTTCCATTACATTATTGCAGGAATTCAATTCTTCTGCCGTTAGAGTTACATTATATTCACTATCTAGCTTTGCTAAGAGTGAGAGCATTGCTAAAGAGTCCCATTGCTGGAGATTTTTGAAGTCTGTTTCAGGACGGATAGAATCTGGCGGTAAATCTGCTATAGTATCCTCAAACTGTTTGATGAAGGAATTTATTTCCAAGTAATGCTCCTTTTTAAATTATTAAAAAATTATATATTAACTATTCCTGCAGCCCAAGAGAGACCGACACCAAAACCAACAACCATAATTCTGCTTCCGGCTTTAACTTTCCTTTCCTTAATTGCATTCCATAGTGCAATCGGGATAGTTGATGATACAGTATTACCACAATTAGATATAAAAATATAAAATTTTTCTTCAGGTAATTTTAGTTTTTTCCTAACTAAATCTAAAATATATTTATTTGCTTGATGAAAGATGTATAAATCAATTTGTTCATCAGAAAGTCCGGATTTTGCAAAAAGGTTATTTACAAGTTCAGGTACTGTTTTTAGCGTAAAGTTAAAAACTTCTGCACCGTTCATATACATGGAATTTTCATTTGTTATATTGCCAAACTCATCTACTTTGTCCACTCCCGTTTCATCAGATTTAGGAAGTCTGAAACCCCCCGCTTTTAGTATTAATTTTTCTGCGCCTTTACCGTCAGTACCAAATATGAATGGTCCTAAACTTCCAGTTTCGGAAGCTGAAATTAAGGTAGAAGCAGCTCCGTCTCCAATAATGGTTCTGACGCTTTTGTCTTTTGGATGCATAACCTTGCTGAAGGTATCAGCTGTTATAAGCAAAACGTTTTTTGCTTCACCGGATTCAATCAGACCTTTTGCTAAACCCAATCCATACACAAAGCCAGAACATCCCAGGTTAAAGTCTAATGCTCCAGCAGTAGTAGGTATTCCCAATTTGTCCTGGATTATACAGGCGCTTGCCGGGAAAAAATAATCCGGACTCTGAGTGCAGAACAAAATAAAATCAATTTCGCTTTTATTTATATTATGTTCCTCAAAAAGTTTTTTCGCACTTTCAATTCCTAAGTCTGAAGAACATACATTTGCATCGGCAATGTGTCTTGAAAAAACTCCTGTCTTGTCTGCGATTTTTTCTATTGACCATTCGGGAAAATCTCGATTTATATCTTCATTTGTCAATTCACCTGCAGGAAGATAATAACTTATTGCCTTAATCAAAGCTCTCATTGCATAAACGATTTGAAATTCTTATATCGAAGATGTCAGCTTTTTAGCGACATTAATTTTTGTTTTAATATATGGTAAAGTAATGCTAGTTACTCCTTTTATTTTGCCAGCATCTTGTCTTAATTTTTCTATTAATCTAATAGTAACGAATTCCTTTGCATAATCACCTCTTAGTGAACAGTCTTCTTCAACTGCAATATGTATGATGTCAATATTTTCAAGTGAACCTCTATAAAAAATTATTAATCCTAAAACAGCCGCATCATTTGACTGACTATCCAATGCGAATATTGTCTGGCAGTCATTGAGCTTCGATAAAGTAAATTTTAAGTCCTGGCCTGTAACTACAATTTTAGGGATTCCAAAATTTTCAACTACTTCATTTATTTCTAATAGATGTCTTGATTGCTGTAAATTGAAAAAAAACATCCTTTCAATTTCCTCAAAATTCTGTTTATCAATTGAAGATGAGAAAAAAATCTCGTTCATGTTATCGATCTATAATTTTTTTTCTGCCTTAATTTTTTATGAATTGCAAGGATATTCTAGACTGGAAATTCTAATTGCCAATAAATCTATGTCTTGTCAGGGCCTTCTGTTAATAATCTAACCGTGACTTCATTCTTCCGCAATGCTAATTATATTAAACTACCAATTACTTTCTATACTCCGATGATACTATCGGGTAAATCAATTGGCTCTTAATCAACTTAATGCAATTGTCTAATTTGTTCTTTTTCAGTTATTTGCATTTTGTCTACGAGACTTTCCGGCAATATAAAATCCCCTCCATGTATTATTTTCTCACATAAGAAATCTATGAACTTATTATTACCGGGGAACAATTGATTAATTTCATTAAAATCAATATAAAGATCTTTCCCAATTGCTGGATGAAGAGGAATTTGTTTTAAAATAAAATAAATATAACCATACTTCAATGCTAAATTATGTTTTTCTGATTCTAAAGGTCCTATATTCTTTGCGTTGTGCAATAATTCTTTATATTGTACATCACTTTTAGCATCATAAGTAAAATCTTTATTTGAGTAATGCGCTTCTCCAGCCAATATCACAGGTTTACCTTGCATTGAAAGTTCAAGTCCTCCTGTTCCCATTACAGTAACACCTCCATTAATTAAATTATAAAAATCTTTTGGACTTATTTCATCATCCATCTTTATAATCTTAATATGAGGAGGTAAATCAGGAAAATTATTCTCAATAAACTTTTGGCATCCTGTGTAAGGATTATCATTTAATTCGGAAGGATGTATCTTGATTAACCACTGAATATCTTTCACATTATAAACTTCTTTTACCGTTTCATACAGCCATTCGTCAAAATTTCTATAAATCATCTGAAAATAATCCGATATAGCATCCCAATTAATGTGTGTCATTATTCCCCATATTGGTTTTTCTGGATCCAGATCATATTTCTCATAGAAAATATCATTTTCACCTTTATATTCTTTCAAAATACCTTTCATATCTGCAGTTTCATTATTCAAATATCTTCTTTGAAGAAAATTATATAATCTTTGTTTTTGAATTTCAGTAAGATCTATATTCTTATATTTGTTCCATGACTCATTACTTATAGTCAAAAATGTTTGATTAAAGTTATGTACAGTACCGAAGAAAAAATGAGCTGTTAAATAACAAGAACAATAAGAAATCACAGGAAGGCTTTTCTTCAGCGATACACTCAATGCTGGGCCCCAATCTGCATAAATTCCGTGAGACATATAAACTTTCGTCGGGCTAAGCTTATTTATTGCTTGCTCCGATGCTTCGGCTATAACAAGTACTGTGTAAGCAAATTCTTTCAAGAGTTCTTCCATATCCTGGTATGAACTTCCCTTTGTATGTCTAAGCATAGCCGATACTAAGTGAGTTCCTAAATGAATTCCATCGAGTGAAAGCTCCGTATGATTTTCATAATCTACTTCATTCGCCATTCTTTTTAGCTCAGCTTGTCGGTTCTCTTTAATGTAATCACTAACATATGAATAACTAATTCCTAATCTGTCAATTAATCTAGTGATATTTCGGATACAGCTAGGACAATATATAGGCCAGTCTTTTATAGAAACATCCGGATGATCTACTCTTTTTGCACAGGCTTTATAAACACTGTCACAAATTATCATGTGAACTTTATGTCCACGAAGCTTTAAAGAACTTGCGATCATACCTTCAATATTACTTTGCATAAACATCCCGCCGGTTGACCAAAACATTATAGTTTCAGGTTTTCCATTGGTTTTGGTTCTGTTACTGTAAAACTTCTTTGCCTTATATTTATTATTTAATCTCTTAACGGACTTATTTCTTAGAAGCTCACTTTTTATTTTTTTTACTAATTTCAATTTTTATTTATTTAATATTCAGAGTTCGACAGGTTCAACTTATATTTGATAGTATATATTATTTACTTCTAACATACGAATTTATTAGAAGCTCACCTCTTATTCTTTTAACTAATTCCAAAATGCCTATAATTTTAATAAATGTCAGGGATTGGATTCAC
>Ga0180121_10000442_pt1 | contig 17312 bp, 18 predicted proteins | sample AntDrymUQ5402106_2_FD_129676 | JGI IMG/M metagenome (GOLD analysis project Ga0180121, IMG submission 129676) | Polar desert sand microbial communities from Dry Valleys, Antarctica - metaG UQ540 (21.06) (version 2) (version 2) | ecosystem: Environmental > Terrestrial > Soil > Desert | place...
ACTGTGGATCGAACGCCAGTTTCCCAACGTGACCGCCATCTCAATCGCCACCGCGATCGCTTCGGTGGACGAACGGCTCAGCTACTTCCGCCAGCTCGCGTTCATCCTCGGCGCCGTCAGCCTCTTCGTTGGATTTCTCCTCGTGACGACGCTGGTGACTGTCTCGGTGAATGAGCGCGCGGGTGAGATTGCCGTCCTCCGCGCAATTGGGGTCGCTCGGTCGCACATCGTACAGCAGATCGTGATCGAGGGCGTCGTGCTCAGCGTCGTTGGGGCGCTGCTCGGACTTGGCCTCGGGCTCGGCACGGCGCGATACCTGAACACGATCCTGTCGGATTTTCCCGGGCTGCCGGTGGCGATCGATTTCTTTCTCTTCCAGCCGGCTGCCGCGTGGACGGCGTTGGGATTGCTCGTCGCAAGCGGCATCGGCGCGGGAGTCTATCCCGCCTGGCGCGCTGCATCGCTGCCCATTTCGACGACGCTCCGTCGCGAGGCGATCGCGTGACGGATGACGGCCGTATCATCGAGCTTCGCGAAGTGAAGCGTGACTATGCCGTCGGGGCAGAGCGCGTGCATGCGCTGCGCGGCGTGACACTGGACGTTGCGCGACGCGACTATGTCGCCGTGGTCGGACCTTCGGGCTGCGGCAAGTCCACCCTGCTCAACCTCGTCGGCGTGATCGACAAGCCTACCTCAGGCACGGTCGCGGTGGCAGGCAGGCGCGTGGATGCAATGCGTGACCGCGAAGCAACCAACTTCAGGCTGCTCAACATCGGCTTCGTGTTCCAGCGCTTCTATCTGATGCCGATTCTGTCGGCGTTCGAGAACGTCGCGCTGCCGATGGCGGAGGCGAAGGTGGGCACCGCGGAGAGAAGGGAGAGAGCGGCGAGACTCCTGTCCTACGTTGGATTGAGCGCGCGCGAGAAGCACCGTCCCGCGGAGCTGTCGGGCGGGGAGCAACAGCGCGTCGCGATTGCCCGCGCGCTGGCGAACGAGCCGGCGCTGCTGCTTGCTGACGAGCCAACTGGCGAGCTCGATGCGCGCACGGGCGCTGAGATTATCGCGCTGTTCGAGAAGCTGAACGCCGACGGCACAACGATCGTCGTCGTCACCCACGATGAAGACCTCGCCAGCGCGGCAAGGCGCAAGATACACATGCGCGATGGACTGGTCATCGACGCATGATACGTCAGCTCGCATTCCGCAACATCGCCTACCGCCCGTGGCGGTCGCTGCTCCTCTTTTTCGGCTACGGGATCGGCGTGTCGGTGATGATCGTCCTGCTGTCCATTGGCGAGGCGATGCTCTCCCAGGCCCGTAGCGAGAAGCTCGTTGGCGGCGGCTCGATAACCGTGCTGCCGGAAGGCCTCGATGTCGAAGTGATGAAGTCGGGCGGGATCGGCGGCCTCTTCTTTTCGATCACGAACGCATCGTTTCTGTACCGGCAGCTGTTTGCCGCGCCGCGGCTGGAGTCGTCGGTCGCAGCAGTTGCCCCCCAGATTGGCGGCCGGCTGCTCTATCTCCGCTCCGCCAACGGTGTCGAGCACGCGGTGAAAGCGTCGGGCGAAATTCCGTCTGCATCAGCGCGAGTGGGCGCCGGGCCCGTCCTGCGCTCCGGCAAATGGGATGACGATGCCGGCGACCGGCGCTGGATCGCGCCCGCACCCGCTGAGCTGCGGCACGACATCGATCACTTTCACCTGCCGCCCGATTCTGTTTCTGACCGCGATACGTGGGCGGAATGGCACTATTTCAATGTGCTGTCCGCTGACAGGAAGCGATGGGCATTCATCTCATTCATCGTCGGCGGAGATGTGACGGGTACAGAATGGGGTGGCAAGCTCGGCATCACGCTGAGGGAGGAGAACGGGCGCTCGCGCCGCTTCGGCGCGGAGATCGACCGCGCCCGTGTTCGTTTCTCCACCACCGATGCGAATCTCGTCTTCGGGGATTCCCGCGTTACCGTCCTGCCCGACGGAGACTACGACGTGCAGGCGGTCGCCCGCGAAGAGGGCGGACCCGGCACTGTCCGCATCAAGCTGCGCGTGCATCCCGCCGCCAACGCTTACTTCCCCGGCGTTTCAATGGGCTCCAGCGGCTTTGTTTCCGGCTACACTGTTCCCGGCCTGCGCGCCGACGCCACTGGATCGATCTGCGTCGATGACGAGTGCGAGAGCTATGTAGCGGCGCAGTCGTACCACGACCATAACTGGGGAGTCTGGCGCGGCGTCACCTGGGAATGGGGAGCGTCACGCGCCGGCGAGTACAGCCTCCTCTACGGGAGAGTCCATTCGCCAGACTCTGCCGCATCCGTTCCACCGCTCCTCGTTTACCTCGTCGATTCACTTGGCTTCAGGGCGGTGTTCCGGCCGGCGAGGATCGCCTACGAGGACGGTCGCTCTACCGTCGTCGCTGGGAAACGTATCGCCGTCCCCTCGACTGCGAGCTTCATCGATGCTCGCGGTGACGACACGCTGCGCGTCGACCTGACCATCGAGGACGCGATCGCGACCGACACCCGTCCGCGCACTGCGCGGCGCGAAGGGCAGCGCGGCGATCCGCTCGGCACTGCGAGCGCAAAACCATATTTCATTCAGATGAAGGGAGTCGCGCGCATCTCGGGACGCATCGCCGGCAAGGTGCTGTCCGGAACCGGTACGGGCTTTTTCGAAACGTACCGGTGACGCTTTTCACCGCGGGTGAGTGACGCCGGCAGCGGGAGACCTCTCCCACGAGTCCCCGCGACCCACCGGGCAAGCTTGACACGCAAGCCGTCGGGCTTCCGATTGTGAGGGATGACGGCCGAGATTCGAATCGGGACGCAGGGCTGGAATTACGATGCCTGGGTCGGGCCGTTCTATCCGCCCGGCACGAGGCCTTCGGATTTCCTGTCGGTCTACGCGCGTGGATTCAATACCGTCGAAGTCGATTCGACATTCTACGCGTCGCCGGCATCGACGACCCTGCGCGGGTGGGTGGAGCGCACCCCCACCGATTTCGTGTTCGCGCTCAAGCTGCCGCAGGAGATCACGCACGAGCAGCGCCTCCGCGACTCGACCGGTGCGACTGAAGCGTTCTTCGAGCGGGTGCGCGAGCTCGGGCGCAAGCTCGGGCCCGTGCTGGTGCAGATGGGACCCGACTTTCAGCCTGGTGAGCTGCCGGCGCTGGTGGATTTCGTGGGGCGGGTGCCCGCCGATCTGCGCGTCGCCATCGAGTTCCGGCACCGGGGGTGGATTACCGAGGGTGTTCTCGCGCTTCTACGTGAGCGCAATATCGCCGTCGCCCTCGTTGATGGCCGCTGGATTCCGCGCAAGGTCATGCTGTCGGTCGCCGAGCGTCCGACAGCGGACTTTGCCTACATCAGGTGGATGGGACCAAATCGCGACATCGTCGATTACTCGCGCGTGCAGATCGACCGATCGCGCGAGTATGACCTTTGGGGTGATGCGATCATGGAGATCTCGAAATCCGTCAAGAACGTCTATGCCTACGCCAACAATCACTACTCGGGGCACAGTCCGGCGAGCGCCCGCGAGTTTCAGGTTCGGCTCGGGCAGAAGCCGGTGGACCCATCGCTGCTGGGCGAGCAGATGTCCCTTTTCTTGTAGTGCTCAGTATTCCGAGACTTTGCCGCGATCTGACTATCTGGAGGACCAAGGCAGGGAGCTTCGAGCTTTGACCGCTTTGAGCTATCTAGCTTTCATACTGGCGCTCGTGGCTCGCAATCTGACATCTCACGAATTCTCACCGCAGTCGCAACAATCCCGAATGCCAGCTCCCCTGTACTCCGACGGAATAGCTAATCAGCTCCCAGCAGCGACGCTTACGGCTCCCTGCTTCGGTCCTCCATGGTGCCCGCCGAAGCACACCTCCACCACACTCCGGTGACACCAAGAGAGTGGACCCTCACCGCGCTGACAATTCCTCTAACTGTCCTGTTCATCGCGCTAGGCTTCTGGCAACTATCGAGACGCGCCGACCGGATCGAGCAGAACAAATTCCTCGCCTCCCGCCGCTTCGCCCAACCAGTTGAACTGACCGCTCTCCCCGCGGACACCGCGCAGGCGCACTTCCGCCGCGTCAAAATCAGCGGCAATTACGATTACGCCAACGAGTTCGTGCTGACATTGCGCGGCCGCGACGGCTCGCCGGGCGTTCACATCTTCACCCCGCTAAAGAGGCCCGGCACTGATACCGTGGTGCTCGTAAATCGCGGCTGGGTGTACGCTGCTGATGGGATCACGGCGGACCTGAACCCGTGGCGCGAGCCCGAATTGGTAAGTGCATCAGGCTTCGTGGAGACCTTCCCCACCAACGGGCCATTCCCGCCGCCGACGCGTCTGCGAGCGATGCGCCGCCTGGATCGCGTTGCAATCTCCCGGATGCTGCCTTACCCGGTGGCGCCTTATTACGTGGTGCTGACGGACACGGCCGTTACCGACAGCATCCCCCCACGCGTCAGTCCCGCCCCACTGGACGAAGGTCCGCACCGCAACTATGCGATCCAGTGGTTTTCGTTTGCCGCGATCTCTATTATTGGACTAACGTTTTTCATCAGGCGCACATGAGCGAGATATCGACCGGAACGGCGAGCGAAAAAGAGGCGCGTGACGTCGCCGAGCATGCGCGCGAGACCGAATGGACGCATCCGAGCTTCGCCCGCGAGCTGTTCCTTGGGCGTTTCCGGCTTGACCTGATTCATCCGCACCCGGAATCGGATCCCGCCGAAGAGGCGCGCGCCAAGCCGTTCATGGACAAGCTGCGCGCGTTCATGGAGCGCGTGGATTCCGAGGAGATCGACCGCACCGGTGAGATTCCCGAGGCGCTCGTGCAGGAGCTGCGTGACATGGGCGCTTTCGGCATCAAGATTCCTCGCGAATACGGCGGACTCGGGCTTTCGCAGATGAGCTACATCCGCGCCATCGAGCTGGTCACTTCCAAGGACGGCTCCCTCACCGCGCTTCTCAGCGCCAGCCAGTCGATTGGCGTGCCGCAGCCGCTCAAGCTGTTCGGCACCGAGGCGCAGAAGAAAAAATATTTCCCGCGGCTCGCAAAGGGCGCGATCTCCGCATTCGCGCTCACCGAAGTCGATGCGGGATCCGATCCGGCTAACATGCAGACGACGGCGACGCCGACCGAGGACGGGAAGTCTTTCATCCTGAACGGCGAGAAGCTGTGGTGCACGAATGGAACGCGCGCCGAGCTATTGGTGGTGATGGCGCGGACACCCGAGAAGGTCATCAAGGGGAAACCGGTCAAGCAGATCACTGCCTTCATCGTCGAGGCCAACGCACCCGGCGTCGAGATCGTGCACCGACTGCGCTTCATGGGCCTGAAAGCGATCGAGAACGGCGTCATCCGCTTCACCAATGTAAAGGTGCCGCGCGAGAACATTCTGCTCGAGGAGGGGAAGGGACTCAAGCTCGCGCTCGTCACCCTGAACACCGGCCGTCTCACCATTCCCGCGGGCTGCGCCGGTGCGGGAAAGCAGATGACCAACATCTCGCGCAAGTGGTGCAACGAGCGGGTGCAGTGGGGTCAGCCGATCGGCAAGCACGAGGCGATCGCGCAGAAGCTCGCGCGCATGGCGGCAAACACCTTTGCGATGGAGTCGATCGCCGAGCTGACAGCGGCGCTGTACGAAAAGGGCGGGTACGACATCCGCCTCGAGGCGGCGATCGCCAAGCTGTACAACACCGAGGCTGGCTGGAGAATCATCGATGACACGCTCCAGATCCGTGGCGGTCGCGGCTACGAGACTGCGGAGTCGCTTGCCAGCCGCGGCGAAGCCCCGGTCTCGATCGAGCGTGCGATGCGCGACTTCCGCATCAACCTGATCTTCGAAGGCTCCTCCGAGATCATGCGTCTCTTCATCGCGCGTGAGGCGGTGGACCATCACTTCAAGCTCGCCTTCAACATCGTCAATCCTGAATCGACGATGAAGGAGAAGCTCGAGTCGATGATGAACGCGACGCCGTTCTATCTGACCTGGTATCCGTCGCGGTGGCTCAACGCGGCGCGACTGCGCAGGTACGGCGAGTTCGGCAAGCTTGCGACTCACCTGCGCTTCATCGAACGCACGACCCGCCACCTTGGCCGCTCCATCTTCCACGCCATGATCCGCTTCGGTCCCAAGCTGGAGCGGAAGCAGATGGTGCTCTTCCGCGCGGTGGACATCGGCGCCGAGCTGTTCGCGATGTCGGCGACGTGCGTGCGCGCGCAGATGCTGGCGAAGAAGGGGAATACGAATGCCATCTCGCTGGCGAATGTATTCTGTCTCGAGGCGCGGGAGCGCATCCGCGTGCTGTTCGACAACCTGTTCGGTCCCAACGATCCGGAGATCTACAAGTTGGCGATGGAAGTGCTGCGCGGACAGCACGAGTGGCTGGAGCAGGGGATCGTGGCGGCAAGCCTTAACCCGCCGGTCGCGGCGAAAACGAAACCCCGGCCGTCCAGTGGGTCCGCGGTTGGAAAAACCGGGTCGCAGGTGAAGGTCGGGGCGACGCAGTAAAGGTCTATCTGCAAAAAAAGAACGCCAGGCTTCCCTGGCGTTCTCCGGAACGGCAGCTACAGCAGCTTTACATCACCGGGCGATCGGCGTCGGCCGTTCCGCCCATGGCGGGAGTCCACATCAGCCGCACCGTATAGGGAGCGGGCTGACCCGCCTTCATCATCGTGATCTGCTCGCCGTACTTCTGCCGCGCATCGGACCAGCTGCGGGCGCCGGTGATGACCTCGTGGGCGAGGTTCAGCGCGAGAAAATTCGCCTCTTCCTTGTCGCAGCGTGCAGACATCTCGCCGTTGGTCCGGTTCACTACGACACTCCCATCATACATGGCGAGGTCATCGAACCTGTCGGCGGGAACCCGGTAGTCGATCCACTGCTGCATGACATCGGTGTGTGGTCCGGGAAAGTCATGCTGGACCTCGTAGTTGTATACGACCGTCTGCTTCCACTGGCCCGTTCTGCCCCATGTCGCCTTCGTGGCGGTCATTTCAGCGGGAGCGCCATACTTCTTCATCATGAACTCCACCGCTTCCCGCGACGCCTTCGGCCAACTGTCCATCATCCTCATGTCCATGCTGCCCATCGTCCCCATGCTGCCCATTCCGGAGCCGCTTTGCATGGCGGGGCTACATGAGATAGTTGCGCCCAATCCAATCAATCCGATTATCGTCTTCGCTACTCGCATGCAACCTTCCTCTAATTACGGGTGGTGCGAGCACGCTGACTTCGAGCACGGATCGCGTTCGCGGGGGCGTTAAAGGCAATCGCGGGGCCGCACTACCACGGCCCCGCGCTGGAGAGCAGCCTTGACCCCCGAAATGAAGCAGTTTGGCCTGAACTGCAGCGACTGCTGCATTAGAGCACACCGCGGGAGGACGGTTCGGTCAGAGAAGCGTTCCCCGGAGCAGCAACAGCGCAACATAGAAGTACAACGTCAGCCCGGTAACATCGACCAGCGTTGCAACGAACGGCGCGCTCGCGCTCGCCGGATCGAATCCGATCCGCTTCATGATGAACGGCAGCATCGCGCCCGCGATCGATCCGAACGTCACCACTCCGAGCAGCGCGATACCAACGGTCAGCCCGATCAGGATGTAGTGCTCGCCGTATCCGCCCCCGAACCCGAAGCTCTGCCAGATGACTACGCGCAGAAATCCCAGCACCCCGAGGATGATCCCCAGCGTAAGGCCGAAGTAGATCTCGCGCCGCAAGATCCGCGACCAGTCCTTGAGCGTGATCTCCTCGAGGGCCAGCGACCGGATGATCAGCGACGTCGCCTGCGAACCGGAATTCCCCCCCGAGCTGATGATCAGCGGAATGAAAAGTCCCAGCACGATCGCCTTCTGCAGCGCCTCCTCGAAATACGCCATCGGCAGCGTCGTCAGCATCTCTCCGATCAGGAGTGCGGCCAGCCACGGCGCGCGCTTCTGAATCATGCTGAGGTAGCTGATCTGCGTGTAGGGCTCCTCGAGCGCGGTCATGCCCCCGAACCGCTGCACGTCCTCGGTGTGCTCCTCGACCAGCGCGTCAATGACGTCGTCAACCGTCACCACACCAAGTATGCGCCCGATTTCGTCGACGACGGGAAGCGCAACGAGATCGTAATCGCGTGTGAGCCGGGCCACTTCCTGGCGGTCAGCGGTGACCGGGACCGTGACGACCTCCTGCCACGCGACGTCGCTCACCTTCGCACCCTCGGGCGCGGCCAACAGCTCTCGCAGTGACATCACGCCCTGCACAACGCCCCGCGCATCGGTAGTGTAAATGGCGTTCATCGCCTCACGGCGCTCCGACCGCGCGATGCGGCGCACGCCGGCGAGCGCTTCTTCAACCGGCATCTGATCGGCGACCGAGACGAACTCGGTCGTCATCAGTCCACCCGCCGAGTCGGTGTCATATGCAAGCAGCCGCTCGGTTTCGGCGCGCTCGGCAGCCGGAATCTCGAGCAGGATGTCATCCGCGCTCTGCTCCTCCAGCTCCTCGAGCACGTCGGCGCGGTCGTCCGGCGTCATCTCGGTGATGAGCGCCGCCGCCTGCCGCGCCGTCATCCTCTCGAGAACTTCCGTGCGCAGGTCTTCGTCGAGGTACTCGAGCACATCGGCCGCCCGCCCCTTGGGCAGAGCAGCGAGGAGGGCGACTACGCGATCACGCGGCAGCGCCTCGGCGACGTTCGCGAGGTCGGCGGCGTGCATCTCCTCGGTTTCGGCGGGTATTGACTCCGGCGACTCCTCGAGGAGCGCGAGGATGTCGGGAACGAGAAGAGCGGCGAGCGGCCGCTCTTCATCTGCGTAAAGCGGATTGTGGAGCGGCGTCTTCATTGGATGTCCGCCACCGGCAGCGTGCGCCGGTCATCGGTCGTCTCACCGACCTCGTAGCCAGCGACGGCAACCGCGTCGCGAATCGCGTCCCGCGTTACGCTGCCGTCGTGCTCGATGACCGCCTTGCCGATGGAAACATCGGCGCGGTCAATTCCCGGAACTCCGGCAAGAGCGGTGAAAACGGCGCGCACGCAATGCGCGCAAGTCATTCCGGAGATCGATGCCGTGGTCACCATGCGGCATAATATACTAGTCGAGTCGGACCGCAGACCTCGGCACGGGAGGCGACTTCTTCCTCGAAACCAGTGTCTTTTCCAGAGCCGGACGGAACGCATCATAGCGCGAGCCGGGCTCCCACAGAACCCACCCATCGTAGCCCGCGTCGTAGACGGCGCGCTTCTGCTCCTCGAGCTCCTTCGGACCGTACTTCGGCGTGCCGATGCTGAACGCCTGGAGCCAGGGACGAACGTGCTCGCCCTTGATGCCGAGCTTCTCGTCGCGCTCGCGGGCACGCGAAATCGCGATATGAATCACCCTGTACGGGTCGGCATTCGGTTTCGGGATCTGAAACGAGCCGCGTGGATAGTGCGACGGATAAACCATCGGCAGCATCACATCCACGACCTTCGTGAGCGGCTCCCATGCCTGGCCGACCTCGAGCGCTCCGCCAACGGTCGTGACCAGACCGAACACATCGGCCGTCGTGCGCACCCCCACTTTCGCGTAACGGGCGCGCGCCGTGGAAAGGAAGTCAGCCAGCGCCTGCGGCTTGGTGCGTCCCTCTGACTCGGGGAAGACCTGCGGCGGAAGACTCTTGTACGGCTCGGGGAAGCGGATGTAGTCGAACTGGATCTCGCCAAACCCCATGCGAATGGCGTCGTCTCCAACGCGAAAATTGTATTCCCAGATTGCAGTCGCGTACGGATTGACCCAGGTGAGGCCCTTGATGTCACGCCATACAGATCCGTCCTGCTTTCGGATCGTGTGCTTGGGATTGTTGCGCGACGCAACCGAATCCTTGAACACGACAATGCGCGCGATTGGAAGAATGTCGTGCGCGCGCAGCGTGTCGATCAGCACTCCCAGCTTCGAGGCCTTCGACTGCACGCCGCCGTTCTTCTCCACCATTGGGTCTGATGACGTGTAGTTGAGGCCGAATTCGTCCTTGAGGTCGATGACGAACGCGTTGATCTCCGTCGAATCGGCGAGGTCGATCAAGCGCTTCATCCGCTTCGGGCTGTGGGTCGCGAAGCGAAATACGTACAGCCCTCGGACCGGCGCAGTTCCCTTGATCAGCGAGTCGAGACGCGGTGAGGTCGGATGCCCATCAGCGGACAACGCCTGCGCCGGCCGCACCCCGTTCGCGGTCGCCGGTGTGGACGAAGCGTTGGGAAGTGCGGCGGCGGAAGAGACTTGCTGCGCGCCCCTGGCGTCCGGCGAGCCGGAGCACGCCGCCGCTGACAGAAGCACGATCGGGAAAAGCAGACTGATTTTCATTTCAATTGGAGGGAGAGCCTCCTCCAATTTAACCGTGCCGGAAGCCCTTCAGTATATATTTGCCCCGGGATGCGAAAACTTCGTGTGATCATCGGCTTGGCGGCTGCCGTCGCGAGCGCGAGCTGCAAGCTTCCGGCGCCGCCACCGCCGGCGGCGGAATTCCTCGTATCCGCTGGCGATCAGACCTACTGGGTGCAAAGTGACCAGAGCGGTCTGCGCGTACGCGGCTCGCCGCTCATTCTGGCACGGACCGGTCAGCACTACTATGAAATTTACGTCGAAGAGGTAAACCGCTCCTTTCCTGATGCCCTGTTCACGGGCGAGCGAATCTTCCGCCGTGATCTCGCGACCGGTGATTCGACGATGATCTACGATGACACGCTGGTCGTCGCGCTCGCGGCGAGCTACCGGAAGGAGCATCCCTATGCGAGGATGCTGAATCCCGAGGAGGACCCTGATGAAGATGTCGGCCAGACCGCCGTCGGCGAGACGGACATCCTCAACGTCCTCGGGCCCTACCTGGCGCTGGAGCATCGCGTCTTCGTCGACCATCCCGACCGCCAGCAGGACGACACTACTCGCGCGGTGATCGATGTGCGAAACGGCAAGATCGTCGAGCTGACGAAGGTGATGTCCGATCCGGCGGTTCAGGAAGCGGCCGGAAAGGGGAACATCAACAGCAGAAAGTGGGGCCACGTGAAATACGACATCGTCTCGCGCTACGATTCCGCGCGTCGCTCCAACGTTCTTCTGCTCAAGGACCGCCGCGGCCGGGAGTGGAGACTCGGGCTCGTCGGGTCGAACTACATCCAGATCTTCTGGCTCGACAAACCCGGCGTCGATGCCCGCACGCGCCAATCGCTTTCCCGCGCCTTCAACGAAGCAACCGCATACGGGCAGCAGATCCAGATGGTATCGCGCAAGCGCGCCGTCAGGCGGGTCACATCAACACGCGCATCATCCATATGAGTGACAAAGGCGAGGCCCGCACCGTCGCAGAAACACAGCACGAGACCGCGCAGCTGATGATGCCGCAGCATGCGAACGTCCTCGGCCACGTATTCGGAGGCGTCATGCTCTCGATGATGGACACGACGGCCGCCGTTTCGGCGATCCGTCACGCCCGCAAGGCGTGCGTTACGGTGTCAGTGGATCGCGTCGACTTTCGCGAGCCGATTCACGTTGGCGACCTCGTGATCATGAAGTCGAGCGTGAACTTCGTCGGGAAGACTTCGATGGAAGTCGGCGTGCGCGTCGAGTCCGAGAACCTGGTGACGGGCGTTCGGCGCCACACGAATTCCTGCTATCTGACCTTTGTTGCGATCGACCGGAACGGAAAACCATCCCCGGTTCCCGCAGTCAGGCCCGAGACGGCGGATGAGATTCGCCGCTACGACGCGGCAAAGGAGCGACGCGAGGTTCGGCTGAAAGAGAGAATCGCCGAATCTCGCACCTAGTTGCGGCCGGCTCCAGAAGCCGAGGAAGCAAACGCCGCCAAGTTGTCTAGCAACTGAGCCTCTGTGCTTCTCCCGGCGGGCAACTGCGTCCCTCTCCGTTGCAGTTACGAAGCCTTGACCAACCTCGGGTGCGTCGCCGAGATCGGCATCGAGCGCCTGAAAAGAACATCCAGCTTTTCCTGCGTCAGCCCCTGCCGGATCTTTTCCATCGGAACGCGCGACGTCACGCTGCGGGACTCGGGTCCGCTCCACATGTCCCACGCGTAACGATCCAGACGCGCGGTCTTGCCGCCCGGGTGATGGAAAACGATCATCGCGTTACTCGAGCCGGGAAGCTGAATCTCAACGCCCCAGTTCGTGCCATCAGGTCCCCTGAACGGGGTGATATCTCTCGCCATTTTCCTCTCTTATGATTCCGCGAGCGCCAGCGGCTTGATCCGCTGGCGCCCGGCAAATCCCGCGTTGACGTCGTGCCAGTACTGTATTCCGTCCTCGCCGATCTTCCAGCAATAGTACACGGCGCGGCCTTCCATCTGCGCGGGGAAATCGACCAGCCCCGTATCCATGCCCTTGCACGTTACGCCCAGCTCGGCGAGCTCGGCAATATATCCCTCGATGTCCTTCGCCAGCCGCTGCGCTTCGCTTTGCAGCAGCTCGGCCATCGGGTCAGGCTTGTTCACCGTGCTGCCCACGGTCGCCAGCTCGAACGCCGCCACCTTGTCGGTCCACCGCTGGTGGTCGCGTACGAGATCCTCGACGATGCGGCCGACGAGTGGCAGCATCCGCTCAGCTTCAGCGAGCGAGAAAATCTTCTTCATGCCGTTCAGTGGTGCAGGCCATGTGCCGGTCAGTCCGCTTCTCCGCTCTCGAAAGGCACCTCGATCTCCATCCCGTCCCTTGCGACGATGGTATTGGCAAAGACTTCGCGTGCTTCGCGCTCGAGGTCGCTGGTGTCGCGCGAGTATCGCGCCGAAAGATGCGTCAGCACAAGCTTCTTCACGCCGGCTTGCGCCGCTACCTCGGCAGCCTCGCGTGCCGTCGAGTGCCCGGTTTCGACCGCCCGTGGCTGCTCCTCGTCCGCAAAGGTCGCCTCGTGCACGAGTATGTCCGCCCCCATCGCCGCGGCGACCGTTCCCGCGGCGGGCCGCGAATCCCCGGTGAGGACGACGCTCCGTCCCGGCCGTGTCGCACCCACGAGCTCGCCCGGCTCGACCACTCGGCCGCTGTCGAGCGTGATCGCCTCGCCCTTGTGGATCTTCCCCCACAGCGGCCCCTCCGGAATTCCGATCTCCTTTGCCATTTCAGGATTGAATCGCCCGAGCCTCGTTTCTTCGGCGATCAGATAGCCGATCGCGGCCTTGTCGCCGTGGTCGACGGGATAGGGGACGATCGAGTATCCCTTACGCTTAAGCGGTGTCTCCGGCGATAGCTCGAAGACGTTGATCGGAAATGTCTGCTTGTCGCTGCCCAGCCTGATCGCGCGCCACATCATGGATTCGGAGCCAACGGGTGCGTAAAGATTCATCGCTTCGGTGCGCCCCTGGAGCGCAAGCGTTCGGAGCAACCCTGTAAGGCCGAGGATGTGGTCGGCGTGCATGTGGGTGAAGAAAATGTCGGACAGCGCGAACCCGATTCCGTAGCGCATCATCTGCCGCTGTGTCCCCTCGCCGCAATCGAACAGCAGGGTTTCGCCCTCGCGAACGACAGCGAGCGCTGAAACGTTGCGCTCGACGGTGGGGCGGGAGGCGGATGTGCCGAGGAAGCGGAGGGTCAGAGACATGTCGGCGTAATATAGGACTCTCTACAGACGCTGATTCTAGCTTCGGAGACCAAGTACAAACCAAAGCAGGGAGCCCTAAGCGGAGCAGTTGGGAGCTGTTAAGCTTTCCCGTCGGAGTCTGAGCGGTGTGCATTCGAATCATCAACCGGATTCGTCAGGGACCTCGTGGAAGACGAGAAATGCCGATATCCGCGGCAGCTTCCGCCGGTACGAAAGCTTGATAGCTATCAACTGCAACGCTTTCAGCTCCCTGCTTCGGTTTGTAGAGTGCCAGGCCCTGAGCCTCGACTTACTGCCCGCGTCGAAGCTGTCCCGACCCGCCCGAAACTTGCAAACGCGTTTCCTCACATCCACCGTTAACAGAGAGAGCCAGATGGCACCGAAGAAATCCAGCGCGCGCACGGCCGAGCAGAAGCGGGAGAAATCGCGGCCAATGTCGCCGATGCCGAAGCAGCGGCAGGAATCTCCGGGTCTCGAGACAAAGGTCCACCCGCGGCCGCAGTACAAGGCGCCGTTATACGCCGGTTCCGGAAAGCTCAAGGGAAAGGTGGCTCTCATCTCGGGCGGAGACTCCGGAATCGGGCGCGCCGTCGCGGTGATGTTCGCGCGCGAGGGCGCGGACATCGCGATCATGTTTCTTCCTGAGGAAGAGATCGACGCAAAAGAGACACAGTCAGCGATTAAGGCGGAGGGCCGCCGGACGCTGCTGCTGCCGGGCGATGTCACCGATCCCGACTACTGCGCCGAGTGTGTCGATGCCACCATCTCCGAGCTCGGCGCGCTCGACATACTCGTCAACAACGCCGCGTTCCAGCGGAATCAGGAGTCGATCGAGGATGTCGAGAACGCGCAGATGGAGCACACATTCCGCGTCAACTTCTTCGGCTACTTTTATCTCGCCAAGGCCGCGGTGCCGCGCATGAAGCGTGGGTCGTGCATCATCAACACCGGTTCGATCACCGGACTCGAAGGCGAGAAGACGCTTCTCGATTATTCGGCGACAAAGGGCGCGATCCACGCGTTCACAAAGGCGCTGGCGGCGGGACTGGTCGAGAAGGGGATCCGCGTGAACGCGGTGGCACCGGGTCCGGTGTGGACTCCGCTCAATCCTCAGTCAGTGAGGAAGGCGGCGGACATCGCGAAGTTCGGGGCCGATACGCCGATGGGGCGCCCGGGCCAGCCCGAGGAGCTGGCACCAACCTATGTTTTCCTGGCATCCAACATCGATTCGAGCTTTATCTCGGGGGCGATCATTCCCGTTTTGGGTGGGCAAGCGATCGCCGGATGACCGCGGGATATCATGCGGCGTTGTTACTTCTCGCGTGGCCCCATCGTCCACTGCCGTAGCCCGGAACTGTATGTTGAAGCTGGGCAAAGAGTTACAGATCCGAAACAGTTGTGGTACCTTGACATCGGCTGCGGAACCGCTACTTTACAGGAAGAGCGGCCCCGCAGAGTTCCGCGGGGCTTTGGCTTTTGATCCGGTGCGACGGGTCAGCCCGACCAGGGGAGTAGCACAGCTCGTCGCGTTCGCGCGGGGCTGTAGCTCAGCTGGGAGAGCGCTGCAATCGCACTGCAGAGGTCAGGGGTTCGATCCCCCTCAGCTCCATTCGGTAGGCAATTTGATTAGCTGCCCGCCGCCGTTCGGTAGGACGTAGAGTTCCAATGACGGCGCGCGTGGCACGATTGGGCGGGAGACCGCCAATAGATTCGCCGCACTATCCCCACGGATACTGCGGCGTTTGTCTTTTCCGGCATTGAAGCGGCAAAAAAATGCCAGCCCACGTTGGTCCGTGAGCTGGCAGCTTTACCATCTGGTGCAGCCGGCTACTTGACCTCGAAATCCTTGGTCTGAGCCGATACTCCATCGAGCATCACCTCGACCTTGTACTTTCCCTTGGGCCAGGCCGATGCCTTCTTGATGTGAAACTGGGTAACGGTGGTGCCGCCGGTCGGCGAGATGTTCTGGCTGGTCTCATCCACCACCTGCTTGTCGTTGAAGGTCCACTTCGTGGAGAGCTTCGCTCCGGTTGCGGCGCCTTCGGTAACGACAGAGGCGTAAATCGTATCACGCACCGCGAAGTCGTCCATCGCGTTCGTCACTCTCATGTCGGATCCGATCGCCTTGCCGAGCATGACATCGCTTACGCGAACCGGTCCGGCCGCCGGCATCGGGTCGACAGGCGCGCCCATCGCGACAGTATCACTCATCGCGGCGTTGTCCTTCTTGCCGCAGGCCATGGCGAGCACGAGTACTCCGGCCAGTGCTGGAATGCGCATTGTTTTCATTTTATTTCTCCGGTCAGGCGTCAGGTATGGTTAGCTCGAGTCCCGGATGAATGAGGTCGGGATTCGGGATCTTGGCGCTGTTCGCTGCATGAATCTTCTTCCACTTGCTGGCATCGCCGTAAACGCGCTTGGCGATCTTGCTCAGACTGTCGCCTGACTTGACGATGTAGGTCGAGCCGCCGCCAACGGACGTGGAGGAGCTCCCGCTCGATACATCGGAGAAATCAGCCGTGCCGCCCGTGGTCGGCGAGGTGCCGAGCGGCGCGTTGCCCTTGCTTCCAGACCCACCTTTGACGTCCGAGAAATTGGGCTCGGGCTTTTTGTCGAAGAATCCCATCTTGCTCTCCTGGCTAAAGCGATCCCATGACCGCTACACCCAGCCGTAAAGCAGTAAACGTGCCTTTTTGCCGTTTCTAGCAACTGGGCTTCAACGCTTCTGCCAAGCTCGCATCTGTGTATTTCTAAGTGGCAGTTATGCCCACTACGGCGGGGCTAAGCAACCAGTTAAACCCACCAGGGATCGAAGCAGTCGTAGTTATGCTGCCGGCTGATCTTCCCGCCCCGGAACTCGATGAAGAGGGCAAAATGGGCCCGAATCTCGGAATCGGCAGGGAGGGTATCGACCGGTACCGCGAGGAGTCCGCTCCAGAGGACCTCGAGCGCGAGATGATCCCCATTGACCACCGAATTCAGGATATCGAAGCGCTGGGCCCTCAATACCTCCTTGCCCTGACGAGCGGAATCGAGGATCGCGTCGAGATCGCGGTGCGCGCCGATCGGGAAGAGGCGGTTGGGAAACTCCTCCTGCACGATGTCCTTTGTAAAGAACTCGGCGAGCTGATCGCCCTCGGCGCCGTTTTCAATGGCGTCGAGATACCGGCGCACGAGTGCGAGGTTATCCGGGGGCATTGGCAGATAATGTCGCGCTTCTGTGCCGGGTCAGCAACAATCTTTTCGCCGAACTGATCTCTGGTTCCTGTTTGCACGATTTACTGCCAGCGCGGGACGGTATCCTCCCACAGCGCGCGCCGCCTTTGTTGCGCGGCGGTCAGTGGTGCGGCATCTGCGAGCTGGACTCGTACTCGATTGTAAGCGGGGATCCGTACCCGGAACGTTTGGAGCCTTTCATTGCTTCGCACCTCTACGTTCACGACGTCTCCGATGCTCAGTGCATGGAGCTGGGTGCGGAACGACCGAAAATTGCCGATCCGTGTCCCGTTGAACGACACCAGCTCCATTCCGGTTCGCAGGCCCGCCTTTGCCCACACGCTTTCCGGACTCATGATGCGGACGTAAGTGCGGGAAGTGTCACCCGAGTTCATGGCATACACGCGCAGGTCGGGGAGGGCGCGGCCGGCGCTGTCGGCGGCGATGATCGTGTCGATCGCGAGACGGTAGCCGAGCGGGGCGAGGTGGCGGTTGAAGTCGATCTCCCTGGCGTTGCGGACGTGATCGTCAAAGAA
>Ga0180121_10000443_pt1 | contig 17311 bp, 18 predicted proteins | sample AntDrymUQ5402106_2_FD_129676 | JGI IMG/M metagenome (GOLD analysis project Ga0180121, IMG submission 129676) | Polar desert sand microbial communities from Dry Valleys, Antarctica - metaG UQ540 (21.06) (version 2) (version 2) | ecosystem: Environmental > Terrestrial > Soil > Desert | place...
CCGTGTACTCGAACTGGTCGGTCGTCCCGTTCGGGTAGTAGCGGAAGAAGTCCCCGTGCAGGTGGAACGAGTTGATCAGGTCGAACTCGGTCAGGTTCGCGAGATAGATCCGCACCGTCTTCGAGCGGCTGACGCGGATCGGGTACTTCGCGTAGTAGAACGACTTCCCGTTGACGGTGTAAAAGTTGTTCTCGCCGTCGCCATCGGTGTCGTAGCCGTTCATGACCATGACGAGCTCCTGCGCCGGCTTCCTGGGTTTCTTCGGGTCGATGATGAAGGAGCCGTAGAGGCCCTTGTGGATGTGCTTCTTCAGCGGCGCCGCATGGCAGTGGTAGGGGTGGAAACCGGCGGGGCGCGCGGGAAACTCGTAGGTGAACTCGCCGCCGGGCTCGACGATCTCGAAGACGCCGTCCATGTTCGCCGGGTGGATCCCGTGGAAGTGGATCGTGTGCGGGTGCGAGCCGCCGTTCGTGAAGTGCACCTTCAGAAGGTCGCCTTCCGTCGCCCGGATGATCGGCCCGGGGACAGTCCCGTTGTACGTCCAGGCGCTGAACTCGACGCCCTGTGCGATCTCGATCGTCTTGTCGACCGCGAAGAGCTCGTACCCGCGAACCCGCCCGGGCTTGTACGGCAGGGCCGGAGGCGGGATGAGCAGCTTGTCGAGATCGTGCGGCCCTCCCGGGGCCGGAACGTGATCTCCGATCATCGCGGCATGGCCCATGTCGGCGTGGTTGTGGCCGAGATGCGTGGCGCTCGAATCGGCCTGGGCAGTCCCGGGCCAGGCGAGGCGTGCGAACGGCGCAGCAGCCACAATCGGCGCTGCGCCGGCCAGCAATCCCTTCCTCGTAAACTTAGGCATGTCTAAACTATAACTGAGACACATGGAACTGACGAACGCGATCCAGGACTACCTCAAGGAGATCTACAAGCTCGCGGCGACCGGACGCCGTGCGACGACGTCAGAGCTCGCACGGGAGCTCGGCGTCTCGGCCCCCTCGGTCACCTCGATGCTGAAGAAGCTCGCATCGCTCGATCTCGTCGAGCACGAGCGGTACCGCGGCGCCCTGCTCACGCTGAAGGGAGAGAAGGTTGCACTCGAGGTGATCCGTCACCACCGCCTCCTGGAGCAGTACCTCTCCCAGACGCTCGGCCTGCCGATCCACGAGCTTCACGACGAGGCCGACCGGCTCGAGCACGCGCTCTCGGAGGAGCTCGAGGCGCACATCGACCGCACTCTCGGCTATCCGACCCGCGACCCTCATGGAGATCCGATCCCCGGACCGGATCTCAAGATCGTCCTGACCGAGACGACGCCGCTCTCCAAGCTCGAGCCCGGCACGAAGGCGATCGTCTCGCGGGTGCCGGACGGCGACGGTGAGCTCCTCCGCTACCTGGACGAGCTTCAGCTCACACCCGGCAACGGCGTCGAGGTGACGGAATCCGCGCCGTTCGAGGGGCCGGTCACGGTGCGGGTCGGCGGCGAGGATCACGCGATCTCACGGGAGCTCGCAGCTCGAATCGCTGTAACTTGACAGTTACGTAACTTTTGAGTTACTCTTCTGGGCGTGAGCGCATTCGAGGCCCTCGCCGATCCGACCAGACGACGCATCGTCGAGCTCGTCTCCGAGCGGGAACGCTCCGCGGGCGAGATCGCCAGTGTCTTCGACATCTCCCGGCCCGGCGTCTCCAGGCACCTCCGCGTGCTGCGGGAGCACGGCGTCGTGCGCGCCCGGGACGAAGGCACGCGCCGGCTGTACTCGCTGGACGCTCGCGGCCTGTCCGAAATGGATGACTGGCTGCGCCGCTACTGGACGAACCGCCTCGACGCGCTGGAGACCGAGCTACAGAGAGGAACGCGATGACTGAGGGACGACTGAGAGTTGAAGGCGACCGTTGCGGCGTCCATTTCGAGCGGCGCTACGAGGCAGCTCCCGAGGAAGTGTGGTCGGCGTTGACCGTGCCCGAGCGTCTCAGCCGCTGGCTGGCGGACGTCGCCGAGCTGGAGCTCGAGGTCGGCGGGCGCTTCCTCCTCCGCTGGCGCGAAGGCGACGGCACGCAGGAGACCGATGGCCGCGTGGTCGCACTGGAGCCGGGACGCCTGCTCGAGCTCGACTGGACGTACCCCGGAGAGCCAGACAGCGTCGCGCGCTTCGAGCTCAAACCGGACGGGGACGGCACGATTCTCGTCCTCGACCACCGCGGCCTGCCGCCTTCGGCGATCGCAGGCTACGGCGCAGGCTGGCACTCGCACACTCGACTCGCTGGAATCGCACCTGAACGGCGGGGAGGCGGACTGGTCGCCCCGGTTCCAGGAGCTCGGCCCCGCCTACGAGTCGAAGGCCGAGGCGCTCGCGACTACCGGTTGAGAGCGGGCACGCGGAGTAACCTCCTACGGTCGATCTCGCAGCCGCCGCCAGGCCTCGGCCATGGCGATCCTCTCCTCCACCGATGGATGGCTGGAGAAGAGCTGGTGCGCCCAGGCCGGCGGAGTCGGATCCTGGAGCGCTTCGAGCGTGAAGGCCTCGAAGAGCCCCCGAGCCGCGGCCGGGTCGCGCGTCGTCTCGAGCGCGATCCAGTCCGCTTCGGCCTCGAGCTCCCGCCCCACTGCGCTCGAGAGCGGCTGCAGGGCGATGCCGCCTACGACGAGGGCAAGCAGGGCGAGCGGCACCGCGTGCGGCTCGTAGATCCCCCCACGCCGTCGCGTCAGGCGCCCCACGGCCGCGAGTAGGGGAAGCGAGAGCAGCGCGTACCAGGCGATGCCCTTCCACAGATGCGACCGCGAGTGATGGGCGATTTCGTGCGCGAGGACCATCCGCACCTCGTCGTCGTCGAAGCGGCCGTCGATCAACGTGTCCCAGAGGAAGATGCGGCGGCTCGGGCCGAGACCCGTCGCGTAGGCGTTCGGCGCGTCCGTGAAGTCGCTGACCTCCTCGACGACGAGCTTGATCTCGTCCGTCCCCTGCTGGCGCGCATACCGCTCGGCGGCCCGCTCGAGGTCGGCCGGCGGATCTCGCTTGTTGATCACGAGGTACGGGTAGACGAACCCGAACAGGAGCGCGAGACCGACGAAGACAGGCGTGGCCGCCAGCCACCAGCGCCGCCGGAAGACGGCGGCCAGGGCCATGGTGATCATGAGCCAGAGGCAGATGAACAGGAACTCGGCGGCGAGGACGACCCAGTTCTCGAAGAACCAGTCCAGGTACCCCGTCGTCCAGAGCCCGTAGCGCCGCTGCCACCACAGCTCGGCGGCCTGGAACGGGATCTGCGAGAGCCAGACGAGGGCGAGGCCCAGCATTCCGAGCAGCATTCCCGTCCCGATCCGCCCAGCCGCCGACTCGCGAGCGAACCGCGCACCTCGCCAGGCGTAGAGCAGGAGCACGACCACAGCGACGAGCTGCGAGGACAGAAAGCTCCAGCGCATGAAGGTCTCGTAGCGCTCGGCGCGATCGAGATCGTCCTGTGGCACGGGAACGTCCACCTCCGGAAGCACCAGGCTGTCGGGGACGTCTGTCTGCCAGAGGAGCGAGGCGCCGACGAGCCACCCCACGCCGAGGGCGAGCACGAACACGCGGCTCGCCCAGTGCCGGATCAGGCGATTGAAGGCGCCGGGTCCGCCGGGAACACGGACTCAGACCCAGCCTCGGGCTCCGGCGGCGAGCCAAGCGCAGGGCCGCTGAACGGATACCGGTCGGTGACCAGCAGCAAGTAGGCCTCCCCCTGCGCGCTGTAACGAATGGCGTACGCCTGGGCCTCGCGGAAGGAGTGCGGCATGCGACCGGTGACGAGCGCGACGAACCAGCCGAGGAAACCGGTGGCGAAGAGCAGTGTCCCGAGCGCGCTCGAGACGGCAAACGCCGGTAGCGCCAGGAAGAGGCGGAAGGCGGTCACGACTCGCCGTTGGCGGCCGGGCGGCGGCAACTCCACGTCGACCGGATAGCTCCCGGCAGTGCCGGTGAACCCCGGGAACGGATTCGCCGTGAGGAAGAGATATGCCGACACGTGCTGCGAGTAGCGGACGTAGGCGGACAGGAACCGGTGCAGGGCGGACGGCGGCGACCCAGTGAGAAGCGCCGCGATCCAGGTGGCCAGCGCGGCGAAGAAGACCGCCACCGACCACAACGCGAACCAGACGATGTGCGGGATCGAGAGCAAGAGCCGGAAGAAGACAGTCAGCCGGGAGCGGTGCAGGTCGTCCGAGACCACCAGCCTGACTGGGTGATCGGGACCCGTTGCCGTCGGCTCAGCCGGATCCACGTTCGGGTACCGCTCGGTCAGCACCAGGGCATACGCAAGCACCTGCGCGACGTATCGCAAGCCGTACGCCTGGAGGTCGCGGAAGCCCTTCGGCATCCTCGAGGTAGCAAGCACCGCGAACCAGCCGAGCAAGGCGACGACGAACAGCACGCCGCCACTCGATCCCGTCGACCACCACGAGGGCTCAGAGCTCGTCTGTCCGTACTCGCCGCCGCTCGACCCCGATGTGCCGATGAATGCGACCGTCAGGAGCAAGGCCGGGATCGCGAGGATCAACCGGAACGCCGTCACGAGCCGCCGCTGGGGTTGCGGCGCCTCGATCTCGAGGTCCACCGGGTAGCCCGGGCTCCCCGTGAACCCCGGGTACGGGTTCGCGGCGAGCAGGACGTAGGCGAGGACGTGCGTCGTGTACCGGACGTACGCGCTCAGGAATCGGTGGAGCCCTTCCGGCGATCGACCTGCGATGAGCGTCACCACCCAGTTCGCGATCCCGGCGACCACGGCTGCGATCGACCAGAGCCACAGCCAGATGAGGAGTGGGATCGCAAGGAGCAGCCGGAAGAAGACCGTCAGCCGCGAGCGGTGGAGGTCGTCCTCGACGGTCAGCCGGACCGGGTGCGGAGCCACCGCCGCATTATCGGGCCGTCATCGGTCGAAGTCGAAGCGCGTCGCCGTCGTGGGGTAGTCGCGCTCCAGCCAGGCGAGCGCGCGACGGGGCCGGAGCCGGTACCAACCCTCGCCGCCCGAGTCCTCGACGTTCGGCCGCCAGTCGTACTTCGGCTCGTACGCGTCGGCCGTTCGCTCGTCCGGGACGAAGTGCTCGACCTCCCCGTGGAGGATCACGACCTCGTCGCCGCTCTCGAGGTGGATGACGACACGGGGATCGCGCTCCAGGTTCTGCGCCTTGTGGGATTTCGGGTTGGTGCCGAACTGGACGGCGCCGTCGAGCCACACGCCCCAGACCGGCGCAACGGACGGCCGGCCGTCACGGCTCGTCGACGAGATCCAGTAGTTCCGCGACTTCGCCAGGCGCTCCACGGCCCAGTCCCACTCGAGCATTCCCTCCTCGTCGGTGGAGACCCCGTAGTTCGGCCCGAACCTGGGCCGGCTACGCCTGGGCACGCCCACGCAACCTCCCCGCCGCTTTGCGAACACCGATTCCGAGCGCTGCCGACACGATGGTGAGGAGCACCCACAGGACCGTCAGCTCGATCCCGAACTCGCCCCAGTCGTTGCCGTATCTCTCGATCGCAAAAACGGCGTACCCAATGCACAAGACGCCGACGACGAGCAGGAATCGCCACCGGCCGACGATGAGCCCCAGCATGCCCGGAGCGACGAGAATGACGAGCACGAGGACGTCGTCGCCGTTCACGCCACGACTCGGTAGACCTCGAACACCTCCGCATACTCGCGGTTGACGTTGATCCCGTGCGTCCGCGCCACGCTCCGGATGTAGTCGGGATCGGAGTAGCGCCGATGCTGCTGGGACTCGTACTTCGAGAGCGCGCGAGCCTTCCGCTCGACGTGCTCCTGCTCGAGGGCGATGTAGGCCTGGTAGTCGAAGTTGAAGTTGTTCCAGGGGATCTCGTAGCCGAGGATCGTCGTCCGCTTGAAGGCACGGAGCCCCTCGGCGGCGATCACCTGATGATCTTGGTGGATGTCGCGCAGGCTCGGCTGGAGAACCACGTCCGGCTTCCACTCCTCCCAGAGGGCGATCAGCAGCTCGAGAATCTCCTGCCGGTGCTCCGGGAAGGTGCGCACCTCGAAGTCGTGGACGATCAGCTGGGACTCGGGGATGCCGAGCTCTGTCGTCGCCTCACGCACCTCGCGCGCCAGGGTGTCGGGCGGAAACCCCTCCGGCAACGACCTCGTGGCGATCGAGAACGCCACGTACCGCACCTCCGAGCCGTCCTCCACGAGGCGCGCGAGAGTGCCACCGCACCCGAACTCGCCATCGTCGGTGTGCGGTGCGAGAACGAGCACCTTGCGCCAGCCCGTGAGCATCGGGACGTAGTATCCGGCTCCGGGGATGGACGAGGCGGGACTGGCGCAGTTCGCGGGAATCGTCGGCGCCGGAGGCGTCGCGCTCGCGATCCTCGCGGGACGACGGATCACGCTCATCACAGGCTTCGCGCTGCTGGGCGCGGCGGAGGCATTGCTTGCCGTGTCCATGGCGGGAACGGACGCGCTCGACAAGGTCGCTTCGCCGACGGCACTCGCAGCCGGCGTGGCCGGCGCGATCCTCGTCGCGGCGTCGGCTGCCGTCTTCGTCCGCTTTCCGCTCCTGACGATTCCGGCACTCGTCCTCGCTGCTCCGTTCCGCCTTCCCTTCGACTTCGACCGGGATCACCGGTTCTTCTTCGCGCTCGCCGAGGGCGGGCGGCTCGGTCGCCTGATTCCGCTCTACGGAGTGCTCACCGCGGCCGCGGCTGCGTTCCTCTACCGCGCACTCCGCCGTGGCGAGGTCGCCGCGCCGCCGATGGTGATCGCCCTTCCGGCGTCGGCGTTCCTCGCTCTCGCGTCGGTCTCGCTCCTCTGGTCGGAGGACCTCGAGCGGGGTGCGAACCTGCTCGCGTTCTTCCTCCTTCCGTTCGCCGCGATGGTTGCGGTGGTCATGCGAGCCGAGCTCGCGCCGTGGCTGCCGAGGGCGCTCGCGGTCATCGCTCTCGGGCTCGCCTTCGCCTTCGCCGCCGTCGGGCTCCTTCAGCAGGTGACCAAGGAGCTGCTCTTCTACGAGCCGGAGCTCGAGGTCGCGAACGCGTACTCGCCGTTCTTCCGGGTCACCTCGCTCTTCACGGACCCGAGCCTCTACGGGCGCCACCTCGTCCTCGGGTTCGCCGTCCTGCTCGTCCTCCTCTGGGCGGGCCGAATCCACATCGCGCTGGCGGCGGCGCTCGGCACACTCATGTTCGCGGGGCTCTACTTCTCGTACTCACAGTCGAGCATGGCGGCGCTGTTCGTGGTCGCGGCAGCCGTGACCATCGTCGCCGGCGACCGGGTCGCCCGACGAACGGTCGCGGTCGCCACGGCGGTTGCGCTCGTCATCGCCGCCGGCTTCGTGGCCGTCCAGGCCCGCGATCAGTCGATCCGGGAGCTGACGAGCGGACGTTGGCAGCGCGCAGACCTGACGCTCGACGTCGTCCGGCAGGAGCCACTGGTCGGCGTTGGACTCGGTGCGCAGCCCAAGGTCAGCCGCGAGCTCGGTGCCGGCAACGACGCACGCGAGGCGCGCTTCGTCTCCCACACGACCCCGCTGACGGTGGCCGCGGAGCTGGGCCTGGCGGGCATCGCGCTCTATGTGCTCCTGCTTGCAGGGGCACTCCGCATGCTGATCTCACTGCGGCGGGCGTGGCCCGCGCTTGCACTCGCCCTCGGGTCCGTCCTCCTCGCGCTCTTCACCCACGCCCTTGCGTACAGCGGCTTCTTCGAGGATCCCATCACCTGGCTCGCGCTCGGTATCGGCGCGGCCTACCTCGCCGTACCGGTGACGGCGCGCGAACCGGCGACCGAGCCGGCAGCTGCTGAACAGGTGCAGGCCGACCCGATTCCGAGCGTCAATTGACCCGGCGCGAAGCCGCCGCCGTCCTCGGCGTTCTCGGATTCCTCGTTGCGATCACGGTTCCGGGGCTAGGTTCGGACGCCTGGCCGTTCGTGGTTCCGTCGGGCGAGACCGACCCGCAGGGCATCTTCAAACACGTAGTCCGGGCGGCCGACCGGCACTGGGACGTCGGGCTGCTTCGCGCCGGAGCGATCCTGGCAGGCCTGCTCGTCGCCCTGACGGCTGCCGTCGTCCTGGCGCTTCGCGTCGTTCGTCCCGTCGTCCTGATCGCAGTCTCCGTCCTCGTCGTGGGTCTCCTGGTCGTCCCGGCCACCGTGCTCCAGGTCGGCCTCCGCGATGCCACCCAGCCGTGGATCCACGTCAACGACTCGACGTACCAGATCGACCTCGCCGGCGAGCTCATCCTGGACGGGGTAAACCCGTACGGGCACGACTACCGCGGCTCGGGCCTCGAACGGTGGTACCCCGCAGCGCAGCCGGAGGAAGGGGAGGCCATCCCGCAGGTCGCGCTCGATCACTTCGCCTACTTCCCCGGAACCGCCCTCACGGCGGCCGCCTGGCGACTGTTGCCGAGCCCGCTGGACGACTATCGGATCTTCGTCCTCCTGTGCACGCTCGGGCTCTTCCTCGCCGCGTTCCTCTTCGATGCGCCGCTGACCTGGAAAATCGCAGCGGGAGCCGCGCTGGCCGCGAACCCGCTGGCGATCCGAGGGGCCTGGTTCGGAACGGCGGACGCTCCCAGCGTGCTGCTCACCGTGGTCGCCTTCGCATTCCTCGCCCGCTCGCGCTACCTACTCGCCGCGGCTTCCATCGCCGGCGCCGTCCTCCTGAAGCAGTTCGCGCTGGTAGCGGTCCCGTTTCTCATCGTGACGATGCTCACGCGCGCCGTGCCCCGTCCGCTGCTCTTGCGAGCCGGAGCCGTCTTCGCCGGAATCCTCGTCGCCGGCGTCCTGCCCTTCGCGATCGCCGACCCCGGCGCCCTCTGGGACGACACGATCGCCTACGGCGCCCAGACCTACCGGATCATCGGCTACGGCTTGGCGGGGGTGCTGATCGAGGTCGGGGCGCTGGATGACCGCTTCGGCCCGTACCCGTTCCTCCCGATCGCGCTCGTGCTCTGGCTGCCCCTTACGGCGTGGCTGCTGTGGACGCAGTGGCGCTCGCGCCGGTTGTGGATCGGCGCGGCGGGCTTCGGCGCTTCGATTCTCGGTCTTCTCTACCTCGGGCGGGTCTTCCAGAACTCGTACCTGATCTGGCCTTTGACTGCCGTGCTCGTTTCTTTCTTGCTGGCTTCTTCCGAGCAGGACGAGGCCGCCGATTCTTCGGCGCGAAGCTGAAGACCCGGGAACGCCCGACGAGGTAGAGATGCTGGCTGTCCGCGACAACCGGTGAGAACACGCCGTCCGGGAAGCGCCACACGAGCTTCCCGCTGCGCGCGTCGAGCGCGTAGGTGCCCCGGTCGCCCTGCTTGGCATACCGGGAGGCCGTCTTGCCGCAGCGCGGGCAGGCGGCGAAGTAGACGAGACCGTTCATGACGGTGGGCGCCCCGTGGATCGCCGAGGAGGCCGCGAAGCGCCAGATGCGGTCGCCTGTCCCGGCGTCGAAGGCCATGAAGTAACCGTCGTAGGTCCCGACGTAGACGCGCCGCCGCCAGACCGCGGCCGCCGTGTAGATGTAGGTGCCCGCGCTCTGGGCCCAGAGCAGACGGCCGCTCGAGGCTCCGAAGGCGTAGAGCGTCCCGTCCGTGTTCCCGATGAAGACCCTGCCGTAGGCGATCGTCGGCGTCGCGTAGAAGTACTCCCGCCGACCGAACCTCGAGAGTGCCTGCGCGCGCCAGCGCAGCCGCCCTGTTCGGGCATCGACCGAGTAGACGCTCCCGCCGTCGGTGCCGAAGTACACCTTCCCGTTCGCGAAGGCCGGAGAGCTGTTGATCTCGTGGTCGGCGGTGAACGTCCAGCGCGCCTTGCCGGTGTAGATGTTGACGGCGTGGAGCTTGTGATCCCACGAGCCCACGTACAACGTCTTCCCGACGACGAGCGGGGAGGTCTCGAAGACGCCGGCCTGGTACCGCCACACGATCTTCCCGGTCCGGGCCGCCATCGCGACGACCATCCCGGGCCGGTTCCTGGCGTACCGGTCGCACGGCAGCTTCTGCATGAAGGAGTGGTAGACGACCCTGTAGGCGATCGTCGGCGAGGCGGCCGAGCAGCGCTTGAAGTCTCGCTCCCAGACGGCTTTCCCGGTCCGATGGTGCACGGCGACGAAGCGGCCCCGCTGCTGCGCGAAGTAGAGGCGGCCGTAGGCGACCGAGGGCGGGAACTCGAGCACATGCCCCGCCTTGAACGTCCAGCGAAGGCGATATGGCGGCCGCAGCTTGAAGTCCGGCGCCGTGTGCGTCCGCTGCACGCGCAGGCCGTACGTCGGCCACGGGAGGCGGAGGACGACCCGCCGCGGGCGAGGTGTCTCCGGAGCCTTGGTGGTTTGCGTCGTGACGAACTCCTCCGTGGACGAGCCGCGGACGTAGTCGATCTCGCTCTCCTCGTGGATCCACACGCCGACGAGGAAGCCCGGCACGACGACCGCCACCGCGAGACCGGCGAGCAAGAGCACCCGGCGTGTGCTCACCGCCTGCGCACCACGACGACCGCGGAGTCCCGGCGCCCCCCGACCTCGACCGCGAGCGCGTAGCGGCCCGGTCGGGCCGGTGCCCTCAGACGGAGTGTGCGCACCCGCGACGAGCCCCTGCGGTTTCCGAGGCGCCACCGGTAGCGCCTCGCGTCGGTCGAGACCTGGATCGAGAAGCCCGCGCGCGGCCGGGCGCGGATCACCTCGGCCGCGATGTCGACGTACCGGATGCGGACGTCGAACGGATTGGTTGCGCGCGTGCGGTTCCCGGCGGCATCGACCGCGGCGACAGAGAGCCGGTACGAGCCGCGCTTCCGGCCTCGCGGCGACCAGCGGATCGCGTCCTTGCCGAGCGCAGTTTCGATCTCCTGGCGGCCGTTCACGAGCAGCACCGCCTGCGCCGGCTCGCTGACTTCGTAGCGAATCGTCAGCGCGTCCGCCCGCCCGTCTCCGTCCGGGGAGATGTCTCTTGGCCGCAGGCGGGTGACCTCGATGCGCGCCGGCGTCGTATCAACCCGGATCGTCCGGGGGAAGGCGATCGTCCGTTCGAGCTTCGTGAGCTCGATCGTGGGGCGATAGCCACCTTCGTCCACGACCTCGCCGGTCTCGTCCCGACCGTCCCAGCCGAATGTGTGGTTTCCGCGGCCGAAGCTCGCGTTCTCGAGGAGCGTCCGCACCACGCGGCCCTGCGCGTCTTCGATCGTCAGCGTGAGGCGGTCCGATTGCCGCAGTCGGAAGGAGATCTGCGCCGACTGCGACTCGCACCGGCAGGTGGGCGAGAACGTCGGAGTGATCCGAGGCCGGGCGATCGGGTCGGGCTGGAGCTTGAGGTCTTCGGTGACCACGAAGGCCGCCGCCGTCCCGGCGAGGAGGAGCAGCACGAGGATCGTCCGCAGTTGCCGGGCCACGCAGGCCGAGTCTATGTACGCCTTCTGCTACAACGGCCGGTTGTGAGGAAGCTCGTCCTCGCTGGGGTCATCGCTCTCGCCTTCTTCGCCGGTACGGCTGAGCCGGCGCGGGCTGCGTCGGCCTGCGGCATGCCCGAGAAGGGCACGGCCTGGGTCGACTTCGCCGACGGATCGGTTCCCTTCTGGTACCGGTTTGCCCGGCCCGGCGTGATCGCCGCAGCCTCGAACTTCATCTTCCCGCCCAAGTTGCGGGCGGCCGGGGCGAAGACCGCGTATTTCGACCTCTACATGAACAGCCGAGTGGGAACACCGGCGAAGCCCACGACCGAGCGCGAGGTCGTCGACTGGGCGCACCGGATCTTCTACCGCGCCGTCGCCTCCTCGGACTGCGCGCGGCCGTGGATGGCGCTCAACGAGCTCTTCGGCGCCCATACGACGACGCCGTGGACGTCGAACAACGGGCAGTACCGCCAGAACGTGATCATCTTCGCGAAGACACTGCGCGAGCTCGGCGCCCGCCCGTTCATCCTCATCTCGAGCAAGCCATACACGCAGGGCGACGCCGGCAATTGGTGGCGCGAGGCGGCTCACTACGCCGATCTCGTCCAGGAGGTCTACTTCTCGGGCCGCCTGATCCACCGACAGGGGCCCGTGAGCGGAAGCCGGACGCTCCGCAACCGGTTCCGCGAGTCCGTGCGCGCCTTCACCGACATCGGTATCCCCGCGAAGAAGGTCGGGATCATGCTCGGGTTCCAGGCGTCGAACCGGGGAACGATGCCGCCGATCGCCTGGTTCGAGCACGTGAAGCTGCAGGCGCTCGCGGCGAAGCAGGTCGCGCGCGAGACGCAGATCGGCACAGTCTGGTCGTGGGGCTGGCAGGCGCGGAACATCGCTCAGGCCGACCCCGACAAGGAAGTCGGCGCCTGCGTCTGGCTCTGGACGCGCGATCCACGCCTCTGCGCCGGCCCGGAAGCGGCCGGCCCGGACTTCGACAGCACCGTCTCACAGGGCCAGATCACGCTCCCTGCCGGCGTCCGCTGCGAGGTGGGCGGCAAGGCGATCACGCACGGAAGCGTCACCCGTCTCACGCGGCTCATCCGCGACAGCGGCGTCGCCTTCTCGGCTGCCTACTCGCAGGCGGTGCTCGCAAGCCTCGTCGAGATCGACGCCAAAGCAGTGCTGGCCGCCGAGCGTGCGATCATCCGGGCGCGGTTCCGGGGGAGTGCAGCCGCCTACCGGGGAGCTCTGGCCAGAGCCGGCGCGAACCAGGCGCTCGCCCGCGAGGTGATCGCCGACGAGCTTCGGCAGCAGCGGATGGGGCGGCGGTTCCGTGCGCCGAACCCAACCGCCGAGCAGATCTACGAGTACCACGAGAACTTCGGCGAGAGCCAGGCTCGCATGGTCGAGACCAAGCCCCGAGCGTGGTGGCTCGGCGACCGGCGTCAGGGCCTTGCGATTTCGCCGCTCGCTCCACCGCAGATCTTCACGCTACCCGCCGGCAAGAAGGTCAAGATCCGGACGGCCGACGGAGTCTTCGAGGTTCGGGCAACGGACGACACGATGCCGCTCGGCGCCTTCCCGATCGGCGTCGCCCGCACGTCGGTGGCGGCGTCGCTGAAGGAGATCTCCCGGCGTCAGCTCTTCGAGCGGTGGTTCACACGGCCGCTCTCGGACCAGCTTCGGAACCTCCGCTGCGCGAACGACGAGCTGCCGGCAATCGCCGTCGTCGACATGACGACGTTCCTGCCGTTCTTGACGCTCTAGGAAGGCTAGGCGGGATCGGTGCTCGCGACCCGTCCGTTCAGGCGGCGGAACTCGATTGCTGCGGCGAGGATCGCCCCGGCCACGAGTATGACCGGCACCCAGATGTCGTAGCCCGGCGTCTCGAGCAGTCGGACGCCGCTCGCGAGGAGAACCGTCGCGAGCCCCACGCGCAGCGAACGGTCGGGGAGCCTCACGGTGATCTGGCTTCCGGCGAGGATCCCCGGGATCGAGCCCAGCAGCAGCCACGCCATCGCGCCGATGTCGACGTTGCCGTGGATCAGGTGCGCGATTCCCGCCACCCAGAGCAGCGCGGCCGCGTGGAAGATGTCCGTCCCGACGATCTTCGCCGCCGTCAGCGGAAAGACCAGCAGCATCACGAGGGCGAAGAACGTGCCGCTGCCAACGGACGTGAGGCCGACTATGAAACCGCCGGTCGCCCCGAGAGCAAGTGAGACGAGCCGGTCACGCCGCTCCAGGAGGAACGGCGCATCGCTCGCCTGGATTCCCCGGCGCACGAACGTCTTGGCCAGGAAACCGAGGCCCCCGAGGATCAGCGCGGCGCCGATCACCTTGCCTCCCGCGGACTCCACTCCGCCGCCGTAGCGTCGTTCGAGCAGTTCGGCCGTCTCGACGCCGACGAGCGACATCGGGCCTGACGCGAGGAACATCCAGAACGTCATGCGCGCATGAACGGTGCCGAGGTGGCGATGACGCGCGGCGCCGAAGGTCTTGAAGATCGCCCCGTGCAGGATGTCGGTGCCGACTGCGAGCGTCGGCTTGAACCCGAAGACGAGGATCAGGATCGGGGTCATCAGGGAGCCCCCGCCCATCCCGGTCATGCCGACGAGCAGGCCGATCAGCAGCCCGGTGAGCGAGAGCTCCCAGGTCATCTACGAGCGGTAGGCCTTGATCAGCACCTCGGCGACCTCTGGGCGGGAGAACTCGACCGGTGGGACCTCGCCGTTCACGAGCATCTCCCTGACCTTCGTCCCCGAGAGGAAGACATGGTCGTCGCCGCCGTGCGGGCAGGTCTTCGGCGAGACCATCGCCTCGCAGCGCTTGCAGTAGACGGCGTGCTCGAAGAACATCGGCTCGATTCCGAGCTCGTGCGGCTCGAACTCGTCGAAGATCTGCTGCGCGTCGTAGCTGCCGTAGTAGTCCCCCACGCCGGCGTGATCGCGGCCGACGATGAAGTGCGAGCAGCCGTAGTTCTTGCGGCAGATCGCATGCCAGACGGCCTCCCGCGGTCCCGCGTAACGCATGGCGGCCGGGAACGCCGAGACGACGACGCGATCCTCGGGGTAGTAGTTGTCGACGAGGACGCGGTAGCACTCGACGCGGGTCGCAGCAGGCACGTCGTCGGACTTCGTCTCACCGACGAGCGGGTGGATCAGGAGCCCGTCGACGGTCTCGAGCGCCGTCTTCGTCAGGTACTCGTGCGCCCGGTGGATCGGGTTCCGTGTCTGGAAGCCGACGACGCGCTTCCAGCCGCGCTTCGCGAACTCGGCGCGAGTCTCGGCGGGGTCTCGGGCGAGCTCGGGGAAGGCCGGCTCGGCCCGCTCGAAGACCGTGACGCTGCCGGCGAGGTAGAGCGGCTTCTGCTCGTAGAGCCGAGCAACGCCGGGATGGGCGTCCTCGGTCGTCCGGAAGCACTGCTGCGCCTCCCGCTCCTTGTCGTACTCGTAGGTCTCCTCGACCTCGAGGACGGCGAGGGGGCGTCCGGACTCGTCGGCGAGGACAACGCGATCGCCGTCCGGCGCGTTGTTCACCGCGAGGCAGACTGGGAGCGCCCAGGGCAGGCCGTTCGCGAGCCGCATCTCCTCGACGACCCGCTCGTAGTCCTCACGGCCCATGAAGCCTTCGAGCGGGGAGAGCGCGCCCGAGGCGAGCATGTCCAGATCGGACAGCTCCCGCGGCGTGAGCTGGAAGACCTCGAGACCGTCGAGGTCGCCGGGCCGCTCGCCCGTGCGGTCGACGAGCTCGCCGCCGTGCGGCGCGATCAGCTGTTCCGTCGTCGCGACGCTCATGCAGGCACCTCTGAACGGACGAGGCCGAGCTCTTCGAGCTTGCCGACGACGATCTGCGCGGAGTCCTCGGGCTCGTGCTCCTCGGTGTCGATCCGAAGCTCCGGGCTCTTCGGCTCCTCGTACGGATCCGACACGCCCGTGAACTCCTTGATCTCACCGCTGAACGCCTTCTCGTAGAGGCCCTTCACGTCGCGCCTGGCGCACTCGTCCACGGAGGTCGCGACGAAGACCTCGACGAACTTGCCGTTTTCCTCGACCAGCTCGCGCGCCTTCTGGCGGGTCTCCTCGTAGGGAGAGATCGCCGAGACGAGCACGGCGGCGCCGTGGCGGGTCAGCCGCGAGGCGACCCAGCCGATGCGCTCGATGTTCGTGTCGCGATCCTCCTTGGAGAAGCCGAGGCCCTTCGAGAGGTGGGTGCGGACGACGTCGCCGTCGAGGTACTCGACGGCGTGGCCGCGGCGCTCGAGCTCGGGGCCGACGATCTCCGCGATCGTCGTCTTCCCGGCACCGGAGAGGCCGGTGAACCAGAGGGTGAATCCGTCAGACATTGGTCTCCTTTTTCGCATCGATGATTGGTGTGTCTACGTGGATGCCGCACTCGAGCTTGTCCGAGCCGGCCCAGCGTCCAGCGCGCTCCTCCTCGTCGGGGTTGACCGGCCGCGTGCACGGCATGCAGCCGATCGACCGGTAGCCCCCTTCGTGGAGCGGGTTGAACGGAATCTCGTTGACGTGGATGTAGAGCCAGACTTTCTGCTCGTCCCAGTCCACGAGCGGGTGGATCTTCCAGACGCCGTAGCGCTCCGACCACTGCACCTTCGGCGTGGTGGCGCGGCTCGGGGACTGGTCGCGCCGGATGCCCGCTATCCAGGCGTCGTACGGCTTCAGGGCCTCGAGCAGCGGCTCGACCTTCCGGATGTGGCAGCAACGGTCTGGATCGCGTTCCCAGAGATTCGGCCCCTCGCGCTTGTGCTGCTCGGCCACGGTGATCACGGGCGGGGGCGGGAGCAGGTTCAGGCCGTAGCGCTCGACGAGTCGGTCGCGCGTCTCGTAGGTCTCGCGGAAGAAGAGGTGCGTGTCGAGCTCGACGATCGGGATGTCGAGGCCGAGCTCGGAGACCATGTGGACGAGCACCGACGACTGCTTCTGCCAGGAGCAGGTGAGGGCGAGCTTCTCGCCGTACTCCGCGTGGGCCCAACGGAGCAGGTCCTCGGCCGACATCTCCTCGAGGTGTTGATCAGGAAGCGTGGGCGCGGTCGCCAAGGAGCACCTCCTTCAGCGTGTCGGCCCGCAGGCCGAGGCGGAGGGTCTCCAGCGGGATGACCTCCTCGGGCGGGATGTTGCCGAGGTTCACGGTAGGCCCGAAGGCCTTCACGAACCAGGCCTGCGCGGATTTGGTGGGCGCCTCCCAGATCACGTCGTCCAGGCCGACGCCCGAGCCGATCTCCTCGACGAGCTCGGCGCGCATGTCGCCACCGCTCGTGAAGATTCCGGCGGTGCCGCCTTCACGGGCTTCCGCGATCACCTTCCAGGCGCCGGCGTCGAGCTCCTCACGCATCCAGGTCTTCCATTCGTCGCCCGTGAACTCGACGGACGAGTCCTTCGAGCCAACCTCCGACAGGACGGTGAAGCTCTTCGAGAGGTCGGCAATCAGCTCGAGCTTCTCCTCGCGCGGGATCTCCACGGCGCCGTCGGAGATCTCGACGTGCGTCAGGTTGAGCTCTCCCAGCCAGCGCTTGTACTCCTCGACCTTGCCGCGGGCCCAGACTGCCTCGAAGAACGTCCCGCCCATGACGACTCGCTTGTCGCGCAGCACCTCGAGCTTGCTCTTCAGGTTCGGCGTGACGTACGCCGTGCCCCAGCCGAGCTTGACGACGTCGATGTACTGGCCGGCCGTCTCGAGGACGTCTTCCCAGGCGCGCGGCCCGAGGCCCTTGTCGAGGACGTGCGTCAGGCCGCCGCTGCGCGGCGCAGTTCCCAGATCAAAGTCCGGCAAGGATCGTCTCCAGGCGCTTATGCGCGGCCTCGTTGACGTCGTGGAACATCGATCCGCCGTGCGAGTCGATCCCCACCCAGAGCGGACCGAAGTCCTTGACGCGGAACTTCCAGAGGCACTCGGGCATCAACTCCTCCCAGGCGACCTCCTCGATCTCCTCGATCTGGGTCGTCTCGAG
>Ga0180121_10000444_pt1 | contig 17309 bp, 11 predicted proteins | sample AntDrymUQ5402106_2_FD_129676 | JGI IMG/M metagenome (GOLD analysis project Ga0180121, IMG submission 129676) | Polar desert sand microbial communities from Dry Valleys, Antarctica - metaG UQ540 (21.06) (version 2) (version 2) | ecosystem: Environmental > Terrestrial > Soil > Desert | place...
AAATAAGACCTATCATGAAATTATTAAAAAACAATACTGCCTTCTTTCTGCTATGTTTTTTGTTGCAGTATGGATTATCTTCCTGTGCTCAAACAAAAAAAAGTGCGACGGATAAAAAGCCATTCATTGTTTTCGTTACCGGTGATCATGAGTATAGTGGTGAAGTCACCCTTCCGCATATTGCAACCGAATTAGAAAAAAATTACAGGTTTCGCACAAAAGTGCTGAAGGCTTTTCCTGACCATAATGCGGAAGAGAATATTCCGGGATTAGAAATTTTGAAAGAGGCGAATGTGGTCGTTTTTTTTCTTCGATGGAGGCGTTTGCCTGCAGACCAGATAAAATACATAGAATCGTACTTACAAACCGGCAAACCATTAGTTGGTTTTCGCACAACCACCCATGCTTTTAATTACCCAAAAGGACACGCGTTAGAGAAATGGAATTCCTTTGGCGAACTTGCATTCAATTCACCTCCCGGCTGGGGAGGAAAAGCCAACCATACTCATTACGGACATAAATCAAGTACCGATGTAAGCATCATTCCGTCGGCAGCTGAAAATCCAATTCTTACAGGTGTTGGAAATAATTTCCATTCCAGATCTTGGTTATACAAAGTGTTTCCGGATTATCCAACTAAAGGATCAACATTGTTATTAATGGGACATTCAATTGATCCTGATAAAAAAGATGCGATAGATAATCCCGTAGCCTGGACGGGACAAAATACCTATGGTGGAAAATTTTTTATGACTACGCTTGGCCATCCGGAAGATTTTGATCTCGAACCTTTCCAACGGCTAGTAATAAATGCCATTCATTGGGCAGGTGGAAAACAGGTTCCAAAAAAGTGGAAAGGAAAAATGGAAATTAAAGTGCCTTACCGCCAATGAAGAGAAAAAGTTTATCTCAGTAAAACATTCTTATTTTAAAGTATGAATAAAATTGGATTTAATGTGCTCGTATGGTCCGCTGTCGTTTCGGATGAATTAAAACCAATAGTAGATAAGCTGAAAACCATTGGCTATGATGGAGTCGAATTCCTGATAGGATCACCGGATGAAGCTGCCTATAGGTCTTTAGGCAATCATTCACAAAATATTGGTCTGGAAGTAACAACGGTATTTGTGGTAGGCAAAGACGAAAATCCTGTGAGCGAAGTGGCAGCGATAAGAGCTAAAGCATTAGACCGGATCAAGTGGGCCATAGACCGGGCGCATGATGTACATGCATCTATAATATGTGGCCCTTTTCATTCAGCACATGCAGTTTTTGCACGGCGGGCACCCGAAGACAGGGAGTATCAGTGGAGTAGTGAAGTATTACGTTCCGCCGGAGAGTATGCGGCACAGGCAGGTATAACGCTTGCGTTAGAAGCACTTAATCGTTTTGAAACTTATTTGTGCAATACCATGCAACAATTGACCCGGTTGGTAAAAGCAGTGGATCTTCCTAATGTAAAAGCAATGTTCGATACCCATCATGCACATATAGAAGAAAAGAATTTCAACCAAGCGATTTCAACCATTGCTCCATTACTTGCTCACGTCCATATAAGTGAAAACGACCGCGGCACACCGGGTGATGGCCAGGTACATTTTGATGAAGCGTTTTCGACCCTGGCAAAGATAAATTACCAGGGCTGGCTCACCATTGAAGCTTTTTCCCGCAATGATCCTGATTTTGCCAATGCAATTGGTGTTTGGCGGGAATATTCCAAACCCTGGGATATTGCTGCAAAAGGGTTTCAATTTATTAAGCAAATGAGAAGCAAATACGTTCTATAATTTATTTTAATCAGAAACAAGATGAGCGTAACAAAGGTGAATACAGAAAATATTCAGCATGCACCAAAAAGGAACTTTATAATTCCGTCAATTATATTAATGGAACTGTTACTCGGAGTTCTTATCATTTCATACAATTGCAAATCTTCCCGCGAAAATAAAAGCAGCAAGGATGGGTTTGTAAAAATATTTGATGGCAAAACGCTCCATAACTGGGAGGGAGATTCAACATACTGGAGAGTCGAAAACGGCAATTTAGTCGGAGAGATAACACCCTCAACAATTTTAAAAAATAATTCATTCGTCATCTGGAAGGGAGGAACGACATCAGACTTTGAATTAACCCTGGAGTTTAAAATTACAAAATCTGGCAACAGTGGCATTAATTACCGCAGTATACAGTTAACAGATGTTCCTCATGCATTAAAAGGATACCAGGCTGATATAGACGGTGCAAATCGTTATACCGGTCAAAACTATGAAGAAAGAGCACGTACCACATTGGCATACCGGGGAGAGATGGTTACCGTTAACGATCCTGAAAATTCATCGGCAGCACTAAAGGACCAAATAAAAAACAATGCATGGGTAGGAAGAACAGTAACAGGCTCCTTAGGAAATTCAGATTCTTTAAAAAATCTTATTGATTCTGAGGACTGGAATAAGGTGCATTTGATCATAGTAGGCAACAGACTGCAGCACTATATTAATAATGTTTTGATGAGTGAAGTATCGGACAATGATAAGGTCAATGGAAAAGCTTCCGGATTGCTAGGAATTCAGGTACATGTGGGTCCTCCGATGAAGGTAGAATTCCGGGAGATCAGGATTAAGAAAAGGTAAGGTTAAACACATAGGCACAGTAGGAACATAGGAATCACATAGAAAAAAATTCTTCAATCGCTCGAAAAAAATACCAACCGTCAACATCCCTTATGTGGTATCTATGTTCCTACTGTGCCTATGTGTTTAACCTTATTTAAAATATTTTTTAATTGGCTATATTCATCAAATGAAACTTTACAACTTTTTTCAAATAGGTAAATCTGCCATTTCATCTTCTTTTTTATTCTTAGCAGTTATTTTTCATAGTCCCCTTTCAGCGCAAAATAAGACTGTTACGAAACACGGTTATTATAAAGCCTCTTATAGCGCTTTACAAGCAGGGAAGTTCATGAAAAGTTGGCTGATTGCCGGTCCGGTTTCCGTTAGCACTGATTCAAGCGATCCGGATAATGACTTGCAGGAAAAAGTATTTAAAGAAGATCTGATCTCGGCCGTCAATGTTGTGAACGGCAAACCTGTGTCACCCGTGCAGATAAAGCAAAAAACTTTACAATGGAAAATGGTTTCATCAGCGGAGGACGTGGTACTCCTTGATAAGGTTTTTGACAAAAAAGATAACGATTTTGTATATGCATACGCATTAGCAGAGATCAAAGCTGAAAATGGTGGTACTGTAATGCTTGGCATTGGAAGCGATGATGCTATAAAAGTGTGGCATAACGGAAAGCTTATACATGAAAACTGGATACCAAGAGGAGTTAATAAAGATGATGATATAATACCGCTTAAGCTGGTGAAAGGAAGCAATCAAATACTTCTCAAAGTTCAGGATATGCAAGGGGGATGGGGCTTTATAGTAAGATTACTTGATAAAAAAGGATTAGCGGATCAACTGGGTATAGCGGTACGAAATGGCAATCTTGATAAGATGAATCTTCTTATTGAAAGCGGTGCAGATATCAATGCAAAGAATGCTGCTGGTATAACACCAATTGTTACTGCAAAGCTTGCAGGAAGAGAAGATGTTGTTCAGCTTTTGAAAAAGAAAGGAGCCAAAGAGGAACCTGTACCATCAGCAGATAAGCTGGTTGATGCTTATTATATATCATTGAAAGATAAAGAAGCACCGGGTATTGCCATTTTGGTAAGTAAAGAAGGAAATGTTGTTTATGAGCGAGGTTTTGGTTATGCAGACATAAAGGGTAAAAAAATTGTTATCCCAAAAACAAAATTCAGGATAGGCTCTGTTACAAAGCAATTCACGGCAGCAGCAATTTTAAAGTTGCAGGAGAATAAACTTTTAAGCGTGAACGATAAGCTTTCCAAATATATTCCTGATTTTCCCAGAGGTGATGAGGTAACCATTCATCATTTATTAACTCATACATCCGGAATTCACAGTTATACCAACAAACCTGAATTTATAAATAAAGTTACCAAAACTATTTCTGAGGATAGTTTAATCTATTCATTCAAAAATGATCCGTATGATTTCAATCCGGGAGAAAACTATATGTATAATAACTCAGGCTATTTTTTATTGGGTTATATTATTGGAAAGGTATCAGGAAAGCCCTATGGCGAATACCTGAAACAGACTTTTTTTGATCCTCTCCAAATGAAAAATACCGGTGTTCATTTTGCCGGGATAAAACTTGAAGATGAGGCACATGGTTATGCCAGCAATAACGGAAAATATGACGATGCTATAAACTGGGATATGTCGTGGGCAGGAGCTGCAGGGGCTTTATATTCTACATTGCGAGATCTGGATAAATGGAATACTGCACTGCATTCGGGTAAAGTAATAAGTGAAAATAGTTTGAAAGCAGCGCTTACTACAGTTGCTCTAAACAACGGGGACAAACCCGCCATGAATTATGGATATGGACTTATGATGGGAAAATATCGTGGAACGGATAATATTCAGCATGGCGGTGGATTGCATGGATTTGTGTCGCAACTGGTATATTATCCAAAGCAAAAATTGAGCATTGTCATGTTTTCCAATAGCATGGATCCTGAAGGAAACTTCGATCCTAATAAAATTGCAGAAGCGTTTGCATGGACGGAAATGGAAAAGCAAATCTCGAACACAATCACTACCGTGCCCCCTGAAACCTTAAAGCTTTATACCGGCAGGTACGATTTTATGAACGGAAATGTTATGCGGGTAACTGTTGAAAATAATAAATTATATACACAGCTGACAGGACAGCCAAAATATGAAATCTTTTCTTCCTCTGAAAACGAATTCTTCTGGAAAGTAGTGGAAGCCAGAATAAAATTTATCAAGAATGAGAAGGGCGAAATTAGCCATGCAGAGTTTACACAAAACGGGAATAATCTAAATGTAAAAAAATTAAAAGAAGATATCCTTGTAAAAATCAACCCTGAACTGCTGGATGGCTATACCGGCAAATTCAAATTCATAAATGATATGGTAGTTACCATATCTAAAGAAAAGGATAAACTATTTGCGCAGCCAACAGGCCAGCTCAAACTTGAATTGTTCCCCGTTTCTGATACGGAATTTGTACTAAAAGACATACAAGCCAGGATCACTTTTATTAAAGATGCAAATGGTAAAGTGAATAAGTTTAAGCTGCATATGAATGGAACGGATAGTGAATTGCCCAGGATCGAGTGAGGTTGTTTAACCTTATTTATTAGAAACATAATTTTGTTGCTCAATCTTTGAAAGCAGTTTCACCTTCCCTTCCATATAAGCTCCATCATAATTATTAGTAGCAAGAGTGCTGTCCGGTAATTCATAGTTATCGTAATTCTGGAAAACAATGCCATCTACCTTTTCCCTTTTAACAGCCTTACGAAATCTCGGGCCCCCGCTGGAATAGGCCAGGTAGTCTAACGTATGATCAGTTTGATGTATCCAGTAACAGAATTCATCCTGGTAATCTTTTCCGCCTCCTTTTGCTTTAAAGGAAACACCAATCTTTTCATACTTTTTATTTTCAATGGTGGTTTCGCCTAAATATGCAAGGTTGACCGCAGGTTCCGAGAGTTTATAAGGAAGTAATACAAAGTAGGCAATGGCATTGAGTCCTTCTTTATATTTTTCTATTTCTTTCTGCGTCAATTCCTGTTGTTTTCCGTTGAGCTTTCTGCTAAAGAAATCGTTCGTTAGGAGATCATGCCATACATTATTCAATGAATCTTTTGAAGTCCTTTCATACAGGAATTTACCATCCTGTTGTTTCAGGTGAACCCTGAATTGCCGGAAATCAAACGAAATATCCATATCGCGATAATTCTTTCCTCCATGCACTTCTATACATTGCTTCACAATGTTGGCAGCTTTTGCATCCCGGACATCATTATTGCAGGAAATAGTGAGGATGCTTAACGCAGCAAATAAAATTTGTTTCAAAATCATATTTTTATACATAAAGCTTAAAGGGTGCAATTTCTGCTTATTTATTTATTCAGCATTAGTTTGTTTACTGTGCGAATTCCTGTTTTTAATTTCCTGAAAAGTCAACCCACACCTCAGTATTATAGATTGGGGTTGGCTTCACCAGACACTGCTTAGACCGGGAATCAACACCAGATTGAGATATGATTACCTTCACCTTTCAAACTTTTAATATAAAACACACCTTAAAATCTTGAATATGAGAATAACTTGTTATGTCCTTCTTCGGATATATATTTTGGTGTTTGGGTTAATCGCAACGGCCATCAATGTTAGAGCACGACGTGTGGAATTCAGCAAGATGAATTGATGATTAATGATGCTACCGAATTGTATATGCTGTATATCTCCCTTATAGCGAATTTCGATTCACAATGAAAAAATTTCAAATCAAAAGATCAATTGGATGTTCCCTCATATGTCACTCTTTTCTTTGCGCCTTTGCTTTTGCCAACCACCGTAGCTTTAGCGAAGGTGGTCTTTGCCCCTTTGCCCGCCTTCGCTAAGGCTTCGGCCGGGGAGCCGTGAAACAAAAGGTATGGAGATCAATCACGATGAATATTCAATAAATCCCTTATTTATTTTCGCAATTTTTCGTGTGATTGAAAAAACGCCGATTCCGTTTCGGTAACCGGAAGTGTTACTATTTCCCTCGATAGTATGAATAAAACCTCCTTCAACTCGTTCTATGATCCCGGTATGACCCATGCCTCCCCCATGACTAATGATGAAGACCTGACCGGCTTTTACTAATGAGGGATTATTAGTAGCCTCTTTACTAGGAATTTTTTTACCCTTCGAATGATTCCAGTGATTTAAGCAGCCCGCAGTTTTAAAAAGTGGATTTTTTTTATGGAGATTTTTTGCGGCCTTATTAAAACACCAATACACAAATCCTGCGCACCAGAAATTTCCCGGTGGACAATCAACACAGGACAGGTATTCATTTACTTCAGGACCCTTATTACTTCCCGGAGGGTTTTCCATCTTGCCTATTTGAGAACGTGCCACATTCACCGCCTCGGTTAATAGTTCGCTTGAAGAACTTGTTGAAGATGACACATCCTCAATTCCAAAAAGAACCGCCCAGGTAATAGAACCAATTTTTCCATCTATTTCCAATGGGTTTCCCTCCTGATCTCTATGCATAGATTGGAATAATTTAACTGCCACCACTGTTTTAGGCCCATAGAAGCCAAAGATGGTAAATGAGCCGCATCCTGATTCCATCAATCGGTTTTGAATAGCGGTAACAATGGTAGTATCCTTTTCTCCCTGTTTGATTACACGCTTGGGATATTTCATAATTAAATGTTTACAGTCTGATCAACTAACCAGCTAAAACGAACGTTGTTTTCATAGAGGGAAAATATTCATAAGAGTTCCTCAGCACAAACACCATACATCCAAAAAAAGAAAAGCCCCTTTAAAGTTTCATCATTTTTCTATCTACTGTTATCGTATAGAAAAAGAGGGTGGTGTAGGTCACGATCCATACAATTAATTTACACACCTGAATAATCAACAATAAATAGTAAGGACGGCTGAAGTATTGAAAGGGGAAAGATTGAGAATATAAAGGTTAATGATTCTTTTTTAAAATTAAAATTTAATATTCCTGGGGTATAAGTGAAATCTAAATAAGGTTTACGTAATCGCAAAACTGATTTATTTTAGCGCTTTTCTCTTGTGAAAAAACTTCATCAATTCAATACAGAGGATACAACCTATCATAACAATCAGGATCATTTTCATTGCCTTCCAGTCTAAAAATGCTGTTTTGAAAACAGGTTGTAAAAAAGGTATATACACAATCAATAGTTGCAGGGTCACGGTGAGAACGATCGCGACAAGCATTCCCGGGTTAGAAAAAATCCTTCGTGAAAACATGGAGTGATAAACGGAACGAACGGAAAGTGCATTGCAAAGTTGCACAAAACATAAGGTGGTAAATACCATTGTTTGCTGGGTTCTCAGATCATATCCAGCTTGTATAGCCCACCATTGAATAAAAATGGAAGCAACCGTCATTACAATCCCTGAAAGAACAATTCTGGTGATCAATCCTCCCGAAAATAAATTTTCTTTCGGCGGCCGGGGGGCATGGTTCATGATATCCTTCTCTGCATGTTCTGAAACCAGCGCAATTCCGGGCAGACCATCCGTTACCAAATTGATCCAGAGAATATGAATGGGAAGCAAGGGTATAGCGAATCCCAGAACAGGTGCAAAGAAAATAGTGAGTATTTCGCTTAAGTTACAGGAAAGAACATATAAGATGAACTTGCGGATGTTATCATAAATTCTTCTGCCTTCTTTTACTGCTTTTACTATGGTAGCGAAATTATCATCCAGGAGGATAATTTCTGCCGCTTCCTTAGATACATCTGTACCGGTGATACCCATGGCCAATCCGATATCTGCCTGTTTTAAGGAAGGAGCATCATTCACACCGTCACCCGTCATAGCAACAAATTCACCATTGCTTTGTAAACCTTTTACAATTCTCACTTTCTGTTCCGGAGATACCCGTGCATACACCGAAATGTTTTTTACCCGACTGATGAAGGATTCATCTGATAACTTTTCCAGATCTGTTCCCGTCATAACATCATTAGATCCTTCTTCAATGATTTGTAATCGTTCTGCAATCGTTTTTGCAGTTAGCAGTTGATCGCCGGTGATCATCACCGTTTTGATGCCGGCGGTTTTACATTGCCGGATCGCCTCAATCACCTCCATCCGGGGTGGGTCAATCATCGCTGTCATTCCCAAAAAATCCAATTCCTTTTCTAATCCAATAGTAATTTGTCCGGGGTTTTGATCAAATATTTTATAAGCAAAAAATAAAACCCTCAATCCTTCTGCCGCCCATTCCTGATTCACCGAAATCCACTGAGGGATTTTTTCCTGGTGCTTTTCAGCCAATACCTCCACCATCTTTATAGGAGCACCTTTCACGAACAGGATCCATTTATCTCCATGATGATGTAAAGTGCTCATCCGCATCCGTAAAGAATCAAATGGCACTTTTGACAGGAGTGGAAATTTTGCAAATGCGTCGTCACTGGACCGACCATTTTTCAGAGCATATTGAACTAGTGCCGTTTCTGTCGAATCCCCCAACAATCGTTTGTCTTCTGTATACCTCACTTCGTTATTCACCATCATGGCATACTTCAATAATTCTTCATTCAGCGGGGTAGCTTGCATTTTTTCGACTGTCATTACATTCTGCGTCAGCGTCCCTGTTTTATCTGTGCAGATGTACGTAACGGATCCCAAAGTTTCAACTGCGGGTAATTTTCTAATCAATGCTTTTTGCCTGACCATTCTTTTTGCTCCATAAGCAAGTGCTATAGTTACCACTGCCGGCAAGGCTTCAGGCAGAGCAGCAACTGCCAAAGAGAGCGCCGTCAAAAACATCCGGAATGGCGGCTCTCCCCGCCATAGCCCGAAACCAAACACCAACAAACAGATAATGATGACGATTGCAGCAAGTTGTTTACTAAATACTGCCAGTCTTTTTTGAAGAGGTGTTTTTTGATCTTCAACATTCATCAGACCTGCAATTTTTCCTATCTCGGTATTCATTCCAATATAGCATACCACTGCCTTAGCAGATCCATTACTTACCATCGTCCCTTTAAAAACCATGTTATGCTGGTCACCTGGCACCAGGCTATCTGCTGTAATCACGTCAATTGTCTTTTCTACCGAATAACTTTCACCTGTTAAGGACGCTTCATCTGTTTTGAAAGAATTCACTTCAATCAACCTACCATCCGCCGGTACGATATCTCCTGCGTCTAACAAGATCACGTCACCGGGTACAAGCTCAGTTGCTTTAATTTTTACATGGTGGTTACCACGTAACACCAACGCGAATTGCGCGGCCATTTTTTTTAGCATTCTGATCGATTCTTCTGCATTGTATTCCTGTGAAAAACCCATCCAGGCATTTCCAATAATAATGGCAAGGATCACTAAAGCATCTGTATATTCTCCCACGAAAAATGAAATGGCAGCAGCAACCAACAGGATGATGATCATGATATCTTTGAACTGCCCAAGCAGTATTGATAATTTACTTTTTTGTTTAGTTTCAAGTATTGAATTCTCCCCGAGTTCTTTTTGCAGCGTTGAAATCACATCATTTCCGAGTCCGGAATGGGATGTGTGTAGTTGATTGAAGATTTCCTCTCTATTAAGCTGATAAAATTCTTTCATGTTGAATCCTAAAATAATGGGAAGGTACTAATCTACTTAAGGTTATGGGTTGTAAACACTCCATGGAATGTTTTCATCATGAAATCTTTTAGTCATATCAATCATAGCTCAAACAAAAACATTCTGATAGCTCAGATGAGCCTTCATGCTGTTGATCTTTATTCACATTAAAATCGTAAATTACTTCATTAGTTGGCCTACGTCAACATAAGCATACCTGCCAATATCAAAACCATTCCTTTCGGGGAGATTATATTATGGCCACAACAATCAAACAAAACGGAACCATACTTTCCACAAACCTCTTTTGGGTGGTGGGTATCGGAGCTTCTGCCGGCGGACTTGAAGCTTTTACGCAGCTGATCAAAGCCATACCACCTGACTCCGGAATGGCTTATATCCTGGTACAACATTTAGACCCGAATCATGACAGTATTTTAACTGAATTACTTCAAAAAACAACTACAATACCTGTTAAAGAGATAACGGACAATGTGCATGTGGAACCTGATCATATTTATGTCATTCCTTCCAATAAAATTCTTACAGCCAATGATGGTATTCTCAACCTGAGCCCCCGGCCTTCAAAAACACAACACGGCAGGCCAATTGATATATTTTTCGAATCACTTGCTGAAGTACACCAGGGCCAGGCAATTGGAGTAGTATTATCAGGTACCGGAACAGACGGTACTTTAGGACTAAAAGCGATTAATCAACATGGAGGATTCACTTTTGCCCAACTACAACAATCTGCTTCTCATGTTGAAATGCCACAAAGTGCTATCAATGCTGACGTGGTAGATTTCGTTCTTTCTCCGGGAGAAATTATTCAACAGTTACTGGAGTTGAGCAAAACATTTAAGAATAATACAAAAGAAGAGAAACCACCCGAACTATTGCTCACAAATCCATTTTTCAGGCAGATTCTTGACATGATCAATGTGAACAAAGGGGTGGACTTTACCTATTACAAACAAACCACGATCGAAAGAAGGATCAACCGAAGAATGGTTTTGAAGAACGTGTCAAAAATTGAAGATTACTTCAATTACCTGAAAACACATCCACCGGAGATTGATATTTTATACCAGGATTTGCTGATACCGGTAACTGATTTTTTTCGGGATCCTAAGACCTTTGAGATTTTATGCGAAACAGCATTACCCGCACTCACAAAAAATAAAACAACAGGCGAATCCCTGCGTGTTTGGGTAGTAGGGTGTTCTACTGGTCAGGAAGCATATTCTATTGGCATTTGTCTGTATGAATTTTTGGAGCACCAAAATGAAGGGGTCAAAATAAACATCTTTGCTACAGACATTTCCGAAGTTGCCATTACCAAAGCAAGATCCGGCATTTATTCCCAAAACGAGGTGGCAAATATTTCCGGAGAAAGGTTGCAAAAATTTTTTGAGAAAACGGATAATGGATTTCAGATAAAGAAAACTATACGTGACCTCTGCGTCTTTGCCACTCATAACATATTGACAAATCCACCGTTTGCTAATATAGATTTGATCTCTTGCAGAAATGTGCTAATTTATATGGATCCTTTCCTGCAAAGGAAGGTAATGGCGGCTTTCCATTATTCGTTACATGAAAAAGGAATGTTATGGCTTGGAAAAAGTGAATCAACAGGTAACTCCTCCGATCTTTTTGCATCATTTCGGGAACATGATAAAATATATACAAAAAAATTAGTGCCGGGAAGGTTCATACACGCGGTAGCCAAGCGAAGAGTAGCGATTCTTGAAAATGGTAATATGAAATTTGCGAAAGAACTACCTGCCAATGATGATTTTCAAAAAAATGCAGATGATGTAGTGATGTCCAAAGCTCCGGCCGGAGTAATCGTAAATGACCAGATGGAGATTGTTCAATTCCGGGGTTCAACCGCGGATTGGCTTGAATCTCCAGCAGGAAAACCAAGCGTGAATGTGTTGAAGATGGCTAAGCGTGGATTGGTATTAGAGTTGAGAAGCGTTCTGAATATAGCCAAATCGACCCAGGAGCCTGCTATGAAGGAAGGAATTGTATTACAACAGAAGGAATCGAAAAAACTGGTGACTATTGAAGTAGTTCCTTTGCTCAATACGATCAATCACTATTTTTTAATTCTTTTTAAAAATGTCGCAGAAATACCTGATAAAAAACCCGTGGTCGGGAAAATAAAAATCAGCCCTCAGGAAATTCACACGCAACTATTGGAAAAAGAACTCTCCCAGACGCGGGAGGATATGAGGAAAATCAGTGAGGAACAGGAATCGGGGAACGAAGTGCTGATGAGCACTAATGAAGAATTGCTTTCGGGCAGTGAAGAACTTCGGAGTCTTAATGAGGAACTGGAAATATCCAAAGAAGAATTACAAAGCACCGTGGAAGAGTTATCAGCAGCAAACCAGGAACTGGCTGTAAGAAATGATGAATTAAACCATTCCCGTAAATATGCCGAAGGGATCGTTACTACGATCCGGGAACCACTTATCGTATTAGATAAGGACCTGAGGGTAAAAAGCGCGAACAGTTCTTTCTATAAAACTTTCCGCAGAACAGAAGAGGAAACCGAGGGCAAGTTGTTTTATGAACTGGAAAATAATCAATGGGATATTCCGGAACTACGCAAACTCCTTGAAATGACACTTCAGAAAAAAACTTTTTATGAAAGTTATGAAGTAAAAAGAAAGTTTTCTACTATCGGTGAGCGTACGATGCTTTTGAATGCCAGGAAGATTTTAAAGGAGAGTGATAAAGAACAATTGATATTGCTGGCGATTGAAGATATTACAGAAAGGAAAACTCTTGAAGATCAATTAAAAAAAAGTGCAGAATACCTGAAAGCAATATTGGAATCAAGCCCTCAGATTGCATCCACTGCTTCTTCCGATGGTACAGTAACTTATTTTAATCAATTTTTTCTTGATTACTCAGGATTGGACTTTCCGGAAGCAATAGCAAAGGGGTGGCAGACGGTAATACATCCCGATATGAAAGAAGAAATGCAGAAATCCTGGATGCATTCCATTGGAACCGGCGAATCGTTTTATAAGCAGTTGCTATTTAAAAGGCATGATGGCGTTTATCGATGGCATATTTCACGCGCAGTAGCAATCCGGAATAATGAAGGAACAATTACATCATGGGTTGGCACGGCAACCGATATTCATGATCAAAAAATGTTTTCAGAAGAATTAGAAAAAAAGGTTACCGAGAGAACCCAAATGCTTAAAGAATCCAATTTTGAACTGGAACATTCAAACAAAAACCTGGAACAATTTGCATTCATAGCTTCTCATGATCTACAGGAACCATTGAGAAAAATACAAACTTTTTCCAGCCTGTTATCTGATAATTTTAGTGGACAATTGCCAGTAGAAGGGAAAAAGATAATAGACAAAATCCATAAATCTTCGGAGCGCATGTCAACATTGATTCAGGACGTATTAAATTTTTCACGGATAGAAAATGAAAAAAATGCTTTCCTGAATACGAATCTGAATGCAATTTTGAATAATGTGCTAAACGATTTTAATTTACTCATTAGCGAAAAGAATGCGATTATTAATCAGGAAGCATTGCCCGATATGGAAGTAATTCCCTTTCAGATAAATCAACTTTTTTATAACCTGATCAGCAATTCCTTAAAATTTGTACGTAACGATATACAACCTGTAATTACGGTTTCATCAAGGATGCTGAATTCGGATGAAGTAATTAAATATCCTAATCTTCATCAGAAGCTATCCTATTGCGAATTGCTTTTTGAAGACAACGGAATTGGTTTTGATGAACAGTTTGCCGAACGGATCTTTTTAATTTTTCAACGACTTCATCCAAGACAAAAATTTTCGGGAACTGGTATTGGTTTGGCTTTATGCAAAAAAATTGTAACCAACCATCATGGGGAAATTTTCGCTTCTACCAAAGAAAATGAGGGATCAGCTTTTCATATTATACTTCCATTAACGCAAAATGTTTTCTGAACTATAGTTGTAGGATGAAATGATCTACACACCACAAACTATTTAATCCGGGAATCCTATCAATCTAAAAATCCTGGTTCAGACACTGAACATCAATCTGAATGTATTGATTGACTGATTGCTTACAATCTATGCATCGAAATCCTGCAATCCTGCAAATCATTGTTCCGACGATTCCACAACTTATCCACGCCTCTGAGAAAGTCTTTTAGGATAATAGGTGCGACACTTGTATATTAGTCTCTGTAAATGCCTGAGTTATGATCATTTCCTGACTATTTTCATAGGGAATTGCAAAATTAATCCGGGAATTTATTACTAACCCAAATTCATCACTTTCTCAAAAATGTATCAAAAAAATGGCAAAGAAAGCAGGTAAAAAGGCTGCAAAAAAAGCAGCCCCGAAAAAAAAGGCCGCAAAAAAAGCAGCGCCTAAAAAGGCAGCGAAAAGAGCAGCTCCTAAAAAAGCTGCGAAAAAGAAATCTGCAAGAAAACCCAATGCAGCTTTTATGGCTCCACTTACACCCAGTGCCACGCTCGCCGAAGTAGTTGGCAGCAAGCCATTGCCCAGAACTGAGATCATCCGGAAAATGTGGGATTATATCAAGAAGTACAACCTCCAGGATAGCAAGAACCGGAGAATGATCAATGGTGACGCAAAATTGAAAGCAGTATTTGGTGGAAAGGCTCAGGTTTCTATGTTTGAATTGGCCAAAGTGATCAACAATCACGTGAAGAATTAATTCCGGAATTCGGGATTGCTTCCACCAATTCACAACGGCAAACTCATATTCCATCAGGGCCTACACAACAATGGCGGCCCTGATGCTTTCTATCTTTCATTCCTTCATACTTCTGAGGTATTGTATTGTCTGCGGTATCTGTACTGCATGATGCGGGCTTTCATCTTCGATGAAATAATGCTTGATGCCCACCTTTTTTGCCGCCTTCATGATCTCCGGAATATTTAACTGGCCGGTACCTACCGCCACATCATGTTCAATGGCTGTAAGCCCTGTTAAGTTGCCCTGTACACCTTTCTTTAAATCCTTAATGTGCATCAGTTTCCAACGATCTCCGTATTTGAGTATCAGTTTTGCAGGATCCTGACCTCCGAAAAATGCCCACATGATATCGATTTCAAACGAAACATATTCCGGTTGCAGATTTGTGGCCATGTAATCAAATAAAGTTCCGTTATCATATGGTTTAAATTCGTACCCGTGAATATGGTAACAGAAAGTAAGTCCGTTTTCTTTAAATATTTTCCCGGCCTTATTGAATACATCAATTGCCTTTTGTGCATGTTCCAGTTCAAAACTTTTTCCATGAGGGATCCAGGCTACCATGATATAGGAAGCACCAAAAAATTTTGCGCGATCTACTACTTCCTGTACTTTCTTCCCGTCAGAAAGAGATTCAAAATTGGTTCCGACTGAACGCATTTGTATGCCTCTCTCTTCCAACAGTTTTTTGAATGTGGTGTCCGACAAACTTTTTATACTCCCACCCTCCAGTTCAGTAATACCCAGAGCTTTAATGGTATCCAAAACCGCAATCGGATTATCCCAACTGTTGCGATAGGTATACGCCTGCATACCTAAAGGATTTGTGAATATCGAACCTCGTAGTGGAGAAGAAGTATGACAACCACTGACAATCGTAAATAGAACCACCAAACAGGTCCACAGTATTTTCATTCTAAAGATTTGAAATTTTATTTTTTTTCTAATATATTCCTGCAATATTCCACACATTTTGCCACTTCCTTGACAGCATCAGATCCTTCCGGGATTTGATACTCCATTTCAACACTTCCGGGGAATTTATATTTGTTTTTTTGCATGAGTTTTAATACGCTGGTAATAGGAGTATCTCCTTCACCCCACGGAAGATTTGCACCACCATTTGTTTTTGATTTCCTGTCTTTCAGATGCATACTGTAAATCCTTTGGTGTTTCTTCTCAAGTAACGGGATCGGGTCAAAACCCGCAGCAACATAATGGCCGATATCACAATTCAGACCATTGTATTTTGATTGAGCAAGTGCTTCATCCCAGGCTGTTAAAGTCTGTTGAAGATGACCGTGATATCCAACACCTATCTTATGCCTTGCCGCAAGGGTTCCGAGTCTTTTTGAATGAGATGCATTGTTAGGGATTTCTACCGTCACATGACTGGCACCCAACGCTTTTGCCGCGCGGAAGGTATATTCAATTTCTGCATCGGTATTTTTTTCGCCCAATGCATTAGGTTTAAATGCATATATATTGACTCCGGCGTCTTTGTACATTTTGCGCAACATTGAAAATTGATCCATCGAAGCGGATGCTCTCCAGTCAGCTACTTCTTTCATGCGCGCTTCTTGTTCTGTCCGCTGTTCTGAAGTAGGCTGCCCTCCTTGTCTTCCGGGAGGTGGGCCTGACCGTGGTTCTGTTGCGGTATTTGGCGCACCGGCAAATGCTTCTGCGGTGTTTCCCATTAATTCGATCGCACTGATATTACAATCTATACAATACCGGAGAATCTGTTCCGCATTGGAAGGAAGACTTCTGAAGGAATAAGTGATGGCACCGATTTGTACACCATTGAATTTTGAATTGGGTTTTCCAAGGTTATGCAAGATAGCAGGAAAGCCAAATGAAGAATTAGCGGTAAGCACTACACCTGTAGCCGCAAGTGCAGCGGAGCTAATAAATTTTCTTCTTGTTAAAGCACTTTCATTTTGATCTATATCTTTTTTCATAAGCAATTTTATTTGATGATTAAAAGTATTGAATTGTATTTAAATGGACTTTATCATTCACTGTATAAGCAGGGTCTGGTAAAACTCCCCAATCATTCATACGCCGTCTAAGCGGGGTCTGGCGAAGCCGACCCCGATCCTTCATCACTGCGGCTTATAAAGCGCACGCTCCGCAATTATTCCTTCATCGAAAATCATACGCCGTCTAAGCGGGGTCTGGCGAAGCCGACCCCGATCCTTCATCACTGCGGCATATAAAGCGCACGCTCCGCAATTATTCCCTCATCGAAAATCATACACTGTCTAAGCGGGGTCTGGCGAAGCCGACCCCGATCCATATT
>Ga0180121_10000445_pt1 | contig 17283 bp, 14 predicted proteins | sample AntDrymUQ5402106_2_FD_129676 | JGI IMG/M metagenome (GOLD analysis project Ga0180121, IMG submission 129676) | Polar desert sand microbial communities from Dry Valleys, Antarctica - metaG UQ540 (21.06) (version 2) (version 2) | ecosystem: Environmental > Terrestrial > Soil > Desert | place...
CGGGCCCGCTCCAGCGCCTGACGGCGTTCTGGACCGGGGACGTGGACCTCGCTCCGCTCGGGCTGTTCCGCATCGTGTTCGGGATCCTGCTGTTCAACTGGTTCTGGCAGCTCTATCCGAATATCGGCGCGTTCTTCACTGACGAAGGGATGCTGCCGCGGCGCTCGTTGCTCGAGTTCTTTCCGGTGCGGATCTCGCTCCTGAACGCCGTCGGGGAGTGGTGGGCGGTCGCGATCTTCTGGGCCGCATCGCTCGTCGTCGCGGCGATGCTCGCGATCGGGTACCGGACGCGGCTCGCCTGCGTGCTCGCGTTCGTCGCGGTCTCCTCTTTCCAGTGGCGCAACCCGCTCCTCCTGGACGGCAGCGACCTCGTCTTCCGCACGGTCCCGCTGTGGCTCGCCTTCGCTGCGTCGGGACAGCGATTCGGGCTCGATGCGGCGCTGCGGCGTGCGCGGGGCGACGCGCCGACCGGTCGGGGCTGGGCGCTCCCCGTCCGGCTGCTCGAGCTGCAGTACGCGTGGATCTACCTCGCGACCGGCCTCGAGAAGCTCGCCGGGCCTGCGTGGCACAACGGGACCGCGACGTACTACGCGCTGCAGCTCAAGCACACCTTCGGCAGAGCATGGGCCGACTTCCTGGTGCGCGAGCCCCTGCTCGTGCGGGCGCAGACCTGGGGCACGCTCTTCGTCGAGTTCGCGTTCCTGCCGCTGGTGTTCGCGCCCGTCCTCCAACGGTACGCGCGCTTGCTGGCCATCGCGCTCGCCGCAGGGCTCCACGTGGGGATCGCCCTTTTCATGAACGTCGGCAACTTCCCGATCGTGATGCTCTCCGGGCTCATCCTGTTTCTGCCGCCGGCGCTCGCGCTCCGGGTCACGAGCCTGCCCGCCCCGATCTTCCGCAGATCGAAGGTCCGGCTCCACTACGACGGGCAGTGCGCGCGCTGCGTGCGTACCGCGCGCCTGCTCGAGGCGCTCGATGCGTACGGGACGGTCACGTCCGTGGATGCCCGCAGCGATCCGGCGATCTGGGCCACGCTCGCGACGACGCGCGAACGCAGCGGTCTGCTCGCGCACGACGAGCGCGGGCGCGCGTACACCGGCATCGGGGCGGTCGCGATGGCGGGCCGCGGGCTGCCCTTGCTCGCCCCGCTCACCCTGCTGTGGGCCGTGCCCGCGCTACGGGCCGCGGTCTCGGCCGCGCACCGCTGGGCGTCGCGCCGCGGACTTTCTGTCATCGACTGCGACCGCGGCGCGCGCTGTGACCACACAGCTGTGGTCGCGACGCCACGCGTCCCGTGGCGGCCACGGATGCTCCGCTGGATCGCCGGCACTGCGCTCGTGGCCGGCGCCGCGGCGGTATTCGCGACCGCGATGCCGAACTCCCTCGCCGCGCTCCGACCGCCCGAAGGCGTGCACCGCGCCGTGCTGTTCACCGGTCTCGACCAGCAGTGGAACATGTTCAGCCCGAACCCCGCATCGTCCGACGGTTGGATGATCGCGCCTGCCAGGCTTGCGGACGGCACCGAGATCGATCTGTTCACCGGCCGGCCGACCGATGAGGGCCCGCGGTACGCGGACCCGCTGTACTCGCGCTGGGCGAAGGTGGTCGAGCGCATCGCGAGCCGGGACTACTCGGCGTACCGGCTCGAGTTCGGACGGATGTTCTGCCGGATGCGCAACCTTCACCTCTCTCCGGGTGAACTCCGGCTCGAGACCTTCGAGCTGAAGTACATCGAGCGCGTGATCCTCCCACCAGAGACAGGCGGGGAGCGGATCATCCGCCACGACCTGTGGACGCACGTGTGCTGAGCGCTCGGCAGCCGCGGTGTGACCTGCGCCAGTGACGGATCCACGTGCGCTTGCGTCCCGGCTCGGTCGCGTCGGCGTCTGGAGCTTTCACCTCGACCGCGCGAGTGCGCGCGAGGCCGGCGAATTCGGGCGGGCGATAGAAGCCCTCGGCTACCGCGCGCTCTGGATCCCGGAGTCCGCGGTAAGCAAAGAGGTCTTCGCCCATAGCGCGCTCCTGCTCGCCGCAACGGAGCGGCTCATCGTGGCGACCGGCATCGCGAACATCTGGGCGCGCGACCCGGTCGCGATGCGCAACGGCGAGCGCGCGCTCGCGGAGGCGTACCCGGGCCGGTTCCTCCTCGGTCTCGGCGTGAGCCACGAGCCCGCCGTGCGCCGCCGTGGGGGCAAGTACGAGAAACCGCTTGCGCACATGCGCTCGTACCTCGATGCGATGGACTCGGCCCGCTACGCCGGGCCCGAGCCGGCGGAGCCCGCCCCGCGCGTCCTCGCGGCGCTCGGCCCGAAGATGCTCGAGCTGGCAGGTTCACGTACCGCGGGCGCGCACCCCTACTTCGTCCCGGTGGAGCACACACCGTTCGCCCGCAAGATCCTCGGGCCGGGGCCGCTCCTCGCCGTGGAGCAGGCGGTCGTGCTGGAGCGAGACGCCACGCGCGCACGCGAGATCGCGCGCGCACATATGGGCGGCTATCTGCGGCTCGAGAACTACGCGAACTCGCTCCGGCGCATGGGCTGGGCGGATAGCGACATCGCGGGCCCGAGCGACGCGCTCGTCGATGCCGTCGTCGCGTACGGGGACACGAGCGCGCTCGCGGCGCGTGTGCGGGCGCATCTCGCCGGCGGCGCAGACCACGTCTGCGTTCAGGTTCTCAACGAGGATCCCCTGCCCGCGCTTCGCGAGCTCGCGCGGGCGATCCCACAGACCTAGCCGGCGAGGCCCTCGAGCAGCCCGCGCTCCGTTCCCGGGACGCGCTCCCCGCGCACGAGCCCGAACGACTCGCGCGAGAGGATGCGGTCGAGCCACTCGTCCTTCAGCGAGGCGAGCCACGGGTTGATCTGCGTCCGGTGTGCGGCAAGCGCGCGCTTCTTCCGCGCGAGCTGCGCGCCGATCTCGACGGTGGTCGTGATGTCTTCGTCGGGTACACCGAACGACTCGGCGCCCTCGAAGGGGAAGCCCTCGAGGCCCGCGGCCTTCAGGTCGGCGATGAATGCCGCGAACCAGGATCGCGACGGCCCCGAGTAGAAGAGACGCTTGCCGCCGACGGCGTCGAACGCCGCGGTCGCGCAGCGGCTGATCTTCTTGTGGTCGGGGTGCCCGTACACGCCGCCGGGCTCGAACGTCACAACGACATCCGGCCGGAGCTCGCGGAACTGCAGCGCGATGCGCTCGATGACCTCCGCGTCCGAGGCGTTCGCGAACGCACGCGGATCCGCGTTCTCCGGCGTCCCCTCCATGCCGCTGTCGCGGTAGCCGAGGAAGCGCACGTCGTGGACGCCCAGCTCGGCGCAGGCGGCGCGGAGCTCGGCCTCGCGGACCGAGCCAAGCGTTTCCGCGGTCGCGAGGGACGGGTCCGCGATCTCGCCGACCTCTCCACGTGTCGCGCAGATCGTCACGACGCGAGCGCCGGCATCGACCGCTGCCGCCATGCTGCCGCCGACACCGAACGTCTCGTCATCCGGATGCGCGAAGACAGTGACGAGGGTGGGCCGCATCAGCCCTTGCGTCGCGCCTGGAGGACACCAGCCTCGCGCCTGATCTCGAATGCGGGCTGGTCGTACGTGGCTGGACCGCGCGCGACGTGCCCGTCCGCAAGATCGAACCGCGAGCCATGGCATTGGCACTCGAGCTTGTCGCCGACGAGCGTGCCCTTCTCGGCGAGCGAGCAGCCGGCATGTGCGCACACGTCGTGCAGCGCGAAGAGCGTGTCGCCGCGCCGCACGACCACGAGCGCCTGCGCGCCTGCCTTCGCCTTTGCGGGAGCGTTCTCGGGGAACTCACCGGGCTCGACGGCCGCCCACTGCGTGCCGGCCCCGCGCCAGGCGTGACGGTCGACCATGTACCCAAGGCCGAAGACGAGCTCGCCGCCGATGTACGCGCCGACCGAGAGGAACAGGTAGCCGACGATCGACACGGCCATGGCGGTCTCAGGCGTCCCGGCCACGACGTCGAACCGGATGAGCGCTGACGCGACGTAGAGGAGGGTCGAGACGATCATGAAAAGCGCGTGGATCGTCCCGTAGCGGAGGGTCTTCCCGCTGGTACCGGTGTAGTCGGCGATACCGGTGAGCGCCGCGCCTGCCATCCCGAGCACGCCAAGGAGCGTCGCCCAGTTCGCGCCCTCGACCTGGCCGATGATGTCGAGGAAGAGCGCCACCGTGAGCGCCCCGATCGGCACGTCGGTGATGACCGGGTGGAGCGCGTGGCCGAGCCAGGTGCCGTGCAGAAAGTCCTTCAGTAGCGGCACCGGACGAAGCACGGCGAGGTACACCTTCTGCAGGAACGCACCGAGCCCATCGGCCCAGCCCTGGGCATCGAGAACGCTGTTCGCCACCCGCCGGATCATGTGAGACCTCCCGTTTGCGGAGTGCGCGCGCACGCCGAATGTACGCGGCAGACTGCGCACGTGCTGATCGCCGGCCGCGAGCTCGCGCTCACGAACCAGGACAAGGTCTTCTTCCCGCTCACGGGTCGGACGAAAGGCGACCTCGTCCGGTACTACGTGGACGTCGCCGGCCCGGTGCTGAATCACGTCGAGCGGCGTCCGATGCAGATGAAGCGCTACCCGAACGGCGTCGACGCGGAGTTCTTCTACCAGAAGCGCGTCCCGGTGCCGCACCCTGAGTGGCTCGAGACCGTGAAGATCGAGTTCCCGAGCGGGCGCGACGCGGACTTCCCGGTCATGACCGAGGCCGCGGGCCTCGCCTGGATCGCGAACCTCGGCTGCATCGAGCTGCACACCTGGCACTCACGGGTCGCCGACATCGAGCGGCCCGACTACCTGCTCATCGACCTCGACCCGAGCGAAGGGAACCCCTGGTCACACGTGCGCGAGATCGCGCTCGCGTCGCGTCACGTCATGGAGGGGCTCGGGCTGCCGACGTACCCGAAGACCTCTGGCGCGACCGGGCTCCACATCCTCACGCCGATCCAGGTCGAGCTGGAGTTCCCGGACGTGCGGCGACTCGCGAAGAAGATCGCGCAGCTCATCGAGGCGGAGGTCCCGACCATCGCGACGACGACGTGGAAGGTCGCCGACCGCACCGGCGTGTTCGTGGACTACGGGCAGAACGCGCGCGACCGCACGATCGCGTCCGCGTATTCGATCCGTCCGACGCCGGACGCCCGCGCCTCCGCGCCGCTCCGCTGGGACGAGGTGGCCGCCGTGGAGCCGGCCGACTTCACCATCGACACCATGCGCGAGCGGGTGCGGACCGCCGGTGATCTCACCGCGGACATGTGGGACCACCGCGTGAGCCTCGCGCCGCTCTTCGAGCGCGTCGGCCTGAAGCCGCCGGGCGAGGCTCCGGCCCCGCGCAGGCGCGCCGGTCCCCCACGGGACTGGCGCGCGGAGTACGCGGCGAAGCGGAGTGCGGACGGGAAGGACGCCTAGGGATCAGGGCGCGGGTGCCATCCGCCGTTCGCGCTGCTTGCGCCAGCCGTAGGGGGTCAGTCCGCGGGGCCCTCCACGCTGACCGGTCCCGCCGGCTGGGTCGTCGGTGTCCGCCGGATCTAGAGCCCGAGCAACCCCGACAAAGTCGGGTCCCCCTCGCGCGGCGCATCGCTCACCTGATCCCAGGTGCACTGGCGCGGCTCCTTGTCCGGGCGGAACCGCATGAAGCGCGTGCCGTGACGGAAACGATCCGTCTCCATCTTGTCGTAGCGGACCTCGCACACGAGCGTCGGCCGGACCTCGACCATCGGCAGGTCCTTGCCCTGCGACCACCGGCTCTCCGCGCCCGGGATCCGACCGCCCGTGAGGTGCCCTGGTTCCGCGAGCGGCGGCAGGAGCTCCTGCAGCTGCTTCTGGAGCGCGACTGGGATCCCGCTCGTATGGCCGACGAAGTCGAGAGTGCCGTCGTCCTGGTACAGACCAAGGAGAAGGCTCGCAATGCGCTTCCCTGAGAGCCGGTACGCGACGATCACGCAGTCGGCCGTGCGGTGATGCTTCACCTTCATCACCGCCTCGCGCGACCCAGGCATGTATGCCAGGTCGAGCTTTTTCGCGATGACGCCGTCGAGGCCGATCGACTCGAGTCGCTTGAGCCAATGCTCTGCGACTGCGCGGTCGCGGCTGTATGGAGAGAGCGTGAAGCCCTTCGCGAGGCGCTCAAGCTCCACGCGCCGCTCTGCAAGCGGACGCTGATGGATCGGTACGCCGTCCCAGAGGAGCACGTCGAAGGCGATGAATGTCGCCGGCGTCTCGGCAGACAGCTTCTTGATGCGGCTCTCGGCGGGATGGAGCCGCAGCTGCATCAGGTCGAACTGAAGCTTGCCCTCCTGCTCGATGACGATCTCGCCGTCGAGAGCCGAGTGCGGCGGCAGCCGATCGCCAAGCGCGCGGAGCTCCGGGAAGTAGCGCAGCAGCGGGCGACCGTTGCGGCTCCAGAGCGCGAGCTCTCCACCATCGTTCTCGAGGATGCCGCGGAACCCGTCCCACTTCGGCTCGTATTGCCACCGCTCGCCGGCGGGCAGCTCCTCGACGAGCAGCGCCTCCTGCGGCGGGAACGGAACGTTCGGACCGGGCACGAGGAAGAGGTTAGGTGCCGGGCGTCGGTGTGGGTGTCGGGAAGCGCGAGCGCAGCGGCGGGACGACCAGGTCCTGGCCGAAGAGCGCGTGCCGTGGCGTCGCGTCGAGGAACTTCAGGATCCCGCTCGCGATCGCGTTCGCGAGCAGGTCCTGCTCGTTCACGATGAGGTTCCGATCATGGCGGTTCGTCAAGAACCCCATCTCGAGGATCACCGAAGGCGTGAACGGTGACGTCGAGTAGCGCACTCGGCTCCAACTGTTCAAATAGTAGTTACGCATGTTGCCCGAGATACCTTGGGCATCGTAAGCAAGACCGGTTGCCGCGCCGTACTCCTCGGTGAGGAACCGCTGCAATGCATCCTCGTGCGGCGTCCGCCGCGTGCTGTGCGCGAGTTTGAAACCACTCTTCACTCCGCTCTCGTCGCCGTCTGAGTGAATTGCGACCACAGCATCTGCGAGGTAGCCGGGAGTGATGATCGTTGGAAGGATGTCGACGACGATCCCCTTCGCGCGAAGAAGCTCACCGACCTTCTCCGCGATCTCGAGGTTCGTCTCAGTCTCAGTGGCACCGCCCGAGCTGGCGCCGGTCTGGGCGATCAGCTGCCAGAGCTCCGGTGGCGCCTCGTTCGTGCGCCAATGGCCCGCCTGGATCCCAACGCGTCGCGGCCCTGCGGGAACGGCCGGCTTCGGAATGCGGACCCAGCCGGGCGGATCGCCCGGAGCCGTCTTGGCGCCAGCCGCCGCGACGGCCGCCGCCGTGTCGCCGGGCTCAGTCGCGCCGCTCTCGTCGACGGCGGATTCCTGCGCGCCCGTTACAGGCTTGGTCGCCTCAAGCGGCGGTGTGCCTGCTTGCAGGTTCGGAAAAGCGAACCCCTGCCAGAGGCCCGATAGGCCAACCGCCCCGATCACGAACGCGATGCTCAGAAGACCGACGCGGAGCGCGTTCCCGCGACCAACCGAGCGCCGCGGCGCAGTATCGCGAGCGCGCAGGGCAGGGCCCACGTCCCTTCCGAAGCTCACGTTCCCATGGTACGGACCGCGGTTAAGAAAAGACTGAGTCAGATAGGGGACATCTTTGGGACTTTGCGGTGGTACTTTCTCGCGTGACCACCGCTTCCACGGTCGCAACGAATCCGCGTCGCATTCGCGTCCCGCGTTGAGGTTTGGGAGGGATCCGTGTTCGCTACTCCGTGGAGGCGCTTGGGCGTCTCCTTGCTCACGTTGTGCCTCGCGATCGGCGCACTGCCATTCGGCGCGATCTCCGCGCTGGCGGTATCGCCGAATGTCGTCATCAGCCAGGTCTACGGTGGTGGCGGTAACGCCGGCGCGACCTTCACGCACGACTTCGTCGAGCTCTATAACCGCGGAGCGGTCCCTGTGACGTTGTCGAACTGGTCGATTCAATACGCGAGCGCGAGCGGCACCGGTGGCCTCGGCTCGACGACGACCCAGATCACCGAGATCGTCGGCCCTGTGACGCTCGCGCCCGGGCAGTACTTCCTGATCCAGGAAGCAAGCACTGCCGCAGTCGGTGCTCCGCTCCCGTCCGCCGACCTGATCGATTCGTCGCCGATCCCGATGTCGGTCGCGGCCGGAAAAGTGGCACTCGTGATTGGAACGACCGCGCTCGGTTGCAACGGTGGCAGCACGCCGTGCAACGCAGCGCAGCTTGCGCGCGTGGTCGATCTAGTGGGTTACGGCAACGCAAACTTCTTCGAGGGCTCCGGCGCCGCGCCGACCCTCACAAGCACGACGGCCGCCATCCGGAACGGCGCTGGCGCCACCGACACAGACAACAACAGTGCCGACTTCACGACTAGCACCCCAACTCCCCGGAACAGCCAGCCGGGCGATGCGGCTCCCACTGTTACGTCGACCTCGCCGTCGAATGGTGCGACCAGTGTTCCCACGAACGCGAACGTGTCGATCACGTTCAGCGAAGCTGTGACCGTCACAGGCCCCTGGTCGTCGATCGCATGCCCGAGCGGCACGCACCCGGCCGCAGTCACGGGCGGGCCAATCACCTATTCGCTCGATCCGGCCGTCGACTTCACTCCGGGCGAGAGCTGCACCGTGACGATCAATGGCGCGAAGGTGTCCGATCAGGACGTCGCTGATCCGCCGGACACCATGGCGGCGAACTACGGCTTCAGCTTCACAGTGGCGAACGCCGCGACACGTCGGATCCGCGAGATCCAGGGCGCCACGCATCTGTCGCCGTACGCGGGGACCGACGTGATCACGACCGGCATCGTCACGGCGAAGCGCACGCAGGGCAGCGTCCGAGGGTTCTGGATCCAGGACCCCTCGCCCGACACGGATGAGGCGACCTCTGAAGGCGTCTTCGTCTTCACCGGGTCGAGCTCGCCCACCGTGACGGTCGGGGACTCGGTGATGGTGACCGCCCGCATCGTTGAGTTCGGCAATACCCCCGCCCTCACGTTGACCGAGCTCACGAACGCGGCCACAACGGTCCTGTCGACCGGCAACCCGCTTCCGGCGCCGACCATCATCGGGATCGGCGGCCGCATGCCACCGACGGGGGTCATCGACGATGACGGCCTCACGACCTTCGATCCGGCGAACGACGGGATCGACTTCTACGAGAGCCTCGAAGGCATGCGGGTGCAGGTGAACAACGCCGTCGCGGTCGGCCCGACGAACCTCCGCTTCGGGGAGCTCTGGGTCATCGCCGATGGTGGCGTCAACGCGACCGGCAGAACGCCGCGCGGCGGGATCGTCGTCAGCGCCGGGGACTTCAACCCCGAGCGGATCCTGCTCGACGACGAAGTGTTCCGCACAACGACGACGGGGGCGATGCCGGGCGCTCACGTCGGCGCGACGCTCGTCGGCCCGCAGATCGGCGTCGTCGAGTACGCCTTCAGTAACTTCCGTGTGCAGCTCGCTGCCGCGCCGACCATCGCACCTTCCGCGATCACGCGCGAGGTCACGCGCGCGCAGGTCGGCGATGAGCTCGCGATCGCGACATTCAACGTCGAGAACCTCGACGCGAACGAGCCGCAGAGCAAGTTCGACGCGCTCGCGGCGATGATCGTCACGAACCTCAGCTCTCCCGACGTCATCACGCTCGAGGAGATCCAGGACAACGACGGCGCGCCGAACCCCTCGCCCACAACCGCCGATCAGACGTTCGCGAGGTTGATCGCAGCGATCAGTGCTATCGGGGGACCGACGTATGAGTACCGGCAGATCGATCCTCTGCCGAACGCAGACGGCGGCGAGCCCGGCGGCAACATCCGCGTCGCGTTCCTGTTCCGCACGGACCGGGGCCTGTCGTTCGTGGACGCGCCCGGCGGCGACGCTGTCACGGCGAACAGCGTCACAGGATCCGGGATCGATACGCACCTTGCGTTCAGCCCGGGTCGGATCGAGCCGACGAACGCCGCTTTCACCAACAGTCGCAAGCCGCTCGCGGGAGAGTTCCGCTGGCGCGACCAGACGCTCTTCCTCATCGGGAACCACTTCAACTCGAAGGGCGGGGACCAGCCCCTATTCGGCCGGGTCCAGCCGCCCGTCCAGACCACGCAGGCACAGCGGCAGCAGCAGGCGGCGATCGTGAATGCGTTCGTCGACCAGATCCTCGCCGCAGATCCCCAGGCGCTGATCGTCGTTCTGGGCGACATCAACGACTTCCACTTCAGCGGTCCGATGGACACGCTGCGCGGCTCGCCGCCGGTGCTCGAGCCGCTCATGCTTCGACTGCCGGAGAACGAGCGATACAGCTACGTCTTCGAAGGCAACTCGCAGTCGCTCGACCACATCCTGGTCAGCACCGCGCTGGGTGCGAAGCCGCTTGAGTTCGACGCTGTTCACGTGAACTCGGAGTTCTACGACCAGCTCAGCGATCACGACCCGCAGGTCGTCCGCATCAGCCTTCCGAACCTCGCCCCGACCGCTGACGCGGGCGGCCCGTACACCGTCGCTGAAGGAGCTGCGGTCACGCTGACCGCGTCGGGCAGCGACCCCGAGCGGGGCGCTGTGACGTACGCGTGGGACCTCGACAACGACGGCACCTTCGAAACCGCGGGTCAGACCGCCTCGTACTCCGCCGACGACGGCCCGGTGACCCGCACCGTGAGAGTCCGGGTCACCGACGAGCAGGGCCAGAGCACGGTCGACGAAACCACGGTTTCGGTGTCCAACGTGGCGCCGACGGCCGAGGCCGGTGGCGCACGCAGCGGCTTCTGGGGGCTCCCGGTCACCTTTGACGGATCGGCGACCGACCCAAGCAGCGCTGACAGCGCATCGCTGGCATATGCCTGGAGCTTCGGTGGGACCACGCCGAGCGCGACGACGACCTTCGCGATCCCCGGCACGCACACCGTGACGCTCCAGGTCACCGACAAAGACGGCGGGAGCGGTAGCGACACAACGACCGCGGAGATCACGAAGCGGGCCTCGTCCGTCTCCTGCACGGCCGATCCCGCGACCTATGGCTTCCCCGCGACGGTCCACGGGAACTTTCGTGACAGGACCAGCATGACCAACGCCGCACTCGCGGGCCGGTCGCTCACGTTCGCTCTCGGCGCGACGACAGCTACGGCCATCACCGACACCTCGGGCAACGCGTCGGCAGCGCTGCCGAACACGCTTGCACCTGGCGCCTACCAGGTCACGATCTCGTTCGCAGCGGATGCCCTGTACGAGGCGAGCACCGCAACGTGCTCGCTCACGATCCACGGCTCATTCGGCCGCGTGAACGGCACGGCGCTCCTTGGCACCGATTGGAGTGCGTCCTTCCACGCCTCCGCTGATGCGGACGGCGCCAAGGGCAACCTCCAGTTCCGGAGGGGCGACCTGCGGATCAAAGCAAAGACCATCACCGCGTTCGGCATCGTCGGCGACAAGGCGACGATCTCCGGCACCACCGAGGACGGCCGCTCCTTCACCCTCTACGTCGAGGACAACGGCGATGGGGCCACCGACGTCTTCCGGTTGAGCATTGGAGGCGTCCCGCAGACGGGCACGGGTGCACTCGACCGGGGCAACATCCGGATCACTGCGCCAGGGGACACTGAGGAGCTCGAAGCCTGAGGTGACGCGGGCCCGGCGCGAGCCGGGCCCGCTCAGCTCACGTGCGGCGCGCCTTCTCCTCGGTCCTGCGCTTGTTCGAGCCGCCCTTCTGCGCCTTGGCCTTCTCCTCGAGACGCTTCTTCGTCTCCTTCGGGTTGGTCGTCGGCTTCTGGCCTTCCTGGTTGCGCGGCGTCGGCATCCACATCCTCCGTCAGGTGATCGGCGCGATGCTACGGGGAGTGCACGACCGGGGCCTGTGGCTCGCTCGCCAGCTCTCGGCACTCAGCGTCGGGCGCGTGCTCGACGTCGGCTGCGGCGAGGGACGCCATCTGCGCCCGGGGGATGCGGGCATCGACCTCGACCCCGGACGCGTGCGATCCGCGCGCGTGCGCTCGCGTCTGGTGGCGGCCGCAGACGCGCACGCGCTGCCGTTCCGCGACTCGACGTTCGGCACGGCTTACGCGATCCGGATGCTGAACGACGCCGGCCGGATCGACGATGTGCTGATCGAGATCCGCCGCGTACTGACACCGGACGGACGACTCCTCGTGTACACGCGTGCGCGGCAGTCCGAGGGCGACCGGCTCGATCCCGAGAACGGCGCGGTCCGCCTCCGCGCGCACTTCGCGGCCGTGCGCGCGCTCGCCGATCAGGAGGTGCCGGGCGGCATGCTGTTCGTCGCCGAGGTCAGGACCGGCGCGGGCTAGGACCCCGAGGCGACGAAGACAGGGATGCCCGGCAGGAGGAGGTCGCGGATGATCCGACCGCTCGCGGCGTCGATCACCGCGACGCGCGGCTTTCCGCGCACCGCGAGGTACATCCGGTCGACGACCCGCACGAGCTGCCCGCACTCCGAACCGACAAGGTGCTGCTCGGCGCCGACCAGGTAGCGCGCGGCGTACTCCGCGTTCCCGACGCAGACGTGGAGCGTGCCGTCGCTCGCGCTCGCGAGGGAGCTCTGGATCTCAAGCAGTCCGCGCAGCGGCCTGGCATCGGTGGGGCTCGTCACGCCCAGAAGGAGCTCCTTCGGCTTGGTCTCGCCGGCGACGCCAGTCACGAGACGCACGGCGGCTGGGCTGCTGTCCCACTGCGCGAGGTAGGCGGCGCTGCCCTGCGGGGTCAGCTGCACCTGCGGCAAGCCGAGGGCCTGGCGACCGACGACGCGCGAAACGAGCGAGGCGACCGAACGGTCGAGGGACACCGAGTCGTAGAGCCCGAGCGAGTTGTCCTTGCCCACGATGTAGGGCAGAAGGATGTCGCTGCCGCGAAGCGACGGGCGACCCGGAGCCGCCCCGGTGATGAGCACGCTCTTCGCTTCGCGCCGGCCCGCGACGTCGACACGCGTGAGCGAGATCCCGCCCTGGTCCGCACCGACCAGGATGACGTCGTCCCGGTCGGGGGCCGTGAGGATCCAGCTCGCGCGACGGGTGAAGATCTGTGCGTAGGTCGCTCCGTTCGTCGGATCGACGAGCAGCAGCCTGCCGTCATCTGCGCCGACATACAGAGTCCGTCGGTCGGGGGCGAGCGCCAACGCGGTGATGCGGGTCCCGACATCGAAGAGGGAGCGCTCGCCGGACGCGGTGTCGATGACCTCGATCTCGCGAGCGGCCGTTTCGTCGTCGCTGCGCGAGATCGCCACGTACAGCCGCGACTCCGGGGCTGCGCGCGCACCCAAGCCGATCGCGCGCGCGCCCACCAGCGCCGCGACGAGGACGATCGCGAGGACGGCGACGGCCAACAACACACGTCGCATCAGATGGGGCCAGTATGGTCGGCGGATGGACGATCTCGTCGTGCTTAGCCGCGATCCCCTCAACGCTGAAACGCCCCTCGCACGACAGGTCGGGAGCATCACCCCCGTTGCGCAGCACTACGTCCGATCGCACTTCCACGCGCCGCCGCCGCCGCGATCGGTCGCCTTCGGCGGGCACGTCGAGTCCCCCTTCTCGATCGCGGCCGAGGAGCTGCGTGCGTTGCCCGCGCGATCGCTCATCGTCACGCTCGAGTGCGCCGGGAACGGCCGGTCCTTCCTCGACCCGCCGGCGCCGGGCGAGCAGTGGGGTCTCGGCGCAGTGAGCACCGCGGAGTGGACGGGTGTGCCGCTGGCAGACCTGGTCTCGCGCGCAAAGCCGCTCCCGGGCGCTCGGGAGATCGTCTTCCGGGGTGCGGACCGGGGCGAGCCCAAAGGACTCGGACAGGAGATCGCATTCGAGCGATCGTTGCCGCTCGAGCAGGCCGTGCGCGGTGACGCCCTCCTCGCGTACGCCATGAACGGGCAGCCGCTGACACCCGACCACGGAGCACCCGTGCGCCTGGTCGTGCCCGGCGCGTACGGGATGGCCTCGGTGAAGTGGCTCGCGCAGGTGACCGTCGCCGCTGACGAGTTCAATGGCTTCTTCCAGCGCGACCGCTACGTGATCGACGGCAAGCCGCTCGGGCCGATCGAGCCGCGCGCTGTGGTCGTCGAGCCCGTGGAGGGCGCGAGCCTCGACCTCGGGGCGAACCTCATCCGCGGCTACGCGTGGTCGGGACGCGAATCGATCGCCGGCGTCGATGTGAGCACCGACGGGGGGCGGACCTGGCGCGCGGCGAAGCTCGCACCTGCGATCTCCACATTCGCCTGGCGCGAGTGGCATTACCAGTGGGACGCGCTGCGTGGCGAGGCGAGCGTCCTCGCCATCGCGGTGACCCGCACGGGAGAGCGCCAGCCGCTCACCGCCGCGAGGAACGAGCTGGGTTACGCCAACACGGCGGCCCAGCCCGTCCGCGTCAGGGTGGGCTAACCAGCCGCTCGACCACTCCGTCCGTGGCCACAAGGAACCAAAGGCCCGCAGCACCGCGCCATGCGTCCGACGCGGCAGGATGGGCGCCGCGCGCCTAGAGGGTCGTGACCTCGAGCCCCGCGCGCTGCCAGGCGGCGAATCCGCCGCGCAGGTTGCGCGCAGTCCTGCCGTCCGCTGCGAGGATGCTCGCTGCGAGGCTCGACCGCACGCCCGACGCGCAGTAGGCGACCACCGGGCGATCGCGCGGCAGCTCCCCGAGCCGCGCACGCAGCTCGGGATACGGGATGTGCACTGCGCCCGGCACGTGCCCGCCGGCCCACTCGGCGAGCTCGCGCACGTCCAGCACGAGATCGCCGGCCGATCGCCGACGGTCCGCTTCGGCGGGGTCGACGAGGGCCATCTGCTCGAGCGCGCCACCGGACGGCGCCGGGGTCGCGTAGCCGAGCACGAGGTCGTACCCGATCTCCGCGAGCTGGCCCCGAAGACGCCCAGCCTGCTCCGCGTCGTCGGTGAGGATGACGCACGGGCTTCCGAAGGGCACGGTCGCGCCGACACGCGAGGCGAAGCCGTCGTTACCCACGACGTTCAGCGCGCCGCTGCGATGGCCGAGCGCGAAGATGTGGGGCGGTCGCGGGTCGAGCAGTGCCGCATCGGAGCGGACGAGCGCCGCCTCATCCAGCTGCCGGATGGGGCCGCGTGCCGCGGGCGATGCGCCTTCGCGGTTGCGCTCGCGGACGTGCGGGTAGTACGGCGGGGCCGCGGGCAGCTCGTGGCCGATGACCCGCCGGAACGAGGCGAAGTCGGACGACGCCGCGCGAGCGACGTGGTTGTGCGTGCGCTCGAAGCCGAGCGTCGTCCAGCGCGATCCCGAGACCGCGCCGCTGCACGCGCTGCCGCCGCCGTGCGTCGGGAACACAGCGAGGTGATCGGGGAGCGTGAGGATGCGCTCGCGGAGCGTCGCGAAGGCATCGCGCGCGAGATGGGCCTCCTGCTCCGCGCCGAGCAGATCGACTCGTGCGATGTGCCCGACGAGCAGGGCGCCGCCGCTGAAGAGGTACTGCGGCTCCTCGGCCCGGCGCAGATCGGCGACGAGCCAGGCCACGTGCTCGGGGGTGTGGCCGGGCGTCGCGACCGCGCGAACGTCGAGCTCGCCGACCCGCACGCGGTCGCCATCCGCAACAGCCTGATGCGCGTAGCGGAGGCCCGCCGAGGCTGATGCGACGACCGTTACGGGGCGCAGATCGGCGAGAGCGCGCGAGCCCGAGAGATAGTCGTTGTGCACGTGCGTCTCGAAGGTGTGCGTGATGAGCACCCCGAGGCGGGCAGCAGCACCGAGGTAGGAGTCGATGTCGCGCCCCGGATCGACGAGGAATGCGACGCCGGCCTCGGGGTCCGCGCAGATGTACGAAGCGTGACCGAGACCGGCGTCGAAGAACTGCTCGATGAGCACCGCGCGATGATGCGCCGACGCGTCTAACCGCGCTGGATGTCACCTCGCGCGCGCTGCGCCTTGCGCTCGTGCTCGAGCGCGGCCTCACCTTCGCCGAGCTCTCCCGGGACGCCCGCCGGCAGGCCGATCCCCATCTGCGGGATGTACGCGGCAGGTGCGCCCGCGACCATCGTGTCCGTCGTGGGCGGCGTCCCGACAGGCTCCGGGATCCGCTCGTCGAGGGAGCCGCTCTTCTCGAGCGCGGTCTCGGGATCGTCGTCGACGCTGGGCTTCTCGTCTTTCGGCATCTTGTGCCTCCTGTCTATCAGCTCGGCCGGGACTGCCCGGTCCGCTAACAGCCTGGCGGGCAATAACAGTGCCTAGCCGGGGAAGCCCGCCACGCCGAGGAGGCCGGGCAGCAACGAGCCGAAGAGGTAGCCGGCGGCCCCGGCCAGGGCAGCGAGCGCGAGGACCTCGAGGCCGGAGCGGAGAGGGTTCCGGCGCGTCCAGCGCGACTTCACGACCCCGAAGAAGAAGAGCGTTGCGGCGCAGGAGGCGACGCTGATCCAGGGCGCGATCGCGATCGGCACGATGAGGTACGGCAGCACGGGAACGAGCGCTGCGACGCCGAACGCGGCACCCATGACGAGGGCGCCGTGTAACGCGCTGTGTCCCTCCTCGACCGTGATCCCCAGCTCCTTCTCGACCATCGTCTTCAGCAGCACGTTCGGATACCGCGCGATCTCCGCCGCGATCCGCTTCGCCGATTCCTCCGGCAGACCCTCTTCCTCGAGCATGTACGCGACCTCGGCCTCGGACTCGTCCGGCCTGGTTTCGACCTCCTCACGCTCGCCATCGATCTGCGCGACGTAGATCTCGCGCTGGCTCTTTGACGAGAGGTACTCGCCGGCCGCCATCGAGAACACGCCCGCGAGCGCGCTCGCGATCCCGGCGATGAGGACGTGGTAGCGGTCGCCCGTCGCCGCGCCGACGGCCGTCACGACGGCAAGCGTGCTCACGATCCCGTCCTGCATGCCGAAGAGCGCCTCACGGATCTCGCCGAGCAGGTCCGAGGCCTGCCGCTCTTCCGCGATGTGACGCCGCAGCCACTCACGATCGAGATATTCGGGCTCTTGCGCGACCGGTCTGGACATGCGGTCAGTGTGACTCTTCAGGAGGACGCACGTTACGGAAAGCCGCGTAGACAAGGAGGTCATAGACGACCTTGATCGCGCCGGCGAGGACGAAAGGGACGCCAAGCGCGGCGACGCTGAAGGCGTAGCCGGCGAGGACAGGCGACACTGCGCTCGCCGCCGTGCGCGCGACGTTCGTGATGCCTGCGGTCGCGGTGCGCTCGTCGTCATCCACAACGGCCATCGTGTACGACTGCCTGGTGGGGACATCCATCTGCGAGATGCTCATTCGCGCGAGGAAGACCGCGACCGCGAGCGCGGCGGTCGGCATGAGCGGCACGAGCATGAGCA
>Ga0180121_10000446_pt1 | contig 17277 bp, 13 predicted proteins | sample AntDrymUQ5402106_2_FD_129676 | JGI IMG/M metagenome (GOLD analysis project Ga0180121, IMG submission 129676) | Polar desert sand microbial communities from Dry Valleys, Antarctica - metaG UQ540 (21.06) (version 2) (version 2) | ecosystem: Environmental > Terrestrial > Soil > Desert | place...
GGCGTTGAATCCACAAAGACATTGCCGCCATGTTGCTCGGCGATGCGGTGAACAACCGAAAGCCCGAGGCCCGTTCGCTTCCCCGTGGTGAAGAACGGGTCGAAAATTTTGTCCCGAACTTCGGGTGGAATCCCCTGGCCCGTATCGCACATGGCCAGCACCACGAACCGCTCGGCCTCGATGCTCCACCTCCGGCAATCCTCGGCTGATGGCTTCCGGATCTCGATGGTCAGGGTTCCGCCGTCGGGCATGGCCGCTCGGGCATTCAGCGCGAGATTCAGAATGGCCTGACTCATCTGCGCGAAGTCCACATTCACCAGGTCCTTGTCATATCGGGCACGGTGCTCGATGGTGATCTCGGGCGGAATGGCCGGACGAATCATCCGCAACTCATCAGCGACCAGTTCACTGAGCCTGGCGCGTCGCATCTGCGGTTTCTTCGGCTGAGCGAAATTCAGGAGCTGCCGTGTGACATCTCTCGCTCGATGAACGGCCCGTCGGACCTGATCTGAGGCTTTCTGAATTGTTTCGTCGGACGGGTATTTTCTTCGTAGAAGGTCCGCCCAAGGCAGGGCCGACATCAGCGTGTTGTTGAAGTCGTGCGCAATTCCGGAAGCCATCTGGCCCAGCGACTCCATTCTCTGGCCTTGTGCCAGCGACTTCTCCAATTCGGCGGCGTAGACCTCAGCTCTCCGGTCGTTGAGCGTCAGCGTCATCACATCACGATCATTCAGGCTCATGGCGGCGAGCCGGACTTCCACCGGCACACGCACCTCGTTACCATCGCTCCGGATGATCCAGGTGTTTTCGAACTCATCTGACGAGCTGCGACTCAGTTCCGTGAGTTGTTGCTGAACCATCCGGCGATCGTCCTGACTCCATCCCGAGGCTTCGCCGAGGCCCGTCAGCTTCTCGAAGGCCGGGTTGGCCTCGATGATCCGGCCTGATTTGCGGTCCAGAAGTACGATCCCGTCGCCGCTTCGCAGGAACATCTCCTTGTACCGAGCTGCGGCCAGCTTGTATGCAGTCAAGTCCCGGACAAAGGACATCAGAGTTCGACGCCCGTCAAAATTGTAGATTCCGGTTCGGATCAAGGTGTGAACTTCTGCGCCGTCACGGCGGTTCAGAGTCACTTCGAACTCGTGTTCGCGACCCTCCCGGGCTTCCACACCACCCCGCAGAAGCTCCGAAAAAGGACTTCGCCGCTCGGGGAGTACCAGCTCGGGAACTGTCATCCGGGTCAGTTCTTCGCGACTGATTCCGATCAGCCGTTCGAAGGCCGGATTGCAGTCCAGAATCAGTCCCTGCGCCGGCTCGGAGAGCAGGATCGGCTCCAGGGAGGCTTCGAACAGCTTCCGATACCTCGAGTCCCCGTCGAGTTGATCCAGATAGCGCCCCACGAGGAGCCCCATCCTTCTGCCGGCTACTTCCAGACCGCGGATCCGATAGCCAAAAGGGAAGGAGGATCCGTCTGCCCTGATCCCCTTGGCCATCCCGGAGACCGAAGCACGCTCGCTTCCGGCCTGCTCGATCTTCCGAGCGAGAACCTCCTGCTCCCGGCTCTCGAAGAGATTGAGAAAGTTTGATCCAACCAGGGCTTCGACCGGCTTCGCGAAGCAGGACGCGCCCTGTGCATTGATCTCGAGGATCTCGAAGTTCTCTCCATCGATGAGGCAGATCGCGCACGGCGCCTCTTCGAAGACCAGTTGCGAGCGCGATTCCTCCCGCGGACCGGCCGGATTCTGGTTTAGTTCGGACATGGATGGAGTCTGGTTTAGTTCGGACACGGATACGGTCTGGATGGTCATTTCTGAATGGGTTAACTCCCGTTACACGCGAACTCCCGCTGTATAAGTCCGCTGGAGGGGGCTGAAAATACAGCGCGCCGTTTTTGGGCCGCCGAGGCGCCGGCCGGCTGAAGAAAGCGAACACGAATCTCGTGATACCATCCGCGGCTCATTTCGATCGGGCAGTAGCGCAGCCTGGTAGCGCACCTGAATGGGGTTCAGGTGGTCGGGGGTTCAAATCCCCCCTGCCCGACCAGATTTTCCGGCCACACGGCCCGGAGCCACTCCAACGCGATCGATTACCCGCGATCCCATTGCGTTTCCGAGGAGCATACGTGGACGACCAGCAGCCGCCTCAAACCATCCGCATTGCGCTGGACGACCAGACCGCACAGGGCGAATACGTCAATTTCGCCAACATCATTCACTCGCCCAGCGAGTTCGTGATCGACCTCGGCCGCATCGTACCGGGCCGGACCGACGTGAAGGTTTACAGTCGCGTGATCATGACGCCGCTTCACACCAAACAACTCCTGGCTGCGCTCGCCCAGAACGTGGCCCTCTTCGAACAGAAATTCGGAGAAATCCGTCTGGATCTCGCTTCCGCCCCCTTCACGAGTCCCACGGAACCCTCCAACTAAACGGCCTCTCTTCGATGGCCAAGATCAAAATCATCGGAGCGGGTCTGGCCGGCAGTGAGTGCGCATGGCAGCTGGCCTTGAAGGGTCACTCAGTCACTCTCTGCGAGATGCGTCCGGTCAGAATGACCGCTGCCCATCAGACCGGCGGGCTGGCCGAACTGGTCTGCTCGAACTCCTTCCGCTCGTCCGCAATCACCAATGCCGTCGGTCTGCTCAAGGCCGAGATGGAGATCCTCGGCTCTCTCGTGATCCGGGCCGGATCTTCAGCGAGAGTGCCCGCCGGCGACGCCTTCGCCGTGGACCGCGAGCGATTCTCCCAGGCCATTACCGAGGCCGTGACATCTCAGCCCTCAATCGAGATTCGACGCGAGGAAGTCACCTCACTGGATCTGGATGGTCACGACTATCTCGTGATCGCCACCGGGCCCCTGACCAGTGATCCGCTCTTCGAGGAGATCAAAACCCTGCTCGGCAATTCCGGGTTGTACTTTTACGACGCCATCGCCCCTATCGTCGCCGCAGACTCTCTGGACATGACCAGGCTCTACTGGAAGTCGAGATACGGAAAAGGCGACGGCTCCGATTATCTGAATGCGGCCATGGACCGTGAGCAATACGAGACGTTCGTACGCGAACTGCTCAGCGCGGAACTGCACGAGATCCACGACTTCGAGAAGGCAGTTCATTTCGAAGGGTGTCTTCCGGTGGAGGAGATTGCCTCCCGCGGAATCGACACCCTGCGCTTCGGTCCGATGAAACCCGTCGGTCTCGAGCACCCGCTCACCGGCGAACGGCCCTGGGCCGTCATCCAGCTGCGCAAGGAAGATCTCTCGGAGGACTATTTCAATCTGGTGGGGTTTCAGACAAAGATGAAGATCGGCTCGCAGCGCCGGCTCTTGAGCATGATCCCTGGCCTCGAGAACTGCGTTGTGGCCCGCTGGGGATCGATGCACCGAAACACGTTCATCAATGGTCCGACTCACCTCAACGCGACGTTTCAGCTCAGGAAAGAGCCGAGAATGTTCTTCGCGGGCCAGATCACGGGAGTCGAGGGTTATGTCGAGTCGGCCGCAACCGGGCTCCTGGTCGCGCGCTATCTCCATGAGCTTTCCGTCGGCGCCGGCGCTCAGCCTCTTCCTTTTCACACGGCTCTCGGTGCGCTCGGCCGCCACGTCTCCGCATCCGCTCCGGACAGGTACCAGCCCTCCAACGTGACGTGGGCTGTGATCGAGGACGTCATCGGAAAGAAGAGAAAGAACGAGAAACGGCAGATTCAGGTCGATCTGGCCCTCAAGACCGTGGCGGACCTCGCCGCGACCCGCCCGGCTGCTGCTGCAGTCTGAGTTCGATCCAAACGGCCCAGGGCACAGACCTCGACTGGAGTTCCCTGCCCGGTTTCGACCTTGGCACCGTCATTTCATGGGAGGCTGCCATGACGAAAACGAATAACGACAAACCCTCGGTCACCATCCTCTTCGACGCGCAGGAGGAAGTGGAACGCCAGGAAGCTCTGGGCAAGGGTGAGAAGTTTCCGAATCTGGTCTCGGGTCAGATCGAAGAGATCCTCACCAAGCGCGGTTATCAGGTGCGTAAGCTGGCCGCCGAGCTGCCCATCAAAAGGCTGGTCCGGCAGCTCGAGGATGACGACAGTGATCTGATCTTCAATGTCTGCGAGTCGCTGGGAGGGGCGGGCCATGAAGAGCGGCGAATCGCTTCGATCCTGGAGCTTCTCGACAAGCGGTTCACCGGGTCCGGCTCTCTCGCCTTGACTCTGGCCGGAGACAAATCGCTGAGCAAGAAGCTGTTCGAGTTCCACAAGATCAAGTCTCCCGACTTTGCCATCATCGCTCCGGGACATGTGGAAGGAACGGCCGGGCTGAAGAATTTTCCCTTCATCGTGAAACCGATCGCGACCGACGCTTCCATCGGCATCAATGCCAAGTCCGTTGTCTACAACGTCGAAGACCTGCTGAATCGCGTTTTCTCCATCCATGAAGAATTTCATACACCGGCTCTGCTCGAGCAGTACATCGACGGACGTGAGATCTACGTTGGTCTTCTTGGAAATGATCCGCCGGTCATGCTTCCCCCCATTGAATGGGATCTCTCCAAACTTCCCGAGGGCATGCCGCGAATCGCGGGAACGGAGGCGAAATGGGAGGAACACAAGAATCCTCTGTTCAAGGCCGCCAAAGAGTTCGTTCCCGAGGACATCGTGAAGGACGAAAAGATCATGGGGGCGATCCGGGAGACGGTGCACAACGCCTTCAAAGCTCTCTTGATCCGAGACTACGGCCGCATCGACATGAGACTCACAAAGGAAGGGATTCCATATGTGATCGAGGTGAATCCAAATCCCTGGCTTGACGGAAAAGCTGAGTTTGCGATGGCCGCGCGGAAAGCGAAGCCCGAGCTGACTCACGCGGATCTGATTGAACGGATCATCGAACTGGCCATGGCCAGAGAGTTCAGACTTCGACCCGTGGCCTGAGACTCTTCGAAAACCAAAGAAGTGCTGCTTACGTCCCCTGAGACGCGGGAACGGGATGCTCAGGCGAATTCACTTTCTCAACGGGCAGCGAGAAAGTGAACGTGGTTCCCTGACCTTCGACGCTCTCCACCCAGATCTGACCTCCATGCCGCTCGACGATCTGACGGGTGATGTACAGGCCAAGACCCAGTCCTCCGTAATTGGCCGACGAAACCTGGCGGCCACGATGAAAACGCTCGAAGACCTGACTCAGTTCGTCGGTGGGAATCCCGATTCCACGGTCGCGAACGGAAGTCAGCACTTTCTCCTCGACGCCGGCAATCGTAACGTTCACCTCCGTCGCCTCGGGTGAATATTTCACCGCGTTCTCCAGAAGATTCCCGAGCACCTGCTCCAGCCGGTCCCTGTCGCCCTGCACCCGTCGATGAACCGCGGACAGGTCAAGGGAGATGCGGCGTTCGCCGGCAATGGCATGGTGACGAGAGACCACCTCTGACACGAAGTCTGTCCAGTCGATCGACTCGCGGCGAATTTCAAGTCTTCCCGTTTCGATTCGCGATACGTCCAGGAGCTCTAGAATCAGTCGCGACATTCGGTCGATCTGATCCATGGCGATTCCCAGATACTGCCTGGACGTATCCAGGTCTCCCTCGTTGATCAGGGTCTTGGCAAGCTGCGTGTAACCTTTGATCGAGGTGACCGGGGTCCGAAGCTCATGGGATGCGATTGAAAGAAATTCGTCCTTGAGCCGGGAAACGTCTTCGAGTTTTCTTCGCGCTTCGACCTGCTCGGTGTAGAGCTTGGCGTTCTCGAGGGCCAGGGCGGCTCGCTCTGCAAGCAGTTCGGCCAGGGGCAACTTCTCATCGCTCATCTGACGTTCCGGATCGTTGGCTGCGATCACCAGCGCGCCCAGGATGCCGGCTCGCCGGGTCTGCAACGGCAGCACCAGAAGTGAGGACAATTTCATCTGGGCCGGGTGATAGGTCGAAAATTCCGGTTTGGCCCCGGCTGGACTCAGAGGACCCAGGCTCGTGGTCAGAGACGGATAACCGCTGCTGATGACCTGGCCGATGATCCCTTCGCCCAGGACCAGAGGCTGGCGATAGATGTAGGACCAGGCCAGCCCCAGCGAGGCCATGTCCCGGTTATAGAGAGCGGCCACCTGAAGCTCATTGGTCTCGGGAGATTTCAGAATCACCGCGGCCCAGTCGCCCAGCGCCTCCGCAACTCGCTCCACGATGGCCTGGGTCACCCAAACCGGGTCGACATTACTGGCAAAAAAAGCTCCCGCGTCAGCCAGAGTCTGTGCTTGCTCGGCCTGAATTTTCATCTGTTCTTCGAGCCTGCGCCGTTCGGTCACGTCGCGGAACGTGACGATGACACCGCCGGTCTTTCCTTCGTCCAGCAGAGGAACGGCGCTCATGGAAACCGTGATCGCCCCGCCCGCGGATTCAGACAGCACCACAGTGACGTCCGTGACGGAACGGTTTGTCGAGAGTGCCTGCGCCGCAGGAATCTCGCTGGCGTTCAGAAGGCGGCCACTGACAGTTCTCAACCCGTAGATTCTTGCCTGCTGCTCGATGGGCACTCCGGAGACCGACTTTCCCAGCATGCGCTGGCCGGCCGGGTTGATGAACACGACCTTGCCCAGGCCGTCCACGAGCATCACGCCGTCGGCCATACCGGCGATAATGGTTTCGGTTCGCCGGACCTGACGTGTGATCGAGCGTTCCAATGACTGATCGAGCTTGAGAACAGAGAAGGCGCCGATGGCCAGGATGGCCAGGCTGGCAATGATTAATAGAAGTGTCAGCGTCAGACGGAGGCCGTCGATTCGGCCCAGCTCCTCCGCGCGGCGCTCCGACTCCTTTTTTGCGAAGGCGCTCGAGAAATCGATAGCGTCGTTTCGCTCCTGTGCTGCTTCAATCATCTTCTCGATGGCCAGGCGGGAGTTCTGTTCCCGGGTGGCCTCGATCTGCTGGTCAGAGAGTTTTCGGAGCTTCTCGAACTGCTGAAGGATAGCCTCGACGATGGTCTGGTCTTCGGCAGTCGCCGCCAGGGACCTGGCCACCCCGGCATGTTCCTGGAACCCGCGAATCGATTCTTGATAGCTCGATTCGAACTGAGTCTGTTGAGTCACGGCGAAGCCACGGGCCGCGGCCAGCATGGACGTGATGTCGCGGTCCATGGAAAGAATCGACGCCATCAGCGGCTCGTAGAATTCGATGGTCCGGTCGTGCTGTCGCTTGACCAGATGCAGGATGGTCAGATTGAGAGCCACACTGACGACCAGAAAAAGAAAGAGCGAACCGAACACGGACCAGAGAATCTTTCGGATCGCTGAGTTCATGAGTTTGCACCGGTGGGCAGGCAGCGCTCTTCGACGGTCACCAGGCAATAACGATACACGACGGAATGATCGTGATGATCGTCCCTCCCGTGGTCAAGCACGGAAGAAAGTGGTGTCCCCTGCGCTGAATCGAGGGTTGGGATTGCACACATCATTGTGCAATGATTACCGCCCGGCCCGCATCTGTCCATACACTCCGCTGAAACAGAATGCTCACCCGATACGATCAGAATCGATCAGGCCGTTGGAACGCGCAATGCAGTCATCGATGAATGGAGGCTGACTCATGGCACTTCGCCCTCTCCGCTCCGCAACGATTTCTTTCGGACTCGTGGCCATCCCCGTGAAGTTCTACACGGCCACGAGACAGGAGGATATTTCCTTCAACCTGATTCACGAATCGTGCGGGAGCCGGGTCAATCGCAAGTACTGGTGTCCCGAACACGAAGAGATCGTCGAGTACAACGAACTGGTGCGCGGATATCAGATCCGAAAGGGCAAGTACGTGATCTTCACCGACCCGGAGCTGGAAGCTCTGGAGTCCGACGACGATCGAGCCCTGGATATCACCGAGTTTCTCGACCTCGATCAGATCGATCCACTTTTCTTCGAGCGCGCCTACTTCCTGGGCCCGGCTGCTGGCGGAAACAAGACCTACAAACTACTGGCCACGGCCATGAAGAAGCAGAACAAAGTCGCGCTGGCCCGGTGGGTTTCGAGCAACCGGGAGAATCTGGTCATCCTCCGGCCCTTTGAAGACGGAATCATTCTTCACACGATGTATTACGCCGACGAAGTGCGCGATTTTACTCAGCTCGAGCTGGATTCCTCGCCGGTCAAGGACAAGGAGATCAAGCTCGCGGAAATGCTCATCGACGAGCTAACCGAAAAGAAGTTCGATCCCTTGAAGTACAAGGACGAATACCGCTCACGCCTGATGGAACGGATCGAAGCCAAATCCAAAGGCGAGGACATCATCGTTCAGAAGGAAGAAGAAGAAGGAGAGGGAGGAGAGGTGGTCGACATCATGGAGGCGCTCCGCCGCAGCCTCGAGGGCGGGAAGAAACCGGCGCGGGGCCGGGCCAGTGCTGCCAAAGAGACATCGACCAAAAAGAAATCTGCCAAGCCTCCTCGTCCCAAGCGGCGAGCATCCTGATCGTTCATGCCTTCCCTGCTCAAGAAGTATCAATCGATGCGCGATTTCCGGGACACTCCTGAACCGAGCGGAAAGGCCCGGCCGAAAAAGATCAAACCGATCTTCGTCGTACAGAAACATCAGGCATCTCACCTCCACTACGACTTCCGGCTGGAGATGGAGGGGGTTCTCAAGTCCTGGGCCGTGCCGAAAGGACCTTCGTACGACCCGAATACGAAGCGGCTGGCCATGATGACCGAAGACCATCCATACGACTACGCCGACTTTGAAGGAGTCATCCCGGATGGCAACTACGGCGCAGGAAACGTAATCATCTGGGACAACGGAACCTGGGAGTTCATTGAGCCCGGAGATGACCCGGTCGCCGCGCTGAAGAAAGGGAAGCTGACATTCGTTCTTCGCGGCAGGAAGCTGAAAGGCGAATGGACGTTGTTCCGCATCCATGGTCGTTCTCCCAAAGGCAACGAGTGGCTGCTGATGAAACATAAGGACAAATACGCCAACGAGACCTTCGACGTGACAGTCGAGTTTCCGCTGTCAATCATTTCGAAGAAGGATGTCGATGAACTTGACGGAGCCCGACAATGGCAAAGCAATCGAAAGGCTTCCGACAACCGGAAGCCCCAAACGCTGGCCGCCGCTCTGATCCAAAAGCGAGCGGCCGGCAGCGCAAAGCGGTCCGCAGGCAAGAAAGCGCCGGTCTCGAGCAGCGGCACGAAGAAGCGAACTTCGACCTCATCCGGTATCCGGAAACCGTCGCCTCGGTCATCGAAGAGCCGTTCGACTCGCCGGAGTGGATCTTCCACGTAGTCCGGGCGGGATTCCTGTCCGAGCTGTCCGCGACGCCACGTCGTAGCGCCTGATCTCGCAGCGGGGACGCCACCTGGGACAGAAACGCCTGAAGTTCTGACTGCTCCCGCCTTACACAAATCGTGCATTGGCAGGGCCGCTTCTTTCGATGCGGCAGCTGGCCTGAGGCGGTGGCGTTCTGCTCAGACGCGTTGTGGATTGGTGGAGAGCTCGAAGGCGTCGCGCTCTGCCGGCTCCAGTCGCGACCAGGTTTCTCGTATCCGCACCAGCAGTTTTTTTTCTGATTCGAAGCTGGCCCTGCCAATGGCTTCGTCGAGGTCAACCCACTCGCAGTCGTCGACCTCGCTCAGTTGCGGATCGAGCACTCCGTCCACGTATTGCATGAAGTAGAAGTCGACAGTCTTCTGGATGAGTGTGTCGCCGGCGCGGAAAAAATACTCGATGGTGTCGAGAGGCGAGACCATTTTGGCAACAATGCCCGTTTCCTCTTTGACTTCGCGAAGGGCCGCGTTCTCGGACGTCTCTCCCTCGTTGACCGCACCCTTGGGCAGACCCCATCGGATTCTGCCCTTCGTTGCGATCATCGCCACCTGGGGGATACCATTCGATACTCGGATTACCGCCCCGCCCGACGAATGCTCCCGCCGGGTCTTCCGCCTGTTCTCGGCCATGAGTTCATTCTACGCGATCAGAGATTTCGCAACTCTTCAAATCCCCGGACGTAGTTAAATCCAGCGAGCGCGACGACGCTCCCTTCCGAAACTTTGATGGCTGAACCGCTTCCCCGCACTTTTATCCACATTTGAACGAATTTCGGACTAGAGTAAACAGAGAGATCTGCGCGACAGGAGGGATCATGTCCTTGATTGGCATCATCACCGTGGTCGGACTCGCAGCGATTGTCGTTCTGGCGGTGTTCTTTGTGAAGAACAGGGCCAACGATCAGCTCAACGGCATCATGGCCATGCGAAAGCCAACTTCCAAGGTGGTCAGTCGCGCTGAGTACGTTGAGGGGATGGAGCACATTCCCGTGGCGATCTCTCTCAGCGATTCGGCTGTGTTCTATGAGAATGGTGACCTTCAGGCGCAGCTCGACCTCAGTCGTATCGACGAAGTCGAATATGACAACGAGCTCGCATTCGGGAAGGAGGTTCCGGAGGGAAGAGTCCTGCGGCTTCGCTCGCACGGGCAGGCTTTCGAGTTCATTCTCGACAACAGCAGTGCCCAGCAGTGGCTCTCCTCGCTTCCCGCGCACAGGATGGACGAGCCGGGCAGCGTTCGGGCCGTCTGAGCTCCAGCTCGTCGTAGGGATCCGGAATGCACCTCCCGGAGGTCATGTTGCTTGACACGCTCGAAGACTGTCCGTAGATTCCGTTGTTCTTTTCGAATCATCTTGTCGGGGTGTGGCGCAGCCTGGTAGCGCACCTGCTTTGGGAGCAGGGGGTCGGAGGTTCGAATCCTCTCGCCCCGACCAAATGTCCTGCTGTTGGTTTTCAGCTTCGGGCCCTCGCAAACGGTCGTATGGTGGGTATAGTTCAGTTGGCAGAACGTCGGATTGTGGCTCCGAAGGTCGTGGGTTCAAGCCCCACTACCCACCCCAGATCGTAAATTGTTCGACACCTTCATCGATTCCCGGTTCCTGCCCGTAGCTCAGTCGGATAGAGCAACAGCCTTCTAAGCTGTGGGTCGTTGGTTCGATTCCAACCGGGCAGACCAACATGCAGTTCGAGCCAGCCCCGGCCCGGTCACCCTCCAGCTAAGTCAGCGCTGGCGCCTGGTCGTCCCACTTTCCGGGGCCTTCCGATCCGAGTCATCGTTCCACGCCGCGGTGTGATACAAAATCTCCCATTCAGGTCCTGGGCTCATCTCATAGAACAACTAGGGCTCGTTTGAAGAGATTGGTGCAACTAAGAGATTCTATTCTGCTTGTTTCCTCAAGCGGTAAACACGACTCCGGTATTCACTCCACCGCACCCTTCTTGCAGATAACCTCTGCGAGACGGGACCGTGAAAGACGAACCTCCTTCTGACTCTCCTACCGACAGGCGCCGGGGCGCCGAGAGGGAAACGCTCGCTTTCCGGGCGCTCATCGTCGACGACGACGTCTCCTACCTCTACTACCTTTCCGCGGTTCTCAGGCGCATCGGCATCGACGTGCTGATCGCATCCGATGGACAGGAAGCTCTCGAGAAGCTCCGGGCAGCGCCTTGTGAGCTGGTGATCGTGGACCTACGGATGCCTCGTCTCGACGGGTTTTCCATGATCGATGCGATTCGGGCCAGGCGCGACACGCGCGACATGTTCGCCATTCTTCTTACGGCCGATGAAGAGCCTGCCACCGAAGTTGAGGCCCTGGAGAAGGGCTTCGACGACTACCTTCCCAAGAGCTCAACCGCTCCGGTCATTGTCGCCAAGGTGAACGCATACCGTCGGATCATCGTGCGCCAGAGGATGCTGGAGCGTACGAACAAAGATCTTCTCGACAGCGCAACGACGGACCCTCTGACCCGGCTGCCGAACCGTCGCTTCTTTCTCGAACATGTCGACAAGCAGTTCGAGAAGAGCCATCCCATTCTGAACATCGTCCTGTTCGACTTGAATGACTTCAAGAAGATCAACGACACTCATGGCCACCAGGCGGGAGACCTGGTTCTGACCGGTGTGGCGTCAGTCTTTCGAAATCACACCAGATTCGGAGACGTGATCGCCCGATTCGGAGGCGACGAGTTCATCATGCTCATCCCCGGAACCACGAAAAGTGAGGCCGCCTCCTTCGCCACGCGACTCTGTGCTCAGGTCCGCCAGCTCCGATGGACCTTGGCCACGAGACCGTCTCCATCGGAGTGAGCATGGGTCTGGCCGGCAGCGAAGAGCATCCGGAGGCCTCGTTCTCCGAACTGGTCCATCTATGCGACCAGGATCTCTATCGGATGAAGAGGGATCGCCGCAGGAAATGGAGCAGCGAGGGCGCTTCGTCCGTGATCCCGCGGGGGCGGCTGCCTCGCCCTCCCGTGGTCAAGAAGTTTGAAGTTCGCCAGCGCTCGGCCACCCCCCAAAAGCCGCTGGCCCAGGTCCATCCGCGCAGGGGACAGCGAAAGCCTGAGTGAGTGGTTCGTCGGTGGTCGGTGGTCGGTAGTCGGTGGTCCTGCGGCGGGGAGAGGGAAAATGAGGGTCCAACCACGAGACGCTCCAGGGCGATGTCCGATCGGTCAGAACCTCAATTCAGAATTCAAAATTTAAGAAATGAAGAATGAAGAATGAAGGAATGGGGGCTACGAAGCCCGCTTCATTCTCAATTCTTCATTTCTCAATTCTGAATTTTGAATTAAGGTCCCGGGCGGGAGCGTCGGGCCTTTTATCACAGCCCCCACGGTTGGCCGGGGAAGGGTTGGGCAGGCAGTGGCCAACCGTGAAGGGCGTGACAGCTTATGTCGAGGGTATCGCTACGTGTATCGCAGCCAGCGAAGGATTTCGGGGATCGTTGGTTTCTTGCCGTACATGAAAATCCCGATTCGGTAGATTTTCGAAACAAGCCAGATCATGAAAACGATGGTAACCAGCATTATAGCGATCGAAAGAGCAATCTGCCACATGGGAGGGGTTTGAATCGCGATCCGGAGATACATGAGGATCGGGGTGAAGAACGGGAACATGGAGAGGCCGACAGCCAGGTTACTGCCCGGGTTCTTGATGATGGTGAACATGGTCATGACCGGTATGGCGATGAGCATGGTGACCACCGAGGCCATCTGCTGCGCGTCCTCCTCGGAATTGAACATGGATCCGATCCCGGCATACATCGTGGCGTAGAGAAAATACCCGAGGATAAAGTACACGGGGAAAAACAGGAGCATGGTCAGATTCATGGTCGGCATGAGCTCTTTCGACAGCGAAAGGGCCACACCGATCTGCGGGGCGGTGAGCACGAGTGCGAAGAGCGCCCAGATCGAGATCTGCGTCAGTCCGACCGCACCGATCCCCAGGATTTTGCCCATCATCAGGTCGAAGGGCCTGACGGTTGAAACGATGATCTCGACAATCCGGTTCGACTTCTCCTCGAGGACGCCACGCATTACATAGATGCCGTAGAAAATCAGGCTTCCGTAGATCATCATCACCATGATCACGCTCATCAAAAAGGCACTGACGCCGCTCTCTTCCTTGCTCGGGTCGTTGGTGGCCTTTCTGACGTCGAAATCCAGCCGTTTCGTCGCCGATTCGATCTGCGGACCCTTCAGGCCCATCTTCTGAAGCCGGTACTGGGTGATTGCTTCTCTGAAAATGGACCGGGTTCCGTCGCCGGCCAGCGCGCTGGAGGGGTTGCGGGCGTAGTAGACGATGGTTCCCTCGTCGATACTCTTGCCATCGACGAGGATGTAGCCCTGAAAATCTCCTTTTTCGGTCTGGTCGTTGAGCTGGCGTCGAGCATCTTCGACCGTGCGGCCCTTGAGGTCTTCGGCCTGGAATTCCGCTCCTCGCTCGTCAGCCGGCCGTTTGTTGAAGACTTCCTGAAGGACGGGAAAGAAGTCTCCGACCTGATCCACAACCCGGATGGGATCGGGACTCGATTTGGTCCGGGCCATGAACACGGACGGAAGGATCGTGAATCCGATCATCAGCAGCGGAAAGATGGCCGTGGAGATCCAGAAGGCTTTTGACCTGACGCGGGTAAGGTACTCCCGTTTAAGAATCGGAAAGACCACTGCTGACATCGGATCCTCCAGTCTCGGCATCTCCGCCGACTACTTTGACGAAAATCTCATCCAGTGACGCTTCATGGGCAACGGCGCTTTCTACCTGAAACTGCGCCGTGGCATGACGGAGAAACGTCGAGCGAGGCATGGTCGGGGCGAGATCGACTTCGATGCTTCCATCGCGCGACGTGATCCGCTCGACGCCCTCGATTCCTTCAAGTCTGGCCGCGTCGCCGTTTCCCCGCAGAATGAACTTATTTCCGGAGTGCTGCCGGATCACTTCCGACATCGGGCCCGCCAGAACCACCTTGGATCGATTGAGCAGGGCGATGTGATCACACAGCTTTTCAGCCTGCTCCATGACGTGGGTGGAGAGGATGGCTGTCTTGCCCTGTTCGCGGAACTCCAGGAGAAGGTCTTTGAGCGTGCGCGCATTCACCGGATCGAGCCCGGAGAAGGGCTCATCGAGAATCAGGATTTCCGGCTCGTGAATGACACAACCGATGAACTGGATCTTCTGCTGCATTCCTTTGGAAAGCTCTTCGACCTTTTTCGCTTTCCACGAATCGAGATCCAGCCGTTTCAGCCAGCTTTCGGAGCGCGTCCTGGCGGTAGCCACATTCAGCCCGCGGATCTCGCCCAGAAACACGAGATGGTCGAGAACCTTCATCTTCCGGTACAGCCCCCGCTCTTCAGGGAGGTAACCGATGGATCTTGCCGCGGCCTCCCGGCTCGGTTTTCCGTAGACCGTGATCGATCCTTCATCCGGAGCGATGATGTTCATGATCATCCGGATGGTGGTGGTCTTTCCGGCTCCGTTGGGTCCGAGCAACCCGAAAATCGTCCCTTTGGGAACCACGAACGAGACATGATCGACGGCCGTGAAGTCGACGTAACGTTTCACGACATCCGTTACTGCGATTGGAAACTCCTCGTTCAAAACAGCCTCCGGTTGACGGTTGACACCTGACGACGATGAGGTGCGAGAAGCTTACCGGAAAACGTCCTGGGCGCGGCCGGACGAACCGCCCCAGCCGCGTTCAACGACCTGGATGAAGTCCTGCTCATGGCCCGTTTTTCTTCCCTGTTCCCTGTTTTGCGGTCCCTGCATTAGAATGCAACCCCTTCGGAATTCGAGGGCATTGCCCAGGGTTCTGGACGTTCCGCTGACCAGAGGCACCCATAGCTTAATTGGATAGAGCACTTGACTACGGATCAAGAGGTTCGAGGTTCAAATCCTCGTGGGTGCACCAGGCAGACTTCTCATCCGGCGGGCAGATGGCCCGCCGTTGTACTCTTTGAACCATGAATCCAGTCGCCTGGATGGCTGAAGCGCTTGATCTGGCGCGCGAAGCAGCCAGGCAGGGCGAGATCCCCATCGGAGCCGTCGTTGCTGATTCTTCCGGCAACGTGATCGGACGTGGACGCAATCGCCGTGAGTCGGGCGATCCGCTTGGTCACGCCGAGCTTCTGGCCATCCGCGAAGCGGCCTCGGCACAAGGGCAATGGCGCCTGACCGACACCACGCTGGTGGTCACGCTCGAGCCCTGTGCCATGTGCGCCGGCGCCATCGTCAACGCCCGGATCGGGCGGCTCATCTTTGGCGCTTTCGACCCTAAGGCCGGCTTCTGCGGCTCTCTCGGCAACCTGGTCCAGGATCCCCGGCTCAATCACCGGGTCCGGCTCACCAGCGGGTTTGAGGCAGAGAAATCGGCTGAATTGCTCTCGGAGTTTTTTCAAAGCCTCCGAAGCCGGAAACTGGATACCGAATCATGAATCCGATGTGGAGAGATGGCAGAGTGGTTGAACGCGGCGGTCTCGAAAACCGTTATACCTGAAAGGGTATCGGGGGTTCGAATCCCCCTCTCTCCGCCATGATTCTGCTGAAGCCTTGTTGATTCTTTGAAAACGGAGAGATGTCCGAGTGGCTTAAGGAGCACGCTTGGAAAGCGTGTGTGCATGAAAGTGTACCGTGGGTTCGAATCCCACTCTCTCCGCCACGCAATCGTCCCGCCAGCGGAGTGGTCGTTCTGTTTGAATGAGCCCGGGTCCTGTGCAGCAGGAGTTTCCGAACCTCGTCAGGTCCGGAAGGAAGCAGCGATAAGGAAACGCCCCTGTGTGCCGCAGCAAACCTGGGTTCTTTCAAACAGAGTGGCCGACGGATCAATGAAACGAACAAGCGATTCATGAGTTACCAGGCTCTGGCCCGAAAATACCGCCCGCAGACCTTCGAAGACATCGTTGGCCAGGAGACGGTTGTCCGCACCCTCCATAACGCCATCGAGCAGGAGCGGATTCACCACGCCTATCTATTCTCCGGTGTCCGCGGAGTAGGGAAAACAACAGCGGCCCGGATCTTCGCCAAGGCCCTCAATTGCGTGAACGGGCCGACGGCAACCCCCTGCAACACCTGTTCGATCTGTCGTGAAATCACCGAAGGGATCGATCTCGACGTCCGGGAGATCGACGCGGCAACCTACACCCAGGTCGAGAACGTGCGAGAGCTTCGCGAGGTCACGCAGTTTCAGCCCGCGCGCGATCGCAACCGGATCTTCATCATCGACGAAGCCCACATGTTGTCCACGGCCGCCTGGAATGCGCTTCTCAAGCTGATCGAAGAGCCGCCTCCGCACGTTGTTTTCATTCTGGCTACCACCGAGATGCAGAAGGTGCCGCAGACGATTCTGTCCCGCGTGCAGCAGTTCGTATTCCGCAAGCTGACCCAGACCGAGGTGCAGGACCGCCTGGCAGTCATCTGCAGGAGCGAGGGCATCGAAGCCGAAACCGAAGCACTGGAGATCGTGGCGCGGAGAGGCGAGGGAAGCGTTCGCGACTCATTGTCGCTTCTCGATCAGGTCATCGCCTACGGGGGACGCTCACTTCATTCGCGGGATGTCGTGACCAGTCTGGGGCTATCGGATGGAGGATTCTTCGCCGAGCTCTGTGAGCTGATCGGGGCGGGCGATGCGGCCGGACTCATGGGAAAACTCGACGAGGCCGCAACGGAAGGCCGGGATTTCAAGCTTCTTTTCCGGGATTTCATGACCTATACCCGCAACGTATTCGTCGTCGCAACCGGCGCGGCGGACAAGTTGCTCACCGTCCCACCCGAAGACCTCGACGCTCTGAAAGGAGTGGCGGCCGGCTTTGAACCCACCGAGATCCTGCGCATCCTCAATCTACTGATGCAGGACGCTGAGACCATCAACCGCGCCGAGCATCAGCGTCTGGCCGTGGAGATCTCTTTATTGAAGGCGGCGACCCTGCCTCGTCTTCGCTCGATCGAGTCGGTCCTGGCCGGTGAGAAAGCTGCCGTTCCGGCTGCTTCCCGGCCTGCGCAGCCTCAAC
>Ga0180121_10000447_pt1 | contig 17273 bp, 14 predicted proteins | sample AntDrymUQ5402106_2_FD_129676 | JGI IMG/M metagenome (GOLD analysis project Ga0180121, IMG submission 129676) | Polar desert sand microbial communities from Dry Valleys, Antarctica - metaG UQ540 (21.06) (version 2) (version 2) | ecosystem: Environmental > Terrestrial > Soil > Desert | place...
CATCAACCTAGGGCGAGGGTCGGACACAACCCGTCCCTGTGCCCGGCGTACGACGAAACTGGTTGTGGACAACAACTTTCAGGTCCCCCACCACAACCACAACTGCATGATCACCGAGGAAGGGGTTGTTGTCAGTGACTATCCGGCGCGGGAGGGGTATTGGCATCGATATCGGATTGGAGCAGCCGGAGACCGAGGCGGTCGACGCTGTGCGCGGTGTTCGACATCACCACGACGGCGCGGCCCCGCTCGGGCATCATCCCGGCGAAGCTGCGGAAGCCCCACGTGCCGCCGTTGTGCCACACCATCCCGTGGCGTCGTGGGTGCTTCGAGAGGATCCAGCAGAGCCCAACTCCACGTGCTTCCCCATCCGTGCCTGCGGCGCCTGCGCGAACGCGAGGGCACGGCCATGCTCGAGTAGCGCATGCGCCCGCCGGGTTCCTTGCGCGCCGACTCCCGCGTGACGAGCCGGTGGTAGTCGGTCGCCGAGACGTCGGCCCACGGGTCATGCTTCCCGACGCCGAGTGCGTAGGCGAGCTCGCGGCGACCCATGCCGTGCGGCGTGTTCGGCAGGCCACTGCGGTGAGTTGCGAGCTCGAGGAGGGTCGGCTCGCGATGGCGCCACGCGGGAACGGGGTCGGGCAGGTGCCGGGTCAGCGGGTCGTCCAGTGCGACCTCTCCCCGCAAGGTCATGTCGGCCAGGAGAACCCCTGTGAAGACCTCGGTCACCGACCCGATCTCGAAGAGGCTCAGCTCGTCCGGTGCGGCGCCCGAGGCCGACCACCCGCGGCTGGCGTGCGCCTCGCCGCGCACCAGCCCGGCGACCAGTGCCCGATGGGTCGGTGGCCTGAGCTCCGCCAGCTGCCGCTCGAGGTCGTCGTGCATCGAGCTAGGCCGCGGGGTAGGTCAGGCCGATCTGGCGGCGGACCTCGTCGAGGGTCGCCATGATCGCCACCGTCTCGTCCAGCGGCATGACATCACTCTCCGTCCGGCCCTCGCGGATGCAGCGCGCGACCTCGACCGCCTGGTGGCGGTGCCCGCTGCCCTCGTGCTCCTGCGCGAACCGCTCCATGACTCTGCCGTCACGGGCGATGAGCGAGAAGGACGTCGGTGCGTACCAGACCGAGTCGATCTCGATGCGCGCCCCGGTCCCGAGGATGGCCGCGCGGTTCGTGCCGACCGCCTCGAGCGACGTCGTGACCACCCCGTGCGCGCCACCGTCGTGCTGGAGCAGCACCGAGGTGGTCGCGTCCACGCCGGTGAACGCCGGGTCGCTCACAGCCGTCACCTTCGCCGGCGTGCCGAGCACCATCGAGGTGAACGAGACCGGGTAGATCCCCAGGTCCAGCAACGCACCACCGCCCAGCTCGGGCGCGAACAGCCGGTGCGTCGGGTCGGACTCGAACCACTGGCCGTGGTCAGACGTCACCGTCCGGACCTCGCCCAGGGCGTCGCTCGCGAGCAGCTCCCGGATGCGCACGACGTGGGGCAGGAAGCGCGTCCACATCGCCTCCATCAGGAACGTGCCGCGGGATCGCGCGGCCTGCACGAGCGACGTGGCCTCGGCGGCGTCCATCGTAAACGGCTTCTCGACCAGCACCGCCTTCCCGGCCTCGATCGCCATCATCGCCGCGTCGTGGTGACCGGGGTGCGGGGTGGCGACATAGACCGCGTCCACCTCGTCGTCCGTGACGAGCCGGTCGTACGCCGGGTGCGCGTGTCCCACCGAGTGCTTCCGGGCGAACTCGTCCGCAGTCTCCTGCCGACGTGAGCCGACCGCCACGACCTGCGCGTCGGGCAGCAGCGCGACGTCCTCGACGAACCTCGACGCGATGCCCCCGGTGCCGATCACACCCCAGCGCAGGATGCTCACCGGCTCCATCGCCTCGAGCCCCATGCAGCAGCCAGCGGCCACAGCGACTGCGCGCCTGCCGCGACCCGCTCGGCCAGCCCCACCCGCCCGCTGTCCGCCGACAGCTCTGCGCCGAACCATCCGACGAGTCCGACCAGCACGGCTGCCACCGTCACCGATGCGACCGGCCGCAGCGGAAGCGGTGCACCGGTGCGCCAAGCGGCCGCGGGCCACACCGCCAGCGCGAGGAACGCGGACCCAGCAACCACCGTGTGCGCGACGGACCCGCTCTCGTCGGCACGCAGCGGGAAGACTGCGACCAGCACGGTCGCAGCGCCGCCGCCGGCGAGGATCGCGCGTCCCACCGGCGCAGCGTCGCGCAGCGCCAGGGCCGTCGTCAGGTGGCAGAGGCCGAGCCCGGCCAGCGCCGTGGTCATGACCCATCGGTCGTCAGCGCCGTAGGCGGCGAGCGCACTGATCGTCTCCACCACCGGGTCGAAGCCGCCCTGCTGGCGTGCAGCCGCGACCGTCCACCCGCCGATCAGGAAGACCGGCGCCGCAGCCGACGACACGAGCCCCCACCACGCGACGGGCTGGCGCTGCTCGCGCGCACTCATCCGAGGTCCCGCGCGATGCTGCGAGACCAGCGCCGCTGCGCGAACGGCTCGCCGTCGCAGAACGTCCGCACCGTCAGCTCCACGTCGTACGCCGTGGGGCCGGCGTCCAGGGTCAGGTCTGCTCTCGCGCGCACCGTCGCATCCTCCCACTGCACCGACAGGTCGGCGCTCGCCGAGGCCCGCTGGGCGAACGTCACCGTGTCGACCTCCACCCGCCCGGTGTAGTGCTCGGTCGTCCGCGCACCATCAACCGCATCGACCGAGTCCTCCGACCGGTGGTCGACCGAGCACACCGTGCGGTGGCCCAGCACGTCCTGCTCGACGGTCCAGGTCACACCCTCTCGCGGGTCGTCGGAACGCTGCGCGACGAACGCCGCGACGTCGGCCGGCACGGACTCGCCGGCCACCGGCAGCACCAGCCACGAACCCGAGCGGTCGATCGTCAGCGTCACCGGTGCCGGGGGAGCGACCGTGTTGGGCCAGTCGACCCCGGCGAGGGACAGCCGAAGGACATGACCCGGCGAGGCGTCCCAGCTCATCGCCTCGAGCTCGACGACGACGTCGACCATCTCGCCGACCGGCATCGGCGCAGGATCGACCGACGACGAGCGGTGCGTGAGGTTCAGCAGCCCGCGCGCGAGCAGCGAGGACGTGCCGTCGGGCCACACGTCACACAGCTTCACCGACACCGACGCGACCGGCTCGGAGGACGCGAGCCGCAAGGTGACCCGCGGATGACCGAGCAGCGACATCCCCTCTGCCGGCCACTCCCAGGTGAGCGATGCGGCGTCGTCGAAGCGCTGGTCGGTCGGCTGCCCCCATGGGAGCGCTCCCGCACAGCTGTTCCAGGCCGCCGTCCCGACGTCGGGCCGCACCGCGTAGGTCACGACGCCCGAGCCCAGCCCGCGTACGTCCTCGCTCGCACCCACCAGCGGCCACTCGGGCGCGCTGCGCCACTGCCCGTCCACCATGGCCCGGTCCGCCGCGGGCCGCGTCGACCGCTGTGCGAACCACGTCAGCGCCGGTTCCTCGTCGACCCAGTTGTCCTCGTCGCGCAGCCAGCGGTCCCACCACCGCGCCATCACCGGCACGAGGTCGAGATGCGGGCCGGGCAGTGACGTGGCCGTCGACATGTGGCTCCACGGGCCGAGCAGCAGGCGGTGCGGCGTCCCCGCCTCGCGCATCGCCTGCACCGTGCGGAACGTGTCGTTGCGGTAGCCGTCGGCCCAGCCGCCGACGAGCATCGTCGGGCAGGTGATGCGCTCGTACGCCGGGCGCAGCGAGCCGTGCCGCCAGTACGGGGAGTCCCGCTGTTCCTCGAGCCACCGCAGCAGCCACGGCTCGAGCCGCGCCACCCGGTCCCGCCAGGTCTCGCGCCACCCGTCGCCCACGAGCGCCGGCACCGGCGGGAGCGCGTTCATCGCGACCATGTACGCCGGGTAGTCGACGAGGTCCAGCAGCCGCAGGGCGCCACCCATGTAGTGGACGTCATCGGTGTACCGGTCGTCCGTGGCGTAGATCGCGCAGATCGCCCGCAGCGCCGGCGGCCGTTCGCAGGCGACCTGCAGGGAGTTGAAGCCCGAGTAGGACGTGCCGTACATCCCGACCGCTCCGGTGCACCATGGCTGCTCCGCGAGCCACGCGATGACGTCGCAGAGGTCGCGCTGCTCCTGCGCGGGGTACTCGTCGGTCGCGATGCCGTCAGACGAACCGGTTCCCCGTAGGTCGACGCGCGCCACGGCGTAGCCGTGCTCGTCGCGCAGCCGCACGTACTCGGGTCGGTAGGACGCGGTCAGGTCGTCCTTGCGGTAGGGCAGCGCCTCCAGCACGCACGCCGCCGGCGCGTCACCGGCGGGGAGGAACAGCGAGGCGGCCAGCCGCGCGCCGTCGTGCAGGGGGACGAACACCCGCTGCACCGACCCGTGAACCGCCGGTCCGTCAGCCACCGGCGACCAGCTGGGCGACCTCGTCGAGGGGCAGCCCGTGGGCGGTGTTGCCGTCCCGCCCGACCACCGTCCTCGCGGCGAGCAACGACGTGAGCACGGCCTCCTCGGTCGCCTCGACCACGGCGGCGAAGTAGGGGTCGAGGTCGCGCCCGGACACCGGCACGCCGCGGGCCGCGCCGCCCCGCGGAGCACGCAGGCCGGTCGCCATCGCCAGGAAGATCTCGCCGCTGGCGTGGTGACCCGTGCTGCCGGTGCGGGCCAGGCCGAGCCCCGCGCGGCGCGCAACCCGCTGGCAGCCGGCACTGCCGAGCGGTCCGTCGGTGACGACGGCGACGATGCACGAACCCGCCGGCCCTGGCGCGGGGCCGGGCGGCGGGCGCAGGCGCTGCCCCACTGGGATGCCGGCCACGGTCAACCGCTCTGCCTCGCCGAAGTTCGACAGGACGACGACCCCCACGGTGTGCCCGGACGGCACCACCCGGGACGCGGTCCCGATGCCGCCCTTCCAGCCGAGGCAGCTCATGCCGGTCCCGGCGCCGACCGCGCCCTCGTCGGGGGGGAACGCGGTCCCGACCGAGGCCCGCGCTGCGGACAGCGCCGACCGGACGTCGTCGCTGTCGACCTGCATGCGGCGAGGGTCGGAGAGGAAGGAGTCGTCGCACTCGGCGACCACCGGGATGAGCACGTCCTCGACGCCGATCGTCGCGTCCTCGGCCATCAGCAGCTCGCAGGCCGCGTCGTAGACCCGGCCCACCTGCATGGTCGAGGTGAGGAACAGCGGTGTCTCCGCGAGTCCCCACTCCTGCATCGACAGGAACCCGGTGCACTCGCCGGCCCCGTTGAGTACCGCCCCGCCGGCGGGCACCGGCTCGCGGAAGCAGTCACCCCCCGGGTCCAGCACCGTCACTCCCGTGCGCGCGACGCCGCGGCCCTCCGGCGGCGGCGGCTCGTCCCGCCACACGGTCGCGTGCCCGAGGCCCACCCCGGGGACGTCGAGCACCGAGCCGGTGGGCCCCGACGGTAGGAGACCGATCCTGACCGGCAGGTCAGCAGCGCGCGGCATCGTGACAGCATGCACCACCGTGCCTCCCGCGCATCCCGTGCAACCGTTCCCACCGGTGGTCTGGTCCGAGGACGTCCTGCGGCACGAGCCGGGTGCTGAGGTATGGGTGGGCGTCCCCACCCCGGGCACCGAGGTCCCCGACCGGGCCGGCGTGCTGCTCGACGCGGTGCGCGCGGCCGGTGCCCGGGTGGTCGCCGCCTCGGCGTACGACGACGCCGTGCTGCGCCGGGTCCACGACCCGGGGCTGCTCACCCACCTCGCGACCGTCGCGGACGACTGGGCGGCGGGGGACTACGAGGCCCTGGTCGGCCAGGACCGGGTGGTGCCCTACGTGTTCCCGACCGCGGGAATGCTCGACGGCCTGCCGATGCACGCGCCCGTGGCGACGCACGCCCGCGCCGGGCTGTGGTGCTACGACACGATGACGCTGGTGGGGCCGGGGACGTGGACCGCTGCCCGGGCGGCCGTCGACGTGACGCTGACCGCCGTCGGGCTGGTGACCGGTGGGGCTCGCGCGGCGTACGCGCTGACCCGCCCGCCAGGTCACCACGCGACGCGGCGAGCGTTCGGCGGGTCGTGCTACCTCAACAACGCGGCCGTCGCGGCCGAGGCGCTGCGGGGCGACGGCGTCGAGCGGGTGGCGGTCCTCGACATCGACGCCCACCACGGCAACGGGACACAGGCCGTGTTCTGGGAGCGCCCCGACGTCTTCTACGGCTCGTTGCACGTCGACCCCGGCGCGGGCTGGTTCCCTCACTTCGTGGGGTTCGCCGACGAGACCGGGTCCGGCGACGGGGCGGGCTCGACCTGCAACGTCCCGCTGGCGCCCGGCACCGGCGACGGGGAGTGGACGCGCGCACTCTCCGGTCTCGTCGAGAGGGCGCTCGGATGGGGAGCCGGCGCGCTGGTCGTCTCACTCGGGGTAGACGCTGCCGGCGCCGACCCCGAGAGCCCGCTAGAGGTGAGCACAGAGGGGTTCCGCGCGGCCGGTGCGTTGCTGGCTGCTCCTACGCTGCCGACCGTGCTCGTGCACGAGGGAGGCTACGACCTGCAGCGGCTCGGCTCCGACACCGTCGCCGTGCTCTCGGCCTTCGGCGACGCTCAGCCCGGCTGAGGCCTGTGCGCCGGCACCCTGGCGAGGAGGCGCTCGCTGAGCACGACGACGTACCGGAGCGCTCGGAGTCGACCAGCCCACCCCGGGAGGCGGCCACCTCCTGCACCCGGGCGATGCCATCCACCGGGAACGCCAGCTTCACCGCGGTGTCGGTCCGCCGCTCGGGTGGGTCGCTGTCCACGATGTCCCGGGCGACCGGCTGGGCGATCTCGAGCACCACCAGCTGGGTGGCCGACGACTCCAGCACGACGTGGCTGCCGTCCCGCGCCGGGACGTCGATGCCGAGGGGATCTCTTCACGAGCAGGGTGCGGACCGTTGAGCACACAGTCCCGCGGATGGCGCCCCCGCGTCGAGCGTGAGCGTCGGGTAAGACAGGCCCGCATGTGTGCTCATCGGTACGGCGCTGGGTAACCTCGCGCTGTGACGGATCCCCACCAAGCCGCCTCGCTGGACGCGGCAACGCTGGACTTCGCGCACTCGATGTTCGAGCTGGCGCGGGAGGGCGGCGAGCGGGTGCTCGCCGAGCACCTCGACGCCGGGCTGCCGGTCAACCTGACCAACGACAAGGGCGACACGCTGCTGATCCTCGCGGCCTACCACCAGCACCCCGCGACGGTGCGCGTCCTCCTTGCCCGCGGAGCCGACCCGTCGCGGGTCAACGACCGCGGCCAGACGGCCCTGGCTGCTGCCGTCTTCCGCCGCTCCGCGGAGATCGTCACGGCGCTGCTGGCCACGGGGGCGGACCCGGGCGCCGGGTCGCCCTCGGCGCGGGAGACCGCGGTCTTCTTCGAGCTGACCGACATGTCCGACCTGCTCGCGCAGGATGACAGCTGACCGAGCCGGGTCGACTCCTGAGCGCCTGGGTAGGCTCCCCAGAGGCTTGACGCGGCGATCTGGGAGGTGCTGACCGTGGCGAAGTACGTCTACGACTTCACCGAGGGCAACCGGGAACTCAAGGACCTCCTGGGGGGCAAGGGCGCCAACCTGGCGGAGATGACCAACCTCGGCCTGCCGGTGCCGCCCGGGTTCACGATCACGACCGAGGCCTGCCAGGTCTACCTCGACTCGGGCGAGGAGCCGGGCGACCTGCGCGAGGAGGTCACCCGGCACCTGGATGCCCTCGAGAAGGAGATGGGCCGCGCCCTTGGCCAGCCCGACGACCCGCTGCTGGTGTCCGTGCGCTCGGGCGCCAAGTTCTCGATGCCCGGGATGATGGAGACGGTCCTCAACATCGGGCTCAACGACGAGTCGGTGCAGGGTCTGGCCAAGCAGGCCGGCAGCGAGCGCTTCGCCTGGGACTCCTACCGCCGGCTGATCCAGATGTTCGGCAAGACCGTGCTCGACATCGAGGGAGAGCACTTCGAGGGCGCGCTCGAGGAGCTGAAGAAGGCGCGCGGCACCGAGTCCGACGTGGACCTCGACGAGAACGACCTGCGCCAGCTGGTCGACACCTTCAAGGGCATCGTGCGCGAGCACGGCGGCCGTGAGTTCCCGACCGACCCGCGCGAGCAGATGGACCTCGCCGTCCGCGCCGTCTTCTCCTCGTGGAACGCCCCGCGCGCCATCCTCTACCGCCGCCAGGAGCGCATCCCGGCCGACCTCGGCACCGCGGTCAACATCGTGGCGATGGTCTTCGGCAACCTCGGCTCCGACTCGGGCACCGGCGTCGCCTTCACCCGCGACCCCGCGAGCGGCCAGCAGGGTGTCTACGGCGACTACCTGCAGAACGCGCAGGGCGAGGACGTGGTGGCCGGCATCCGCAACACGGTGCCGCTGGCGGACCTGGAGAAGATCGACGAGCCGGCGTACGCCGAGCTGATGACGATCATGGCGACCTTGGAGAACCACTACCGCGACCTGTGCGACATCGAGTTCACGATCGAGCGCAACAAGCTGTGGATGCTGCAGACCAGGGTCGGCAAGCGGACCGCGGGTGCAGCGTTCCGCATCGCGACCCAGCTCGTGGACCAGGGCCTGATCGACATGGACGAGGCCCTCACCCGCGTCACGGGCGACCAGCTGGCGCAGCTCATGTTCCCGCGCTTCGACACGTCCTCGACGGTCAAGGCGGTCGCCAGGGGCCTGAACGCCTCGCCAGGCGCCGCGGTGGGCAAGGCCGTCTTCGACTCTTACACCGCGGTGAAGTGGTCACGCTCGGGCGAGGACGTGATCCTGGTCCGTCGGGAGACCAACCCCGACGACCTCGAGGGAATGATCGCTGCCGCAGCGATCCTGACCAGCCGCGGTGGGAAGACGAGCCACGCAGCCGTGGTCGCGCGCGGGATGGGCAAGACGTGCGTCTGCGGGGCCGAGGCGATCGAGGTGGACACCAAGAACAAGCGCCTCACGATCGGCAAGACGGTCGTCAAGGAGGGAGACGTCCTCTCGATCGACGGCACCTCAGGGGCCGTCTACCTCGGCGAGGTCGCCGTCGTGCCCTCGCCGGTGGTCGAGTACTTCGAGGGCAACCTCGATCCCGGTGCTGATGACGTGGACGAGCTCGTCCAGGCGGTGCACCGCCTGATGACCCACGCCGACTCCGCCCGTCGGATGGCGGTACGCGCCAACTCCGACACACCCGAGGACTCCGAGCGGGCCCGCCGCTTCGGCGCACAGGGCATCGGCCTGTGCCGCACCGAGCACATGTTCCTCGGTGAGCGACGCCATCACGTCGAGCGGTTGATCCTTGCCGACGGGAAGGAGGAGCGCGAGGAGGCGCTCGCGGCGCTGCTCCCGCTGCAGCGGGAGGACTTCAAGGGCATCTTCGAGGCGATGGACGGACTGCCCGTTACGGTGCGGCTGCTCGACCCGCCGCTGCACGAGTTCCTCCCCGACTACACCGAGCTCTCGGTGCGGGTCGCCATCGCCGAGGCCCGGGGCGAGGAGCACGAGAACGAGCTGCGACTCCTGCAGGCCGTGCACCGCCTGCACGAGCAGAACCCGATGCTCGGTCTGCGCGGGGTCCGGCTCGGCATCGTGGTCCCCGGGCTGTTCGCCATGCAGGTGCGGGCCATCCTCGAGGCCGCGGCCGAGCGGGTGAAGGCCGGCGGCGATCCGCGGGTGGAGATCATGATCCCGCTGGTCGACGCGGTCCAGGAGCTCGAGCTGGTGCGCGAGGAGGCCGAGAGGGTCGCGACCGAGGTGTGCGAGCGTGAGGGTATCGAGATCAAGCACCTGATCGGCACGATGATCGAGCTTCCGCGCGCGGCACTCACCGCCGGCGAGATCGCCGGGGCTGCCGACTTCTTCTCCTTCGGCACGAACGACCTCACCCAGACCACGTGGGGCTTCTCACGCGACGACGTCGAGGCGGCCTTCTTCTCCGCCTACCTGGAGAAGGGGATCTTCGGGGTGTCGCCCTTCGAGTCCCTGGACACGGAAGGTGTGGGGCGGCTGGTGCGCATCGCGTCCGAGGAGGGCAGGCGTGCGAAGCCGGGCCTCAAGCTGGGTGTCTGCGGCGAGCACGGAGGCGACCCCGACTCGGTCCACTTCTTCCACGAGGTCGGCCTCGACTACGTCTCCTGCTCGCCCTTCCGGGTGCCGGTGGCCCGCCTCGAAGCGGGGCGCGCCGCGATCCTGACCGACGGCAGCGACAGCCGGTGAGCCGTCGTTGATCCTGCTCCGACTCGCCATCAAGACGGTGGCGTCCCTCGTGACGCTCGCACTCCTCGTGCTGGCCGTGACGGCCGGCCTCGTGTGGTGGACGGCCCGCGCGGACGATCGCCGGGTCTCCGACGCCATCGTCGTGCTCGGCGCCGCGCAGTTCGACGGCCGCCCGTCGTCGGTCTTCACGGCCCGGCTGGTGCACGCCCGCAACCTGTGGCGCGAGGACGTGGCTCCGCGCATCATCACGGTCGGCGGCAACCAGGCAGGCGACCGCTTCACGGAGGCCTCGGCCGGCGAGAGATGGCTGGTCGACCACGGTGTCCCGGCCAGGCGCATCGTGGCCGTGCCCACCGGCAGCGACACCTTGAGCAGCCTGTCGGCGGTACAGGAACGCATGGCGCGTCGCGGATGGTCGACGGCAGTGATCGTCACCGACCCGTGGCATGCCCTGCGGGCCGGGTCGATGGCCTCCGACCGGGGGATCGACGCCGTCCTGTCGCCCACCCGCCGCGGTCCGTCGGTGCGCCAGCGCAGCACGCAGATCCGATACATCGGCCGCGAGTCGTTCGGCTACCTGTACTGGAAGGTGTTCCACCGCAGCACCGACGCCGGCCCCAACGCTGTATGAGTTCCCCGCAACGTCGCTCGCTGCGCCCACGACGTTGCGGGGGCCCTGCATGACCTCGTCGCCCGACCAACGGTGGGTCGAGGAGCCGGCCAAGCGCAGCGGCAGGACAGCGTACGAGCGAGATCGCGCGCGGGTCCTGCACTCCTCCGCGCTGCGCCGCCTCGCCGGCAAGACCCAGGTCGTCGTGCCGGGGGAGAGTGACTTCCCGCGGACCCGCCTCACGCACTCCCTGGAGTGCGCCCAGATCGGTCGGGGGATCGGCAAGGCGCTGGGCGCCGACCCGGACCTCGTCGAGACCGCCTGCCTCGCCCACGACATCGGGCACCCGCCGTTCGGGCACACCGGTGAGGCGGCCCTCGCGGAGGTCGCACAGGACTGCGGCGGGTTCGAGGGCAACGCGCAGAGCCTGCGCATCCTTACCCGGCTCGAGGCCAAGGAGTTCTCGCCGGACGGTCGCAGCGTCGGGCTGAACCTGACCCGCGCCGCGCTCGACGCGTCGTGCAAGTATCCCTGGGGGCCCGAGGTCGACGCCCACAAGTTCGGGGTCTACGCCGACGACCGCGAGGTTTTCGAGTGGTTCCGCGGCGGGGTGCCCGATGGCGCTCGCTGCCTCGAGGCCCAGGTCATGGACTGGGCGGACGACATCGCCTATTCGGTGCACGACCTCGAGGACGCGGTGTTCGCCGGCCAGCTGCGGCTGGAGGTCTTCGCCGACAAGGGGGAGCGAACCGCCCTGACGGACCTGGCGCTGGCCCGGTGCCAGCCGGCAGCTGGCGAACCGCTGGATGGCGTGCCCGCCGCCGACTTCGAGCGTGCGCTCGACCTGCTCGTGGCGCTGCCGTTCTGGCCGAGGTCCTACGACGGGTCGCACCGCAGCCTTGCGGCGCTGAAGAACGCGACCAGCCAGCTGATCGGCCGGTTCGCGCGCGCCGCGGAGGCCGCCACCCGCAAGCAGTTCGGCGCAGCACCCTTGTCGCGCTACTCCGCAGACCTCGTCGTTCCCGCCGACGTCCGGTCGGAGTGCGAGATTCTCAAGGCCGTGGCCGACCGCTACGTGATGTCCAGCCCCGAGGCGACCGCGCGGTACGTGACGCAGACCGACGTGGTGCGCGAGCTCGTGGAGCTCGTCCTCGCCGGTGCGCCGGAGACGCTCGAGCCGCTGCTGCGGGAGGACTTCGAGGTCGCGCCTGACGATGCCGGCCGGCGTCGCGTGGCGGTCGACCAGGTCGCGGCCCTCACCGACACCTCCGCCATCACCACCCACGCCGGGCTCACCCGGACCCGCGGCTGAACCAGATCCACGACATCGGCGCAGCTCGACACACCACCCCCGCATGGGACTGCTCCGATCATGAGGAATCGGCCCTGAGGGGGCTGTGCAGGACGCGGCGGTACGCCGGGCCGGGCGCCCGTAGACTCCCGACCCGTGGCAGGCCGCATCCGGGACGAGGACGTCGTGCTCGTCAAGGAGCGGGCCGACATCGCCGACGTGATCGGCGACGTCGTCACCCTGCGCCCGGCCGGTGGCGGCAACCTCAAAGGGCTCTGCCCCTTCCACGACGAGAAGAGCCCGTCCTTCTCGGTGCGCCCTTCGGTCGGCAGCTTCCACTGTTTCGGCTGCCAGGTGGGCGGCGACGTCATCTCCTTCCTCATGCAGATCGACCACCTCTCGTTCTCCGAGGCGGTCGAGCGGCTCGCGGCGCGGACGGGTGTCCAGCTGCGCTACGAGGAGGGTGGGGTCACTCCGGGCCGGCAGCAGGGGCAGCGGTCCCGGCTCGTCGAGGCCCACAAAGCGGCGGCAGAGTTCTACGCCGAGCAGCTGGCGACGCCCGGGGCGAAGGTCGGTCGCGACTTCCTCACCGAGCGCGGCTTCGACGCGACGGCGGCCGAGAGGTTCGGCGTCGGCTTCGCCCCCCAGGGGTGGGACTCGCTGCTCACCCACCTGTTGGGCCGGCGGTTCACCGAGGAGGAGATGCTCGCCGGCGGGCTGCTCAGCCAGGGCCAGCGCGGGGTCTACGACCGGTTCCGCGGCCGGCTGGTCTGGCCGATCCGGAGCATGTCCGACGAGGTGATCGGCTTCGGCGCGCGCAAGCTGCTCGAGGAGGACCAGGGGCCCAAGTACCTCAACACCCCGGAGACGCCGATCTACAAGAAGTCGAGCGTCCTCTACGGCGTCGACCTGGCCAAGCGCGAGATCGCCCGCCGGATGCAGGCCGTCGTCGTCGAGGGCTACACCGACGTGATGGCCTGCCACCTCGCCGGCGTCGAGACGGCGATCGCCACCTGCGGGACGGCGTTCGGCGACGAGCACATCAAGGTGCTGCGACGGCTGCTGATGGACCAGAACGAGTTCCGCGGCGAGGTCGTCTTCACCTTCGACGGTGACTCGGCGGGCCAGAACGCAGCGCTCAAGGCGTTCCAGGACGACCAGAAGTTCGTCACGCAGACATTCGTGGCCGTCGAGGCCGGCGGCATGGACCCCTGCGAGCTGCGCCAGCACAAGGGTGACACCGCGGTGCGCGACCTCATCGCCCGGCGCGTCCCGCTCTTCGAGTTCGCCCTCCGCTCGACGATGGGGCGCTTCGACCTCGACACCCCCGAGGGTCGGGTGTCCGCGCTGCAGGCCGCGGCACCGGTGGTCGCCGCGATCCGCGACCACTCGCTGCGGCCCGAGTACGCCCGCACCCTTGCCGGCTGGCTCGGCATGGAGGTGGAGCCGGTCGCGCGCGCGGTGGCGCAGGCGGGCAGCTCGCCCCGGCGTACGCCGGACACGGCCGCCGCGCCGCGCGCCCCCGTGGACCCGTCGCACACCGCGGCGCCCGACCCTCACGACGCGAGCCTGCGGTACGAGCGGGACTGCCTCAAGGTCGTCCTGCAGGCTCCCCCGCTGGCCGAGGCGACCTTCGACGGCCTCGACCCCGCGGTGTTCACCGCACCCGCCTATGCCGCCGTGCGCGACGCGGTGCTCGCGGCCGGTGGGGCATCCGCCGCGGGGCAGGGTGGCGCGGTGTGGGTGGAGAAGGTCGACGCCGCGGCGGGCGACGACGGCGTACGCCGGCTGGTGCGCGAGCTCGCGGTCGAGCCGCTGGCCTCGGACGACCAGGCACTCACCCGCTACGCCACCGAGGTGCTCGCGCGTCTGGAGGAGCTGGCCGCGACGCGCCGAATCGCGGAGCTGAAGTCGCGGCTGCAACGGCTCAACCCGGTGGAGCAGGTGGTGGACTACAACCGACTCTTCGGTGAACTCGTGGCCCTCGAGGCGCACCGCCGCAGCCTGCGCGAGCGTGCGATCGGCACCCTCTGAGCCGGGCTCGCCCCGATTGTGTAGATCCACTTAGAAAAAGCCTGCGCCGGGCGTCGGCGCCGAGGCAGACTGACCCGCGTGACAGATGTCCTGGCCCTTCCGGACGCGGTGGTCGACGCGATCCACCGGCTTCGCGCACAGGGCAGCGGCGCCGGCCTGATCCCCGCACAGGCCGTGGCGGGCGAGGCCAACGCCTCGGGTCTCCAGCCGGACAGTGTCGACGACATCGTGCGCCGGCTGGCCGAGGCGGGCATCGAGGTGGTCGCCGGCGAACCCACCCCCCAGGAGCTCACCGACGAGGTTGTCGAGGAGGAGCCGCCCTCGCTCGACGACGTCGGTCCCGCAGCATCCGCCGACCTCGTACGTGTCTACCTGCGGGAGATCGGCCGGGTCGCGCTGCTGACCGCCGCCGACGAGGTCGACCTCGCCAAGCGGGTGGAGGCCGGCGTCTTCGCCGCCGAACGCATTGACCAGGGCGTCGACCTGCCGGTGACACTGCGTCGTGACCTGCTCGCGATCGTCGGCGACGGACATCGCGCCAAGCAACGTCTCATCGAGGCCAACCTCCGCCTCGTCGTGTCGATAGCCAAGCGGTACGCCGGGCGCGGCCTGCCGTTCCTCGACCTCATCCAGGAGGGCAACCTCGGCCTGATCAGGGCCGTCGAGAAGTTCGACTACACACGAGGGTTCAAGTTCTCGACCTACGCGTCCTGGTGGATCCGGCAGGCGGTGTCGCGCGCGGTCGCCGACCAGGCGCGCACGATCCGCATCCCCGTGCACATGGTCGAGACGGTCAACCGCATCATGCGCGCGCAGCGGATGCTCGTACAGACCCTGGGCCGGGACCCGACGTCCGCCGAGATCGCCGAGCGGGTCGACCTGCCACCCGAGCGGGTCGCGGAGATCAAGCGGCTCGCGATGGAGCCGGTGTCCCTGCACTCCCCGGTGGGTGAGGAGGAGGGCTCCGAGCTGGGCGACCTCATCGAGGACAGCGAGTCCGTGCCGCCGCCGGAGCTCGTCTCGGCCGGCCTGCTCCAGACCCACGTCGAGGCCGTGCTCGGTCACCTCGGGGAGCGGGAGCGCCAGGTCGTCCGCATGCGCTACGGCCTGCTGGACGGCGAGCCGCGGACGCTGGAAGAGGTGGGCAAGGCCTTCGGGGTCACCCGGGAGCGCGTGCGGCAGATCGAGGCCAAGAGCCTCGCGAAGCTGCGCCACCCGCACCTGTCCGACCAGCTGCGCGACTACCTCGGCAACTGAGGGTCGTCCCTCGGCGGTCCTGCGCACGACGTACGCTCGCTGCGCGCCGAGCTTGGCGGCTAGTCCGGTCCGGTCAGGCGGCCGTGCGCCGGCGGCCGGCGCTGACCGGGCTCCGCAGCAGACGCAGGACGGCAGCCTCCACCTGACCGTGGGTGGCCGGCTGCCCGTATGCCGCGTCCGCTCCGAGCCGCTCGAGGGACCGTGCGATCGTCGTCCCGTCGTCGTAGAGGTCGAAGACGCGCGGGTCGATGTAGGAGGATCGGCACACGGCGGGGGTGTTGCCGAGGTACACCGACACCTCCTTGACGACGCGGTTGACCGCCTGCTTGCGCGCGCTGGTCGATGTCGGGGCTTGTGTCGAGACGGCGAGGCCGACCGCGGTGAGCACCGTGGCGTGCCAGGTGCGGAAGTCCTTGGCGCTGGCCTCCTTGCCCAGGACGTCTCGCAGGTAGGAGTTGATGTCCGTGCTGGTGATGTCGTGCCAGCCGCTGCGGTCCTTGTAGGCGAGCAGCTCCTTGCTGGGGTCGTCGCGCTTGAGCAGGGACGCGACGACCTTGCGGACGTTCTCGTCGACGACGGCTTGGACACGGTGCTTACCGCTCTTGGCGACGTAGTCGAAGACCACGATGTCACCGGTCACGGTGACATGCCTCCGCCGCATCGTCGCGAGACCGAAGGAGCCGTTCACCTCGGCGTACGTCTCGCCACCCACCCGGAAGAAGCCGAGGTCCAGCAGTCGGAAGGCCGTGGCGAGGACGCGCTCGCGAGTCAGGCCGCGCTGGCCGAGATGCTCGCTGACCCGAGCGCGGGCCATCGGCAACCGCTTGGCGAAGGAGAGGACGCGCTCGTGCTTCTCGGCGTCGCGCTGGACGCGCCATTCGTCGTGGTAGCGGTACTGCCGGCGCCCAGCCGCGTCGGTGCCCAGTGCCTGGATGTGACCGCGCGGGTGCTCGCAGATCCATACGTCGGTCCAGGCCGGCGGGATGACGAGGGCGGCGATGCGCGCCAGCACCTCGGGATCGCTGACCTTGCGGCCGTCGGCCCGCTCGTAGGAGAAGCCCCGGCCCCGGCGTACCCGCCTGATCCCCGGAGCCGCGCAGTCGACCCGACGCAGCCGCGCCACCGTGCCCGCCCCGCTGCCGTCGCTCGCTCTAGGCGAGCCGGCCGCTGGTGCCCGAACGCCCGCCGTTGGTGCTCGTCTCGTGCTGGCCCCCGAGCCAGGTTGGCCGCTTCTCCTGGAGGGTGGAGCCGATGCTGGTCGCCGCCTTGTCCTTGGCGCTGGACAGCGCGTCCTCGGCCTGGTGCTGCAGGGTGCTGGCCGTGCTCTGGACGGCCGGGTTGCGGGCGAAGGACCGGGCAGCCTGGCGAATCTGCTCGTAGCGGGCTCGGCCCGCTCGCGATCCCAGGACGTAGCCGGTGGCGAAGCCGGTGAGGAAGGTTGCCTTGGTGCGCATCGCTGCTCCCCTGGTGGACTGGTGGTGAACGTGGTGCGGGTGCCGGGCTGGCTCCCGGCGAGCAGGAGTCACTTACCCGGGCAACTGCTGCCGACACCTTGCGATAATGTCGTGCCGCCGGCCGGAGGAACCAGCCGGCCCTTCCCGCGTAGCTCAATTGGCAGAGCAGCCGGCTGTTAACCGGCAGGTTTCTGGTTCGAGTCCAGACGCGGGAGCGTTCATGTGATCTGCCGCCCGGACGGGCGGCCGCCCGGGGCGGTAGCTCAGCTGGTTAGAGCAGGGGACTCATAATCCCTGGGTCGCGGGTTCAAGTCCCGCCCGCCCCACACACTTTGTGTATGACTTCGGTTGATGCTTGTCGGATCGCCTTCGGGTGATGCTTGTCAGTGTTTCGGCTGATGGTTGACAGCTACTTCGGCTGATTCTTGACA
>Ga0180121_10000448_pt1 | contig 17236 bp, 9 predicted proteins | sample AntDrymUQ5402106_2_FD_129676 | JGI IMG/M metagenome (GOLD analysis project Ga0180121, IMG submission 129676) | Polar desert sand microbial communities from Dry Valleys, Antarctica - metaG UQ540 (21.06) (version 2) (version 2) | ecosystem: Environmental > Terrestrial > Soil > Desert | place...
CTAAGACCATATCCTCGTAACTTCCTAATTAACTTAATTGCCTGATATTGCCATTTTTGTCTAAAGCCAACAGGACTTTTATCAAATGCCTTCAGATAAGGATCAAAGTCGACTTTCTGAGCGCCGAATCCCCTGTTTAACTTACGAAGATAATTCCAATTTAGTCTTTCTCTGGGAAGAAAATGTTTTAGCATTAAACTCTCATCATACCGAATCTTCCATCCTGCTAGTCTCAATGCATAACATAACTCACTATCTCCGCCAGAGCTTAACTCATTTCCTTTTCTGTCCGTCAGCAGAGATTTAAAACCATCTGAATACAGTTTTCTCAGCGCAGATGCTCGAACAAACATTCCTGCCCCCCACAGTACTCCGATACTCCATGTAATATCTCCGCTTTCAGCTGATTGCTTTCCGACTGAATAGTTCTGCTTATTATCAAAAAACCATTCGGGAAAGTCCCCTTCAATTACAGCTTCACTTTGTCCTCCAAGAGCTCCAGTGTCCTTATTGCTATCCAACAAATGAAAACCAGTTTCAACATATTTCTCATCGAGCCAGTTGTCATCATCACAAAACAAAATATATTCATATAGTGAATTATCCAATCCCATTTTTCGTGCAGCAGAGAGCCCTTGAACCGGCTGAGCAATAATTTTATGAATTACGGGGCACTTATACTCTTTAAGAAGGTCCTCTGCATATTTAGAGGTGTTGTCATATGAGTTATTGTCAATTACAATAACTTCCCATTTAATATTTTCACTTATTTTTTGACTGCAAATATATTTTAGCGTCTGAGGAAGGAGCCTGGAACTGTTGTAACAGCAAATTATTATAGAAACTCCGTTCATTTAAATAAGCTTATAAAATAGAATATAGAATCTTATGAATAAACACATCTAACATCTAATTTCTATCCCCGGATTCTTTTAATTAATTTTTCACCCAAGATGGAATTAATGATTAAGCTGAATTTATTTTTGTTAATAATAGATTTTGGGTAAAGTATGTACGAGGGCACCAGCAATGTTATCACCTTAAATCTCTTATTGTCATTATAACAAACTATTGCCTTTTTATATAGCTCTTTGGACCGTGCTTTATATTTCCTGTATTTGAAATACTGATAAAATTTTTTAACGCCAAATTCAGATTTGAGGTAAAAATTATGTAAAAAAACACTAACAGAATGAGAAGAATATTTTATCCTTTTCATTTTATGTGCTGTTTGGAGAATTTGTATTTTTGGCTTATGAGAAACGGCTTTCTTTGGTATAACAAATTGTGATGCGTAGACAATGTTTGACTTTCTAACTTTTTCTCTTTTGGTTATGTATTTGGGAGAAAGAATATAAGCAAGCATCAAGATTAAATTCCCTTTGACCGTAGAATATTCTTTTCTTAATTCATTACCGTAATAATTTAATTTATGAGCAAGTGAATGCTCGGGGTTGTCTTTATATAAATGGTATGCAAATTTTAATTTTTCTGTAATTGTATCGCCTAAAAATGAATAAGCAAACAAATTTAATCTTGATTGTTTTTTCAATGAAAACGGGTAAATAAGAAAAGATAAAATCATTAATATGGTTGCTTGAATATTTTTATGAAAAAAATATTTTTCTCCGGCTTTATAAAAATATTCATATGAAATTTCACGGTAATTTTTAAACCCGAAAAAATTAAGTAATTTCCTTAACCAATTGATTGGATTTAAAAAATAGAATATTCTTGAGACAAATGGTTTTTTGTTTTTTGACGGGTACAACTTTTTATTTTTGAAAATAAAATTTGGAGATACAAGGTAAGTAAGCAACAGCAATAAATTTCCTTTTATTGATTTTTTATCGTTCTTAAATTTAGTTCCGTAATAATGAAGTTTATTAGCTAATGGTAGCCCAGGCGGAGTTGTCAGAAAAAAATATGACACCTTCGCTTTTTCAGTATACTTTAGTCCTAAAACAGAATATAAAAACTGGGTTTGTTTTGACCTGTGTGATAGCCCTTTCGGATAAATAAGGAATGAAGTTAAAATATTTCCAATTGACCTGAGTCTTTTCTTTTCGAAATATCTGTAGCGGCTTCTTTCGAACAACTTTTGTGAATAATACTTATTTTTCTTAAAGGTTATTATTGAATGAATTCTTCTAAAATATTTTTTTGTTTTATTTATAACATTATTTAAATTCCATGGCTTTGTATCGTAATAAAAATGCTTATAATAATTAAATAAGTAATAAGGAAGATTTTTTTTATCGTAGTGCCAGCAATGGTACAGCACTCTGACATGAGTATTTTTTCTGTTGTTCGCATTTGATGTTTTGTTATATCCATTCATGCAAAACGTTCCTAAATAATCGCCGATTTGAGTAAGTTTATAATCCTGATAGGCTTTTAGCAAGAACCAATAATCCATTGTTAAATGGTTTTCAATCGGAAAAGGTCCGATTTTTTCCTGTACTTCTCTTTTATAGAAATAACTAACAGGATTAATCGGAAACATATGCCTAAACGGAAGCATAATTTTTTTATACTCAATCTCCGGCACTCTTGAGAAAGTATGTTCTGCGTAATCAAAAAATAAATTTCCTATAACCATTTCTGCAAAAGGATCTTTATTGAATGCTTCTACAATTTTAAAGAATGCATTTCTCTGGAAATAGTCATCGACGTTTAAATAAGCAATTATATCCCCGTTCGACATATGAAAAGCTTTGTTCATTGCGTCGGATTGACCTTTGTCCGGCTCAGAAACCCATTTAAGATGAGAATATTTTTTTAGAATTTCTACGGTCCCATCAGTCGATCCTGCGTCGCAAATTATGTGCTCAAAGTTCGGATATCCCTGCTTTAGCACACTAAGAATTGCTTTTTCAATCGTGCCTTCAGAATTAAATGAAGGCGATAAGATACTGATCTTTGGAAAAGATTTTATACCTGATTTTTCAGCAATAGGCTCTTCATTCCACGGCCAGCCATATCTGAAATCATTTTCCTGTTCTATGTATTTTCTGTGTTCAGCTTTTAACTGTTTAAAATCCTTTTTCCAAGGCGCATTTCTTATTATCTCAAAATTTTTATCGTATTCTTTTCTTACTCGGATAAGTTCTTTCAATTTTGAAATGTAGAATTCCAGCATCAGAATATCGGTCTTATTATACTGAGGTAATCTCAACGATAAAATTTTTCTGATTCCGTATCTCCTGAGCTCAGATAAAGCTCTCTTAAATTCATACCACCAGTTTTTCTTGACTATATTACTGTCGATAGCATCAGCATGAGCAAGTTTTATTGCTTTTTCGTAAAGCTCTAGACCCACTGTTGCGGTTCCAAATCCAATAAACAGCCTGAGAAGGTAATTCCAGTCTAATCTTCCCGCAGGCATGCCGTGTTTGAGTTTTAATCTTGAATCATACCAGATCTGCCAGCCTGCGAGAACAAGAGCATAGCAAGCTTCAGAGTCTCCACCGGATGACAATTCATTTCCTTTACGGCAGCTCATTGAAGTCTTGAATCCGTCCATGAGCAATTTCTCCCACGCAGATTTTCTTACAATCATTCCTGCTCCCCAAACATATCCTCTTTTCCATGTAATATTACCTTCTGAAACTTTTCCAGTATGTACATCCGGCTGTGTACCGGCAGCATAATCCCGTTTGAAATATTTAAACCAGTCCGGAGGATCTATTTCGCATACCGGCTCATTAGGTCCTCCCAATGCTCCGATCTTCTCATTACCGCTCATAATCTCATAAGTAAGTTGTACAAAATCCTGATCCAGCCAATTGTCATCATCACAAGTAATCCAGTATTCATATTTTGCAACTTCATAACCCTTCTCTAGCGCAAGTTGCTTACCCGGTATTGGTTGATCTACAATTATTAATTTTGCATTTGTACGGTGTCTCTTCCATTCATTAATTACAACTTCCTTTGAATTATCATTTGAAGCATTATCAACTAAAATGACTTCCCATAGAATTTTCGGATTTATTTTCTGTTTCGCAATATGTCTTATAGTTTCTGCAAGACGTTCGGCACCGTTATATGTGCATACTATTACAGATACTCCATTATACTTCGTGATATTATTGTAGCGGGGAAATCTTTTATTGTAGTCTTTGAAAACTGAAAATAGGTATGGATAATCTTTTTTTCGCGTAATTCGTTTTAGCATCTTTAGTCCGCGATTATATGTCCCGCGTGTCTTTACTAATCCTTCCAATCTTCCAAGACAATATTCAAGCATTGGTATGTCAGTATCGCCTTCACGTTTTCTATTAAAAGGTAAAAGTTTCTTATACCGGATATTCCTCAAAGTTGAAATAGTCTTATGTATCTCTACCCTTTTTGATTTGGGAGTTGGATTTTTATTTAAACTGCGGAATTTTTTGGGAATGGTTTTTAAATAATAATCCAACCCCACGGATGCATGTCCGAATCCCCGGAATAATTTTCTGAGGTAAACCCAATTTAATCTTTCAATGGGCAAATAATGCTTGAATTTTAATCTCGAGTCATACCAGATTTTCCAACCCTCATTTCGGATAGCATAACAAATTTCGGTATCACCGCCTGCAGAAAGCGTATTTCCTTTTCTGTCGGATAATATTGTTTTAAAACCTTTTGATTGTAGTTTCTTCCACGCTTCCTTTCTAACGACCATTGCTGCTCCCCATATGTATCCTCTTGACCACGTTATGTCGCCATCCTCTTTAAATTGTTTTCCTATTGCAAAACTACTTTCCCATTCTTCAAACCAGGGGACAGAAATAAAATCAAATTCGGGCTTGCTTTGCCCGCCCAAGACACCTATCTCTTCATTTGTATTCATAATTTCATAAACATATCTCACAAAGTCTTTTTCAAGTAAATTATCATCATCACAAAATAAAATATATTCATACTTTGCCGAATTAAAGCCTCTTTGTCTCGCTTCACTTAAACCGGGAGTGGGTTCTTTCACAATTTTAAAAGGTGCAAGACAATTATATTTATTGTAAGCATTTTGTGCAACTTCAGAAGTGTTGTCAGTAGATGCATTATCAACAATAATGACTTCCCAGGGAATGTGACGGGATATGTTTTGATGGAAAATATACTTTAATGTAGCGGGCAGAATATTTGCGCTGTTATAACAGCAAATTACAATCGAAACACCTTTCTTTTTAATAGTATCGCTCTTTATGGAATCATTTCCGTTTGTTTTTGAGCTTGTAAAACCGTTTGCTTTTGGCATGCTGTTAATGATCGCCGCAAGTGTGTTATTCTTATTTTTACTGCTTATTAATTCTTTAAATTTCCCTTTCAGCCTTTCTATTTCAAGGACTTCATTGTCATTTTTATATTTGTTTTTTCCCGAGAAAATCTTTCTTAAGGGATACTTATTTATCTGACCCAGAGTTTTATTTGCACTATATATCCATGATGCTTCTCGGTTCCCATTTTGATAATTACCGCTCAGAAAATTTGAATATGCCGTTTTCCTAATTTCCAGTCCACCTGTGATGTTATGAATTTCTCTTAGATATTTCCAATTAAAAAATTTAACGGGAACAAATTTATCTGAACGCAATCTCTCTTCATAAAAAATTTTCCATCCGGACAATTTTATTATAGTTGCTAAGTCAACATCATATGGAAAGGAGTTAATCTTCGAAGTTTGATATGTAAAATCCAATCCAACATTTTTCTTTTTTATTTGATTCAAAGCACTCTTTCTCATCACTAAAGCTGCTTTCCATAAATAATTATTTTCAAATGTAATATCGCCAGATTCCTTTGCAGGTGCTCCGATGGCATAAAAAGTTTTATAAATATTGAACCAATTAGGTGGTTTTACATTACTCGCAAATTCGGTCTGACCCCCGACTATAGCGGCATTTTTGTTATTACGAATGACTTTATATGCAATCCTAACATAATCAGGTTTTAAAAAATCAGTTTCATTCATAAAAATCAAATACTCGAAGCTGCATTTTTCGATTGCTAAATCCGATACTTTATTTTTTGTTAAGTCACGTACATTTTCAATTCGAAGATTTGCTCGACAATTTGAATCTTTCCATATTTGGAAAATTTTATTTTGTACTTCCTTTTCTATGAATCCGGAAACTAAGATAACCTCCCAGGAAAAATCCTTATGAGTTATTTGCTGAGAAATTTTTTCTAATGATTTGCCGAGTAAGTGTGGAGATGAATTTTGATAGTTTAGAATTATTGAAATTCCGTTCTTAGTATTCTTAATTTTATATTGAGGAAACTTAGAATAGACATCTCCAATTACATACTTCAAATATTTATAATGATTCTTTCGGAAAATCCTTTTTAATATTCTTACCTTTTCATTGTAAGTTTTAAAATTTTTCAATAAAGTTGTTAATCTGCCGGTAAGGTATTCAATCGGCAATATATCCTTATCACTCTGAAGTGTTTCGGAATATGATCTTAGCTTCCAGTTTCTATAAAGCTTGAGTTTACAGTAAGCTTCATAAATTAACTTTCTATAGTTACTCTTCTTTTGAATTTTTCTGAAATCCTCAATCTTGTTATTTGAAGTATTCGGATAAGAATTTAAAATTACCGAGTTTTTTCCATTTTGATTCCAAAGTTCTCTCAAATGTTTCCAGCTTAAATCATTAACCGGAATAAAGATCTTAAGTTTTAAATCAAATACATATTTAATTCGCCAGTTTGCCTGTCTGAAGGCATAGCCTAATTCCTTATCGATTGCTGAAAAAGCAAATTTATTTTTAACGCTTTTAAACCGAGAGATAAAGTTTTTGTTATTTAAGGATTCCCATGCCTCTTTTCTCATTACCATGCCTGCGCTCCACATATATCCTCTCGACCATGTCATATCACCTGCATGTTCAAATTGTTCGCCAACCTGGTAGTATCGGCTGTTCCGATTATCAAACCATTTTGGTAATGGAATCTGAGATTGTGCTTCGGAATACCCCCCCATTATTCCAACACTGCAGTCTTCCATCATTTTTTTCGAAACATTCTCAATATAATTTATATTGAGGAGTGTTCCCGGATTGCAAAACACAATAAAATTGTATTTCGCAATTTCAATTGCGGCTTTACGGGATCCAAAAATTGATGAATCGTTTAAAGAGATAATTTTAAACTTAGTCTTACTCCTGTATTTCTTCCAGGAATCAGTTGCGATCTTAACGCATTTATCAGTTGAAGAGTTATCTGTAAATATAATTTCCCAGGGGATGAACTTAGGAACCCTTTGATTTACTAAACTTCTGAGTGTAATATCAATTGATTCTTCATCATCCTGACAATTTATTATTACCGAAACCCCTGCTTCTTCGATGGGTTGTTTAAACTTTTCTAAAAAATCTATATTTGCATAAACTATTTCCGAATTTAATTTTATTGTCTCGCTTAACTGAGCTGCAGCTCCTTCTTCATCATTGAATTCCTCATACATTCTTTTAGCATTACTAAAAGAATAGGTTGCGTAATGTTTATTTCTGAATAATGTAACTTCTTTTTGTTTTTCCTTTGGTAGGTATGCCGTAAAAATTCTTGCAGACTCCATAAGATCTCTCATGTCCTGGCCGGTTCTCATGTCCTTTCTCGTCATAGAAGATTCATTGTGAACCCTATAAGCTGCAAGTGCTTTCGGTTCATAAACTACAGGGTAACTTCCAGCTATCCTTACCCACATCTCCCAATCTTCGCACCCGATATTCTTTTCTATAAATCCACCAAGATGTTCAAATACTTTTCTTCTTACGGCAATAGCGCAATATTGAATCCTTTGTTTCTCTGCTAACTTTATTAATGCATCATCTAAAATTCCTTCTTCCTGCATTTCAGGCTCGGAGTAAAAAAGATCATTGCCATCATCATCAATGTATTTTTGCCGGCAGAATACTGCACCTGCATTTTGATATTTATGAAACAGTTCTCCAAACTTTTTATAAAAACCCTCTTCGACTAAATCATCAGTATGAAGAATTTGAATAAATTCTCCTTTGGCTCTCCTGATGCAGTCAGTAAAATTAAATGAGTGACCGATGTTTTCCGGTTGCCTGTAAAAACCAACTCTTCCCTTCCAGTTTTCGTTTACAATTTTTTCGACATCTACGTCCGGCGAACAATCATCCACTACTTCGATCTGCATTTCATCAGGACTATAGTTTTGAGAAACTACGCTGTTCACTGCTTCAATAAAGTATTTGCCGGGATTGTACGAAGGAATCATAACGGACCATAACGGCCGTTTTTCATCTGATGATACCGGAGAAATAATATTTGTCAATTTTTTTAAATCCAAATCAGCGTAATTTTAATTTACTTTCCAATTTACTTCTCTGTCAAATAATTCCTGATAATTTTTTTTATCAGCTTCTTCAAATATAATCTTTTTCAAATCTGAAATACGACTTTTATTCTTTTTTGTAAATTCTGATTCCAATTCATTGAGTTGTTTAAACAAATCCTTCGCTTTATCCATTCTGTTCTGTCTGAGATCAATTAATATCATATCAAAATATCTTTGCGAATAAATTTCATTAATCAGATTTTCATATTTGTAATTAAGTTTTTCATTCAGGATCTCATAAAATTTCAGATCTTTGGCAAGATTGTTATAAACTGAATCCCCCTGCCAATGTCCGTTTGAATGAATTCTGTAAGTACTCATCATTCGGTCAATATATTTTAACTTTCCTCTTTGAGCTAAGAGCAGGTAAATAGGCATGTCCCCGTAAGGCAATTCCCCAAACCAATCGGGAATTTCTAACACATTTCTAATCATCACTGTAGGTGTCATTATCGGATTGTATCCTAAAAGCAATGATTCAATAGGCAGTTCCAATCCGGACTCAGGAAAAGAAGTTTCAAAAGATGTTCCGTCAGTTTCATTCTCAACTTTAGCTTTGTGATAACACAACACAGTGTCGGAATTTGAATCTAAAAAGTCTGCCTGCAACTGCAATTTATTTTCATCTGTCCAGTAATCATCCCCGTTCAATAGAGCAATGTATTCTCCTGAACACATTTTCCACGTCGCAAGATCCATAGCCATCATCCCGATATTTTTTTCAGGTAGATGCAATTTGAATTTTCCGGGAAACTTATTTTTATATTTAACTACAATCTCGCGTGTTTTGTCTGTCGAGAAATCCTCGCCCAATATAATTTCAAAATCAAAATTAGTCTTTTGACTTAACACGCTATCGAGACATTGCACAATATAATTTTCGTGATTATATGCCGACATCCAAACGCTTACCTTGATCTTATTCAAGAATCAATTAATTAAATTAATTAATATTAATTTTTAATCCCTATGTACATACCATTTCCAATACCTTTTCCAAATAAACCTTCTGAATCAACTTTAACATCAAGTCCGGCTTTAATCATGGCATCCCTGTATTCCGAATCACTAAAAAGACCAAGTTCATGTTTTTCCTTGAAATATGTGACTTCTTCCGTTGTCCCGACAAGATAATTTATATCAAGAACCGCAAACCCATTCTCTGTTTTACTTGTGTACATCCAGGTTATTTTTAAATCATTCTCATCATAGTGATTTGCTGTGATTCTGTCAGTCCAAAAATTTTCTTTACTAAAAAACGGCTCTACTATAAGTAAACCCCTTGGATTCAAATGCTTCGACATTGTTTCAATCGTTTTATTGAGATTATCCAAAATCTTTACATATGCAATTGAGCCGAATAAACAAGTAATAACGTCAAACTTTTTTTTCAAATCGAAGTCAATCATGCTCTGTAAATGAACTGTGTTTCCCGGGCATCTCACTTTTGCAATTTCTAACAGTTCTTCACTTACGTCAAGTCCCTCTGTATTAAAATACTTTCTCAGATGCTCGATATGCTTACCCGTCCCGCAAGCTGTGTCGAGAAGTGATTTTGCAGAAGGATTGTAATTTGTAATTTTCCCGGAAAGTTTTTCCGAAGCTGTTTTGTAATCTCTAAAATGATAAAGAGCATCGTAAAACTTTGCTGACTTATTATACAAAACTATTCTATTTTATTAACAAATTAATTTTTTCTGTATTCCGGGAAATAACCTGTCCTGTCAAATGCATCGACACCTTTTTCATCACAAAGTTTTTTGTACACATTTGAATTATAAACTTGCTTTAAGTTTACAAATGGCAATCTGTATGAACCGAATCTTTGTTTTGATTTATCAATGCTATCGTCATTTTTACTCCCTCCTCCGAGACTCATTACAGGAATTTTCTTTGAGCGAAAATATTTCAAACCACACCATAAAAGTGGTGTTGTGTATTCTCTTCCTTCAAAGGTTGAGATGTTAAACAAACAATCGCCAATATATTGTGTATATCCAAAAATATAAACTGCTTCGATTTTATTATTTTCACCGGCGCCAACCATAAAAACATTTTCGAGTGAACAAATATATTCGAGAGTTTCCTTTGAAAAATAATTTATGGATGAAGCATTAATTCTTTTTAGAAAATTATAATAATTATCAATAAAAAAGTCTGCAAGAATTTTTTGGTCGTATACAAACGATGCTTCAATCTTTCTGTAATTCTTAATTTGTCTTCTCCTGTTAGCATCAAGATTTTCGAAAAGTTCAGTCAGGCTTAATTTCAAATCGATAAAGTAAAGACTTGCGGAACTGAATGAATCTTTATTGAAAAAGTAACTACTGTTTTGAAGGACAGGATTTAAGCTGATATATCCACAAACGTAATTCCTTTCTTCTACAAATTCTTTCCAATGATTTTTAAAATCAGAATAATCCTCGCTCCCTGTAAATCCTGAAAAACCGTATGGGGTAACAATGTCTTTATAACCGTTATATTCTCTTTCAGCAATTGGGCATAATATTTTTATATTATCTTTTTCAAAGCAATAAAGATATGTATTATAACCGGTAGTCAGATTCATAGCGTAACAATTCTCCCATGTATGAGCAAATGAATGTTTAATTCCTTTTAGAGCCTCTTTCCATTTCGAAGGAGATTCTAAAGAAATAAAACTAGATTTTATCATGTGGACTCATTCATTTGCTGAGAGTAAAAAAAATCTATATAAATATCAAATATTTTTTAAAGTTTTATGCTTTTAACCATAAATAATAATCAATATCAAAATTATATTAAACGTAAAAAGATTGATAAAAAATTAGGTTTGAAGAATCTGGTTCTGAATAATTTTGAATTCTGTTTAGGTATTTCAATAACTTTTTAAACAGGTATTTGTTAACTTGAATAAAAAATTAATATTTCAGCTTGCCGAAAATAAAATATTTACATTCATTCATATTCATAACACACTCACTTCAAATTCTCCTGTAAATGTTTAGAAAAAATTTCCATTACATTTTGCTGCTTTTACTTATTATTGACGTAGGCTATTCCTTTATGCAGCATTCGAATATCGAACTTGATGGCGATATGGCAGACGTGATCCTTCCTTCACAATGGTGTCAAAAAGTCTTTGATGATCCTTTGGGATTGAACGTACTTCTTAAGAATGAAGTGTATGCCGCCCCTAACAGATTTTTTGCTCTCTGGCCATATTCACAGTATTTTAAAATTCTTCCCCCACTACTACAAAATATTGTCAATCCCATAGACAGCATTTACATAGCTTGTGCAATTGCAAAAACAGCAATTCAGGTTTTTCTTATACTACTCTTAGCTGCATACATAAGCGGTAAAAAAAATATATTCTCAAAAGAATTTTTATTGGCTGCAGTATTAGTTGCTCCATTTTTTATAGTATATTATTATTGGAGATTTGGTATAATTGACTGGTCTATTACGTTTACATTCTCTTATGCATTACCTCTGGGGCTATTGTTACTTTACTTTCTTCCTTTTTTTAAAAAGCTATTTTACGGGGATGAAATAAAAACTAATTCAATTTACAGAATTTATCTTATTTTATTGGCAATAATAATTTCTTTAAGCGGTCCGTTAATACCAGCTGTCGTATTAATTGTTTGCCCTGCAGTATTGATAAACCTGTGGTATTTCCATTTCAAAAAAACGGCAACATTATCATTTGCCCGCCGATTTGTTTCCTCGTTGAAAAAAATTCCAAAAGAGATACTGTTTTATTTTATGCTTGTGTCAGCTTTAAGTATTTATTCTTTATATATTGGAAACAACAATGTTGAAAACGCAAATATTGAAATTTCATTATGGGAACGTTACTCGCTTCTTCCAAATGGAATTATTAATCTTTTAAATCATATGTCATTAGTTATACCTCTCATTGTAATGATTGCAATAAATGCACTCTTAATCATGAAATATTTTAATAAAGGCCAGGGTCGAAAAATATTATGTCTTTTAAAATGGATCGTTATATGCAGTTTCATTTATATATTATTACTTCCCTTAGGAGGTTATAGATGGTATCGTCCCGATATTGTGAGATATGACACAGTGATGCCGGTTACTTTAGCTTTAATAATAATTTTCGGTCTGTCTGCATATTTCTTAATCTACAATCTGTCCAGTAAATTTAAAGTTATATTTTCATCGCTCATAACTATTTTTTTATTGATATATTGTTTGGAAGATAAATCTACTAAGGGAACTAACGGATGCCAGAGAAATTCTTTATATGAAATATCCGAATCTAAGGAAGATATTGTTTTAATAAACAGTGACTGCAACGTAATGTCGTGGCAAAAAATAAAAGATTATAAAGAATCGGAATTAAATGCAGAGTTGTTAAAATATTGGGGAGTTACAAAAGAAAAAAAATTATATTATCAAAAATAAATCATTGATTCATAAGATCCATAAGATTTTAAAATTCTTAAGATTAAGATTCTTAAATTATTCGGTCACTGCCGATTTGTTTCCTTTATAATTGTACATTTTTATTCGCCGCGGCGAATTCATTTTTACTTTTCAATTTTTATTTTTAATTTTTTCTGCAACATATGTTTTATTTTATTTTAAGACGAAGGCGCCTTTTATTAATTTCCTTCCGCCAAATTTTTTAGTGAAAAACGCGTTTCTGCCGTGTAATAATCTGTGGTCATGAAAGAAAACAGCCTCTCCCGGCAACAGATGCACACCCTGGGCTAATCCCGCCATCAAAATCCTGTTTTCTAAAAAATCATGGAATCTTCTAGCGACACTCAATGCTTCGGGTGTATTATCTTCATCTACACAGTGCCAATTCCAGTTCCAGATTTTACCTATATTGTCCTCATTCAGTATTGTCCTGACTTTTAGGCTATTGGACTTTGAGAATTTTATCGGTATCCTTTGTATATCTTCTAATAATTGAAACTCTTCATCAAATGTTAAGGCGCCAACAATATCATCCGATTTTAGAAAAGTAGTCGCACCTCCTATGTTGGCTTGAGATTCACAATAAAAGAATGTAACTCTTCCTTCGGCACCTATTATTTCGATATATGAGTCGTCTGTATGAAACGGTTGACGTGTGTTACTTGACCGGTATTTATCTGGTTCTGCAGGATTAAAAGTAATATCAATCCAGCGTTCACCTGTCAATGAACCTGTTTTCTTGTCTTCATCAATTGGCTGGGGTTCTCCCAAAGTGTCCGACACAGACCTGTAAAATTCTTCCCTAGTAACATCAGAAGTAAAGTTTGCCAGGTGTATTAGTTGATAATTTGTAATGCTTTCTTGCAACTTTTCAACAGCATTAGAAAAATTTTTGTAATCAATTCTTTTAAAATAATTCATTATTTAATATTATGATTGTTGAAAACGACGATAGCGGTACTTTCGTAAACTTATTTTTTTAAAATTTATCAGTAATCTGATATTTGAATACATATACCTCGAAGCATTTCACTCAGACTTAGTTTAAATTCAGATACAATGCTTTATTATAACAGTTCATAATCTTTCAAAAATTCTTTCACTTCAGGGTTTGAGTTAAACATCAGCACATCAATAATAGAAAGTGAGTTAATAAAGATTTCATTGAACTGTTTGTATTTTATTTTTCGGGGCTGCAGAAAATTTAGATCTATACCTTGTGATTGAAAAGATTCCTTACTATATAAAACAATTCCTCCGACGGGATTTATATAATGTTCGGAATTCTCCTTCTTGCATATATCTATAATTCTTTCTTCCTTTTTTAATTCGGAGTTTTGATAAACAGAGGAAGTTTCAATGATTGTAGTGTTAACATTTAAATACTCATTAATTGACAATAAACTCTTATAAATCAGTTTTGAAATATTACTTTCATCAATATTTATGATTTCAGAAATCAAATTGAAAACTTTTTTAAAATTAGTTGCCTTCTTATAGTTGTGAGTTAAAGTTGAAAGCAGTTTTTCTTTCCAATCAAAGCTGTCTGAGATTTCTATTTGATTTATTAATTTATTCTGGCTGGCTTTTTTCAGTGGGATAGTAAATAAATTTGCTTCACCGTTTACAAGAATACTGTTTCTATTGATCCATCCTCTGTTTATAAAGTTAACGTCATCATAAATTACAAATTTATCTACTGCATTCATCAGTTGAAAATAGCCAATGTAAGGAAACAGATACGGCTGCATGACAGCTATTTTCATATAAAGCTAGTTTGTAAAAAACATTTCTTCGAAAGTTAAGTTAATAATAATAAATATCAAAATTATTTAAAACGTAAAAAATGTAATTGCGAACAGTCCAGGTAAATATTTGAGGAAATTTCCATTGCTATAGAAATCTTCTTATAAATAAATTTCTATTTTAAATTTTTTAAATAGAATTTAAGTTATATCTTATCAAAAATTAATTTTAATGATAAAAGTTGATTAAATTTAAAGCCTTTCTTTCCATTTTATTACTCATCTCATATTTAAACCCGTTAACAGCAGAAACATATTACATCTCAAATTCAGGTAATGATGCAAACAACGGTTTATCACCTTTCAATCCGATAAAAAGCATCGAGAAACTAAACTCATTAATCTTAAAACTTACACCCGGTGATGTTGTGCTTTTTGAAAGAGGCAGCACATTTAACGGACAGATAACAATGAATGCTACCGGAGATAATACAAATCCTGTCACATTCGCCGCTTATGGAAAAGGAAAAAACCCTATTATCAGTGGCTCAGCTCCAGTTTCGAACTGGTCAATCTATAAAGGAGAAGTTTTTAAAACTTTTGCAAATTCAGAAGTCAAAGACCTGTTTGCAAATGAAGATCGTATGATTCTTGCGAGATATCCAAACTCAGGTTATTTAAATATAGATAAACCTTATTCGGAACCCAAGAAGGGATTTACAGATAGTGAATTGAGCCAATCCGAGGGCTATTGGAATGGCTCCAATGTAAGGATCAGAACTGAAAACTGGGCCTACGAATATACGACCATTCAAGGCTTTAAGAACGGATCTATATCTTTTACCAACCCGACCTATTATTCCGCTAAATCGGGATGGGGTTATTACTTAGATAATAATTTAAATCAGCTCGATATAGAGAATGAATGGTACTTTGATAAAAACAATAACAGCAAAAATGAAAATTTATATTTTTATCCTCCAAAAGGGTTTGATCCGAATGAATCAATTATGCATGCAACGGTAAGCGATTACGGATTTTTTTCTGTTCCGGACATTACAAATGTAATTATTAAAAATCTAGAATTTCGAAATCAGTATTTGGCAGGGATTTATTTTGATAAGAAGATATCGAAATTGAAAGTTGAAAATTGCACATTCAGTGGTCAAAGTCAGATAGGAATCTTTATTCCAGGTCAAAGTGAAAATATCGTAATTAATAATTGCAGATTTTATAATATAACCGGTAAAGCTTTATACATTCTCAATTCAAACAATTCAATTATTTCGAATAATATATTTCGAAATACCGGGATGATCCCGGGGTATGGGACAACAGGAGACCCTTTTCCTATGTCTGCAATTTTTGTTTACGGAAATAAGAATAGAATTACCGGAAATAATATTGACGGAGTCGGACACATTGGAATAAATTGTATAGGCTCACAAAACATTATTGAAAAAAATGTTATAAAAAACTCATTATTGTTGCTGAACGACGGAGGAGCTATTAAATGTTACGGAGAGGCGTCTAATAATTCTGAATGGAAGGATAATTTTATTTTTAATGTTCCCGGAAATATGGAAGCAACTGATAAAAAATATAATCAAATTATTGCGTTGGGATTTTATTTCGATGAGCTTGCAAACAATAACAGTGTTTCGCATAATACTATTGCAGGGTGTGCCTTTGCAGGTATAGGAACAAACGCAGGATTTGATAATACTTTCGAAAATAATATCTTTTATGGCAATTCTATAGGAATAACTTTTTATCAGAATGAAATACCCTGCAAGAATAACAATTTTAACAATAATATTCTTTTTGGGAATAATGAAAACCAGTATGCAATAATGAACCAATCTCTTTACAGCAGCACTGTGCCAGGAAGGTTTGACAACAATTACTATATTAATCCCGTTAATTATAATATTTTCCGAATTATGGAAAATAATATTATCTCGGATTATAATTTTGAAAAATGGAAGAGGTTCGTTAAATCAGATAATAATTCTGATTTAATTGTAAGAAAAGATGCATCAAATTCAAAACTCTTTACAAATATGTCCGACGATAGCATCACAATACTTTTAAACAATAATATCGGATATAAAAATGTTTATTCAACAAGAATTTCTGGTTCTCTGGTATTAGCACCATGGTCTTCGGAAATTCTTATTGCAAATTCAGATATAAACAGACAACCTGAATTAAATATAGCAGGAGGTGTTTTAAAATATACATATGACAACAATGTAGATTCAGAAGTACAGTGGTTTAATCTTATCGGAGAAAATCTTCAATATCCTGTATTTATTTCGGCTCCAGCGGGATTTGAAATAAGTCTTAAAGAAGATATTGGTTTTTCAAATTCAATTAAAATAGACCCCCTCAATGGGAAAGTTGACAATATTATTTTTGTGAAATTTTTAGGGAGTAATAATAAAATGTATTTTGATTTTATTTTAAACAAATCGGATAATATCATAGTAAATAAAAAAGTGACAGGCTATTAAAGATAAATAAATTCAATTTTCCTGTTAAATAACCTTTAACATTTTTCGCGTTCGGAAAAAAGTTGTATGCTTTTTGCAAAGAGTAGGTATAATGAATTGAAGTTTTAAAAAGAGTTGAACATATTTAATGAAAAATTTAATGATACATAAGCATATAACAAAACCGATAAAACGATGGGCAA
>Ga0180121_10000449_pt1 | contig 17229 bp, 15 predicted proteins | sample AntDrymUQ5402106_2_FD_129676 | JGI IMG/M metagenome (GOLD analysis project Ga0180121, IMG submission 129676) | Polar desert sand microbial communities from Dry Valleys, Antarctica - metaG UQ540 (21.06) (version 2) (version 2) | ecosystem: Environmental > Terrestrial > Soil > Desert | place...
GAAGGTCGTTGCCCAATTCGCGCCAGGGGTCCAGGTCGAGCCCCATCGGACGACCTTCCCGAAGAGCGAATCCCGCCCACGCGCGACTGGCCGGTAGTACTCGATCGACATCCGCGTTCCATCGACGGTCTGCCCGACTGACGCGATCTCGCTTGCCTTCCGCTGCGCGAGGGCTGGCGCAGACAGGACGACGACCATGAGGAGGACGAGCCGACGCACGGTCAGCGATACTCCGCGTCGATGGCGGCGCGAATCTGTTTGAGGGTCTTCCCCGCGCGGTGGAGACGATGCGCCAGCCGCGCGTGGCCCTGGCAGACCTCGCAGTGCTGCGCCATGCCGTCCTTCTCGAAGCAGGAGAGCAGCGAATAGAAGCCCTCCATCTCGTCGCAGCCGCAACTGCATCGAATGCCGTCCACGATCTGCGGAATCTGGCGAACCTGCCCGAAGGCATGGCGGACATCCGCATCGCCATCGATCTCCGTCGCCGCAAGGACGTGCGACGCATCGATGCCGCGACGCGGGGTCGGATGCCTTCCCTCGGCTCCCGCGGCCGCGCCCAGCGTCCAGCCCCGCCGCGTGCTCGCCGCGAGCAGCACCGCCGGCAGCAGCGCGAGGAAGCCGCGGCGCGTCGCGCTTCGATCGATTCTCACCGTCGTCACCTCACCCTCGATGGACAATTCGTTCTCGCCTCACTTCTGGCCGGCAGCCACCTGCTTCTCCCGGACGAACCGACGGAGGAAGTCACCCATTCGATTCCAGGTATAGACCCACCGGCTGTGCAGCATCGACTCGTGGGTGTCGTCCGGAATGACGATGACCTCGTGATGAATCCCCCGCGCTCGCAGCAGCTGCACGAGACCGACGGTCTGCGAGAAGGCCACGTTCCGGTCGTCATCACCGTGGACGAGGAGCACCGGAGACCTCCAGCCGTCGATCGCCGCGATGGCTGATGAGGTATATGACACATCCATGCTGTCGAGGGATGTCCCGCGGAGGTGAACTCCGGCGAGATCCACGCCGGCGACGAAGACGTCGGAGTTTCGGGCAAGGGCCTGGGCGGTGAGGATTCCGCCATACGACAGTCCCCAGATCCCGACCCGCAATGGATCCACGTCCGCACGCGACTGGAGGTACTTCCCGGCAGCGAGAACATCCTGATACTCGGCGTTGCCTCTCTCCCCCGTGTTCGCCGCCGTCCGGAACGCCCGCCCGTACCCGACGCCGCTGCGATAATTCACCGACATCACGATGTAGCCCTGGCTCGCCAGCCACTGGTTGTAGGCGTACGCCCAGTGGTAGAACTGCATGTAGTGGTAGCCCGGGAGCATCTGACGCGATGGACCGCCGTGAACGAACACCAGCGCCGGCCGACGCTCTCCGGCCTGCAGGTCGCGCGGCAGGAAGAGCTGGTTGCTGATGTCGAGCCCATCCGGCGCCTTCACGTGGACGATCTCCGGCACGACGTGCTCGGCAATCGGGAAATCGGCTGGGAGCTTCGGGTAAATCAGCCGCGCTTTCCCGCCTTCGACCGGCACGAGCCCCACCGACGCCGGCTGCCTCGCGTCGAAGTAGAGCACCGCGATGCGCTTCCCGGACGCGAGCGGCGCGGGGAACGTCTCGATGCCCTCGCCGCTCGTGAGCTGCCGCGGCGTTCCCCCTGCGGTCGGCACCGCCCAGATGTGGCGGCGCTCGATGTCGCCCGCATTCGTGGTGTAGTACAGCGTTCGGCCGTCGGACGAGAGCGCGACCGAGCTCTCGTTCTCGATGATGCCGTTGGTCGTCGTGAGGAGCACGGGCGCCGGGTTCGAGCCCGCGACGCTGATCGAGTAGTGCCGCTCCCACTCATCGGGGGCGACATTGAGCGGGAACACGATGTGATCGCCCGCCCACCGGATACTGGCGACGGTGGTGAACAGCTTCTCCTCTGGCTGGTTGTGCCATAGCTCTCGCGCTACGCACCCTTCGATCGCCCGCGAGCACCCCCCGACGTCGGCGACCATGAACGCCATGGTATAGCCACCGGCGAACGTGGGCGTGTACAGACCCGGGCTGCGCATACCGGCGGCGCGCGCGGAATCACCTGCGTCGCCGCCGCGGGCACCGCGCCCTGTGGCAATGCCAGCGCCCCCGCCCCCTCGACCGCCGCGGCCACCTCGACCACCACCCGCCGCGGCGGCGGTCATCTGGCCGAACGTCATCCCAGGGCGGCGAATGAAGGCGATGCGCTTGCCGTCGGGCGACCAGGTCGGGCTGACGTCGAAGTCCACGCTCGGCGAGACGTAGCTCACCGTGCGAGTCGGAACGTCGTACAACCCGATGAACGAGTGGTCCTCGCGGTTGCTCACGAACGCGATCTTCCTCCCGTCCGGCGACCAGCGCGGGTTGCTGTTCATCCCCCACGCCTTGATGAAGGGGACTTCGCCCTTGTCCATCGGCGTGGTGGCCCGTGCCTGGCTCACCCGCGCGCGGTAGATCTGGCCATCCCGCACGTACAGCACTGCGCTTCCGTCGGGCGACAACGCAGGAGAGCCGCCGTCGGCGAGGCGCCACGCACTTCCACCGGGGCCCGTTCGCGCAGCCCAGATCGCCCGCTCGCCGCCATCCGGATCGTGCGACGGATTCGCGACCCATCCGGCGCTGTTCGGGCCGACGCCACGCACGAAGACGACCACCGAGCCATCGTCGGAGATGCTCACCGTCGAGAGCTCGATCCCGTTGTCCTCGAGGAAGCGCGTCAGCCTCACCGGAGTGAAGTCGGGCGCGGCTGCCGTGTACACGTTGCGCATCCCCCGATCGTACACCGGCCAGGCGATGCGATCGGCCTTCTTCGCGGATGCCAGCTCGAGCGGCGAGGCGGGGCTGATGAACTGCTCGACCGTCAGCTTGCGGGGGGCCTGGGCGATGAGCTGGGGGGCGACAGCGAATACCAGCGCGCCCGTCAGGACTGGACGGAACGAGCGTTGCGTGCGGAGCATTGGGCCTCTGAGGAAGGCGGTCGAGGTCTGGCCGGCGGGGAGCGAGCCGTCCACAGAGGCTAACGCCGGATGCCTGCCTCGTCCACCGTTTACGCGCAGTGCCCGAGCCTGACCGGCGCCGAACTTTCCTCAGCGCCGCGTCCTGCCGATGGGTATCTTCCGGCCGCGCGCGCGGTTGTATCGATGACCTCAGGTTGACCATACGCGTCGCCGGTCGTCTTCAGGCTGACCATCGCGCCCGAAAGGCGCGGTTTGATTCTTCCACCCATCGCGCCACGACGAGCTCCGGCTCGCGGCCGCCATCGTCCCATCCCACAGGCGGTACCATGCCACCAGCTGCGCCAACCAACCCGAAGCCGCCCAGGCGACCGTGGATGGAGCCGAGCCTCACGAGACACGAATCGCTCGTCGCGCTCACGCAGCAGGATTACGGGATGTATCCGCCCGGACATCCGGGGAACCAGTATCCAGGGGCGTTTGCCGACAGCATCCCCGGGAGCGTGACGGTGTTCCCATGACGCCTGGCGCACTCGCGACCGACCTCCTGACAAACCCGCACTCTTCCGGTACGCGGGCGCCGCGCGCGCTCGACATTGGCTTCGAGCTCACCAACCTGTGCAACCTGCACTGCACGCACTGCATTCGCGGGTCGCATCAGGAGAACATCGAACATCTCGACCTCGCGTTCTTCCGGCGCATCCTCAATGAAGCGAGTCAGCTCTTCGATCCGCTGGCAGTGGTCTTCACCGGCGGCGAGCCGCTCGCATCCGAGCTCTTTCCAGCGGCGGTCGAGGAGCTGCGCATCCGCAACCTGCCGTACCGCTTCGTCACGAATGGCTGGCTCCTCCCGCGTCATCTCCCGCTGCTGCTCCGGCATCGACCGACCTTCGTTCGCATCAGCCTGAGCGGCGGCAGCGCACGGACCCACGACGCCCAGCGCGGCCGCGGAAGCTTCCGGCGCGCACTGCTTGGAGCGGCGGTCCTGCTCAGCCGCGGAATTCGCACCGAGATGTCGATGCTGGTGACGCGCGACGGCCGGCACGAGCTGCGCGACGCCCTCGAGATCGCAACGGATCTCGGCCTCGCGTCCTTCCACTACATCCTGCCCCAGCCAACGCCGGAGACCGCAATCGAAGGCTGCGATCTCTCCCCGCCGGAATGGGATGCGGTCGCCACCGAAGTCCGCGCGCTCGCGCGGACCAGTGCCCTGCCCGTCATGCTCGCGTACGGCGCCGCCGAGATCCGTCCGCCTGCGACCTGCCGCACGATGACCGCTCGGCAACTCTACATCGACGCACGCGGTCAGGTCCCGTTCTGCTGCCAGCTCTCGCGCTACGGCACCGGGCCCGATCCGATCCTTGGCGATCTCACCACGGAGTCGCTGGCGACGGTGTTCACGCGCGCCGAGGCGAAGTACGCGGAGTTCGGCGCGGACACGGTGCGCCTGCACCAGATCGGCCGGACCGACGCGCTCGATGCGTATCCCTGCGTCAGCTGCGCGCGGCGCCATGGCAAGACCGGCTTCCTCGCCGACTTCCCGGAGCATCCCTGGACCGCGCTGTCGCGACTTCCATCATGACATCGGCGGCGGTCGCGTGGCGGTGGAATGACGTGGACGCCACGACCACGACTGATGGAACGCGTCTCTCGCACCGCCGCGCCGATGCGCAGCTGTTCGTCAGCAACGGGCGCCTCCATGGCGGAGGCGGCTACTCGAGCGCGCAACCGCAGACGCGACGTGACCTTGCACGCGTCGGCGCCATCGTTCGCCTTCGCGAACAGGGTCGATATCTCGTTCACGCGGCCGGCGTCGTGGATCCCGTCGGGCGCGGCTGGCTGCTCTCGGGCAACAGCGGTGCCGGAAAATCCACCCTGGCCTATGCGCTGTCCCGCGCCGGCTGGGCGATCCTCGGCGACGACGGCGTCCTGATCCAGGTCGACGATGCCGGCATGACGGCGCATCAGTGGAAGGACCCGCTGAACGTGAGCAGTCACCTCGCTTCGGAGTTTCCCGAGTTGCGCGGTCACATGGCGCGAGCGCGCGCCGGTGACTGGCGGCAGCGAATCCCGATGGACGCTGCTCCGGCTCGCATGGCGCCCGTCGCGGGACTCATCATGGTGGAGCGCTCCGACGAGCACAGCGTCGAACGGCTTGGCCCTCTCGAAGCTCTCGGCGCGCTCGTGAGACAGTCGCCGCTGGTGATGATCGACGACGCGTATTCCCGCGCGCATCTCGATGCACTGCGCAGGGCCGTGATGGTGCCCTGCTTCCGGCTGCGGCATACGCCGGTAGAGCTTCACACGGTCGCCCGTGTCATTGGCGGCATGCTGGACGCATGACCTACGTGCTCTCGCCAGATGCTGCCTGCGCGGCCGTCGAGGATGGCGCCGTCGTCCTCCACATGCGGACGAAGCGCTACTTCTCGCTGAACGAGACTGGCGCGGCAATCTGGCAGATGCTCGAGGACGGCGTCGCGCTTCCGGAGATCGCGACCCGGCTCGCCGAGATGTACGAGATCGACGCCGCGGCCGCCGACGGGTCGGTGATGCGGCTGCTCGCCGAGCTCGCCGCGGAAGCGCTCATCGCGCTACCGGCCGCGCCATGAGTCGCACCACCGAGCGGGCGCTCGCGCTATCCGCGACGATCGTCGTGCCGATGGCGCTTCGATTCCTGTCGCTGCGAACCGTTCTCGCGATCTGCGATTGGTGGCCCGCCGCGCGGCACCCGCTGCACGCGCCGCACGCGCTTGCCGCTCGCGTTCGCCGCTGGCTCGGTCGCGGACGCGGCCCGTGGGCGAGCACGTGCCTCACGCGCTCGCTCGTCCTGTACACCATGCTGCGGCAGCACGGCCATCGGCCGCGCTTCACTGTCGGCGTGACCGGTCCTGAAGTGCGATTCTCTGCCCACGCATGGGTCAGCCTCGGTGACACCGCCCTCGGTGATCCGCGCGGCACCGCCGACGCGTACACGCACCTGCTGTCGCACAGTGCATAGCCTCGCCATCTACGACGCGGTGTCCGGCGTCCTGCGCGCCCGCCCGACGAACGCCGACCAGCGCCGCGAAGCGTTTGCGGCTCCGCTCGAGATCTGGAAGCGCGTGCTTGCGTTCGAGGGATGCGCCGTGCAGTTCGAGCGTACGCTCCAGCGCGCCGGAGTCATGCGCGAGGTTCCCCTCGCCCTGCGCCGATTCCTCCTCGATTCGACGGGCGCATCGCTGCGCCAGTCTGTCATCGCGCAGGGGCAGCTCGCGGCGATCTGCATGCTCGCCGAACGCCACGGCGTGCGCCTGCTCGTGCTCAAGGGCGCGGCGCGCCTGATCGCCGGAACGCTCGGCGGCACGCGCTCCATCGCCGACATCGACCTGCTCGCGTCGCCGGATGACGCGGTCCGGCTTCATGCGCTGATGCGGTCGGAACACGGATACACGGTGGTGGGGGCGGCGCAGCCGCACCACCTCGCCCCGCTCGCTCGACGCGACGCGATGGCCGTGGAGATTCACGTTCGCCTGGCCCACGAAGAGCTCCCGCTCGACACGGCGATCTGGACGGACACCGTTCGCATTCCCGTCGGCGGGACGAGCGTCGAGATTCCATCGGCGACCAGCAGGCTCCTTCACACGCTCGAGCACGCCACGAGCCTGAACTGGATGAGCCGCTATCGCCTGCGCGACATCATGGACGTCGCGGCCTGCTTTACGAGCGACGTCTCCGTGAGCGCTGTCAGCGCCTACGTGAGATCCAGCCCCAGGCGCGCTGCGCTCGAGACCATCCTTTCCGCCGCACACGAAGTCGAGTCACGCATTCCACGCCGGACGGTGGACGCGTGGAAAACCATCCGCCGGGTATCGCGCGCACGGCTCGCGGTGGCGATTCCGTTCGGCAGGAGCGTCGTTGCCGAGCGGCTGTTCCGCTACGCCGGCGTGTTCGCCGAGGGGTCGCCGGCGATGTTCGCGCGCGCCGGGATGACGGCCGCGAAATGGGTGCGTGCCGCATCCGTCGCGCTCATGGGGATGTAGGAGCGACCGCGCGGCATCAGCGTGCCGGTGCACGCTGGTACTTCCAGTTCATCGACTTCCCGTCCTCCATCTGCGCCACCGCGGTCTCGATGCGGCACGCCCTCGTCTCATCGCGCTTGGCGGGACGTGCCAGCGGGAATGAACGGACCACCCCGCACAACTGCAATCCATCTCACACCTTCAGTAGTCGCGCGGCACATTCCCCGTGACCGGGATCCCTCCCTGCCCGCAGAATCCGCGGCACGAGCAGGCTGGCTGTACGACAACTGGTCACCACCGCCCCCTTTGGGTGCCGCATTCGAGCGACTTTCCTGGCCGTTCGACCCCACCTTGCTGCTGCCGTAAGCTCCTTGTCAGACAACACTTTAAGACGTACCTGACAAACCTTGGGAAATCCCGTTATTCCTTGTAACTCTGCTCGTCTGTATACTAGAAGCACAGTGTAAGAGAATCTGACGCTGACCGAACGTCGCACGACAGATCGATGCAGGCCACCCAGACCCGGACTACCATGTCACCCGCCGCCCGCCGCACCGCCCAGAGCAATCGCCTCCCCCGCGTCGCCATGATGATGGCAGCCGCGGTCGGTGTGCTCGTGGGATGCAGCGACGCGTCGGACATGATGGCGCCGTCGTATCGGCCGGTTCCAGTGGCGCCGAGCGCGATGCGCGTCGAAGTGATCGCGACGGTCGACCTCGAGGCCGGCACGATGACGTTCGAGCCGACGGCAAACGCGAGCCGCTCGCTCGGCTCGTCCACCGGGCTCAGCGCCGCGATCTACGGCAATCAGGGCGTCACGGTTCGCCTGTACAACACGCCGGTCGTCGTCAGCGCCAGCGCGACCCCCGGGAAGAAGCAGTTCTCCGCGATGGTCGGCATGAAGAACCTCCTATCGTACCCGATCGGCGACGAGCAGGGCGGCGCCGCCCCGCTCGATACGATGGGAATCGACGTCGTCATGGTGCAGGAGCCGGCCGTGGTCTCGACCTCGTCGGCGTGCGCGCCGGCATGCACGGTGACGATGCGCGACTATCACGGCGTTCGGGCGTTCACCGCTCCGAACCAGAAGTACTGGCACTGGAACGACCGTCTCGGCGCCTTCGGCAGCGGCACCGACACGACGCGTACCCGCACGCGCTTCACCTTCGAGGCGGATACGCAGGTCACCAACTTCAGCTTCGGTGTCGTCGTGAACGCGCCCTGGCCGGCTCCGTACGAGACGCGCTCCAAGGTGGACTATCCGGCCGATGCGCTCCCCACGTCATCCGTTGCGACGCCGTGGCGCCTTTCGCAGGTCGGCGGAGCCAACGCGCCAACCATCTCGAACGGCCTGGTCCTCGATCCGCAGGCAGGCGAGATCAGCTTCTACCGCCTCGACTCGATCGGCGCGACGCAGGACGCGTACATCGAGGCGCGCGTGCGGATGAACAACGTCTCGCCGCAGAACTCGAACACCGCCGAGGCGCGCATCGTCCTCGTCGACGGGGTGAAGTACATTGGCCTGGGCGTGTTCTCGTCGGGGGTCGGCTTCGTGAACTCGGCGCACGAGCTCGTCGGGATCAAGTTCGCGCTCGCGACGTCGACGGCGCACACCTACCAGCTCCGGAAGTACGCTGCCGACAGCGCGGTGTACTACGTGGACGGCACGCGCCGCGGGAAGCTCGCTTACGCGGCGCTGCCCGCCTCACCGTACGGCACGTCGACCCGCGTGGAGTTCGGCGCGATCAACTCGAAGAAACTCACGACTTCCACGTGGGAGTTCGTCACCTACGAGATCGGGGTAGCGACCCCGTAAGCCGCGGGCATGATGTAACCGCGGATGATCTCGTCGGTCTTACACGCATGCCGCCCTTCGCTCTCGTGAACACCGCTCCCGCGCCCGGCCATGTCGCAGGTCCTGCCGGATCTCCCGTGCCCGCTCGACGCCCCCGTTGCGCGACGCTCCTCGCGCGAGCTTCGCTGGCCGCCGCCCTCGCGGCGACTGCGGGCCTCGGATGCTCGGACTCGACGGCACCCGCGCCACTCGTCGCGCCGCCGTTCGTGTTCGTCTCCGATGCCGAGGGCACGCTCGGAATCTTTCGAGCCGACGCCGGTACGGTCGCACGGCTCTCGGCGGCGGGCCACGACGATCGTGAACCGCACAGTGCCGATGGACGGATCGTCTTCACGTCGCGACGCGACGGCAACCCCGAGATCTACATCGCGGCACTCGACCTCACGAATGCAGTGCGGCTGACCACGACGAGCGCCACCGACACGCGACCGGCGCTCAACCCCGCGGGAACGACCGTGGCGTTCGTCAGCTCGCGCAGCGGCGCACCTCGTGTGTGGCTCATGGATGCCGACGGCAGCAACCCGCGCGCGCTCAATACCGGATCGCTGACCTTCGTTCCGGAAGGAAGCCCGTCATGGAGTCCCGCTGGAGGTCACATCGCATTCACGTCGACGCGGACGAACACATCGCAGGTGTTCGTCATGCCGGCGGCCGGCGGAGAGGCCATTCAGCTGTCCCGTGAATCGGGGGGTGCCTTCACCCCGGTGTGGAGCGCGGACGGGAGGTTCGTTCACTACATGGCGCTGGCCGGCGGGCATCGACTCGTGTCGGTCCCCTCGGGGGGAGGCGATCCGCGGTCGTTCGCCGAGGATGAGATGGGGCTGAGCGAGTTGACGTGCGGAGGAAGCATCTGCCTCGCCACGGTGGGGCCTCTCGACGCTGCGGGCGACCTCATCATCCTCAGCCGCGACGGCCGCCGGCGCGCGGTCGCGCTCGAGCGAGCCGCCAACGACCGCCAGGCGGCGATCCTCGTTCAGCCGTAGCTCTCCCCGATCAGGCCGCGGCCGGCGCGCAGTCGTTGGCCGCTACTGGCGCGGCGGTCGAGGGCTCGAGGCCGGCGGCGTCGGTGCATCCACGAACGGCTCCGGCTTCCTGAAGTTCACGTCGAGCGCTGCGAGCCTCGCGAGGTGCAGGTCGAGACGCGCGCGATAATCAGCGTAGTCCTTCCGCGCGATCGGCGTCCAGACGGCTTCCGCGAGTGCCGTCAGCCGCGGAAACGCCATGTACTCGACCTTCTTCGGGTCCTTCATGTACTCGGTCCACAGCTGCGCCTGTCCGCCGAGCACGTGCTTCGCGAACTGCGGTTCCAGGCCCGGCGGCATCGGATCGAACGCGTAGACGCGGTCGAGAGGCAGGAAGCCGCCAATGGCGATCGGCTCCCGATCGGCGTCGCGCGACTGGTAGTAATCGAGATAGGTGTGGCTGTTCGGTGCCATGACCACATCGTGCCCGGCCCGTGCGGCAGCGATCCCGCCCTCGATGCCGCGCCACGACATGACGGCGGCATTCGGCGCAAGGCCGCCCTCGAGAATCTCATCCCACCCTATGAGCCGTCGTCCGCGTGCGGTCAAAAAAGCATCCATCTGGCGGATGAACCAGCTCTGGAGCTCGTGCTCGTCCGCGAGGTTCAGGTCGCGGATGCGCGCGGCGATGCGCGGATCCACTTTCCACTTGGCCTTGTCGGCCTCATCGCCGCCAATGTGGATGTACGGACCGGGGAAGATGTCGAGTACCTCGCCAAGCACGTCCTGCATGAATGCGATGGTGCCTGGCTCCGCATTCAGGATGTCGCTGTACACTCCCCACCGTTTCCCGACCTCGAGCGGCTCGCGGGTGAGGCCCAGTTCCGGATATGCCGCGATCGCGGCGAGCGCGTGTCCCGGCATCTCGATTTCCGGCACCACGGTGATGAACCTCGCCTTCGCGTACGCGACGACTTCGCGTGCGTCGTCCTGGGTGTAGAAGCCGCCGTGGCGCTCACCGTCGAACTTCCACTGGGTGGTATCGCGCTGGCCCCCCTGGCGGCCGATCAGCGACTCCGCTCGCCATGCGCCCACTTCGGTGAGTCGCGGATACTTCCTGATCTCCAGGCGCCAGCCCTGGTCCTCGGTGAGATGCCAGTGAAAGGTGTTCAGCTTGTGAAGTGCGAGAAGGTCGATGTACTTCTTCACGAACTCCTTCGGCATGAAGTGCCGGCCGACATCGAGATGCGCCCCGCGCCACGCATAGCGCGGCTGATCCTCGATCGACAGCGCGGGAATCCGCCACGCGACGCCGGCGACGGGTGCCTCGCGGAAGATTTCCGGGGGAAGCAGCTGGCGGATCGTCTGCACCGCGTAGAAGAGGCCCGCCGACTCCGCTGCGCGCGCCGTGATGCCGCCTGCGCGAACCTCCAGCGCATACCCCTCGGCGCCGAATCGCCGGAGGGCAGGGTCACGCCGGAGAACGATCGCCCCCGCCGGGGCGTTGCCTCCACTGCGCACGACGAAGCTGTATCCCGTCGCGGGCTCGAGGTAGCGCGCGAGCTGGCGACCGATCGGCGCGCTCGGCGCATCGGTCCAGATCACCGTGCGGGCGGTGATCAGGTACTGTCCCGCGCGCGGCGTGAGCTTCACTGGCTGCGGGATCACCGCGATTGCTTCAGCTCCGGCGGGGGTCACCACACTGTCCTGAGCGTCCACGGGTTCCGTTCCCGCCACGAGCAGCGGAAGCGTCGTCGCAATCGTTCGAAGGAGGAAGCGCATGCGGTCAAGATACGTCAGCCGGTGGCGTGGCGCGCGTGCGGGAAAGGAAAAACGCTCGGCCACACACGGCCGAGCGTTTTTTTCCTCGCTGTCCCAGTGTATTACGGAACGATGACCGGCTTCGCCTGCGCGTCGAGGACGACGACCGGGGCGATTCCCGTGCGGCGGAGTGGCTCCTCGACCGCGGCCCGATCACCGACGATGACGATGTTGAGGTGATCGAGATCGATGTACTTCCGCGCGACCCGCACGAGATCATCGCTCGTGACGGCGTTGATCTTCGCCGCATAGTCCTGGAAGTACGTTTCCGGCAGATCCTGCAGGTAGATGCTGGAAATCGCGCCGCCGATTCCGCTGACCGAGCTGAAGCGGCTCGGAAGACCCTGAATGAGCGACTCCTTGCCCTGCGCAACCTCGTCGGCGGTAAATGGAATGCCGCCCTGCACACCCTTGAGCTCCTTCATGAATTCGATCAGGGCGCTGTCGGTCTTGGCGGTGACGATTCCACCACCCGCCTCGAATGCACCCGGGCCGCGACCGTACGCGAACCCGGAGCCGACTCCATAGCTGTAGCCCTTCACCTCGCGGATGTTGTGATTGAGCCGCGACTGGAAGAGCTCCCCGAGCAGGGTGTTCATCACCGCCAGCGCGTAGTAGTCCGGCGTATCACGCGGCGGACCGGGCAGCCCGATCTGGACGATCGACTGCGCGGACTTCGGCTTGTCGATGAGATAGATCGTCGTCGGCTTGAGGGCCGGCGTCGTCGGGTACTGGAACGACGGCCGCTCCCCGCCCGCGGGCCAGGGTGCGAACGCCCGCTCCACCGCTCGCCGAACCGCAGCCGGATCGACATCGCCCGTGACGGTGATGATCGCGCGCCCCGGCTTGAAGTAGTCGCGGTGAAACGCCACGACATCGTCGCGCGTGACGGCGGTCACCGTCTGCTCGGTGACGATGCGGCCGTAGGGGTGCTCGTCGCCGAATGTGAGTTTCGTGAACACGTTGTCGGCGATGGTGTTCGGCTCTTCCTTCGCCTGGGCGAGGGTCACGAGCGTCCGTCCCCGCAGACGTTCCAGCGCCGGCGCCGGGAAAGTCGGATTCGCGAGCATGTCGACGAGCAGCGCGAGCGCAGGCTCGAACTTGTCCTTCAGTGACGTGAACCGCACCGTGCCCGACTCACCACCGACCGTCGCGGCGATCGAGGTGCCGAGCATCTGCTGGGCATCGGCGAGCTGCTCACCTGTCCGGGTCGTCGTCCCCTCGCTCAGCATCTGTGCCGCGAGCGCCGCCACGCCGACCTTGCCCGCCGGTTCGAAGTTGCTGCGTCCGCCGACGAAGTTGATGGTGAAGGAAACGAGCGGCAGGTCGCGTTTCTGGCTGACGATCAGCTCTGCCCCGTTCGAGAGCTTCGAGCGTGTCCAGGTCGGCACGCGGAGTTTCGGGAGCGGCCCGGGCGTCGGCTGGACCGTGCGATCGACGCGCCTGGCGCGCGAGGTCGGAGTCTGCGCGGAGAGTGGGGCAACGAGGGACGCCAGCGCGAGGGCGGCGGTCCCGGCGCTGCGCGCCGCATGTCGGAGAGTGATCATCGCTGGGGCTCCATGATATAGCGGGCACCGTCGGGGCTGACGGTGACCTTGGTGCTGGCTTCGGCCTTCGCGGCCATGTCGACCTTCCCGAGCGGGACGATGCTGAGCACCACACGGTTCGGGCCGAGGTAGGTATTCGCGACCCGCTTGACGTCGGCGGCGGTGACCGCCTTCAGCCGTGCGTACTGCGTGCGGAAATAGCCCGGATCGCGGTAGAAGACGAGACCCGAGTTGAGTGTCTCCGCCTTGCCGAGGTTCGACTCGAGACTGCCAATGAGCCCGAACTCGAGGCCGGCGCGGGTCTTGGCCATCTCATCGGCGGTCGGACCTTCGCGTTTCAGCCGTTCGATCACCGAATCCGTCGCGGCCTCGATCGCCGTGAGCGTGTGGCCGGGCCGCGGCGTGATCGTGATGCCGAAGTCACCGACGCTCTCGCGCCCGACCTGGCCCACCGACGCCGATGCCGCAGACTGCTGGTCGTACACCAGCGCCTTCGTGAGACGCGACGTGCGCGACGCGGTGAGGATCGATCCGAGGAACGTCAGCGGCTCCGCATCGCCGTGCCTGCCATTGACGGTCGGCCAGCGGAGGTAGAGCCGCGGCACTTGCACGCGGTCCTCGTAGACCAGTCGTTTTGGCCCGGCGAGCTTGGCCGCCGTCACGGTGGGACGCGTGATCGCCTTCCCCCGCGGGAGGTCGGCGAAGTACTTCCGGACGAGCGCCTTTGCCTGCGCGGGCTCGAAGTCGCCGACGATGGCGATCGTCGCGTTGGACGGAGCGTAGTACACGCGGAAGAACTCCTTCACGTCCTCGACCGATGCCGCCTGGAGATCGCTGAGGTAGCCGACGACCGGCCACGAGTATGGATTCGACTCGGGGTAGAGCGCGGTCGTGACGATCTCGAAGGCACGGCCGTACGGCTGGTTGTCCACTCCCTGCCGGCGCTCGTTCTGCACGATGTCGCGCTGCGCGACGAACTTCGCGGAGTCGAGCTTGTCGAGGAGGAAGCCCATGCGGTCGGACTCGAGCCAGAGCGCCGTCTCGAGGTAGTTCGATGGGATGTTCTCGTAGTAGTTCGTCCGGTCGTTGCTCGTCGAGCCGTTGTTGCCTCCACCCACGCCCTCGGTGAGACGGTCGTGGAGACCGTAGGCGACGTTGCCCGAGCCGGTGAACATCACGTGCTCGAACATGTGCGCGAACCCCGTGCGTCCGGGGACCTCGTTCTTGGACCCGACGTGGTACCAGACATCGACGGTCACCGTGGGCGTCGATCGGTCGGGTGCGAGGATGACGTTCAATCCGTTGGGAAGCGTCATGCGCTCGAACGGAATGCGAATGTCAGTGCTGCTTCGGCCGGGGGTGCGCGCCTGCGCACCCGCCGGCAGGGCGGCGGAGACGATCAGGGCGACGACGCTCGCCGGTCGCACGATGCTGAAAAGGCGCATTGCTGGCTGCCGTGTGGAAGGAAACCGCCGTGGAGGCGGTACAGGGAATGGAAAAAACATGTGCGCGTGAGGCACCGCGTACAATCGAGGGCTGTCATTGGACACCGGTGCGTCCTGTCAGGTTCACGAACCCGCCAGGCCCGCCCTACCGTCAGCTTCGCGCGCGGGCCGAGCGCTCGGCGCGCACGTAGGTGAGCCAGCCGTGCGGATCGGAGACGGCGCCCTTCACGGTGTCGAGGAAGCGCTGCTGGAGTTGCTGGGTGATCGGCCCCGGGCGGCCGTTGCCGACCGTGATCTTGTCCACGCTCCGAACAGGGGTCACCTCTGCGGCCGTACCGGTGAAGAACACTTCGTCAGCGACGTAGAGCATTTCCCGCGGAAGCTGCTGCTCGCGCACGGGGATACCCGCGTCCCGCGCGAGCGTGAGGATGCTGTCGCGGGTAATGCCCGGGAGCAGCGTGCCGTCGATGAGCGGCGTGTACAGCGTGTCGTTGTGAACGATGAACACGTTCTGTCCTGAGCCCTCGCTCAGCATGCCATCGGTGCCCAGCGCGATCGCTTCCCCGTAGCCGTTGGCGAGCGCTTCCATCTTGATGAGCTGACCGCCAATGTAGTTGCCGGCGATCTTGGCGAAGGCAGGCGTCGTGTTGGGTGCCATGCGATGCCAGGTGGAGACACAGGCATCGATGCCGTTTTCCAGGGCCCCCTCTCCCAGATAGGTGCCCCAGAGCCAACAGGGGAGATACACCTCCACGGGGCTGTCGAACGGTACCATGCCTGCCGCTCCATAGCCGCGGATGACCATCGGGCGCAGGTAGCACGCATCGAGGTTGTTCCGCTCGACCAGCTCGCAGCATGCCGCGACGAGATCGTCCACCGTGTACTCCAGCTCCATCCGGTAGATCTTGCAGGAGTTCACGAGGCGCTTCAGGTGATCCTCGAGCCGGAAGATGGCCGGCCCGCGCGGGGTGTTGTAGCAGCGCACCCCTTCGAACGCGGATGACCCGAACTGCATCGAGTGGCTCAGCACATGGACGTTGGCGTCTGCCCACGGAATGAATTCTCCGTCGTGCCAGATCCACTCGGTTTCGTTGATCCGCATGAGAGCTCCTGGGAACGGTGCAGGGATATCGACCTGAGGCCAGCGGAATCTAACCCTCTCGTGGCACGATGGCAGACGGGCGGCCGATCGACGGGCCGCCCGTTTGCGCATCCGCACCGAGCCGATCACACCGGGAAGAGCATCTCCCGGTATTTCGGCAGCGGCCACAGGTCATCGGCCACGCAGAGCTCGAGCTTGTCGCAGATCTCCCGCACATCCGCCATTGCCTTCGCACCCTCGGAGGTGAGCAGCTTTCCACACTTCTCCCCATCCGAGTGCACTTCCTCCGCATGCGCGATGACCTTCACCAGCGTGTCACGCCGCGAGCGGAGCTCCTCGATCAGCTCCCCGACCTCGTTCGCCGCGGCGACCTGCGGCACGGCCTTGATGCCCGCCGTCTTCGCGTGCGACGCCGACTGCGCGAGCTGGCTCGCGTAGGCGAACGCAGCCGGCAGGACGAGCGTGTCGGCCATCTGCTGGACGGTATGGAGCTCGATCAGCATGTCCTTTACGTAGCGCTCCAGCCGGACGTGATACCGCGATTCGAGCTCTTCCTTCGAGAAGATGCCCATGGTCGTCAGCATCGCGCGCGACTGCTTCGTGACGAGTTGCGCGAGGGCCTCCGGCGTCCGGCGCAGGTTCGCCAGCCCACGCTTCGCGGCTTCCTCGACCCAGTCGCTCGAGTAGTTGTTCCCCTCGAAGCGGATCGCGCTCGACTCCCTGAAGGCCTCACGCACGACCTTGAGCACGGCATCGTCGACGGCCTTCGTCTTCTTGAGCTCCGCCTTCAGGCGCGTGGTGATCTCGCCGATCGCATCGGCGACCGCCGCATGAAGCAGGGTCACCGGGAAGGCGATCGACTGCGAGGCGCCGACCGCACGGAACTCGAACTTGTTGCCCGTGAAAGCGAACGGCGACGTCCGATTGCGATCGGTGTTGTCCTTCTCGATGTCGGGCAGCTTGGCGACCCCGAGCTTGATGAGCTCCTGCTCCGCGCCGCGGCTCGCTTCCTTGCCCGCGATGATGCTCTCGATGAGCTGCGTCAGCATGCTGCCCATGAACACCGAAATGATCGCCGGTGGCGCCTCGTTGGCGCCGAGGCGATGCTCGTTGCCGGAGATGCCAATGCCCGCGCGCAGCAGCCCTGCGTGCGTGTGAACACCCTTGAGCACCGCGGCGAGAAAGACGAGGAAGCGCAGGTTCTGGTGCGGCGTCGTCCCGGGCTTGAGGAGGTTCAGCCCATCGAGCTCGGTGTCGCTCGTGATCGCCATCGACCAGTTGCAGTGCTTGCCTGATCCATTGATGCCCGCGAAGGGCTTCTCGTGCAGCAGCGCCTGAAGCCCATGGCGCAGCGCGACGCGGCGCAGGGTCGCCATCACGAGCTGATTGTGGTCGACGGCGAGATCGGTGTCCTCGTAGCGCGGGGCCATCTCGAACTGGCAGGGCGCGACCTCGTTGTGCCTCGTGACGATCGGCACGCCGAGCTTGTACAGCTCCTGCTCGACCTCGGCGATGCACGCCTGGACA
>Ga0180121_10000450_pt1 | contig 17187 bp, 14 predicted proteins | sample AntDrymUQ5402106_2_FD_129676 | JGI IMG/M metagenome (GOLD analysis project Ga0180121, IMG submission 129676) | Polar desert sand microbial communities from Dry Valleys, Antarctica - metaG UQ540 (21.06) (version 2) (version 2) | ecosystem: Environmental > Terrestrial > Soil > Desert | place...
ACTTTCGTATAATTTTATGGCGACTTTATTATGGGGCTTGTGAATAATATCTACTGTCGAAACACCTTTAGATTTCAACTGATCTAAAAGCAATCTTAATGCTTCTCTCCCGTATCCTCTATTTTGAAATTGTCCGTCGATCATAAATCTGTTTATATAATACATTCCATCATCAGGGTCTTTTGCATACATTATAAATCCTACCATTTTATCATCCACATAAATTGCAAGCGGGTTCATTTCTTTATGAGCATACGCAAGCGCTAATCCGTTTTTATTCGTCGCTACAAATTGCTTCTGATCGTCATTCACATTTAAATGAATACACTCCCGCCAGTTGTCTTCATCTATTTTTCTTAATGTAATTTTCATTTTAGTTAAAAGTAGAATTCGCCGCGGCGAATAAAAGTTGAAGTTATGAAATTAATCATTACTCATTAATCATTACTCATTACTCATTACTCATTACTCATTACTCATTACTCATTACAATGTTGTCTTCATCTATTTTCCTTAATGTAATTTTCATTTTAGTTAAAAGTAGAAAGTTGAATTCGCCGCGGCGAATAAAAGTAGAAAGTTAAAAGTTGAAGTTATGAAATTATTCATTAATCATTACTCATTACTCATTACAATGTTGTCTTCATCTATTTTTCTTACTGTAATTTTCATTTTAGTTAAAAGTTGAATTCGCCGCGGCGAATAAAAGTAGAAAGTTGCCTGCCTGACGGCAAGGCAGGAAAGTTGAAAGGTAAAAAAAGTTAGTTAAGTTATTTAAGTTTGTTAAGTTAGTTAAGTCTGTTAAGTCTGTTAAGTTTTAAGCCTTCAAGGTTTTGTTGATGAAGTTGTTTTTTCTGTCTAGAGTCTAGCGTCTCTCGTCTAGCGTCTCACGCCTGCCTGCCGCAGGCAGGTATAGGTCTAGCGTCTAGCGTCTAGCGTCTACACACTATCACAAAATCTTTGGAGTCATTGTTCAGAGCGCCGTATTGAAAATCTCCGTAAATATTTTCGAGTTTAAACTTTGTCCTTCCGAGAAGATTTACAATTTCATATCTGAAATAGTATCTTAACGGCAGTAAACATTCTTCAGAATTACTTTTTCCATTTTCGTCCCACACTAATTTGAAAGTTACTTCCAATATTTGATTTATGTAATTGTGTTTTACCGTAACATATCTTTGAAGTTTCTTTCCAGGCTCATACTCGCCGTCAAATTCTATATTATTATTCCTTTCCATATTAAGTTTTTCCAGATCAGGAACAAACAAATCAAAAATAAATTTACCTCCCGGTTCAAGATGATCATAAATTTTATTCAATGCTTTCAGTTGATCTTCTATTTCCAATAAATGTCCAAAGACTCTGAACGGTGAAATTATCAAACTGAATTTCTTATTAATTGAAAATTCTCTGACATCCTGTTGAGTAATCCTATAAAAATTTTCTTCAGAAATTTTTTCTTTAAGCTCTTTTAGCATTAATTCACTCTGATCTATACCGTAAATATCCGCACCTAGGTTCAAAGCAGGGACAAATATTCTGCCTGTACCCACTCCGGCTTCCAATACTGCTCCATTACAGTTCTTAATCTCATTTATATAAAATTCATAGCCGGATTTATTCAGTAGCTTATCGTAAATGATATCATAAAATCTTGCCGTGGAATTATTGTATTTGTATTCTTTACTCATAACATTTTTATAAATTTAATTTGAAAACCATCTCGTCTTCGTTAACACGCCCTGTATCAACGAATCCCAGCGATTCGTATAAATTTTTAGCGGCTGAATTTTCAGGGACAAAACTGACGAATAGTTCTTTCTGGATGGTAATTATGCTTAATGTTGTCTATAAGTTTTACCATAGATTCTTTTCCATAACCTTTACCTTGAAATCTTTCGTCAATCATCAGTCTTATTATCCAGATCGTGTCGTCGCCTTCATTCAAATCATAATCGCCATACATGAGAAAACCAACCATATTATTATCATTATAAATTGCTGTTGGTTTCCAGCTCGAATAAAATTTTGACTGAGCTATTGAGAAAACATTTGTCGCAACGAAATTATCCTGCGAGGCGCTTACTTTTAACTTTACAGCTTCGATGTAATTTTCTTTAGTGATTTCTTTTAATTCAATCATAATTTTGTGTAATGTTTTCGAGAACTTCTTTTGAGATCTTAAGTTCACTATACTCTTTAAACGGTTTAAAACCCATCTCTTCATTAATTCTATACATATATTTATTCCACGGATAGGTATCTGTCTTTATATATTCAAAGTCCGGAAATTCTTCCATCATCTTCAGATAAAGTTTTGCTTTTAGAAATTTTGCAAGATTTTGCCCGCGATAAATCCGGTTAACTGTAGTCAGGCCACCTCCGTGATCAATTATATTTTTATTCTCTTCTCTGATATAAAGGGAGCTGAACGCAGCAATGTTATCTCCGTCAAATAGCATGTACATATACATTTTGTCATTCGGACCCTTGTCATACTTTAATTTAGTAAGTAAACTTTCTTTGTCTCTTTTAAATATTATTTTCCTCTCGGGATTATAGAAGTTCATATCAATCCTTGAATCATTATAAAGATCAAGATATCTACCTATGATTTCATCCGTGACCTCATTGTATAAAACTAATTTATAGTTTATCTTATCGGAAACAGAATTCACAACAGTATTTAATTTGTCAACAGCAAGTTCATCTCTCATTAATCTTGAATAAACCATTGTATCAGTATTAATTGCTCCTGAATTAATCATCAAGTTAATAATCCTTTTATCATGAGCTGACGTATAGATCATGTCTTTATTTGTCTGAGAAAGAAACTTTACTAACTCTTTAAAAACAGTTTGTAAAAAATCATCCGGTATTTCATCGTACAATGCGTCAAACATAAAATTCGCTTCACTTCCGAGAATCCTTCTCGCAATCCAGCCTACAGGATTTCCGTCATCAAATATTAAATAGTAATTGACAAGATCATTTTTTAATAATTCGAGATGGCCCAGTATTTCCTTTTTATTATTCTCCCAATTCATAACTTTTTCATCGGGATAATATTTTAAATTAATTTCTTTAAGCAATGTAGAATACATTTCCCACTGCTCCTCTGTAAGCTCACCGGCTTGGATTGCATACATGGTATTGTTTTTAGATTTTTTCTAAATGCTCTTTTGTGAATCTGAAATTATATTCTTTCATAAATGGTGCGAATCCCATTTGTTCATTTATTCTGTACATATATTTATTCCACGGAAATGTATCGGTCATAATATATTGAAAATCCGGGAAGTCTTCCTGTATTTTCAAATACATTTTTGCTTTTAAATACTTAGCAAGATTGTTTCCCCTGTATTTTCTCCCTGCAGATGTATAACCCGCTCCAATATGATCTATCCAATGTTTATTATCTGTCATGTTAACGAAGACAGAACAATGTCCGGCAATATTATTATTCTCAAATAACATATACATATAATATGGAAAGCGGTCTTCTTTAATGTCTTTAACTCTTTCTAATAAATCCGACATGGTATATTCATTGATCACCCTTTTCTTTGGATGAAAAAAATTAGAATCAATGATCACTTCATTCATATAATTCACAAATCTGTCATATAACTCTTCAGGAATATTATGAAACAATTTTGATTCGTAGCTTTGCGCAATTTTATTACTGTCAATTATGGCCTGCAAATTTGAAAAATCAATATCCGTTTTTAGTAATCTTGAATATACTAATTCCTCAAATACTTCTGTACCGCTTTCAATTATTGTTTGATACTGTCTTTCATTATATGTGGAAAAGAAAGCTTCATCTTTATTTCTTTCGCCCATTATCTTATAAACTCCATCGTAAAATGATTTCAAGGTATTTTCAATAATTATTTTTTCAGGATAAGCACATTCGAAATAGAGGTTTCCTCTTCTTTCAAATGCTTCGATACTTAAAACAGCATTGTCTTCATCGAACAGATAATAAATGTTTGAAAATGGAATTTCCGAAACTTTAGGGCTATTTAAAGTATCATCTCTTAAAGCTTTCCAATCTGTTGATTTTCCGTCCCATTTTTTCGGATTAATCCCTTTCTTTAAATGATCTTCATACTTTGCAACAGATTTCCATTTGTCGTCAGACATATCTCTTGCTTGTGTGGTAATCATAATAATTATTTCCAAATTTTTTCTAAATTTTCCTTTGTAAATTTAAATATGCATCCTTCGCAGAGGATTTTGAAACCTAAGTCTTCATTAATTCTGAACATATATTTGTTCCAGGGATAAGTATCTGTCAAAGCATGTCTGAAATTTGGATAGTCTTCGTAAATTTTCAAATACATCTTTGCTTTTAAGTATTTTGCAAAATTCCTACCCCTGTATTTTATGGCGACTGCAGTAAATCCACCGCAATGCTGTATAAAAACATCCTCATCTTCCTTCTGGATATATACCGAACAAAAGCCGACAATATTTTCTTTATCAAATAGTACGAACACATACATTGGATCACCGTCTTCCTTATCATTTTGGACCCTTCTTAATAAATCATCCTTTGTATATTCTTTAATTTTTTTCTTTACCGGATTATAAAATTCTTTAGCAACCAACACTTCATTTATAAAATCCACGTATCTGTCATAAATTTCCTCCGGTATTTCTTTGTACAAAATCAAATTATAATTCTGTGCGTGTTGGTTACTGCTAACTATATTTTCTAACTTTTCAAAATCAATATCCTTTTTCCGTAATATTGTATTGATAGAATTTTCGGTTATTTCAATGCCCAGTTTGCTGAATATTTCTGTTTTGATATTATCATTGGCATAATATTCCATAAAGCCATTCCCTGTTTCAACTAAAAAATTATTTATGATTTCCAATAATTTTTTCAGAACATCGGAAGGAATTTCATCATTTTCAAAATCAAAAATGAACTGATGCCTTTTTCCGCTTAATGTTTTATACGCTATCCAGGCGACAGGGCAGTCAGAGTCAAATATTACAAATTCATTTAAAGAGAAGCTCTTCAAATTCTTCAATATTTCTAAACGTTCATTCTTAAATTGTTTCCAATCAGAATATTTTTTGAAATAATAATCCCTGTACTCATCCCAGTCATAATCCAGTATGATGCTGTTAACTTCATACTTTTTCTTAATTTTTTCCAATAGTTCCATGTACTTTTGAAACTGTTCATCTGTCAGATCAATTAACTTTAATGCTTTCATTTTTCTTATAATAATTTATTAACTTCAGATACAATTAGATTAAACTTAACAATCCGCCGCGGCGGATAACTTACTTAACTTACTTAACTCACTTAATTTACATAACTGGCTCTATTCACTGTAAGCAAGCATCTCTTTTTCTCTCTGCTCTCTTAACTGCCTTGTGTAAAGATTAAAGTAATAACCTTTCATAAGCATAAGGTCGTGATGATTTCCGTCTTCAATAATTTCTCCCTTTTTAACCACTAATATTCTATCGCAATTTTTGATAGTCGAAAGTCTGTGAGCGATGATTATTGAAGTTCTGCCTTTGATCATTTCATGAATTCCGCTTTGAATTTTTGCTTCCGTCAATGTATCAACGGAAGAGGTTGCCTCATCCATGATAAAGATTCTGGGATTTGCAAGCACAGCGCGTGCAAATGAAATAAGTTGTTTTTCACCCAATGATAATTTTTCTCCGCCTTCTCCAACTTCTTCATCTAACCTACCGATATATTCATCTCCTCCAATTAATTGCAGAGAGTCGATGATTTCTTGTTCTGTCGCTTCATCTCTCCCATATCTGATATTATCACGAATGCTTCCAGAAAAAAGATGCGGCGTTTGTAATACCACTCCAAGTTTGCTTCTTAAGCTTTGAATTGTCATGTTCATATAATCTATGCCGTCAATTCTAATGACTCCTCCTGTTGGTTCATAGAATCTGCAGATCAAATTTATGATTGTAGATTTTCCTCCACCGGTTTCTCCAACAAGGGCAATGGATTGCCCGGCTTCAATCTTAAGATTTACCCTGTCTAAAATAGGTTTGTCTTTTTCGTAATAAAAAGAGACTACCTGGAATTCAATTTCACCACTGATATTTTCAAACTTTCCTGCATCTTTTCTGTCTTTGATCATCGGCTGAGTATCAAGCAGTGAAAATATTCTTTCCCCCGCCGAAATACTGCTCTGCGCCTGTGAGTAAAATCTTGAGATGTCAAGAATTGGTTCATATATTAGTGTAGCATAACCGAAGAATGCGGCAAGTAATCCCACAGTTATTTCGGGCGGAAAAGTAATTGCCATACTTCCTCCGTAATAAATTATCAGTGCTGCTGCAACCGACCCTCCGAATATTACAAGCGGCTGATAAAGCGCCATGAAGTAAGAAGATTTATAGGAGGCATCTCGCATCTTTTCACTCAATGACTCGAACTCTTCACTGGCTCTGTTTTCCTGAACCATACTTTTATTTACTTCAATTCCGTTTATGTGTTCATTAAAGCTTGCTGTTATTTCACTGTTAAATCTTCTTGACTCTCTGGAGTTTTTCAAAATGAGCATTCTTATTTTAAATGAAATTAAAGTCAGTGCCGGGATTGTCAGCATTACTATCATTGCAAGTTTCCAGTTGTAAATAAACATTGCTATCAGGCAAAATACAATCATACCAAATCCCCAGACACATTCTATAAAACCCCATGAGATCAATTCAGTTACTTTACTTGTGTCTGAAGTAATTCTTGTCATTAGCCATCCAACTGCGGATTTATCGTAAAACGAAAATGAAAGTTCTTGAAGCTTCTTAAAAAGATCCTGCCTTATATCATACATTACAAATTCCTGTATTCTTCCTGCAAAGTTAATGAACATAAAGACTGATAATGCTAAGATTAATCCCAGGCCAGCAATCATGTAAACATATTTTAATAAAGGATCAAGATCGATCTCGGGTGTTAATCCCTGCGCATAAGAATTTTTGTATTGCTCAACCATTGGAACTATTACATTGTCGAGAAGATTAAGCCAGACTAATGGAGTAACGGCTTCCACTGCGGATACCATTAATACAAATATTATAAATCCTATCAGCCACTTTCGGTATTTCATGCTGTAAGAAAATATTCTTTTCAAAAAAGGAAAAAGCGATCCTTTTGTTTTAAACTGTTTGTCTCTTAGTTCACTCATAAATTTTTATTATTAAATTTTATATAATAATCACCACCCGCAGCTATTCTTCCGCATTTCTTGGCAGTTCTCAGAGATGCTGTATTCAAAGGAGATATAATTCCATAAATAAATTCATCATCCGATGCCAATATACTATCAATCATTTTCCTTTGTAGAGCAGGACCGAAATTCTGCCTGCGAAAATCTTTAAATAGAATTTCTTCTTTAATACAGTATCCGCAGTAGAAATTTACATTTAACCTTTCTGCTGCAATTATTCCCGCAAGTTTACCATTTATTTTTATCTTAAACATGTGGCCATTACTTATTGCTTTTTTCAAGGAATCTGTAGTTTCTGCTATTACGTCATTCTCATAAATTTCGTTTTCGCTTTTGAGAAGTTCGTACTCAGAAACATATTGTTCATAGAAATTTAATTCTTGTGTTTGTTCCAGTGTAACTTCATCATATCGTTCAGGTTTATTCAATTTCCTGATTGTGTTAATGTGACCTGTTACAAACTGACACTGACAGACTATATTACATGCTCTGTCAAAATCCATATCAGAAGTTTCAACAAAACATATTCCTTTTGGATCAAAAATTTGATACTTCTTAAAAGTTTCTTCCATAAGTTCAGTCAACAGATTTCCTTCGATGATGTCAAAGCTTTTTTGCAGTATGTCTACAAAATGCATATACTGACTTCCGATCCTGTATAGTCTTATCCTGCTTAATGCAAAATTGCCATCTTCAAATTCTAATAAATGACACTTATAGTCTTCAGTGTTTTTATTCTGATGGCAAACTGATTCCATAGTTTGTTTTGCAGAAGTTTCATCATAAATAAACTTCTCATTTTTCTCAATTTGTTTTACAATAGTATTTGTAACTTTCTCCAATGAAAGATATCGCATTACAGGATCAGGGATCTTACTTAGTTCATACTTTAAGAATTTTTCAGTAAACATTTTTCTGATTTTTAAATGCCTGCATGGTGCAGACCCGCCTGCAAAGTCTGTCTCAAAACCATTAAAAAATTTTTAACAAAGAGGAGCAGAGGGTTTTATTTTTCAATTTTTTCTCTGTGTCTCTGCGTCTCTGCGTTAAATTCTTAGTTTTGAGACACTCTCCTGCGTCGGGCAGGCAAGTACTTCTAAAATTTCAAACTCAAAATTTAAACTTCCAATTCTGCCTTTGTTTCAAGTTTGATTTCTTCTTCTATAGATACCTGTATGTCATAGATCTTTTTATAAAATCCCTCATGTTTTATCAATTCATCATGAGTTCCTTCTTCGATGATATTTCCTTTATCCAGTACAATTATTCTGTCGCAGTCCTGAATAGAAGTTATCCTGTGTGCAATTATAAAAGTTGTTTTTCCCTTCATCATCTTTCTTAATGCTTTCTGAATTTCATATTCAGTTTCCGAGTCCACTGAAGAAGTAGAATCATCCAGTATCAGTATGTCAGGATCTTTTAAAAGTGTTCTGGCAATTGTAACTCTTTGCTTCTGTCCTCCGGATAATGTCACTCCCTTTTCTCCGACAATAGTCTCGTAAGAATCCGGAAAAACTTCCGTTATTATATCGTGGATTTTCGCAGCCCTTGCAGCATAAATAACTTCATCTATATGTGATTCAGGGTTTGCATATGCAATATTGCCTTTGATTTTAGTTGAAAATAAAAATGGCTTCTGCAACACCACGCCAAATCTGCTTCGTAAATATTCTTTTGAATAACTTTGAATATCTTTACCATCTATTAAAATATTACCGCTGTCGGGATCGAAAAATCTCATAAGTAAGGAAATAATAGTTGTCTTGCCGGCGCCTGTTGGACCAAGCAACGCAATCTTCTCACCATGATTAACTTTGAAACTAATTCCATTCAATACTCTGTGTTTTTCATTTTCTTCATATTTAAATGTGACCTTCTTAAATTCGATCTCACCTTTTAACTTTTCTTCATGATTATTTTCACCGGAATAATCCTCTTTGTTTGTATCAAGTATTGAAAACATTCTGTCGATAGCAACGGTTGTCATACCCATTTCACTTACAAGCTGTCCTAATCTTCTCATTGGCCATGTTACAAGCATTGAATAAGTATAAAATGCAGCAAACTCTCCAACCGATAACTGATTACTAAGGGTAAAATAGCCTCCGGCAAAAATAGAAATCGCAATTTGTATATGAACAAGAAAATCGGACGAAGACCAGTATATTCTGTGCAGCTTTAACAGCTTAAGCCCCCATTTCTTCTTTTCTTCATTTTGCTTTGTGAATTTTTCTATTTCAAAATCTTCTTTTGCAAATGCCTTCACGACTCTAATGCCAGATAAGTTTTCCTGTACGATGACTGAAAGCTTATCCTGTTCTTTCTCATGTTCTGTCCATATTAAGCTTTCTTTTTTGAAAAATAAAATAGAACCTATGCAAATTACAGGTACGAACATCACTGCAATAAAAGCATATGTTAAATTTATTGAGGCCATCATTATAAAAGCTCCGATGAATAAAGCCGCCATTCTGATAACCTCTACCACTTGCGTTGATGCAAACTTCCTCAGAGTTTCAACATCACCTGTGCATCTTTGTATCAATTCTCCCGTTGGAGTTTTTGAATGGTATGCCAGTGGCAGCGCCTGTATATGAGAAAATAATCTATTCCTTAGATGCATGATTGCCTTCTCTGTTGATGCTGCCGTAATCGCGCTGGAAGAAAAGGAAAACAGACCTCTGAGTAAAGAAATTATAAGAAATACTATTCCAAGCGAAATTAAGATCATACTAAGATTGTCTACTCTCATATCCGGAATCACTGAATACAAAAATCTGGTAATTGTATCTTCCGGAATAGTGTTTATTTTCCCTCCACTCTGGAAATATACTATCACTTTATCTACAGTTATCTGGAGAATTTTCGGTTCAAGCATTCGAACAAATGTAGATGCTATCAGTATTACAGCAGATAAAATGTAGAGTGATTTCCATTTTCCTAAGATCTGTAGTAATTTTTTTATGTAAATCATGCAGGTGAATTATTTGTTATGCAAAAAAAAACCGCGGATACTATTTGCATCCGCGGTTTTTAAACTCTTTTATGGTGATTGAATTATTCCTTAAACCTCCATTTAAACCACGGATTTATATGTCTCGTCACGTCTGAAAAAAACGCGATGAGGCGTACGATGCCTGATATGTTATATTTAATTGTCGTCATGTTTAGTTGATAATTTGCACCTTTCTCGATTTGATTTAAATAATCCGTAAATTAAGGTCTACAAAATTACGAATGATAATATTAAGAAGCAAGTTTTAGGAAAAGATTTTCTTTTTAAAATAAATTTCCCTTGGGAATAAAAATTATTTCTTATAAAAATTATTTCGATTTTATTTTAAAATTCTCGCCTTTGTTGGTGTTACAAAAAGTTGCGATTTTCGTATAAATCGAAAATACAAAACATGGGCAATGCCGGTCGAAACGGCGGGGAATATTATACTCCACGGCCTTTAATCAAAACTATTATTAAGGTGGTTGCACCAAAAATTGGTGATAAGATTTATGACGGTGCAGTTGGCAGTGCGGGCTTCTTGTGCGAATCGTTTGAATACCTGAAACAGCACAAAGGCAAACACGAAAATCTGACTTCAAAAGATATTCAGACTTTACAGAAAAAAAACTTTTACGGCAAAGAGAAAAAATCATTGGCATATATTATTGGTATAATGAATTTGATCTTGCACGGAATAGAAGCTCCTAATATTATTCACACAAATACTCTCTCCGAAAATATTGCAGACATACAGGAAAAAGACCGTTACGATATTGTGTTGGCTAATCCGCCTTTTGGTGGTAAGGAACGTGCGGAAGTACAACAAAACTTTCCCATAAAAACAGGTGAAACAGCTTTTCTCTTCCTTCAGCATTTTATTAAAATTCTTAAAGCAGGCGGTAAGGCAGGTGTAATTATTAAGAATACTTTTCTATCTAATACTGACAATGACTCAATCAGTTTGCGGAAACTTTTGCTTGAAAGCTGCAACTTGCATACCGTGCTGGATTTACCGGGCGGCACGTTCTCAGGTGCAGGGTAAAAACCGTTGTTCTGTTTTTTGAAAAAGGTTATTTAACAAAAAAGGTTCGGTTTTATCAACTGAACTTAGACAGAAATCTTGGCAAGACTAATTCGCTGAACGAAAAAGATTTGGCTGAATTTGTTGACCTACAAAAAACGAAAGCTGAAAGTGAAAACTCCTGGACAGTAAATGTGGCTTCGATAGACTCAGCCACCTATGACTTATCTGCAAAAAACCCAAACAAAAAAGAAGAAGACTCCTTGCGCCAACCTAAAGAAATATTGAAGCAAATGAAAGCCCTCGACAAAGAAAGTGAGGAAATTTTGAACTCAATTTTGGAATTGATATGAAAAAACAACAGGCTCAGTTTCCGCCAGATTGGGAGATAAAAAAGCTAGGAAATGTGTGTGGAATAGAACTTGGAAAAACACCGAGCAGAAGCAACAGAATTTATTGGGATGTTCAAAAAGCTACAACCAATGTGTGGTGATCTATTGCTGATTTATTGAGAGCCAAAGAAAATATCGCTTGCGAGAGTAAAGAGTATATTACTGATAAAGGAGCAAAACTTTCTAAAATTGTAAAGGAAGGAACATTACTTGCAAGCTTCAAATTAACATTGGGTAGAATAGCATTTGCTAGTAAAGATTTATATACAAATGGGGCGATAGCAGCTATAACTATAAAGAGTGAAAAGGAACTTGATAAATACTTTTTATTTCATTTCTTGACTTTCTTTGATTGGAATGCAGCGACTGAAGGGGACATAAAAGTAAAAGGTAGAACTCTAAATAAAGCTAAACTAAAAGAAATTGAAGTTCATTTTCCAAGAACACTCTCCGAACAACAACGTCTTGTAGCTATTTTAGATGAAGCCTTTGCAGCTATAACCCAAGCAAAGGCAAAAGCCGAACAAAACCGCAAAAACTCAAAAGAACTTTTTGAAAGTTATTTGCAAAGTGTGTATGAAAATAAAGATGAGAGTTGGGAAGAGAAGAGTTTAAATCAGATTTCAGAAAATTTAGACAGTAAAAGAATTCCAATTACAAAAAGCCAGCGTAGTAGTGGATCTATTCCATATTATGGGGCTTCTGGTATTGTTGACTATGTAGAAGATTACATATTTGATGAAGATTTGCTTTGCATTTCGGAAGATGGTGCAAATCTTTTAGCTCGTACTTATCCTATTGCATTTTCAATTAGAGGTAAAACTTGGGTAAATAATCACGCCCACGTTCTCAGATTTAGAAATGTGATAAGCCAAAAATTTGTTGAGTTGTATCTCAACTCGATACAATTAAATGATTTTGTTAGTGGTATGGCTCAGCCAAAATTAAATCAGGCCATGCTTAACAAAATACCAATTCCATTTCCGCCATTACCCAAACAAGCAACCATCATTCAAAAACTCGATGCTTTTTCAGTTGAAACAAAAAAACTAGAAGCCATTTATCAAAAGAAGATAGAAGATTTGGAAGAGTTGAAAAAGAGTATTCTGCAAAAAGCATTTAACGGCGAATTGAAAACAACAAAAGCAGTAGCCGTATGAACGAAACAGAAACCAGAGCAGAACTCATTGACCCAAAGCTAAAGGATTGCGGTTGGGGAACTATTGAGGGCTCTAAGGTACTTCGTGAATACAAAATCACCGAAGGCAGAATACAAAGCGGTGGTTTGCGAAGTAAAAAACTTACTGCCGATTATGTGCTGGTATATAAAGGAATAAAGCTGGCAATTATAGAAGCCAAAAGCGACCTGTTTGTGGTTGGTGAAGCTGTGGCACAAGCCAAACAATATGCCGGGAAGATGAGTTTAGAAACCACTTACGCCACCAACGGCAAAGAGATTTACAGCATCTGTATGAAAACTGGTACCGAGGGTTTGGTTGAGAAATATCTTACTCCGGATGAATTGTGGGACAAAACATTCCCTTCGAACGACTCACTGCAAGTTGCCGTAAACGAAGGGCGAGAAAAATTTTCTTCCGTTCCGTTTGAAGATAAAGGGGGCACCTGGCAATCAAGATACTATCAGGAGATAGCTGTAAAAAATGTTTTAGAAGCTATTGCCAATAATAAACAACGAATATTATTAACTTTAGCTACCGGTACTGGAAAAACACCTATCGCTTTTCAAGTCGCCTGGAAATTATTTCAAACACGCTGGAATTTAAAACGTGATAGCAGCCGAAGACCACGCATTTATTTTTGGCTGACAGAAACATTTTAGCGAACCAGGCTTATAACTTTTTCTCCGCATTTCCGGAAGATGCTTTGGTGAGAATTAGTCCGAAGGAAATAAGTAAAAAAGGAAGTGTGCCTACCAATGGAAGTATATTCTTTACAATTTTTCAGACGTTCATGAGCGGGGCTGATAAAGACGGCAAACCGGCGCCGTACTTTGGATCTTATCAAAAGGATTATTTTGATTTCATCATTGTCGATGAATGTCACCGTGGCGGTGCAAACGACGAAGGAAACTGGAGAGGCATTTTAGAATATTTTTCTCCGGCTGTTCAGCTTGGTTTAACTGCAACACCAAAGCGAAGGGATAACATTGATACATATAAATATTTTGGTGAGCCCGTTTATGTCTATTCGTTGAAAGAAGGTATTAACGATGGATTCTTAACGCCGTTCAAAGTAAAACGCATCAAGACAACGCTTGACGATTACATGTATACTACTGACGATCAGATCATTGAAGGAGAAATTGAAGAAGGAAAACGTTACATCGAACCCGACTTTAATAAAATTATAGAGATAAAAGAAAGGGAAGCAAAGCGTGTTCAGATTTACATGGAGGAAGCCAATCAAAACGAAAAGGCAATTGTTTTCTGTGCGACACAAGATCATGCAGCTGCCATTCGGGATTTGATAAATCAGGCTTCGACAAGCTCAGCCTCCAAAAACCCTGAGTATTGTGTACGTGTAACGGCGAATGATGGGGAGCTGGGTGATCAATATCTTCGTGAGTTTCAGGATAACGAAAAGACAATTCTAACAATTTTATCTACTTCACAGAAACTTTCAACTGGTGTAGATGCAAGAAACATTCGTAATATAGTTTTGATGAGACCCATCAACTCAATGATAGAGTTTAAACAAATTATCGGACGTGGAACAAGATTATTTGACGGCAAAGAATTTTTCACAATTTATGATTTTGTAGATGCTTACCATCATTTTTCCGATGCTGAATGGGATGGAGAGCCATTAGAGCCAGAACCAGAAGGAGTTAAAGAACCTAAAAGACCTTACAAAACCGAAGAGCCTAAAGAGTCGACCGAAGAAATTAAAGAGAAACGTAAACGCATTAAAATAAAACTGCGAGACGGTAAGGAGAGAGAAATTCAATATATGATAGCCACATCTTTCTGGAATGCGGACGGAAAACCAATTTCGTCAGAAGAATTTTTACAAAACTTATTCGGCACTCTGCCTGGCTTTTTTAAGAGCGAAGAAGAATTACGAAAAATATGGAGTAGCCCCATAACCCGAAAAGAGTTACTGAGTAAACTTAGTGAGGCAGGTTATGGTCATGATGAACTTACAGCTTTGCAAAAATTAATCGACGCCGAAAAGAGTGATATCTTTGATGTGCTTGAATATATTTCTTTTGCTGTAAAACCAATTACAAGAGAAGCGCGCGTTGCACATGCACAGTCAAATATTTTCGCTTTGTTGAACAACAAGCAGAAGGAGTTTCTTGAATTTGTACTCAGTAAATATATTGAGACAGGGGTTGAAGAACTGGATCAGGAAAAATTACCGGTATTACTTACGAATAAATATCAGTCTTTAGAGGATGCAATTGATGTACTGGGAAACGTTGAAAATATTAGTTCAACTTTTATTAATTTTCAGAAGTATTTGTATCAGGAGAGAGCTGCGTAGATTTTTGAGAATAATTTTTAAGATTAAAGAGAAAGAAAGTGAAAGTAAAACTTAGAATTTAATACTTCAATTCTCCCCTCCTTTCAAAGGAGGAGGTTGGGGGGAGGTTACGTAGAGTTAGTTTAGCCTTGATACCGTTTTTAATTTATGAACAAAACAGAACTCGTACAGTACATTGACCGAATAGCGGAGATACATACCACATTAACAAAAGTTGTAAACGTAACAATTAAAAATCAGAATATTCAAAACTAATAATGTGTGGGCAATTATTATTCCTTGGTGCAGCTCCATTTATAAGTATTTATATCTGCGGGATCGTTCATTTCAAAATTAATTCTTAAAATGTCGCCTTCATTGCACAGTATTGATTCAATCCTGAGTAAAGGAATATTCCAGTGAGTTTTTGAAATTAATGGTGAAGTTGATAAGATTATTTCCTCGTCAAAAATTATGTTAAAGAAAATAACAAGACCGTTTATGTCTCCGGCTTCCAAAACTTTTCTTTTATATTCAAACTTCTTTGGAATTGTATCTCTCGCCATGGTTTCCATATCAAAATATAAAATTCTTTCAGGCTCACTTAAAAAATAATCAACAGCATCCGGCCTTATCAAAAGCCGTCCATAGGATCCGCTAACTTCATGCTTCAGATCACTAAAGCAGTCAAATTTTATTCCCTGAATATTCTGCTCCCATAAATAAGGAACAGTCTCTTCGTTCTTGATATGTACAGGTTCAACAAAAAATTCAAATTTGCCCGGCAAAATTTTACCGTCTTTTTTAAGAATCCTATCACGAAGATCAAGAATATTATCAACCATGTTTTCATCAAAGAGCAGCGCTCCGATTTGCTCATGAATGATAATATCAGCTTTCTCGTTTGTGGTAAAATCTTTGCTGTTCATATTAATAAACTCAATATTTTTAATATCGTTATGGGCGGCTACTTTTTTTGCCGATTCAATAATCTTACCATGTTCTATCGCGAAAATTGTTTTGGGATTTTTTTTCGAAGCCATAAAAGAAAGAATTCCTGTGCCTGTGCCCAGATCGATTACTACATCTCCTTCTTTGACATGTTTTTGAATTGCTTTATAATAAGTACCGACTCTCGCTTTATCTCCAAGCATTTTTTCATGTTCCAGGTAACTGTTGAAATAATCACTGTTAGCAACTGAATAATACAATTTTTTGAAGTACGGATTTGATTTGACTTTGCTATAAGCTTTTGAAAGCGCCTTTATAAAAAACTTTCTCATTAAAATTTTTTTTTAATTAACTCAAGTTGACCGATACAATCTTTAGAAATTATTTTTTGCCACTAATTGCACTAATTTTCACGAATTATTTTTTCTTATCCTTTTAAAAACATTTTAAAAATTCGTGGCAATTCGTGTAATTCGTGGCAGAATAACACTTTTAAAAGTAAAGCGGTCAACTTGAGTAATTAAGTTTTGTGGGCTTTATTTTAATGAATAAAATTGATTATAAATCTTTTCGATGTTTCCGCTAAGTAGTAAAAAAGAATTAATACAGAGATAAAATATTTCATTATTGTAAACTATTTGTTAAGAGAAAATCTCTTGCTCATGATCACACTCCTGTAATTTGTAACTTTCCATTTTACATATTGGATAAATTCATAACCGCGCTTTTCATAAAAACTTATTAAATGCGCTGCACCCTCTGCGGTGTCAAGCGCTATCTCCGATGCTCCTAAATCCCTGGCTTTATTTTCAATTATGTCCATCATTACATTTCCAATTCCTTTTTTCTGATATTGCGGGTCCACTCCGAACTGTCCCAAATGTGCAACACCACTTCGATTGTAAAATTCTGAATTATAAGGTCCCGAATTATAATATAATGTTACTGTTGCAATTATTTTTTCTTCATGAATTGCAATGAAGCTTATCCCTTTGTTCAGCCTTCTTCCTGTTTCTGCTTCATCCTGATGAGTTGCTAAATATCTAAAGCCTAAATCTGCCAGTTGCTTATATGATTTGTGTAAAAGATTTGTAATTTCACTTATAG
>Ga0180121_10000451_pt1 | contig 17182 bp, 13 predicted proteins | sample AntDrymUQ5402106_2_FD_129676 | JGI IMG/M metagenome (GOLD analysis project Ga0180121, IMG submission 129676) | Polar desert sand microbial communities from Dry Valleys, Antarctica - metaG UQ540 (21.06) (version 2) (version 2) | ecosystem: Environmental > Terrestrial > Soil > Desert | place...
AAGGAGTTCAACGATCGCTACAGCTACAACGAAGGCGATCGCGTCATCCGCATCCTTGCCAAGCTGCTGCACGATGTCGTCAAGGGAACGTGCGCGGAGCAGGGATTTATCGGACACATCGGCGGCGACGATTTCATTTTCATCATCCCCTACAACGCGATCCCGTCGGTGTGCGGCGAGATCGTCGCCACGTTCGACCTGCTCGCGCCTTACCAGTACTCGGAACAGGACCGGCGCGCCGGATATTTCTTCGGCAAGGACCGCCGCGGACATCTCGACCGCGTGCCGCTGATGACGCTCTCCATCGGAGTCGTGACCAACCTGCGCCGCTCGCTGTCGTCGGCGAGACAGGCGAGCCAGCTGGCCACGGAAATGAAAACGTACGCGAAGAGCCTCCCCGGATCCGTCTATACGGTGGACCGGCGCAGCGACGAGCGCGTGACGCCGAACGAGCCCATACCGGCACTTCGCGAGCCGCGCGTGGGAGCCGGCGAATGAACGTCAGCTGCCCCGATTGCCGATCCGTTTTTCGCGTCGATCCAGCCAAGGTTCCCGGCGCGGGCGTAAGGGCCCGGTGTTCCGTATGCAGTGGGATAGTTCCGATACCGGCGCCGACCGGCATGAACACCCCTCCGAGCGGGACGGACCGCACGCCAACGCCGCCCTCGTCCCGGGCGGCGGCACCGCCGCCGTTTAACCCCCCGCCGGCTACCCCGCCGCGGGCTACCCCGCCGCCATTTACCCCGCCGCCGTTTACACCGTCTCCGCTTCCTCCGGCGGCGCCCCGCGCCACGCCTCCCGCGGCGGTCCGACCCGCTGCGCCACCGCCGCCGCCTGCTCCGCGGCCGGCTCCAGTTGCGGCGGTGCCTACTCCGCCACGCGCTGCTCCGATGCCGGCACCGACACTGCCGCCTCCGCGTCCGACTCCTTCGACACCGCAAGGAACTCCAGCGACGCCGTCAGGGGCGACCGCCGCGCGCAAGCCTATTAATCCATTCCTCGCAAAGGATCCGAACCAGCGGGCGAAACGCCTCGCGCGGGCTCTCGTCTCTGACATCATCACCTATCATCCGGCGAAACACACCGAGGGGTTGCGCGACGGCACCCTCAAGCAGCTGTTCCGGGAAGAGATAAAGAAGAGCTTCGAAGAGTATATTGCGCAGGTGGGGCAGCAGCTCGCGGAGAGCACCACCTACTTCCAGGAAGCGCTCAACGAAGTCCTGGGCGGTGGCAAGAAAATATTCTAGGAGCGGCGCCGAATGGCGGAGAGTGATCGCGGTCGGGTACTGAAGCAGAGCGTGGAACAGCTGGCGGAGTTGCGGAGGTATCTTTGACATCGATGGAAAGCGTGCTCGCCTGAGCGCGCTCGACGGGGAGATGGCAGACCCCGGCTTCTGGGCGAACCAGGAGAAGGCGCAGGCGGTGCTTCAGGAAGTGAAGACGCTGCGCGGATGGATTGAGCCCTACGACAAGCTCCAGGGACGCGCCGCGAGCGCGGAGGAGCTCGATGCGATGCTCGCCGACAGTCCTGACGCCGGAATGGAAGCGGAGCTCGACACTGAGTCCGAGCAGCTCTCGACCGACATCGATTCCTTCGAAGTGCGCTCACTGCTGCGCGGGCCTGACGACTTCCGCGATGCGCAAGTCGAGATCAGCGCCGGCGCCGGCGGTACCGAAGCGCAGGACTGGGCATCGATGCTGATGCGCATGTACATACGGTGGGCGGAGCGCCGCGGCTTCGAGGTCTCGATGCTCGACGAGAGCGAGGGCGAGGAGGCGGGGATCAAGGGAGCCGTGCTCGAGATACGCGGCCATTACGCATATGGCTTCCTGCGGCCGGAAACCGGCGTGCACCGCCTCGTTCGCATTTCTCCCTTCGACTCGGCGGCGCGTCGTCACACCAGTTTCGCCTCGATCTTCGTGTACCCGGTCGTGAACGAGGAGATCAACATTGAAATTGACGAGGGCGACCTGCGCATCGACGTGTATCGCGCCTCGGGAGCCGGAGGCCAGCACGTCAACAAGACCAGCTCCGCGGTCCGCATCACGCATCTGCCGACGAACACCGTCGCCGCATCACAGCAGGAGCGGTCGCAGTTCAAGAACAAGGCGACGGCGATGAAGATGCTGAAGAACAAGCTGTACCAGGCGGAAGTGGAGAAGCGCGACCAGCACAAGGCCGCCCTCGATGCAACCAAGTCAGATGTCAGCTTCGGCAGCCAGATCAGGAGCTACGTCTTTCAGCCGTACACGATGGTCAACGACCATCGCACCGAGCTCAAGATCCCGGATGTGCAGAAGGTGATGGACGGTGCGATAGACCCGTTCATCGAGGCATACCTCAAGCTCGGCTCCGACACGGCGGCGGCGTGAGCGACGACGTCAACTTCATTTTACAGGCGCGGCGAGAGAAGCTCGTCGCGCTCGAAGCGGCCGGCATTCCGGCGTTCGGATACAGCTATGCGCGGACGCACCTCGCTTGCGACGCGGTCAGAGCGCTCGCCGACGGCGACGAGGGCCCGGCAGTCAGCGTGGCGGGACGGGTTGTCGCCTGGCGCTCACACGGCAAGACGACGTTCGCACACCTCGCCGACGTGAGCGGAAAAATTCAGCTCTACTTCCGGAAGGACGAGCTTGGCGAGCACTACACCACGCTTGCCCACCTGGATCTCGGCGACATCATCGGCGTGCGCGGCACGCTCTTCCGCACCCGCACCGGTGAGGCCACGGTCCGCGTACAGTCGCTCGAGCTGCTGGCAAAGTCGCTGAGCCCCCTGCCGTTCGGGAAGGAAGAGGAGGTCAACGGACAGATCGTGCGGCATTCCGGGTTCGCCGATCCGGAACAGCGCTACCGGCAGCGGTACGCCGACCTCGCCGTACACCCCGAGGTGCGAGCTATCTTCGTTGCGCGCTCGCGGATGACTACGGCGATCAGGGCATTTCTCGACGCCCGCGCATTCATCGAGGTCGAGACGCCGGTCCTGCAGCCGCTCTACGGCGGCGCAGCCGCGCGTCCGTTCACGACGATGCACAACGCGCTCGCAATGCCGCTTTTCCTGCGTATCGCCGACGAGCTGTACCTCAAGCGGCTCATCGTCGGCGGAATGGAAAAGGTGTATGAAATCGGCCGCGATTTTCGGAACGAGGGAATGGATCGCACCCACAATCCCGAGTTCACGATGCTCGAGTTCTACCAGGCCTACGCCGACTATGGCGAGATGATGACAGTCGTCGAGGAGCTGCTCGGCGCGGCGTCCGCGGCGGTGCGGGCCGTTCCCGAGCTCGCGGGGAAGGTACCGTCCTTTGATACGCCCTTCCCGCGCATCGAGTGGGTGCCATCGCTGAACGATGCGGCCGGCACCGACGTCAACTCCCTCGACGACATCGCACTGCGGAGCCTCGCGTCGCGGGCAGGCGTCGACAAGACGGATGGGCTGAGCAGGCCGAAGATGCTCGACGAGATTTTCCAGGCGCTCGTCGAGTCGAAGCTGCAGAGCCCGACCTTTGTCGTCGACTACCCGGTCGAGCTATCGCCCCTGGCAAAGCCGAAGCGCGGCAACCCGCTGCTCACGGAGCGCTTCGAGCTGTTCGCCAACGGCCGCGAGATGGCCAATGCCTTCAGCGAGCTGAACGATCCCATCGACCAGCGCCGGCGATTCGAGGCGCAGGCGAAGCTCAAGGCTGCCGGCGACGAGGAAGCGAGCGGCGTGGACGAGGATTACCTTCGAGCGATGGAATACGGAATGCCGCCGATGGGCGGTGTAGGAATTGGCATCGACCGGCTGTTCATGTACCTGTCGGGGTCCACCAACATTCGCGACGTGATCCTGTTTCCCACGATGAGACCGGAATGAGCAAGCTCGAGCTGCAGATCGCCTGGCGCTACCTGCGGAGCAGACGCGGGTCAAAGCTGCTGTCCCTGATCAGCATCATTGCCATCGGCGGCGTGCTGGTGGGCGTGAGCGCGCTCATCGTCATCATCGGCGTGATGAATGGATTGCAGGAGGACCTGCGCGAAAAGATCCTCGTCGGAAGTCCCGACATCCGCGTCCTGAGCTATGGCGAGGATCTCAAGATCAACGACTGGGCAAAGACGCTGCAGGCGGTGCGGCGGCAGCCGGGTGTGGTCACCGCCGCTCCGTTCGTTCTCACCGAAGCGCTGATGACGACGGGTCACGATTACGCCGGCGGTGTCTATGTCGTCGGACTGCTGCCGCAGGGGCGAGGAGTTCCCGAAGTCACCAGCATTCGCTCACACGCGACGTCGGGCGACTTTCGCTTCGCGAGCACAGATGGACAGCATCGTGGCGTCGTGCTTGGCAAGCTCCTCGCCGCGCGCTTCAACCGCTGGCCCGGTGACAGCATCAACCTGCTCTCGGCGGGAGGTGGGAAGATCAACGCCGTAACGGGTGGTTTCGTGCCGCGCGTCGAGCGTTTCGAGGTCACCGGTATCGTGGCGACGGGGATGTACGAGTACGACAATGCGTACGCGTTTGTCGCACTCGACAAGGCGCAGCAGCTGGCCGGGCTGGGGCAGGGCGTCACCGGGATCGAAGTCAAGACGACCGACCGCTGGGCGGCATCTGCGATCGCGACACGTCTCGTCGCGACTCTGGGTTGGCCATACCGGACCGTCGACTGGGAAGAGCAGAACAGCTCGCTCTTTCAGGCGCTCAAGCTGGAGAAGCTCGGCATGGGCGTCATCCTGCTGCTCATCGTACTCGTTGCCGCCTTCAACATCGTCAGCACGCTGACGATGGTCGTCGCCGACAAGACGAAGGAGATCGGGATTCTCAAGGCGATGGGAATGCCGGCGCATTCCATTCGGCGGATATTCTTTGCGCAGGGGCTCGTCATCGGCGTGGTCGGCACGCTGCTCGGTCTGCTCCTTGGCTTCACGGCTGCGATCGCGCTCGACAAGTACAAGCTCATCGCACTCGACCCGGCGGTGTATTTCATCGACCACCTGCCGGTGGCGACCGAGCCGCGCGACGTTCTCTGGATCGTCGTGTCCAGCATCGTCGTCGCGGCGATCGCGACCGTCTATCCCTCGCTGCAGGCCTCGCGCCTCTTTCCGATCGACGCGATCAGGCACGAATGACGGTCCTCGAAGCGCACGACCTGCACAAGAACTACGTCGGAGGCGATGGCAACTCGCTGATCGTGCTGAACGGTGTAAACCTCACGGTTCAGCGGCGCGAGATGATCGCGATCGTGGGCGCGAGCGGCGCGGGAAAGAGCACGCTGCTGCACGTGCTCGGCGCGCTCGACCGGCCGACTCGCGGGTACGTTGTGATCGGCGGCGAGCCCGTTCACGGACGCGATGAGACAGCGCTGGGACTGCTGCGGAACCGCACTGTTGGTTTCGTGTTTCAGTTTCATCACCTGCTGCGCGAGTTTTCCGCCCTCGAGAACGTAATGATGCCGCTGAGAATTGCCGGGAAGACAGAGGCCGAAGCGAGAAGCCGCGCCGCCGAGCTGCTGGCGCGCGTCGGGCTGAGCGGCCGCATGAGCCACCGCCCGGGCGAGCTCTCCGGCGGTGAACAGCAGCGCACCGCTGTCGCCCGCGCCCTGGCGATGGATCCGGGCATCCTGCTCGCGGACGAGCCGTCCGGAAACCTCGACCGCGAGAACGGCGAGATGCTCCACGACCTGCTCACCGATGTGGTCAACGACCTGGAGATCGGAATGGTCGTCGTAACGCACAACCGGTCCCTCGCCGCCCGCGCCAACCGTGTGTTGCTGCTGGAGAACGGAAAGCTGGCGCCGACCGATCTCACCGAGGTCGTCGTCTGATGGTCTGCGACCTGTGCAAGGAGGGCGAGGCGGTAATCCGGCTTACCGAAGTGGAGAAGAGCGGTGTGCGTGAGCTCCATCTCTGCGAGAAGTGCGCGGCGGAGCGGGGAGTCGAGACCACCCTTGCCGCTACCAAGCCACAGATCAGCAACTTCCTGCAGACCATTCACGAACAGGCTGCCGACACCAAGGGTGACGCGGTACGCTGCCCCTTCTGCTCCGGAACTCTGGCCGATTTCAGAACGACGGGCAGGCTGGGGTGCGCGAACTGCTACGACGCGTTCGAGCCGAGCCTCCGCGACCTGCTGCGGCGGGTGCATGGAAACTCCCGCCACATGGGGCGGCGCTACACCGCGCCGCCGCCGTCGCAGCTTCCCCACGTATCGAGCGCGACCGAACTGCGCGTCAGACTCAAGCGGGCGATCGAGACCGAGCAGTTCGAGGTAGCGGCGGACATTCGCGACAAGCTGCGGGGGCTCGAGTAGTGCTCGACTTGTCGCTACTGCCCGACGGCGGTGCGGGGTGGCTCGAGGCTTCCGGCGAGCATGCCGACATCGTCATCTCGACGCGCATCCGACTGGCGAGGAATCTCGAAGGATATGCATTTACGCCGCGCGCGCGACGGCGAGCGGCTCCGCATCCTCGCCCAGGTGCGCGAGGCATTCGGCAGCCTCGAGTCGATCGAGGACGGAGTATTGATCCGTGTCGACGAGCTGAGTCCGGAAGACCGGCTCCTTCTGCACGAGCGCCACCTCGTGAGCAAGGAACTGGCGGGTCTCAACGAACAGCCGGTGCGCACGGGCGCCGCCGTTTATCTCGCGCGCGGCGTCGGCATCATGGTCAATGAAGAAGACCACCTCCGCATTCAGGCCCTTCACTCAGGGTTCCACGTGGCCGACGCGTTCAGTGTGGTGGAGCGGCTCGACAACGAGCTCGGCGCGCGCGTGCCGTACGCGTTCCACAATGAGTTCGGATATCTGACCGCCTGTCCCACCAACGTTGGTACGGGGCTCCGGGCATCGGTGCTGATACACCTGCCCGGACTCGTGCTCACGAAGGAGATCACGAAGGTCCTCGCCGGCCTGCAGCAGGTGGGTCTCACCTACCGCGGCATGTACGGGGAGGGGAGCGAGGTGGTGGGGAACTTTTTCCAGATTTCCAACCAGACGACACTCGGCCGGTCGGAGGGTGAGTTACTCGATTACCTCGTGCGAGTCATTAAGCATGTAATCGAGCGCGAAGAAGAATCCCGGCGCGTGCTGGTGCGCGATGCCGGTTATATTATAGAGGACAAGCTCTGGCGTGCTTTCGGCACGCTGCGCTACGCACGCAGCCTGAGCTTTGACGAAGCAATGAATTACCTGAGTGGCGTGCGGCTGGCAGTCGGTTTGAAACTGATCACCGGTCTCAGTGTATATACCCTCAACAAGCTCCTGATTTTCAGTCAGTCAGCGCACCTCAGCCATACCGAGGGAAGAGCGCTCACTGACGGCGAAGCGAACATCGCGCGCGCGCGTTACGTGCGGGAGACGCTCGCTAACGAAGCTGAAGGGTAGGCGGGCATAACGGGCGGCACGGTCGTACCTGACGGTTCACCGTACCAACACAGGACACGCTCCCGCACTGAGGATTTTCGAGATGAACGGTTACAACTTCACCGAGCGAGTACGAAAAGTTCTCGCCATGGCCCGTGAAGAGGCTGCGCGCCTCCATCACGAATACGTCGGCACCGAGCACATCCTGCTTGGCCTCATCCGCGAGGGCGAAGGCGTTGCCGCCGCCGTTCTCCAGAACCTCAGCGTCGACCTCGACGAGATTCAGCAGAAGATCGAGGAGACCGTCAAGAAGGGTAAGGCGGCCGCTGCAACCGGCCCCGACCTTCCTTATACATCGCGCGCCAAGAAGGTGCTCGAGCTCGCGATGGGCGAAGCTCGCGACCTGAGTCACGGCTACGTCGGGACGGAGCACCTGCTTCTCGGACTTCTGCGCGAAGAAAAGGGAATCGCCGCCCAGGTCCTTACCGACGCCGGTGTGAACCTCGACGCCGCAAAGGCGGAGACGCTTCGCTTGCTCGGCACCGAGATGCCGCAGGGTGGGGCAGCGGGCGCCACGCAGGCTGCTCCTGGCGCCGTCCCGGCACAGACGGGGAAGGGAGAGAAGAAGTCGAAGACTCCCGCCCTCGATCATTTCTGCCGCGACCTGACCCAGCTCGCTTCGGATAACCAGCTCGACCCGACGATCGGCCGCGCGAAGGAGATCGAGCGCGTGATGGAGATTCTCACGCGGCGCAAGAAAAACAACCCAGTGCTGATCGGCGAGCCGGGCGTTGGCAAGACCGCGATCGTCGAAGGCCTTGCCCAGCTCATCGCCAACGGCGAATGCCCCGACTCGCTGCGCGACAACCGCGTGCTGTCGCTGGACATGGCCGCCGTGATCGCCGGCACCAAGTATCGCGGCCAGTTCGAGGAGCGCCTCAAGGCGGTCATGAACGAGATCGCGCAGAACAAGAACATCATCCTGTTCATCGACGAGCTGCACACGCTCGTCGGGGCAGGCGCGGCCGAAGGCGCGATCGACGCCAGCAACATGCTCAAGCCGGCGCTCGCGCGCGGCGAGTTGCAGTGCGTCGGCGCCTCGACTCTCAACGAATACCGCAAGTACATCGAGAAGGATGGCGCTCTGGAGCGCCGCTTTCAGACCGTCGTCGTCGAGCCGCCCTCGGTCGAGGAAACGGTCGAGATCCTCAAGGGGCTGCGCACCAAGTACGAGGAGCACCACAAGGTGACGATCCCCGACACGACGCTGCTTGCCGCGGCGAAGATGTCGGAGCGCTACATCACCGACCGCTTCCTTCCCGACAAGGCGATCGACGTGATCGACGAAGCAGGCGCGCGTGCCCGCCTCGCGACCCAGTCGCCGCCACCCGCCGTCGCCGAGCTCAAGGTGCAGCTCGACGCCGTCAACGTCGACAAGGACGCCGCCGTCCGCGACCAGAACTTCGAGCGCGCTGCTTCACTGCGCGACCGCGAGCGCGAGCTGCAGGGCGAGATCCGCCGCAAGCAGGAAGAGTGGGAGAAGCACCGCCAGTCGCACCGGCCCGTGCTCGGCGAGGAGGAGGTTTCCTTCATCGTCAGCCGCTGGACCGGTATCCCCGTCACCCGATTGCAGGAGGCCGAGACAGCCCGCCTGCTCCGGATGGAAGAGGAGATGCACGGGACGGTAGTAGCGCAGGAAGAAGCTATCCGCGCGCTCGCCCGCTCGATCCGCCGCAGCCGTGCCGGCCTCAAGGATCCCAACCGCCCCATCGGCTCGTTTATTTTCTCCGGTCCGACCGGAGTCGGGAAGACGGAAGTCGCGCGCTCCCTGGCGAGGTTTCTCTTCGCGGACCCGTCCGCGCTCATCCGCGTGGACATGAGCGAGTACATGGAGAAGTTTTCGGTCTCGCGCCTCATCGGCGCGCCTCCGGGCTACGTCGGCTACGAGGATTCGGGCACTCTCACGAAGGCCGTGCGGCGCAAGCCCTATAGCGTCGTCCTGCTCGACGAGATCGAGAAGGCGCATCCGGATGTATTCAACATCCTGCTCCAGGTGCTCGACGAGGGACACCTCACGGACAACTACGGCCGCGTGATCGACTTCAAGAACACGGTCGTCATCATGACGTCCAACGTCGGCGCGCGCGACATCACTAAAGGACGGGGCCTCGGCTTCCACGCTCCCGATGCGAAGTCAAACTTCGAGCGCATCGCCGAGAAGGTGAAGGAAGAGATGCAGCACGTCTTCAACCCGGAGTTCCTCAACCGGCTCGACGACATCATCGTCTTCCATCCGCTTTCGCGGGAGAACATCGCCGAGATCGTCGGCATCCTGCTCACTGCCGTGCAGAAGCGCCTTGGCGATGAAGAGCTCACGCTCAAGCTTACCGAGGCCGCCTCGGCCTTCCTCGTCAAGCACGGTTACGACGAGAAGTTCGGCGCGCGTCCGCTCAAGCGGGCGATCCAGCGCTACATCGAGGACCCGCTTTCGGAGAAGATTCTGCTCGCCGAGTTCTCCAAGGGTGACGAAATCGAGGTTGACCTGAACCCTGATGGCGAGAAGCTCGACTTCCGCGTGCTGAGCGGCAGCGCCAAGGCCTAGCGTAGGTTCACCCGCGCCAGAAACAGCCGCCGGAAAGAGGCAACTCTATCCGGCGGTTTTGCTGTCCAAGATGTATCCGCGCGTGGACCTCCACCAAACCGACTGGTGTATATTTCCGTAATGCGTAAAGCCGCTACATCTCTGCTCGCGCTGGCCATCGCCGGAGCGGGCACTCTTCGCGCCCAGGAGGCTGCTCCCGGCGTCTGCTCGACCCCCACCGAGGTCGATGTAGCGGGTAATTCGCGCGTCGATGCCGCCGCGATTCGCGGCACGGCCGGGCTTGCCTCGGGCACACAGCTGAGCGTGCGCGACATCCAGCGTGCGATCAAGAGCCTTTATGCCACCGGTCAGTTCGACGATGTGCAGATCGCCTGCCGCGTGACTTCCACCGCGACCGCTGCGCTTACGATCACGGTCAGGGAGCGGCCGGTACTCGCCGGATACGACATCGTCGGCATCGACCGCGTCGCCGAGAAGGACGTCAAGGAGCGGCTCGCTTTCGCGACGGGCTCGCCCGTCGATCCGGCCAAGATCGCGCTCGGGATCGAGCGGACCGACTCGCTCTACGAGAGCAAGGGTTACTACCTCGCCCGCGTTCGACCCGAATCAACCCTGGCTAACGGCAAGCTTTCCCTGATTTTCCGCGTCGATGAGGGGCGCCGCCTGGCGATCTCCGGCGTGCGCATCAACGGCAATAAGCGCGTGCCTGACGGCGACATCGTTGCGGCAATGCAGACGAAGCCGGAGGGATTTCTCTGGACCCGCCCCGGCGAGTTCGACGACGAGAAATATTCCGCCGATCTGGCCGAGAACATTCCTCGCCTTTACGGGAGCCGCGGGTTCATCGATTTCCGCATCCTGAGCGACACACTCATCGTCGACAGGGAGAGGGGGAAGGCGCTCGTTGACATTACCGTCAGCGAGGGTCCGCGCTACTCGATCGGCACCTTCGAGGTGATCGGCAATCGCCGGTTCTCCTCGGAACAGATTGGAACGTTCTATCCGTTCGGTGAGAAGCAGCAGGCGACTCTCACGCAGCGCGCGGCCGGCCTGATCCGGCGCAACTACGTGAATCCGCCCAACACCTTTGACGCGGGGCGCTGGGAAGAAGCGCAGGGGAAGCTGACCGAGGCTTACAACGACGAAGGCTACATCTACTCCCAGATCCGCCCCGTTACGGAGCGCGCGGGCTTGTCGGACTCGGTCCGCACCGTCAATCTTCGGTGGGAAATCGAAGAGCGCTCGCCGGCGATCATCAACCGCATCGAGATCTCCGGCAACGACTATACTCACGAATCGTGCATTCGCGAGCAGATCGTGCTCGCACCCGGCCAGGTGTTCAACAGGAACTACCTGATCCGCAGCTATCAGAACATCGGCAACCTCAACTTCTTCGAGACGCCGATGGCGGCACCGGAGACGCGGCCGAGGGGAGAGCAGGGGGACGTGGACATACTTTTCCATGTCAAGGAAAAGCGCACCGGCAACGTCAACTTCGGAGCGTCGATGGGCCAGGGTACCGGCCTCGGCGGCTTTGTCGGCCTCGACCAGCCCAACCTGCTTGGCCGCTGCAAGCGGGCGCAGCTGCAATGGCAGTTCGGCCGCTACATCAACGACTTCAACGCCACCTTCAGCGACCCCAACATCCGGCAGTCGCGGATATCGGGAAGCACGACGGCGTACCACACGCGCTCGCGATTCCAGATCGCGCAGCTCGGTGGCGCGACGCGCACGGGCGGGCAGGTGCAGCTCGGATTCCCCGTTCCCAATTCGCTCTACACGCGGCTCTTTGTTTCCTACGGTGGCGAGAAGGTGAAGTACGCGCAGAACGGATTGCTTGGCACTGTCGCTGATGCGTGCGAAAACTGCTTCCGCTCGACACTTGGCTTCACTGCAACGCACGACACGCGGACGGGGCTGCCATTCCCCGCCGACGGCGGAATGCAGACGTTCAACGCGCAGTTCAACGGTGGTCCGCTCGGCGGCACTGCGGCATTCCAGCGCTACACCACCGACCTCAAGTCCTATGCTCCGATCGGGCGCATCGGCAGCGGCCTGCTCGGCGGCGACGGGATGGTGTTCGTCGTCGGCCTGAACGCCAAGGCAGGAGCGGTGTTCGGAAACCCGGGGCCGTTCTTCTACTCACAGGCGTTCTCGCTCGGCGGCACCCAGTACGGCGAGCAGCTTCGCGGCTACAACGAGTTCTCCATCACGCCGAGCGGTTATGATCCGTCGGCGGAGGGCACGGGCGCGCGGCGCGAGTCCTTTGGCAACGCGTATTTCACGGGTTCCGCCGAGCTCGGCCTCAGGGTCAGCCAGTCGCTCTACTTGAACACCTTCTTCGAAGGCGGCAATGTATGGAACCGCCCGCGCGAGTTCGATCCGACGCGGCTGTTCCGCGCTGTCGGTTTCGGCGCCGCGACGCTCAGTCCGCTCGGACCTTTGGGCGTCGATATCGGGTACGGATTCGACAGGACGGATGCAGCCGGGCGGCCAGCCCCCGGCTGGAAGCTCCACTTCAAGCTCGGACAGTTCTTCTAACACCGGAGTCTTAATGGTTTTGCAGATTCGTGCGGCTTCACTCGCACTTTTTGGATCGATCGTCTTCGCCGGAGCTGCATCGGCGCAGGCCGCACCGATCAAGCTCGGCTATATCAATTCGGCGCAGCTGCTCCAGCAGGCACCCGGCCGCGCCGAGGCGGAAGCGCAGTTCGAGCGCGAAGTCGGCGCTTACCGGCAGCAGCTTCAGCGGATGAACGATTCGCTCAACACGCTTGCAACGACCTTTGACCGCGACGCGCCGAAGCTCGATAGCGCTTCCCGCGAGGTTCGGGGGAAATCGATCCGCGCCCGCGAAACGGAGTACCAGACCCGCGCGCGTGACCTCGACCAGCGCATGCAGACTCGCCAGGCCGAGCTCGTCAAGCCGATCATGGAGCGCGTGCAGGGCGTCATCGAAGCGATCAGAAATGAGGACGGTTATTCGATGATCCTCGATGTCGGCTCGCAGGTGAGCGTCGTCGTCGCCGCCGACAAGCGGCTCGACCTTACTGAGAAAGTATTGGCGCGTCTGAAGGCCGCGGGTCCGCCTGCTGCCGCACCGGCGGGCGGCGTCGTGCCTCGTCCAGCGGGAGTGACGCGACCGCCGACGCGGTGACGCCTGCCGGGCACGCAGAGGCTGTGAATGGCGGTGATGGTGAAAACACCATCACCGCTCTTGTCATTGCGGCCCTCGTGTCCGGTGAACTGGTAGGCGACGGCAGCGCCGTCGTGACCGGAGTGGCGCCCCTCGATCGCGCCGGGCCGCTGGACCTCAGCATCCTCGCCGGGGCCAGGTACACGCCGATGCTCGCCGAAACGAAGGCCGGGGTGGTCCTGATCGACCCCGAGTTCCGTGAGGCAGTCGGTGCGCCGCGGGCCCGCATTTTCGTCAAGCAGCCACTGGAGAAGCTTCTCGCGGTTCTCCACCGCCTCTACCCGCAGACCTTACCGGCGACCGGCGTTGCCGCGACAGCCCGCATCGGTACGGGCGCGAAGCTGGGAGATGGCGTGTCGCTTGGGGAGTACGCGGTCGTCGGCCCCGGCGTGCGACTCGGCACGGGCGTTGTCATCGGCGCGCATACCGTCGTCGGCGATGGCGCCCAGATCGGCGATGGATCCCGCCTGTGGCCGTCGGTGGTGATCTACCCCGGCGCGGTGCTTGGAGCGCGCGTGAACGTGCACGCCGGCGCGAGAATCGGCAGCGACGGCTTCGGCTACGTCTTCAAGGACGGAGCACACAGGAAGATTCCGCACGTCGGAAGGTGCATCATCGGTGACGACGTGGAGATCGGCGCAAACGCGACGATCGACCGCGGCAGCATCGACGACACCGTCATCGGCGCCGGCACGAAGATCGACAATCTCGTTCACGTCGCGCACAACGTTCGCATTGGAACGCGCTGCCTGCTGATGGCGCAGGTGGGCGTGGCGGGCTCGGCGATCATCGGCGACAACTGCGTTATCGCGGGGCAGGCGGGCATCAGCGGACACCTGACGATCGGCGCGGGGGCGCGCATCGCTGCACAGGCGGGAGTGTTCGGCGACATCCCCGCGGGCGAAACCTGGTCTGGCTATCCCGCCCGGCCGCATCGCGAATCGCTACGCGCATCGGGCGCTCTATTTAAATTGGCGGGCATGATCCGCCGTCTTGAAAAGTTGCTGGAAGCCTCGGAAGCGAAGTGAGCCGGAAGACGGTTGCCCGGCCAGTGCAGCTGGAGGGGATCGGCCTGCATTACGGGGTCAATTGCAAGCTTACTTTTCTGCCTGCCGCATCGCGCGAGGGAATCGTGTTCCACCGCACCGACTGCAAGGGAGCTCCGCGCATAAGGGCACACGTCACCGAGGTCAGCGGCAGCGACCGACATACCCGCCTCGGCACGGGCGCCGAAGCGGTTCATACCGTCGAACATGTGCTGGCGGCCGTGACTGGAGCGGAGATCGACGACCTCATCATTGAAATGAATGGGCCCGAGCCGCCCATCCTCGACGGCAGCGCCGCTCCGTTTCTTGATGCGCTGATGGCGGCGGGACTTGCGCTGCTCGAAGGAGAACCGGAGTATTTGACGCTCAGCGAGCCGGTAAGGATCATCGACGGCGCTTCCGTCTACGAGGCGTACCCGGCTGACAGTCTTGAGCTCGACGTAACGATCGAATTTCCTCACCCGCTCATCGGGAAGCAGTCGCGACGGTTTTCCGTGACGCCGGCATCGTTCGCGAGCGAGCTTTCGCGGGCGCGGACATTCGGATTCGTCAGCGAGGTGGATGCGCTGCGCGCGAAGGGGCTGATCAAGGGAGCGTCGCTGGAGAACGCGGTGGTGCTCGACGACGCTGACATCCTGAGCGGCGCGCTCAGGTGGGACGACGAGTTCGTGCGCCACAAGGCAATGGATTGTGTCGGTGACCTGGCGCTGGCGGGAGCGCGCGTGAAAGCGCGCATCGTCGCGGTCAAGCCGAGTCACCGCGGGACGGTTACGCTCGTGCGCGAAATGGTGAAGGCCGCGGGCAAGGACAAAGGGGGAGGAAGGGGGATGTACACGATCGAAGACATCATGAAGGTTCTGCCGCACCGGTATCCGTTCCTGCTCGTGGATCGCATTCTCGAGATCGAGGAGAACAAGCGGATCGTCGGGCTGAAGAACGTCACCATCAACGAGCCATTCTTTCAGGGCCATTTTCCCGGCCACCCGATCATGCCGGGCGTGCTGATCATCGAGGCGATGGCGCAGGTCGGCGGCATGCTGCTAATGGGAAGCGTCGGCGACCCCGAATCGAAGGTGGTCTACTTCATGTCGCTCGACAACGTGAAGTTCAGGCGCCCGGTCAAGCCCGGTGACCAGATCATCTTCGAGCTCGTGATCGTGCAGCTGCGCGGCAGCGTGTGCAAGATGCGGGGAGTGGGCAAGGTTGACGGCGAAGTGGTCGCCGAAGCCGACATGGCGGCGATGGTGCGAGACAGGTGAGCGCGGGCAAGATTCATCCGAGCGCGATCATCTCGCCGGACGCGGAGCTGGGCGACGATGTGGAGATCGGCGCCTTCGCGATGATCGGCGAGGGATGCGAGATCGGCGACGGCTGCGTCATCGCGCCGCGCGCGACGATCGAGCGGAACGCCAGGCTTGGCGAAGGCGTCAAGGTGGGGATCGGCACGATCATCGGCGGCGCGCCCCAGGACCTAAAGTACGCGGGCGAAGAGACGACGGTCGAGATCGGCGCCAATACGGTGATTCGCGAGTACGCAACGATCAACCGCGGGACTGCGCACTCATTCAAGACGACGGTCGGCAGGAACTGCCTGCTGATGTCCTACGTGCACATCGCGCATGACTGCCAGGTCGGCGACGGCGTGATCCTCTCCAACGTCGTGCAGCTTGCCGGCCACGTCACGATCGACGACAAGGCGATCCTCTCGGGACTGAGCGCGGTGCACCAGTTCGCGCGCATCGGACGGAACAGCTTCATCGGTGGAATGTCACGCGTGTCCAAGGACATTCCGCCGTTTCTCAAGGCAGTGGGGAATCCGGTCAAGCTGTACGGACTCAACACCGTCGGCCTGCAGCGAAGTGGCTTCTCTGAGGAAGTGATCCGCGAGCTGAAGCGCGCCTATCGGCTCTTTTTCCGGTCCGACCTCAACGTCACCCAGGCGATGGAACGGGCGCAGACGGACCTCGAGCTCTTCCCTGAAGTGAAGGAGCTGATGGACTTCGTGGAGGCCAGTGAGCGCGGGGTCGTGATTTGACCTCTCCTCCGCGCGTTGGAGTAGTCGGCGCCGGGAGCCTCGGGTTCCACCACATTAGAATTCTCCGCGATCTGCCCGGTGTCAGCTTCACCGGTTTCGTCGAGACCCGTGACGACCGCGCGCGGGAAGTGGAGAAAGAATTGTCCGTGGCGAGGCGACCGTCGCTCGACGCGCTCCTCGACGAATCCGACGCGGTAGTGGTGGTCGTTCCGACCTCGCTCCACTTCGAGGTCGCCGCACGGGTGATCGAACGTGGCAAGCACATCTTTATCGAGAAACCGATTACGGCGACGCTCGCGGAGGCCGATGCGCTACTGGCCGCCGCTCGCGCGGCCGGGGTGATGGTTCAGATCGGACATATTGAGAGATTCAACCGGGCGGTCCGCGCGGCACTTCCACATGTGAAGCAACCCCGCTTCATCGACAGCGAGCGGCTTGCCCCCTTCAGCCCGCGGGGCTCTGACGTCGCGGTCGTCCTCGACCTGATGATTCATGACATCGACCTGCTGCTGACTCTGGTCGGTGCGGCGGCCAAGGAGATAACCGCCGTCGGCGTTCCTGTCCTCACCCCGATGCTCGACATCGCCAACGCGCGCGTGACTTTCGCATCGGGGGCGGTCGCGAACATCACATCGAGCAGGATCTCGCGCGAAAAGAAGCGTAAGATCCGCATCTTTCAGCAGAGCGGATACCTTTCGCTCGACCTCGGCGCGGGAACGGGCGAGTTTTTCAGGCTGCGCGCGGACATCGACCCGCTCACGATAAAGAGTGGACCGGTGGACATGGCCGCCTTTGTGGACCGCGTTCCGCTCGAGGCGCCGGAAGGAGAACCCCTCAAGCTCGAGCTCGAGAGTTTCGTCGCCGCGCTTGCGAGCGGCGGACCGGCGGTTGTGACCGGCGAGGAGGGACGACTCGCGCTCGACATGGCACTGCGAATCGTCGCCGAGATCGAGAGAACGATGCCGTCGCTGC
>Ga0180121_10000452_pt1 | contig 17163 bp, 14 predicted proteins | sample AntDrymUQ5402106_2_FD_129676 | JGI IMG/M metagenome (GOLD analysis project Ga0180121, IMG submission 129676) | Polar desert sand microbial communities from Dry Valleys, Antarctica - metaG UQ540 (21.06) (version 2) (version 2) | ecosystem: Environmental > Terrestrial > Soil > Desert | place...
AGGTCTTTCTCTCGGGAGCCGACGCGGTACCGGAGCAGTACCGGAAGCTCGTGGACGAGTATTACAAGTCACTCGCGAGGGGCGCCGCCAGGTCTGATCAGAAAGCCGCGGAGCCGAAGCCCACCGACAAGAAGCCATAACGTCATGAAGCGGGTCGTCATTGCGGTCTGCCTGGTCGTCCTCACCGGCGCCGCGGCATGGGCGCAGGGCCAGGGCTGGGGGCGTTTCAGGACGGCGCCTCCCCGCTTCCCCACGGCGGACAGCTTCGACGGTTCGTTCACGTTCTGCCGCGGGATGTTCACGAGCGACCGCCGCGAGCCGGGCGGGATGGGGTGGTGGACCGACTACCCCGACGCCGACATCAACTTCTCTATCCGGCTGTCAGAGCTCACCAAGATCCACATCAGCAAGCAGTCCGGCGGCGATCCCAATCACCTGGTCGTCCGGCTGACCGACGACGCGATATTCAACTGCCCGATGCTCCACATGGAGGATGTCGGGACGATGCGGCTGAGCGATGCGGAGGTGGTCCGGTTGCGCGAATACCTGCTGAAGGGGGGATTCGTCTACGTGGACGACTTCTGGGGCGACTGGGCCTGGGATCAGTGGGCCGAGGAGATCGGACGCGTGCTGCCTCCGGAGCAGTACCCGATCAGGGACATCACCCCTGAGCACCAGCTGTTCCGTCAGATGTTCGTGATCGACAGGCTGCCGCAGATTCCGTCCATCAACTCATGGATGCGGATGGGTGGCGCAACCTCCGAGCGCGGCGAGGAATCCGCGGTTCCCGACATCCGCGGCATCAGCGACAAGCACGGGCGCCTGATGGTCGTGATGACCCACGACACGGATATTTCCGACGCCTGGGAGCGCGAAGGAGAAGACCCGCGATACTTTTATGAGTTCTCCCCGAATGGCTACGCCGTCGGTATCAACGTCGTGATCTACGCGCTCACACACTGACGTGCGACGTTTCCACGTGCGACGTGCACCGTCCTGCTTGTCGCGTGCTGCGTGCGACGTGCGGTCGGCCGACGTGCGTCGCACGTCCGTCACGTCGGCACGTAGACAAGTCGCACATTGGACATGGCACGTGGCACGTCGCACGTCAGGGCGCCGTCAGTCGGCCGACGGTCCGGCCGGCGCAGAAATAAATCGCGCCGTCGGGACTGACCGCGACCACCTGGATGGGGCCCACGACGTCCTGGAGCAGCGTGTCCGTCCCGGCAATGCGTTCCGGCTGTTCCCTGGAGAACCGAATCCGTTCGATGTGCCGGCCGGAGGTGGACGCCAGCAGCAGCGTGTTCTCGAACCCGGGCAGTGAACCGCCCGGGTAGAAAGCCAGCGCCCCCCCGCCACGGGGCAGCGGATGCCGGGCGCGGACCACCGCCCTGATCGGACGCCCGGCCAGGGTGACTGCGCTCAGGTGAGCGTGGCCGTCCTGCTCGTCGGCGATCCACACCAGTCCAGATTCCGGATCCGCCGCCAGCCCGGTCGGGGACTGAACCCCCTGGGCCACGGCCGGCGCCGTGCCCGCCTGATCACGCGGCATCGTTCCATCCAGATTGAGGCGCAACAACGTGCCCGGCGAATTCGCCGCGCCGACGGCCACGTACAACTTTCCGTCGGCGCCGGTCCGGAGCACCGCACTTGCATCCGCCAGCGGCGGGGCCGCCGCTTCGATGAGTACAGCCCGTTGCGCGAGCGTGCCACGCACCTCCCGGTACCGGGCGAGCCTGAAGACGTCGCCGGAGCCGGTACGCGCCGCCTGCACCAGGAAGACGAAGCGTGACCGCTCGAAATCCGGATCGATGGCAATCGACAGCAGGCGGGCGTCGGAGTCCCCGTCGATAGCCAGCGCATCCTGCGCCTGGAGCCTGCCGCCGTCGACGATGCGTACGCGACCTCCCCGTTCGGCGACGAACAATCGCCCATCTGGCGTGAACGCCGCGTCCACCGGATCGTCGAGCCCCTCAGTCACCTTGTCGATCCGCAGCGTGACGCCGTCCGCCGTCGTCTCCGTCATTCCGGATGGCCATTCAGTCGGCGGCGTGCCGGACGTGGCCCGGTTCACCACCACCGAGAACGGGGCCGACCGCGGGCTCTCGGCTTCGTCGGTGAACGCGGCGAGCTCGAGCGTGTGGGGTCCGGGCGTAAGGTCCGGTCCCTTGCCGCTGCAGGAGAACAGTTGTGGTCCGCCGGCCGTGCACGACACGCTGCCGACCTCGCTCCGCGCGCCGTCGACGTAAATCGCATACCGCAGGCGCGCGAGCTGCGCCGCGTCGTCCGCCTGCTGGTTCCAACCGACCCGCTCACGGCCGGTGATGGTCTCGGCCGAGCCGGGCCCGGTCGGCGGGTCTGGATCCTTGCTGCACCCGGCAGTGACAATGCAGGGGGCGGCCGCGAGAATCGCCCTGGCGATCGACAGAAGAAGTGAGTGGCGCACGCCCAGATCATAACGCTCCCCGGGCGGCGGTGAGCTAAGATCGCGCATGCCAATCTCCCGGTACGCCGCGGCGGTGGCGGTCGCCGCCTTCCTGACGTTGGGTGTTCGGGCGCAGGCGCCGATTCGGGCGCGCGTGGTCGTGTCGGGGCTCACTGCGCCCCTCGGCTTCGTGCAGGATCCGACCAACCCGGCGGTGCAGTTCGTCGTGGAGCAAGGCGGCCGGATCCGCGTCGTGAGCAGCGGCACGCTGCTCACGACTGATTTTCTGGACTTGCGTGGCGCAATCGCTGCCGGTGGTGAGCGGGGGCTTCTGGGCCTCGCCTTCGCGCCCGACTACGCGACAAGCCGGCGTTTCTACGTGAACTTCACGAACCCGGCCGGCCATACCGTCATCGCCCGCTTCCGGCGCTCAGCGGATTCCGCGATCGCCGACCCGACATCGCGCTTCGACCTGCAATGGGGCGCGGCGCGGTTCATCGAGCAGCCCTTCTCGAATCACAACGGCGGAGACCTGGCGTTCGGGCCCGATGGTTATCTCTATATCGGGCTGGGCGACGGGGGATCGGGCGACGATCCCGGCCACCGTGCGCAGAATCGAGCGCAGTGGCTCGGGAAGATGCTGCGGATCGACGTGAATGTCCCCGACAGCCACCCCACCGGATACCAGGTGCCGTCGACGAATCCGTTCGTGTCGGCATCCGGCACGCTGCCTGAAATCTGGAGTTGCGGGCTCCGGAATCCCTGGCGCTACTCCTTCGATCCACCGGCGCGCGGCGGAACGGGAGCGCTGATCATCGCCGACGTCGGACAAGGGAGCTGGGAAGAGGTCAACTACGAGCCGCCAGGCCGCGGCGGCCGCAACTACGGATGGCGCAACCGGGAGGGTGCCCACGACCGTGTGACGTCTCTGGCGCCCGCGTTCCTGCCGCTGACCGACCCTATCCACGAGTATGATCGCCGATCCGGACAGTCCATCACCGGAGGCGTCGTGTACCGCGGCGCCGCGCTTGGGACCGGGGTTCGCGGGCGATATTTCTTCGCGGACTATGCTCAGGGCCGCGTGTGGTCGATTGGCCTGACGATTGACCCCTCGACCGGAAACGCCGTCGCCTCCGCGCCTGCGGATCACACCGCGGAACTCGGAGGCTCCGCGGTCCTCGGCAGGATCAGTTCCTTCGGGGTGGACGCGAGCGGCGAGTTGTACCTGGTGAATCACTCCGGCGGAACGATCGTGAAAGTGGAGAGCCTTTCGACGCCCCCGGCCGCGCCGACCGGGCTGCGCATCATCCGATGAGCGCAGCCACCGACGCGATCAGGGCCTCGCGTCACGGGCGGACTTCTCGAGTTACGCGGACCGGATTGCCAGCCTCCGGCACGGATTGACACGGACGGCCACGGATTCCCTCACGAACCAGCCTCCGCTTCGCACGTAAGTTATTCCCGAGGGGAATGCAGCCGAGGGAGACTCCCGGCGGGGTCTCCCAGCACCAGACGCTTGAATGTCGGCTGACGCCCGAAGTTCAGCAGCATGCCGACGCCTCCTCCCACGGCCTTGAGGTAGTTGAGCAGCTGCGCTTCCGCGTAGCTCTCGATCGTGGCCGCCGCCTTGACCTCCACCAGTACAACGCTGTTCACGATTAAATCGGCGTAGAACCTGCCGATCGACGCTTCACGGAAGTACACATCGAGAGGAACCTCCGCGACCGCATCCAGCCCCGATCCGCGGATCACGATGCCCAGCGCACGCCGGTAGACGACTTCGGAAAACCCGTACCCCAGCTCTCGGTAGACGTCGAAGAACGCGCGGAAAATGGCGCCCGTGACGTGGGCGTGGGCCAGCGTACCTTTGGACACTCCTTCCATGCTGCTGTCCTTGAGCAACAGCAGGGCCGTTCGATTCCAGGAGCATGTGGCTGTGGGTGAGCACAACTGGTTGCAGAAGCTGCCCACGCAGCGCGTGCGGGATGAGGCGGTATCTGCCCGGTTGCGCGCCGGGCCTGCGGCCGGCTAGCCGGGAGTTTAGTCACCCCGCACACAAGCGCCACTCCCACGTGCTCGGCGTTTGTGTGCGGGATGAATAAACTCCCGACGCGCGCAGCGCGGCGCAACCGGGCTCGAATCCGTGTTCTGGATCCGTGTTCATCCGTGTTCATCCGTTGAATCTGTGTACCGGTGTCGCTCGAGCTCGGTCAGCGGCCCGTCGTCTTGTCCGGCACCGCCGGATCGCCGCGGAGGCCGGCCCTGAGCATCGTCACGGCGGTGTACACGACGACGACGATGACCAGCCAGCGGACCGCGTAGATAGGCATCGATTTGACGATGAAGGCGGCGAGCAGCACACCCGGAATGCCACCGACGGCGAGGCCGAGCGCCGCGCGAACGCTGTAGCATTGTTCCCTGATGAATCGGAGGCTGCCGACAGGCATCAGGAAGGCGCACGAGCCCATCATGATGGGAAACGCCGCCGTCGGATTCATCCCGAGAAGGCTCACGAGTATCATGCACGGCGCATAGAGCCCGATCCCGAGCGACATCAACGCGCCGAGCAGGAAATTGACGCTTACCCCAACGGCGAGCTTCGTCCCGCGAACGCCGAGCGCGTCCCCTCCACCCGGGAACATGTTCATCTGCGTCATCAGCATGAGGACCGCGGCACCAAGCAGCGCGGCGCCCATCCCGATCTGCACCTTCTGCTTTGGCCACGAAGAGACCACGCCGGCCCCCAGCCATGCCCCGAGGACCGCGGCCGCGATGAACGCAAAGAGCGTCAGGATGTCGACCTGGATGATGCTGGTGTAGATGACCGCCTGGACGACCGTCGGAAGCGTGTGCCCCACGTTCAGCGTACCGGGAATGAACCGGTCAGGGACCATGCGCAGTGCGCGGAAGATCGCCGTCGTCGTGGCGAAAGACCCGATGCCCAGCGTATCGAAGAAATTCGTGAGCGCGCCGGTACCGACGTGCGTGGCCCCCGGAGCACCGGTCTCCGTCGCGGGAGAGTCGGCCGCACGCGGGGCACGCCGAACCCCGGCGATTGCGGCCCACCAGCCGGCGACGAACACGGCCGTGAGAATGCCCAACGCTCCCTGCAGCGCGAGGATCGGATTGATACCCAATAAATGATCTCCCTGACATCGTCTGTGTCGCCCGGCCGGACAGGCGATGATGCCCGGGATGATAACTTACACGCCGATCCGGCGGGGATGGCCGCGGCGCGGGCTATCAGCCGCCGAACGTCTTCTGGAACTCCGTGTAGCCCATCGACATATGGCGTTCGAACGCTTCGGCAAAGGGGACGCCGCTGCCGATCGCCTCGAGGACGCTGACAACCGCCGGAGCGCCCGCGGCGTCGAACATCCTGTCGACGGCGGCCGCACTCACCGCGTAGGCGGCAGACGCTTCCTCCGCGGACAAGCCCGCAAAGGAGCGCTCCAGCCGTTCGAGCCGCGGCGACGCTCCCAACGCACGGAGCCTGGCGCGGCCGCGCCCGGGGTCCATACTCTCAAATCGGACCGCCAGGCCCTCGTCGAGCCAGAAGGGCACGCCGCGGCCCGCGATGCTGTGCACGAGGGCGTGGGTGAACTCGTGCGTCAAGACGCGGCCGAACTCGGCGGCGTCGGCCAACGCTCCCTGAACCGGCATGCGGATGCGGCCGTCAAAGGCCCCTCCCGCCCACTCCGGCGATTGCGTGATGTCGCGAAACTGTTCACGCGTATAGAGGACGACGGTGATGACCTCGGTCGGATAGGTGTAGAGCGTGGTCCCGATGCGCAGGTAGGCCGCTTCGAGAATCGCGACCGCCCGTTCCGCCAGCTGCGCCTCGGCGGGCCCTTCGAACAGCACGGTGAAATGATTCGCGAGCTTGCGGCCGAATCCGCTGTGCAGCGCCGCCTCCTTCCGCCAGGCCGCGAGCTGCTGCACGATCCTCACGTGGTCGGGTGTGTGGGCAAGCGCCTGTTGATACGCGTCGATGGCCCCGTCGATGTCACCGCCCTGGTACAGCACCGCCCCCAGCACGAGCGAGGCCTCCGTCAGGCCGGGGTGCAGTTTCAGGGCGTCCACCAGGAAGCGGCGGGCTTCGTCTGCCCTGCCCTGCAGGTGCGCGGCAATGCCGGCCCCGAGCAGCACCGGCGGCTGCTGTGGGTCCAGCCGCAACGCGGCTTCGAAGGCGGCCAGTGCCTCGGGCACACGGCCGGCGTCGAGCGCGCTCCAGCCGGCGCGCGACAGTTGAGCGGGCGTTGGCTTCTGCGCGGCGATGTGGGGGGCGCCCGCCAGGCACACGAAGACCACGACCGGCAGGATGCGCATGAGGAGATCATACCCGGGGATCGCCGCGGACGCGGCGGCGGATCCCTTCATCCCTCTGCCGCAGTCATGCTACGCTCAGACAGGATTGATACGAGGTGCTTATGTTCAAATTGATGTCCGCTTGCGTCGGCGTCGTCGCGATGGCGGCCGCCGCTCCTTCCGCGGGCCAGACGCCCGCCGCTCCGCAGAATCCAGCGGAGCTCAAAGTCGGGGATGCGGCGCCGCCGTTCGAGCTGCAGGGCTCCGACGGGAAGGTGCACCGGCTGTCGGATTACAAGGGGAAGACTGTCGTGCTTGCCTGGTTCCCGAAGGCGTTCTCCGGTGGTTGAACGGCCGAATGCAACTCGCTCCGTGCGAGCGGGGAGATGATTCGGGCCTTCGACGTCGTCTACTTCATGGCCAGCGTCGACACGGCGGCAGACAACAAGGGATTTGCGGAGAAGGAACGCGCCGATTTTCCGATCCTCAGCGATCCCGACAAGAAGGTCGCGAATGCTTATGGCGTGATTGCTCCAGGGCGCCCGCCGGACCGGCAGTTCCCGTCCCGGTGGACGTTCTACATCGATCCCGCGGGAAAGATTTCGGCGATCGACAAAGAGGTCAAGCCCGCGGCAGCCGGCGAAGCCATCGCCGCGAAGCTCGGGGAGCTCGGCGTCAAGAAACGCCCTTCGGCCGCGAAGTAACGTTTCTCCCGGCCGCCAATGTTGCGCGCAGGATTACGATCCTGCGCGCAGCGCTCCGGCCGTGAATCTCCGGATCCTCAGGTAAAAAACCGCGTCAGTCGACGGAGAACGCGGCACGCAGGGGGCCGGGTCCAGCGTCCCCCTTGTACAGCACCGCTTCGAGGAACAAGCCGGCGGCCGGCGCGGCAAGGGCTGCCGGCGCGGCCGATCCTTTCCCGCCCTCTTCGAGAAACGCCGCCGCTTCGCGCGGGCTGAGCTCGCGGCGTCCGCACGCCGCCACGACGCCAACCATTCGACGGACCATTTTCCAGAGGAAGTGTGAGCCCCGTACGCGGATGAGCAGCAGCGCGCCGGCTTCCGCGATCTCGATGCCGTCAACGAGCACCCGGGTGGACTTGTCGTCCGGGTCGTCCGCCGTGAACGCTTCGAAGTTCTTCATTCCGACGAAGGACGTTGCGGCCTCACGCATGGGGCCGAGGTCGAGGTTCTCCCGGATCCACCATACGTACGGTTTTCCAAACGCGGTTCGCCGCCGCGCAATCTGGTACAGATAACATCGCGCCACGGCATCGTGGCGCGCGTGGAAGCGGTGCGGCGCCTTGTCTATCGCGCGGATGTGAATATCCGCCGGCAGCTCGTCGTTGATCCGTCGTCGCAGGGACTCGGGCGGGAGGTCGGTATACAGTTCGAGGTGCGCCACCTGGGCGAGTGCGTGCACGCCCGCGTCAGTGCGGCCCGAACCGTACAGCTCGAACTCACGGCGCTTCGAGACCTCACGAATGGCGCGATCGATTTCCCCCTGCACCGTGCGGGCGTTCTTCTGGATTTGCCACCCGCTGTAGCGCGTACCCGCGTACTCGATGAGCAACTTGAACCGGGGCATGGTCGGACTGATCTTAATCGGTTCGGGGTTCCGGGTTCGGGGTTCGGGGTTCACAAGCGGGTTGCAGGCTCACGATCCGGTTTGCCACGCCGAACGTTGAACGCCGAACCCAGAACCCGGAACCCGGAACCCGGAACCCGGAACCCGGAACCATGAATCATCCCCTGCTCCTCGAACTCTCCGCGTGGCCGTGGCTCGTACGGCTGTCCGCGGTCGAGGGGCGGCACGTCACCCTGCAGAACGTTCCTTCGTCCGAATGGGATCGCATCGCCGGCGACGGGTTCAACCTGCTGTTCCTGATGGGCGTCTGGACTCGCAGTGTCATCGGGCGCGAGCTCGCGCTCACCGATCCCTCGCTCGTTCAGGAGTACGACCGCATCCTGCCGGGCTGGTCACCCGCTGATGTGGCGGGGTCTGCCTACTGCATCCAGCGCTATGAGCCCGATGAGCGGATGGGCGGGTGGTCGGGACTCGACACGGCCCGCCGCGAACTGAACACGCGCGGGCTCCGGTTGATCGTGGACTTCGTTCCCAATCACACGGGATTCGATCACCCGTGGGTCGCCCAGCATCCGGAGCGCTTCGTGCTCGGCGCGGCGAGTGACGTGGACGACGCGCCGGAGGATTTTCGGATGGTGGAGAGCCGGATCGGGATGGTGCACGTTGCCTGCGGCCGCGATCCACATTTCGCGCCGTGGCGGGACGTGGCGCAGCTCAACTACTTCAATCCCGACACGCGCGATGCGATGCGCGGCGTGTTGCGCTCCCTCGCAGGGCATTGCGACGGCGTGCGATGCGACATGGCCATGCTCGTGATCAACGATGTGTTCGAGCGCACGTGGCGACGGGTGCTGCATGGCGAGTGGCCCCGTCCGGCGCGGGAGTTCTGGCCCGCTGCCACGCGCGCCGTCCCGGGGCTGATCTACGTCGCCGAGGTGTACTGGGACCTCGAAGGCGTTCTGCTCGATCAGGGCTTCACGTACGCCTATGACAAGCGCCTCCTCGATGCACTCCATGCGCCTGACGCGGCACCCAGGGTGCGCCACCTGCTCGCTGGCGGGACGCCAGAAGGAACCCGGCTGGCGAGGTTCATCGAAAACCACGATGAACCGAGGAGCGCCGCCGCGTTCACCGGGCGGCTGCCCGCGACGTCTGCGCTCGCCGCAACGTTGCCCGGAATGCGGTTCCTGTTCGATGGGCAACAGGACGGCCGGAGGATCCGGAGCCCCGTCCAGCTCGCGAGGTGGCCCGACGAGCCGATCGATGTGCGCGTGAGGGCCATGTACGACGCGGTCCTCGCGTTCGCGTCACAGGAACTCCTGCACGCCGGCGAGTGGCGGCTGCTCGACGTGGGGCCTGCCGGTGACGACACGTTCCCGGCGATCGTTGCATATCGCTGGCGAACGCCTGCCGCGCTCGCCGTCGTGGTCGTGAATCTCGGGCGATCTGCCGCCCAGGCGAATATCGCGGTCTCCGCCGACCTGCCCGCCGGGATCGGGTTTGACTTCGCCGACGCGTTCACGGGCGCGTCCTACTTCTGGCCGCGCGAACGCCTCGAAAGCACCGGCCTCTATGTACGACTGGAGGCGGGCGGCGCGCATCTGTTTTCCGTAGCTGTCAGCTTTCAGCCGTCAGCTGTCAGCTCTGAGTCAGATATCAGTTAGCTGAGAGCTGATTGCTGAGGCTACTGTTACGATAGGCAGCGTGCTGCGCGACGATTGAAGGGCCGATTTCCGGCCCCGAGGGCTTATGCGACGCGTCAACGGGCTGCATCACATCACCGCCATTGCCGGACCCGCGCAGGAGAATCTGGATTTCTATGCGGGCGTGCTCGGCATGCGCCTGGTGAAGAAGAGCGTCAACCAGGACGATCCGGGGACCTATCATCTCTTCTACGCCGACGCGGAAGGCCGGCCGGGCACCGACCTGACATTCTTCCCGTGGGCGCACCTCGCCCCGCCGCGCTCTGGTCACGGGCTCGCCGTCGAAGTGGCGCTCGAGGTACCCGCGGGAAGTCTCGAGTACTGGGGAGCACGCCTGGAGAAGTACGGCGTACCGCTCGACAGAGTCGAAACCCGTTTCGGTTCGCGCGTCCTGCCTGCGACGGACCCGCATGGACTGCGAGTCTCGGTGATTGAGGAGGCTGCCGGGTCGAACCGACCCTTCACACCCTGGGAGGGCAGTTCGGTGCCCGCGGAGCACCAGGTGAGGGGCCTTCATAGCGCGCGGCTGTGGGAACGCGACGAGCAGCGAACGGCGGTCTTTCTCACCACCGTCCTCGGATTCACGAAATTGGCCAGCGAGAATGGCTGGACGCGGTATGGCTTCCCGGACGTGCCGGGCGCTGTCGACATCCGGGAGATGCGGGAAGTCCGCCAGGGCGCCTGGGGTGCCGGCAGCGTGCACCATCTCGCGTGGCGCGTGGACGATGAGGAACACCAGATGCTGGTTCGCGCCCAGGTGGAATCGGCTCGCGTGGGCGCGACACCGGTGATCGATCGCTTCTGGTTCAAGTCGGTGTACTTCAATGAACCCGGCGGCGTGCTGTTCGAGCTAGCTACGGACGGTCCGGGCTTTGCCACCGACGAGGACCCGGCGCACCTCGGCGAAACGCTCGTTCTTCCCCCGTGGCTCGAGCCGTCGAGAGCACGCATCGAGGCGGTGTTGCCGCGGCTCGAAGGCCCGCGAGTGACGTTCAGCTCCGCGTGAGCTACGCATATGGCGCTGTGAAGGCCAGGCACTCGCCGTGCTGGAGGAGCGCTTCGACTTCGCTGAGGCAGGGCGCTCCGGCCATGGCGCCGAGCCGCGTCACGCTCACCGCCGCAGCGGCATTCGAGAAGCGGAGCACCTCCTCGGTCGACCAGCCGGCGAGCGTTCCAAAGACAAATCCCGCGCGAAAGACGTCGCCCGAGCCCGTCGTGTCGACAGCGTTGACGGCAAAGGCGGGGGAGTGGATGATCCGGTCGCCGTCGAGCGCCATGGCGCCGTTGGTGCCGAGAGTGACACACAACAACCCCGCGTGGACCTTCCGAAGCTTTCGGAGGGCGCGCTCGGGGTCGCGTTCACCCGTCAGGAGCGGTGGCAGATGCTCCGCGAAGATTGGCACCGTCACACTCTTGACGAGCTCGGGGGTGCGCTCGGTCATCCTGTCGAGATCGCTTGTCACCGTCACACCGTGCTGTGCGGCGATCCGCGCCACGCGGATGGAGGCCTCTTCGTCGACGTCGTCCACGTGCAGCACCCGCCCCTGCAGGATCGCGGGGTCGATCGGCGCATCGCCGAGCAGCAGCCTCGGGTCGCGATGCCAGAGCACGGTCCGTTCGCCCGTCGACTGATCGACCAGGACGACGGCGAACTGGTTGTCCGCCTCTCGGATCATCACGTCGGAAAGATCGACCTTCCGGAGCGCGAGATCCTCCAGGACGCGACGGCCGTTCGCGTCGTTTCCCGCCGGCCCGAGGAAGCGCGTGGTGAGCCCGAGTGCCGCACAGGTCGCGAGCATGGTGGCGACCTGGCCTCCGCAGGACACGAAATGCGCATTGATCCGCAGCTTCGTCTCTGCGGCCGCGCCGCCGGGCGCGCAGGGGAGCAGGTTCACATAGTCGACCGAGCTGGCGCCGAGCCCGACGACGTCCACTAGACCGGACCGCCGGCGCGTCTGGCTGAGCAGGGCAGGAGAATGCGAGCCTGGCTGGATCCCATCGAGCGTTATTATATATGTCCGAGGTGCGCGGTTCGCCCGTGAGCCGCTGGTTTGCCACCGCCAGTGGCAGCACCGCTCTCGATCGTCGAGGGATGCATGATAGTGTGGTCTTTTGGACCACTGTGACATATCGTAATGATTTGCCTTCAGGCTTCCGTCTGAATCCCCGGCAGTGCGGGTCATGCGACTCGCGCTAGAGGAGATCCTTCGTGCGCGTGCACCTCATCAATCCCAGTCACCTCGCATTCGGAGTCGGCGTCATCACGCCGCGGTGGCTTTACGTGCTGGCGGCAGCCACCCCTCGGAACTTCGGTGATCCCGTCATCACGGACGAGACGCTGGAGGTGCTGGACCCGGAGTGTATCGATCGGGGCGACATCGTCGGAATCGGCATCCATACCGGCAACGCGTTACGCGGGTACGAGGTCGGGCGTATCGCGCGCGAGCGAGGGGCATGGGTCGTCTTCGGGGGCATTCACGCCACGCTGTACCCGGAAGAGCCTCACACGCTCGGCGGAGCGCACGCCGTCGTGAAGGGGGATGGCGACGTGGCATGGGGTGCTGCCGTCAATGACTGCGCCGTCGGGGCTCCCAGAACGGTGTACGAAGGGGGCAAGGTCGACGCCGATTCGTTCGTGCCCGCGCGCTGGGATCTGATCCCGCAGAACAAGTACATGTGGGCGTCGGTGCAGACGGTCCGTGGATGTCCGAAGCACTGCTCGTTCTGTTCAGTCTGGCGGACCGACGGGCAGAAACCGCGGCAGCGCGGCGCCGACGCGGTGATTGCCGAGATCGTCGAGCTCCGGCGCCTTGGCTTCCGCTTCATTGCCCTTGCGGACGACAACTTCTATACGGTGACGCTCACGGACATCAAGATGGCCGGACGCCGCGCCGACCCGACGCAGCGGCAGTATCTCGAGGGGCTGCGCGCGGAGCGGTTCGAGCTGATGGAGAAGCTCGCCAAGCTGCCGAGCGACATGATTTTTTTCACCCAGATCACCATGGAAGCAGCGGAGGACCCGGCGTTTCTCGCCGCCATGAAGGCGGCGCGGATCAAGGGGGCCCTCGTCGGTGTCGAAGCCGTCACGCCCGAGGGGCTCAAGGACGTCTACAAGGATTTCAACTACGCGGGGGAGACGCTGGTCGAACGGCTGCGCGCCTTCAAGAGCGCCGGTGTGCACGTGCTCGGTTCCTTCATCTTCGGGCTGCCCTCTGACCGGCCCCACACGTTCGAAGCGACGTCGGCGATCGCCAGCCGCGCGGGCGTCACGTTTGCGCAGTTCGTGATGCTCACGCCGTTTCCCGGCACGGTTGATTTTGCCGCCTGGGAAAAAACGATGGAGTCCGACACCACGCGGATCGGCGGCGTGCCGCTCACGCGCCACTGGCTCATCCCGCAGGCGCTGCGGCCGAAGGTCTACACGCCGCATCCGGTCATGGAAGCGGACGAGATCCGGCGGCGGACCCAGGCGGTCTGGGATGATTTCTACAGCTTCCGGAAGATCTGGGAGCGCTCGAACTGCGTCAAGTCGCTCAAGGCGCGCCTCGCGTTCGTCCTGATCTCCAAGCTCTATCGCCAGATGTACGCGAACACCGGGATCGCGACCGACAGCGCGCGCGTGAACCGGTCTGCGCGCTGGGCGCGGATGATCGCCGCACCATGCCGCCGGCTGTTCGCCGCGCCCCCGATGCCGGACCTTCAAATCCCAGCGTGAAACGTGGCACGTTCAGGTGCTACGTTCCACGTGCAAGGTGCAAAAGTGCTCCTTGTCACGTGCAACGGCGCCCCGTACGTAGCGCGCAGCTTTAGCTGCGCGACGGCGTCAGTCCAAGAATCGGCGCCGCCCACGCGTATGGGTTAGTCGCCGACGCGCGTCACCAGCCCCGCACGAACCGGGTTCTGCAGAATGTACGCGGCAACGGGCAGCGTGGCCCGTTGCACGCCGCACGTGCCCCGTAGTACCGTCCTCCCCATGTGCTTCCGACGCCTCGTTTGTGTGCTGCTCCTCGGAGTCACGGTCGTCCAGTTCGGCCCCATTGCCGCGCAGGTCCTGCCTCAGCCGGCCACCGCACCTGCCGTCAACCCTTCGGACACGCTGCCGTTCGATCCCGCGGTCCGAATGGGGACGCTGCCCAACGGACTCACGTACTACATCCGGCGGAACACGCGGCCGGAGAAGCGCGTGAATCTCCAGCTTGCGGTGAAGGCGGGGTCCGTCGATGAGGAGAACGATCAGCAGGGGCTTGCGCACTTCCTCGAACACATGGCGTTCAACGGGAGCCGCCACTTCAAGCCGGGGGAATTGATTTCCACCTTCGAGTCGACGGGCGCCCGACTCGGGCCGCACCTCAATGCATATACCGGATTCGACGAAACGGTGTACACGTTCACGCTGCCGACGGATCGGGAGGCCGTCGTGCTCAAGGGATTCCAGGCGCTCTCGGATTTCGGCGGCGGGCTCTCGCTCGAGCCGGCGGAAATCGACAAGGAGCGCGGCGTGGTGACGGAGGAATGGCGCGGCGGACTGGGTGCCGCCTCGAGGCTCCGCGACCTCCAGATTCCCGTTCTGTACTACAACTCCAAGTACGCGGAGCGGCTGCCGATCGGCAAGCCGGAGGTGCTCAAGAGCTTCCCCCCCGACCGGCTGCGGGCGTTCTATACGAAGTGGTATCGACCGGACCGCATGGCCCTGATCGTCGTCGGCGACATCGATCCGATGGAGATCGAAGGCACGATCCGCGCGGAGTTCGCCGGGCTGGCCAGACCGGCCGGGCCGCCGCCCGATCGCGTCTATGACGTGCCGCTGCAGCAAGAGCTGCTGATCAAGGTTGCGACCGACCCCGAAGCGCAGCAGTCGTCCGTATCGCTCGTGAGGAAGCGACCGCGGTTGCCGCAGGATCGCATCGCGGACTATCGGCGCGGCCTCGTCCACCGGCTCGTTTTCCAGATGATCAATGAACGCTTCGACGAGCTGTCACGGAAGCCAGACGCCCAGTTCCTGGGGGCTGGGGCGTACGAGAACGCGCTCAGCCCGACGGTCGGAACTTTCTCTCTCGGTGCAGCGGTCGAGGACGGAAAGCTGACGGCCGGCCTGACGACGCTGGCGATCGAGTCGAACCGGATCAAGGAATTCGGGTTCGGCGCGGCGGAGCTCGAGCGGGCGCGTAAATGGATGCTCGCCTCGTACGAGCGCGCGCACACTGAGCGCGACAAGACGGAAAGCGGCTCGTACGCGCGGGAGTACGTGAACCATTTCATCGAGGGGGAACCGAGTCCGGGCATCGACTATGAGTACGGACTGGCGAAGGGGATGATCCCGGCGATCACGGCCGCCGAAGTAGGCGACGCGGCCCGCCGCCTGTTCTCGGATGAGAGCCGCGTCATCCTCGCGGTGTCCGCACAAAAGAGCGGGGTCGCGGTTCCCACCGATGCGCAGCTGCGCGGCGCCCTCCAGTCGGCCGACGCAACGGCTGTGACTGCGTGGAACGATGCGGCGGGCGCGGCGGTGTTGATGTCAGCGCTTCCGGAGCCAGCCGCCGTCGCCGAGAGGCGTGCGCTGCCCGAGCTCGGGGTCACCATCGTTCGCTTCGGCAACGGCGTCGACGGCTGGTTCAAGCCGACGGACTTCAAGAACGACCAGGTGTTGTTTTCGCTGACGGCGTCCGGCGGCGCCTCCCTCGCGGCTCCGGCTCTCTACCCCGAGGCGACGCTCGCCCCGGCCCTCGTGGAACTGTCCGGAATCGGCGGTCATTCCGCGGTGGATTTGCAGAAGCTGCTGGCCGGGAAGATTGCATCCGCGAGCCCGTTCGTGTCGGCATCTTCACACGGGATCTCAGGCTCGAGCACGCCAGCGAACCTGGAGACGGCGCTGCAGCTCCTGAACCTCAGTTTCAAGGCGCCGGGCGACGACGCACAGGCATTCGCGCTCATCCGGAAGCAACTCGAAGCGTCGTACGGGAACCGCGACAACAATCCCGGGCTGCTGTTCCGCGAAAAGGTCGCGCAGGTGAACACGAGCGATCACTTTACCGCCCGGCCGCTGACCCTCGCCCGCATTGGCAAGCTCGATCGAACGGCGATGGCTTCGTTCTACAAGGAGCGGTTCGCCAACGCCGCGGACTTCACATTCTTCATGGTCGGCGCCTTCAAGGTGGACGAGGCGGTCCCGCTCGTCGCGCGTTACATCGGTTCGCTACCCGCGAATTCAAGTCCCCGGGCCCGGTTCGCGGACCTCGCCCTGAAGTTCCCTGCGGCGATTGAGCGGGCCACCGTGGAAAAAGGGCGCGAGCCGCGTGCCCAGACAGTGCTCAGCTTTTTTGCGGATCCCCCCATCGAGGAGAACGAGCAGACGCGGGTGGTCGCCGCGACGGACGTGCTGGAGATTGCCCTCCGGGACATCCTCCGCGAGGAGCTTGGCGAAACCTACAACGTGTCGGCGGGATTGTCGCAACCGCTGCCCCAGCGGGGCGGCGGGCACGTGACCGTCAACTTCGGCGCGTCTCCCGAGAACATCAGCAGGATGGTCGACCGCGCCCTGCAGGAGGTCACGCGGCTGCAGCAGGACGGACCGTCGGAGGACCTCGTGACCCGGGTCAAGGAGTCCGCGCGCCGCGAGCACGAAACCTCGCTGAGGCAGAATGGTTTCTGGCTCGGCCGCCTGCAATCGGCCAGGCTCCTGGACCGCGACCCGCTGCTCATCCTTAAGCGGGAGCAGCGAATCGACGGGCTCACACGAGAGACCATCCAGGAGGCCTTCCGCAAGTACTTCCCGCGGGATCGCTATACCGTTGTGACTTTGCTGCCCGAGAAGAAGTGACCCGCGGCACCGCTTTTGCGGTGCTTGTCGGAAGGGGCGCCGCAGTGCGCTTCTGCGTATCTCGAACATGCACTTCAGGGCAGTGATGACGGAAAGACATCCGAACGGCGGGATTTCGCCTCATGACCGAGAGTCTCTGGCACCGGCCGAACCGCAGCCGCAGGGTGCGGATTCTCCACGATGAGCCCTCAGAGGCGCGCCCTGGTCCTGCTCGTTGAAGACGACGAGGATACGCGTGAGGTGTTGCGGCTGATTCTCGAAACAGAAGGGATCGAGGTGGCGGTCGCGTGCGACGGGCTCGACGCCCTGGTACGTATAGATCA
>Ga0180121_10000453_pt1 | contig 17161 bp, 17 predicted proteins | sample AntDrymUQ5402106_2_FD_129676 | JGI IMG/M metagenome (GOLD analysis project Ga0180121, IMG submission 129676) | Polar desert sand microbial communities from Dry Valleys, Antarctica - metaG UQ540 (21.06) (version 2) (version 2) | ecosystem: Environmental > Terrestrial > Soil > Desert | place...
AAATTCTTAACTGTTTAAAAAGTTTGCTAAATTTGCAACATTATTATATGTAGTAGCACAAAGAATATTTATGAAAAATAACAATGATCAAAATACTTAGAACTTAGTGTCCTTTGCTTCGAATTTCGGATAATTTTTATAAGTCCCGACCAAACTCAGCACATGCACCCTGCGCTCCCCGGGAATAGTGGCAATTCTGACAATCCATATTATTTCCGATATATCTCATTGCAGTATCTTTAACGTCGGGTCCAATATATTTATAAGTATCTGTAATAATATCCATTCCGTATTTGATCATCTTTCCTTCATCGCTATCGGGTATAGAGCCATAGTCCGGCTCCTTTACAGATTCTTTTTCAAAAGCAATATCATCTTTTTTACAGCCTAGGAAAGGATGATAATTTTCTGAAACTAAACAAACCGAAATGAAAAATAATACAATTAAGATTAGAATTTTTTGTGAGGTAGTAAGAAATTTTGTCATGCCTAAATTTATTTTTTCAAATATAGAAAATATATTTGTGAAATTGACCGCATATTGTTCAGGATTTAATGAATATTATTACATATTAAGAGATTCAAAACAATGCCCGGGAAATATGTTTTGCATTTGAATTATTACTCCCTAAAAATTAATTTGCAAGAACTAAATCCTGAATAATTCTCTGACAATTTTTACTTTTTATCCTGAGAAAAAAATTTAATAACCTATAAAACATACAACAATGAAACATCAACCCATTACACCTTGCTTATGGTTTGACACACAAGCCGAAGAAGCAGCTAATTTTTACACCGGTATTTTTAAGAATTCTAAAATTGGAGACATCGCGCGTTATGGAAAGGAAGGCTTTGAAGTACACAAGAGACCGGCGGGCTCTGTAATGACAGTGGAGTTTCTTCTAAACGGGCAGCCTTTCGTCGGATTAAATGGCGGACCTGAATTTAAATTCAACGAAGCCGTTTCGTTCCAGGTATTTTGTGAAACGCAGGAAGAGATAGACCATTACTGGAATAAATTAACAGCAGATGGCAAAGAAAGTGTGTGCGGTTGGCTCAAAGACAAGTTCGGTGTATCGTGGCAGATAGTACCTTCTATACTTCCGGGCCTATTGAAAGATCCGAAAAAAGCGGGTCCAGTTACAAAAGCCTTCCTGCAAATGAAAAAGTTTGATATTGAAAAACTAAAAGAAGCAGCTAAGTAAACTGAAATTGAATTTTTTATTAGCAATTTTCTTTTTTTATTGTAGCCATCCATTGGGGTTTTAACGTTTTTTATATTCAATAATCAGAATGATAATTAAAAATAAAATATGTTTGAAATAGGCACAACTGACCATTGGTGGGAATCAGCAAAGAAATATCCTGCATTATCTCATTATCCGGATACATTAAAACCTCTCGGATATGCTCATATAATTACTTTGATCGAGACTTTTAAACCGAAAAGGGTACTGGAAGTTGGTCATGGCGCAGGAACATATATTTATCAATTGTTTAAAGATAATAACGAAATTGAATTCTGGGGTTTGGATGATAATGTTAAGGATAGTGCTGTTTCCGTTGAGGATTTAAAAAACATCAGAATATGGAATCCTCATGTAAAATTTGTTACAGGATTACTCGGAGCTAATTCTATAGAATTACCTGAAAATTATTTTGATTTGGTTTACTCGGTTTCGGTTATGGAACACATTCCACATGAATTTTTAAGTTCAGTATTTGAAGATACTTACAGAATTTTAAAACCAGGAGGGATAGTTTCGCATACTTATGATATTTATTTCAGACAGGATACAAAAGCAGTTTTTGATGCTTATGAAAATGCAAAATTTAAATGGCTTAAACCAAAAAATACCATGAATGTATTTTGGGAAAAGTGGCTTAATCCGTTTGACTACGAATCACTGGAATATTTATTCGAAAAAATTATTTTTGAAAATCCTATTTTTGTTGCAGAAAAGTTTATGTGGCAAGAGCAAAGGGAACGCAGACTATCCCCAATAAACTTTATGACTATACTAACGGGCGCTCAAAAACCAATGAATGAGAATTCATTAAACGAAATTTCTGATAAAACCAAGACTGTAACTCCTGACAATTTTAATTATTTTACGTATTCAAAAAAAAAACATTTTGATATATTTTCAGAGGCCGGACTTGTTGCCGAACTATTCATAAAGGAAATTGATCTTCATTACTGCGATATTAAAATGTACCAGGATTTATTGGTATACTGTTTCATAAGGGATAATATCAGTACCGGTTCTAAAATTCTTGAAATTGGAGGAGACGGCTTTTCAAGATTATTAAAAAAGCTGAAAAAGGATTATGAGGTTTGGAACATTAGGGATTTAAATAGTGTACAGCAGTTCAAAAATACTTCCGAAATTAGATTTGTAAATGACAGAATTGGAAATTTTAATGCACAATTACCTGAAGGTTATTTTGATCTTATATACTCAGTTTCCGAATTTGAATATGATGTGTTTGATGATTTAAGAAATTATGATAATATTTTAAGAGATATAAACAGGGCATTGAAACCGGGGGGTTATTCGCTTCACTGTGTTGTTGCCATGCTAAAAGATCCCATTTTATTGCTTCCACAGTTCTCCAAATTTATATTTGAAAATGAAAAAACAATAAATGAATTTATTCCTTTGATGAAAATTTCTATTGATCCGGATTTATTTTTTATGTCAGAAAAATATTATTCAGATTACTGGCAGAAGTTTACTGGGCAGAATTATAAAAGATTCGGTATACCAGTTTCTTATAATCAGTTATGGAAAAAAGATAATGATTTATTGTATTTATAATGATAGGGAATTTCAGTTGAACGGACAGTCGTGCGGCTGGCTCAAAGACAAGTTCGGCATGTCGTGGCAGATAGTGCCTTCCATACTTCCGGAATTAATGAAAGATGCCGGAACAGCAGGACCCGTTATGAAAGCATTTCTAAAGATGAAAAAATTCGATATTGAAAAGTTGAAAGAAGCGGCAAAGTGATTGTGGATATTGGATTTTAGATCTTAGATGTGTTATTCGAATTGTTAAATAGCCGAATCGTAGTAGTAAGATATCTATGTCACTAATTCCCCATTGACCGTTCACCATATTGCGACTTTTTACCCTGTCTTACGTCTAATTACTAAAATATATATTTAAGTTACGCTTAAGCCCATGTGTAAAGAAATAGATCTATTTACGGAACTGCTCCGGCCGGAGTACAGTGATGCTCTGAAGTACTGCAGGGCATTGTGTGCAAGGCAGTCGCCCGATGATGCAAAAGATGTACTTCAGCAGGCTTTTCTGAAGGCTCTCGAGAACTTCGATAAGCTTAACGATCAATCCAAATTTCGTTCATGGTTCTTTAAAATAATCACACGAGAATTCTATAATACAGTCCGTAAAAGCTTCTGGAAAAAATTTCTCCCGCTTGATTATGCACCGGCGGTAGAGCAGATACCGGAAATTTTTCATCGATCTGAAGAAGAAGATGAAAAAAAATATTTACTGTATAAAGCTTTATCACAAATTTCTTTAAAAGAGCGAACAGCTGTTTTGCTTTTTGAAATTGGAGATTTTTCAATTGAAGAAATTAAGGAAATGCAGAATGAGAAAAGCATATCTGCAATCAAGTCAAGACTCAGCCGCGCAAGGGAGAAGATGAAGAAATATATTATGGAAAATGAAAACAATAATTTTAATTCATCAAAAAAAAGTTCAATAATCTTAGGAGATTTAAGAAATGAAACAATCAAACTTGTCACAGAAATCGAAGGAAAATAGTTCGGATATTAACTTCGATCCAATAAAAAAAGAAAATTATGATGGTACCTTTCCACGCGCTGAACGATGGCTCCGCTCCGTTAACACAAATTCATTAAACAACAAAGAAAGGAATTTTAATTTTATGAAAAAATATTTTGCAGCAAATAAACTTAAACTCGCGTATTCATTTTTAATACTTGCATTCTTAGTCGCAGCCTGTAATTATCCTGTAACACAGCATGAATCGATCGGAGATGTGCTGTCATGGGAAGTTACCGGGAATAATTCCGATGCAATTGAAAATATTGAATCTATTGATCTTCTTAAAACTGGAGATTACACCAGCAATATAAAAGAAGTGAACGGAAAACCGGTCTGGTATTATAATCTCGTCCTGAAAGATTTATCTCCTGAAAAAATCGCGGAATTCAAAAGTCAGCTTCAAAACATAGCGGGAGTAATAAATATAAACTCGGTCCCGATCAATGAGACAGTGACGCGCCCGGTTTATTCTGCAGCCCTAAATGAGATCTTTAAAATTAATATCAATGCAACAAATAAAGGAGATGAGGAACTTAGGGCTGAAATTACAGAACAATTAAAGAAAGCAGGAGTTGAGAATATGCAGATAGAACTTGAAACAAATACTAAGGGTAACAGAAGGATAAAATTTTTCAGACCATTAACAGAGCAACCATCAAATGGCGGATTTGATGTGACGATAACAGACGGCAATACTATAAACCATTTAAAAGAGATCAGGAAAACCCAGGAAGAACATGCTGACAGGTTTAAAGGAAAATCTGATGCTGAAATTAAACAAATGGTAAAAGAGGATTTCAATGAAGCTGCTCTTACAGATGATCAGATCGAAATAATAAGAGATGGTGAGAGTGTTAAGGTAAAAGTGAAAGTTAATAAGAGTAACGGACATTTCAATGATAAGCTGGATATAGAAACAGAAAACAAATAAGTTGTCAATTTCCCGACGGATCTCCGTGATTAAACTTGCGGAGATCCAGTTTTTCAAAGTGATAAACGAAACAATGCGCACCTCAACACGTTTTACAAAAAAAATTAAATTCTGCAAATGAAAACACTAATTATTATTTTAATTGCAATCTCTTCGATTGCTGCGCAAAGCCAGACTTTTATAAATAAAGGTGAAAAAATAGGAGACGAACAAAAATTGGAAGCAATAACAAACATTTCAAAAATTTTAAATGAGAACTATGTTTTTCCAGATAAAGCCAATGAGATGGGAACTCTGATTCAACAAAAGCTTAATTCAAATGAATACGATAAAATATCTGACCCTATGCTGTTCAGCGAGCAGCTGACAAAAGATCTGCAGTCTGTCAGTAAGGATAAACATTTAAGAGTTATGTATAATCCTAAGGAGGCATTAGAGCTCAGTAAAAGCTCTGCCAGCCATAAAATGAAGGAAGAAGTAGATGAAAACACGATTCAGATGATGGAATATGAAAACTATGGCTTCAAAAAAATTGAAAGGCTCAATGGAAATATCGGTTATATCGATTTTAGAAATTTTTATCCATCACAGTACTCAAAATCAACTGTTGCGGCTGTAATGGGATTTTTAGCTAACTGTGACGCTATCATAATTGATCTCAGGCAAAATGGCGGAGGCGATCCTGACGGTGTAAGATTAATTTGTAGTTATTTCTTCGATGCAAATCCCGTTCACCTAAATGATCTTTACAACAGACCTGAAAATAAGATGGAGGAGTTCTGGACTTTGAAAGAAGTTGAAGGAAAAAGAATGCCTGATGTCGGCCTTTATGTGCTAACAAGTAATTATACTTTCTCAGGCGCAGAAGAATTTGCGTACAATTTAAAAAACCTAAAGAGAGCGACAATTGTTGGGGAAACAACCGGAGGAGGCGCACACCCGGGTGATGTCATGGCAGTCAATAGTAACTATGTTATGTTTGTCCCAAATGGAAGGGCAATAAATCCCATTACCAAAACGAACTGGGAAGGAACGGGCGTAACTCCGGATTTAGAAGTACCACAGGATAAAGCCCTGGAAATTGCAAGAATGCTTGCCTTAGAAAATTTAGCGAAGAAAACAACACATGTTGAAATAAAAAACAAACTTGAATGGGATATTGAAACCATTAAATCAGCTATAAATCCGGTATCCATCGATGAAACTTCGATGACCAGTTTTACAGGAAAGTACGGTGAAAGAAATATTACAGTTGAAAATGGAGCGCTTTATTATCAAAGAACAGGAAGACCTAAATTTAAAATGATTCCGATGTCGGATAATAAATTCATGTTTAAAGAAATGGAAGCATTCAGAATTGAATTTGTAAGGGATGCTAATGGAATAATTAATCAGCTCATTGGAATTTATGATAACGGTCAGAGGGATATATCCGAGAAAGTAAATTAAAACTTTTTTGCAGGTAAGATAACAGCGGGGGCAAATTTGTTTCTGCTTTTTTTATTTAATAGCTGCAGTTGATTGCTCTGGTTGATTAAATGTTCTTTCGTAACGAATATATGAATTAACGCTAAGTCTGTTAAACTTAGTTGACCGTTTAAAATATCTTTTTATTTTAACCACTCCGCCGCGGCGGATTCATAGAATTTCTTAAAATATTATTTTAAACAACATATAACAATCGTGAATCCGTGGTTAACTTCAAACTCTTCAAACACAATTATTTGTAGCGGTAGCATAAGGAAATAATTCATTTTTAATTGATTCGTTTTAATTAGCCTGCCTGCTGCAGGCAGGTGAAATTAGCCTGCCTGGCGTCAGACAGGTGGCAGCTCTTGCTTTCAATATTAAGCAGTCTTTAAACTACTTTAGATATAAATTTTTAACGGCTCCATAAACAGAAACAACAGTTGACTGCAAACCCCCTCTCATAGTAAATTCACCTTTCACTTCCATCCATCTTGGATTAGTTACCTTTACAAGATCATCGAGAATTCTGTTAATAACATTCTCGTAGAAAATTCCTTCGTTTCTGAAAGACTGCAAGTAATATTTTAATGATTTTAGTTCAACACATTTTTTTTTTGCAATGTAAGAGATTGTAATAATTCCGAAATCCGGCTGCCCGGTTTTCGGACAGACAGAAGTGAACTCATTAGCTTTATGAACGATCAGATAGTCCCGATTTGGAAAAGAGTTGTCAAATACTTCAAGCCTTTTAATTTTATTTAGATCTGTTTTTATGGGATTAATTTTTGTCATTATTGGATCTGATTAAGTTTAATTCAATGAGCCTCATGCTGTTCAAAGGCAAAAGTCTTCCGGCAAAAAAGATTTGCACTAAATTTATTATTCTTAAAACATTGAGCAAACCCTATCGGAATACTTAGTTGTAAAATAGTTTGGATGCCCCCTAAAAGCAAAGCTTTTTATAATCAACTCCAGTTGCCAATTTAAAATTATAGATTTTACACACTACTTGGTCCTATTGAAAATTAATTTTTAGAATTCGAGTTCTCCGATTTATACAAATTCACATCCGTCCAAAACGCTTTATTGAAAAGAATGGAAGATTTTACTTTAGATATTGAAATCGCAGAAAACTTCTCCGCTATGCGTTACTTAAAAAGTGTATTATTACCGCAAAGAATTCGCAAAGATCACAAACGGAAAAAATTAATTGTCAATTTTTAAGAAAATAATACTTTGCAAACTTTGCGATAACCCTTTGCGAACTTTGCGTTTAATTTCTAGTTACCTTCTTAAGCTATACAGGAAAACGTCAGGGGAATTGGTTCTAAACTGCAAAATTTTATTTGGAAAATAATCTTAATTAAATAATTTAGTACTCTATAAAATTATTTGGACACCAGTGATACAAATTTGAAAAAAGACTCAATGTTGACTTGTAAATTTGACCTCACAAACGTAAATTTGCATCACTATGATTACATTATTAATACTATTACTGATATTGGTTTCCATAGTTTTAATGGCTGTGGTACTTATGCAGTCGTCTAAAGGAAACGGTTTAGCGGGACCAATAGGGGGTTCCAGTGTGACAATGGCGTTCGGAGTTAGAAGGACTTCCGACCTGTTATCAAAATCTACTTCCGTATTAGCGGCTGTATTGATGGTAGGTTGTATTGCAGTCAATTTAATGATCGGAAGCGGCGGTACAGTCGATGAAAGCATAATTCAAAAGAATGCAGGAGATCAGCAGCAGCAAATGCCACCTCCAAATACGCTTCCTCCTACTGAAAATCAATTGCCACCGACAGAACAGCCAGATCAGAATCAACAGCCACCTACTGATCAGTCTGATCCTAATCAGCAGCAAAAAGATCAGGAGAAACCTCCTGTTGACATAGCTCCAGCAGAGAAATAAAAATGTGAGATTTATAAATAAACTTACAAAATCCAATTTTAGCGCCGTGAGATTTATTTACGGCGTTTTTTATATTTTCGTACTAAGTATTTTTACAAATCCTGCGTTGTCACAAAATGACTTCATCAAACCGGCCACGATGCATCCGCCCAAACAGAGTTTAAGATTTGTGAACCTTCTTACTGATACAATTCAGGATAAATCATCCGGCAATGTCAAATTTAAAATGAAGAAAGATCCTTGGAGGGCTGTTTTATATTCTGCAATACTCCCGGGCGCAGGACAATTTTATAATAAGTCCTATTGGAAGATACCTATTATTGCAGGGGTGGGCGGTTACTTTGTATTTGAAATAATTAAGAATAACAATAACTTCCTGGATTACAGGGATCAATATCTAAATTCTCAGACTCCTGAAAATCCTCAGGGCGATCTTAGATTAAGAGATCTACGTGAATTTTACAGCGATCAGCGTGATGATTTTATAATTTACTCAGTGATTCTTCACGTCATAAATATGATCGATGCGTACGTAGATGCTCAACTTTATGACTTTGATGTAAGCGATAAGATCCAGCTCGGGATCCTACAAAAAGAAAAGCTAATTAAGATGAGCTTTAACTTTTAAAAGTTTCACATAAAGAAATAAAACTAATTAATTTAGATTTGACAATTTTAATTAATAGCCGAATACTTTTTTCAAAGTCAGCGTATTTACTTTACCATACTTTTCCAGAGTTTTCATATCGAGCAATTTAATATCACCGAGAACAAGCGTAACATACTTTTTATTTCTAATATATTTCTGCTGAAATTGTTTTACATCACTCAAAGTAAATGAAGGAACATTGTCATAAACATCTTTTCTTATATCATAATCAAGGCCGAGCTTCTTAATTTTTTCATATTCGAAGAGTATATTTGATTTTGTAACACGCTCGGATTGAATTTTTTTGATCAGCGAATTCATTGAACCGCTGAAATTTATCTCAGATTCAGGCATGTCCGTCAACAGTCCTCTCATTCCCGCCATTGCCTCCGGAAGTTTATCGGCCTGGGTTCCAATATATGCAACTATATAATTGGGTTTGTCTTTATCTTTTGGCATCTGGTAAGCCGAGAACGTTGAATACGCTAGTGCTTTTGATTCTCTCAACTCCTGAAACACTATCGACTGCATTCCGCCTCCGAAGTATTCATTATAAAGTTCGATTATAGGAATGTTATTTTTATCATAAGCATCGCTTTTAGAAAACATTACTATCTCAGCCTGCTGCATATCATAATTCACAACAAAAACTTCGTTTTCTGTAACGTCTCTCTCTTTAAACTCATTCTTGACCTGAGCTGTTTTCAGATTAATTGTTGTCTTATGATACATGTTCAAAATTTCAGTAAGCGTACTTCCTGTCTGCGGACCATAATAGAGGATTCTCTGCTTATAATTCATAATATCCTTTATAATTTTTATAAGTTCTACCGGCTGGACTTTTTTCAATTCGTCTTCTGACAATCTATAAGTGAATGGATTATCTTCTCCATATTTCCCGTAATTCAGCATGGCGCTCCACAGAATAACATTCTTCGAAAGTTTAGCATTTGCTCTTTGAGTTAAAATATCTGCAACTAAATTATTCAGCGCTTCTTTATTTTCCTTTGGATCCGAAAATAATTCTTCGAGCAGTTTGATTGATTTATCAAAGCTCTCATCAAGCCCGGATAAACTTACAGTTGCCTGATCTTCAGTAACGCTGACACCAAAAGAGCTTGCAAGCTTATAAAATTCTTCTTTTAGAGCTGACGGGGAAAATTTAGAAGTCCCGAGATAATTCAGATATTGCATTGCCAATCCCAATTTTTTATTCTGATTGGAACCCACGTCAATAAGATAATGCATCTCGAATAATTCATTATCCTTATTATGCATGTAAAACACGGGAACATCATTTTTTATCTTAAGCTCTTCTATATCTTTCTTAAAATCCACAAAAACCGGCTTAACGTCCTCTACCTCTGCATTTAAAATTGTTTCTACAAACTCTGATTTATCATCGCGGTTTACTTTTACCGGATTGATCTCCGGCTTTTCAACTTTTTGAATTGTCTTATCCTCTCCTGTTTTTTTATAAACTATGACATAATTATCCTTTAAATTTTCATTGGAAAAATTAACAACTTCTTCTTTTGTAATTTTAGACAAGCGGTCAATATTGAAAATATATTGTTCCCATGGAATTCCCAGCACAAACGAACTGACAAATGCGTCTGCTCGATTGTCATTGTTTTCATAAGCTCTTAATTGACTTAATTTAAAGTTTGAAATTATAGCCGGAATAAGCCAATCAGGAAATTGTCCTTTTTTGAGAATTTCAATCTGTTGCATCAAAAGATTTTTCACGTCATCAAGCGTTTGCCCTTCCCGCGGCTTTCCCCCAAAATACAAAACCGAATAATCCTTATTGATATCGGTAGATGTATATGCTTCGATCACTTTCTGATCCTGATTTAAATTAAGATCTATCAGCCCGGCTGTACCGTTACTTAAAATGTATTCAAGTATGACCAGGATATCAGCTTCTTTTGTACCTGCGCCCGCAAACCTATATCCAAATCTAACAAATTCCTGTGAAGGTCCATAAACTTCTTTCACAATTGGGCTTGAGATTGGATCTTCAACAGGCGGGATAAATTCCGGGACCGGCTTATTCTGCATTGAACCGAATTTTTCATCGATTAAATTTATCGTTTCTTCCGGATCAAGGTCACCCGATAAACATATTGCCATGTTATTAGGAACGTACCTTTCATTGTAGTAATCAATTATACTTTGAATGGACGGATTCTTTAGTTGTTCTACACTTCCGATGGTCGTCTGAGTACCGTAAGTATGTTTCTGAAAAAGCCCTGCATAAAATTCCTGCCAAACTTTAGAATTGTCATTATCAAGTCCGATATTTTTTTCTTCGTACACGGCTTCGAGTTCGGTATGAAACAACCTCATCACGGGTTTTCTGAATCTCTCTGCTTCGATAGCAAGCCACTTGGAAAACTGATTAGATGGAATGTTATTTGTGTAAACAGTTTGCTCGACTGAAGTATATGCGTTCGTACCCGTCCCACCAATCGACGCGATCATTTTATCATACTCATTTGCTATCGAGTATTCAGAGGCTAAGTTAGACACGCTGTCAATCTTATGATAAATAAATTTTCTCTCGGCTTCATCGCTTGTATTTCTTCTTTGTTCATAAAGAGCTATAATAGTATCAATCAAAGGTTTTTCTTTTTCATAATCTTTCGTTCCATACTTATCCGTACCTTTAAACACCATGTGTTCAAGATAATGTGAAAGACCTTGTGAAGTAGGAGGGTCGTTTTTTCCGCCTGTAGCAACAGCAATATACGTCTGTATTCTCGGTTCACTTTTATTCACTGTCATGTAAATTTTCAAACCGTTCGCAAGCGTGTATATTCTTGCATTCAAGGGATCATTTTCTACTATTTCATAAGAATATTTTCCTTCTGTAATTGTCTTTGTCTGAGAATATAAATCCAAACCTGTGAACAGGGAAAAAAGAATGAGGATTGTTTTTAAAACAATATTATTACTTTTCATTTATTTTAATTATAATTTATTTTATATACGAATCAATTGGAAAAAGTTAAGTTGGCTAAGTTAGTTGAATATTGTCTATCCGTCTACTCAACAAACTCAACTACTTAACTCACTCAACTTACTTAACAAACTCAACAGACTCAACAAAGCCCAATAATTTTTTTGTCTTCTTTGGTAATTTGGCAGCGACCAATGCGTACGATTGTTCTATAGATTCTTGCCATTTCTTTTTTGGCAGACTGTTTATGTCATCGAGATGAATCCAATAGTGTCTTCCGAGATAAGCATGCTTTTCAAAGCCCTCCTCTGATATTATCTCTTCAAATTTGTCTGCGGAAACCTTGAAAGAAGCCGGAGAAGGTAGACTATCCGGTGATGTTACAAGATACATTTTATTACCAACGCTGAAACAAAGATGGGTCTCCCATTTAATATCTTCCGTAGTGCCGGGAAGTTGTAAGGACATATTACGTAATTCTTCTACATTCATCTTTAAGCTTTAAATAAAATAAAAGATTTAATTACAAAAAAACATTACTATCACAGCAATCCCGTTCCCAATCCTATTGAGAGAATAATGATCATTACAGTCACTGTCTTTTGTATAAATGTAAGAGTTATCTTTTTAAGAAGTTTGCTGCCGATGAATGCTCCCGCAAATGCAGATAAAATAGCTATTGTAAGAACAGTTTTATTTTCATCAAAATTTATATTTGTCAGAAGGTTGAAATACACAGAAAGGCGTGTGATGTCCACTGCGCATGCAATAAGGACGCCTGTTGCAATGAACTTTTCTCTTGTTAATCCGCATCGAAGAAGAAATATACTCCTTAAAGCGCCCTGATAGCCAGACAATCCTCCGAAGAAGCCGCTTAGAATTCCACCAACATACAATTTATTTTCATCAAATTGAGCGTTTTCAAAAACAGGTATTGTTTCAAACAATGCAAATACAATCATCAAAACCGAAATAATTAATTTGATGATTGTAATCGAACAGGCTCTATTGAGAAAGGTGTAAGTGTATATCGATTCAATGTTTGAAAAGAAAAGCAGGAGTTCAGCTCCCATAAATGCACCGATAACGGCAGCAGCGCCAAATTTTATTCCGACGCTCCAGTTGATTTGTTTATACACCAGTATCATCTTGAAAAAGTTGTTAAGCAGGTGAACAATTCCTGTTAATGTAATAGCTACTTCAACAGGAAAAAAAATTATAAGAACAGGTGTAAGTATAGTCCCAAGACCGAATCCTGAAAAGAAGGTAAGTAGAGAAGCCAATGCAGCAACTAATGCGATGATAATAATTTCAATCATTTTGGTTCATAATTTAATCAAACTGAAATGTTGATCTTAGAAACTTGTTATAAATTATTAATGTGAATGGCTCTCCCGTTCGGGATTACTATAATGGATGAAGGGAAATTTTTTAACGGATCTAATCGTATAATCCATATGAGTCATCTATTCTCTTTTGTTAAATTATCTTATTTCTCCACAGATTTAATTTCTTCCAGTAATTTTTTAAAATCTTTTAAATTAATTCTGCCCGCATCTTCTTTTCTGACCACTACATTTATATCGGCTGACTTTTTGTACAATTGCAGCTGCCCTTTAAAATATGATCATTGTTTTGATTCAAAAATTTTTCCAGATTATTAAAGCTCTCCTTTTTGCAAACAAACTCATCACCATTTCTATAAATTATTAATCTTACTCTCTTCTCATTTAATTCAGCTCCTAATTCAAAACTGTTTTTAAATTTTAATTTCATTGAATTATATAATTTGAAATTTTAAAAAAAAGTAGATTTTAGAAATTAGCATCTTACCTCTCACGCCTGCCTGCCGCAGGCAGGTTTCACGTCTTAAACTTACTGTTAACTTCTAACTGCTAACTGTTAACTGCTTACTGTTAACCTGCTAACTGTTAACTGCTAACTGTTAACTGCTAACTGAATAAATAACCATGTTCTTAAACTCCTCATCCTCGTTTGCAATTGTCTTTTCAAGTTCAGTATCTCTTTTAAAATTAAATTTTTCCATCAGTTTAATCGATCTGATATTATTTTCATTTGCAAAACCCTCAACAGTATGAAGCTTCATAACATTAAAAGCATAGTCGAGAACGTTTATCAAAGCTTCTTTCATTAAACCCTTTCCCTGAAACTCCGGAAAAAGTTCAAACCCAACTTCTCCTTTGGAATTTTCTTTATCAAGGTTCCAAAGGCAAATTGTACCGATCAGTTCATCTTTATTTTTCAAAGTAATTGCCCAGTATATGACTTCATCCTTGCTAATTTCCGTATCTATTTTGTCAATAAATTTTTTCACCTCTTCTAAGGAAATTGATTTCGGCCGGACAATAAATTTATTAACTCTTTCATCCGAGCGTAGATTTATCAGCGCATTTTCGTCCTTACCATTAAGCCGCCTTAATGTTAGTCTTTCTGTTGTTAAATTAGGAAAGGGGGTGAAGCTAATATTTAGCATTTTTTTATTTTTATTAATTTTGCTGAGACGATTAAAAATTTAACCACTTTATTTGAGAGAGGCAAAATCTTACGTCTCTACTACTTGCTTAATTTAACAGCTTTTATTTATTAACTTTTTCCGTAACGAATTTACACAAATTTTTTTAATAATTCCTTTTTGTTCATTAGCGCTAATTTGTGAAATTAGCCTGTTTTCGTCAGGAGTCTGTCTCAAAACTATAGAAAATTTACATTCTGCTCACAAAGCCCCAGCTTTGTAAGCTAAAATTGAACTTTCCCAAGTGGGGACTTGGAAAAAAGAAGGGTTTTGATACAAGCTCGTCAGACAGGGCAAGTTCTTTTTACAATTTTTAAAAAATCAACTTGAGTAACTTACCAAAAATAAATTTTAATTTCAGCATCGTCATTATGTTTTCCTTTCTGCTACACTGGTCATTGCGAAAAATTGTATTGAGTAAAATTCTCTGACAGGAAAAGGATATACTTTCAGGAATTCTCCGGAGGCGGTGTGGACTATGTGGGACTGTTGGTTTTGTCGTTTGCCGGGGAAAAGTTTTATAAGACGATAAGTCGGTGACAAAAGACCTCACAGGTTAGAAGATGAACCTGTGAGGTCTTTTTTTATCTCAAATAAGAGCAGGGTTTGAAAGTTAAAATATAGTTTTATAGTTTTCAAAAATTGTTAACCTCAAAGATAGATCTTGTTAAATGGAAAAATTAGAAAAATTAATACCCGGACAGTTTTACCATATCTATAACCGTGGAAATAATAAGGAAAACATATTCGTTGATCACGAAAATTACATTTATTTTTTAAAACAGTACAAAAAGTATGTATTTCCAATTGCGGAAACTTATGCATATTGTTTGCTCAAAAACCATTTTCATATTTTATTGCAAATAAAAGAAGAAAGGGAATTAGATAAAAAAATACATACTGATTTGAACAAGTTATCTCAACCGTTTTCAAATTTTTTTAACTCATACGCAAAGTCAATAAACAATAAATATGACAGAACAGGTAGTCTGTTTGAAGAACGGTTTAAAAGAAAAGTTATTACTACCGATAATTATTTTAAAGTAATGGTTTATTACATTCATTCAAATCCTCAGAAACATAGATTGATAAATGACTACAGGAGTTATCCATATGGTTCTTATAATTCCATCTTATCAAAGAAAAAAACAATGTTGGAAAGAGAGAAATTGTTCAAAATGTTTGGAGGAAGAGAAGGCTTTATTGATTTCCACACTTCAATGAGTTCGATACGCGATATTGAAATTGATAATTTTGGATGGTAACCTCACAGGTTAAAGAGCAACCTGTGAGGTTTTAAACATTTCTTATAAACAAGAGATAAATTATATTACCATTCTGATAAACACTCATTTCCGAACAAACTGAAGTTAATGGCAAAAAAATCTTCTAAGATTTTTATTTTAGATACAAACGTAATTCTTCACGACTCCACATGTTTACTTCAATTCAAAGAGCACGACATAATAATTCCCCTTACAGTGATCGAAGAGCTTGACCACTTCAAGCGTGGAGGACAGGTAATAAATCTTAATGCGAGAGAGTTTGCAAGGATGCTTGATACCATGACCGGCTCTGCACTTTTCAATGGTGGTGTTTCGCTGGGAAAAGGGCGTGGCAAAGTCCGCATCGCAATTACAAAAGGTCTGAATGAAGAAATAAAAGAAATTTTTAAGGATGACACACCGGATCACCGGATACTCGGATCCGCACTTGAAGTTCAGAAAAAGGAAAAAAACAGAACGATCATACTTGTTACAAAGGATGTGAATCTCCGTATGAAGGCGAAAGCGATCGGAGTGCCTGCTGAAGATTATTCGACAGACCGGATCAGTAATGTTGAAGAGCTTTACAGCGGGAAGGAGACGATCGAAGATTTTGATGATAGTGTATTAGTAAAATTGTACCAACCTCCTTATGAAGTTCCGTTTAAAGATGTTCAGAAGAAGCTAAAGGGAGAAGTGCTGCCGAATAAATTTTACATTCTGAGAAATAATAACCGTTCGGTGCTAGCACATCTTGATCAGCAAAAGGAAGTGATAAGGAAAGTAGAAAAGTATGATATTTACGGGATCAAACCCAGAAATGCCGAGCAGACTTTTGCAACTGACGCGCTGACAAATAATAATATTCCTCTGGTATCACTCACGGGAAAAGCAGGAACAGGAAAGACCTTACTTGCGATAGCTTCTGCATTACATGTAAGAAAGAACTACAGGCAGATATATATCGCAAGGCCTGTAGTGCCACTGAGCAATAAAGATATTGGTTATCTTCCCGGTGACATCGATGATAAGCTTGCACCTTATATGCATCCGCTTTGGGATAACATAAAAGTCATCCAGGACCAATATACGGAATCTGACAAGCAACACCAGACGATAACGCAAATGATGAAAGACAATAAGCTTGTTATCGAGCCTCTCACTTATATACGCGGGAGAAGTCTTCAAAGAATTTTTTTTATTGTGGATGAAGCGCAGAATCTCACTCCACATGAGATCAAAACTATCATTACACGTGCGGGGGAAGGGGTGAAGCTCGTGTTTACAGGAGACATATATCAGATCGATCATCCGTATCTTGATTCGCAATCAAACGGACTATCGTACCTTATTGAACATTTTAAGGGACAAAAGCTTTATGCGCATGTTAATCTTGTAAAAGGAGAAAGGTCGGAACTGGCAGAGCTGGCGAGTAATCTGCTTTAGTTTGTAGTGTCTATTTAGTTATAGAGTTTGTTGAGTGAGATAAGTCTATAAGTCTATAAGTCTATAAGTCTATAAGTCTATAAGTCTATAAGTCTATAAGTCTATAAGTCTATAAGTCTATAAGTCTATAAGTCTATAAGTCTATAAGTCTATAAGTCTATA
>Ga0180121_10000454_pt1 | contig 17150 bp, 18 predicted proteins | sample AntDrymUQ5402106_2_FD_129676 | JGI IMG/M metagenome (GOLD analysis project Ga0180121, IMG submission 129676) | Polar desert sand microbial communities from Dry Valleys, Antarctica - metaG UQ540 (21.06) (version 2) (version 2) | ecosystem: Environmental > Terrestrial > Soil > Desert | place...
AAAAAGGCATCCAGACAACCATTCCCGTTAATGCAGATGGTACCAAATATCTCAGCTCAAGCATCAATTTTGGAAAAGAATTCAAGAACAAACAGAAGTTTATTTTTTCATTTCGGATGGGTACCTGGATGAATTTCAACCAGCAGAAATTACTCGTAAACAACAATACAGGATTACAGACCGCTACCCAGCTTACTCCGAGTGCGGGGTTTGGATTGAACTGGAGTGATAAAATTGAAATCAAACCGGAATATCGCATTTCATTCAGCAAAACCCGATACACTGACCCAGCTTTCAGGAATTTGAATGTTATTACACAAAACCTGGATGGTGAATTTATTGTTAGAGGGCCTAAGAAATTAGTTTGGGAGACCAACGTAAATTACCGTTATAACTCCCAGGTGGCGCCTGGCATTCCAAAAGATAATTTATTATGGAATGCAGCAGTTACTTATCTAATGCTCAGGGAGCAGAAAGGGCAACTTCGCTTAAGTATATTCGATATACTTAACAGGAATAATAATGTATACCGTTATGCCACGCAGAACTTTATTATCGATAATCAGTCAAGTGTCCTGCAAAGGTTCATTTCTCTCACTTTCACATACAACATACGAACAATGGGGGCACCAAAAAAAGTTGGCGGGAGGGATAGATTGTTTTTTTATTGAAAATAATTTTCTACCAATATTTTTTCTCTACGGGACGAATGGCTAAATGTGCTCCTTTCTCCAATATTTGGATGACATAAATATTATCCGTCGCAATTAATATCTCTCCAAAACCCCAAGACCAAATAATGCGAAGTCGTATTTAACCGGGTCTTCCGGATCCATTAATTTTAAATTCTGAGTAAGTTGCAATGCCGCCTGCCAGTCAGTTTGCTCCCTGTCAAGGAGTTTAAACCTGCGGGCGACCCTTGCCACATGCAGATCGATCGGGCAAACCAGTTGTGACATGGATATTTTTTTCCAAAGGCCGAAATCTACATGCGTATTTGTTCGGCGGACCATCCAACGTAAGAACATATTCAATCGTTTACAGGTAGCATTCTTACAGGGAGCTGCAATGTGTTTTTTTGTCCGGCCTGGTACGTCATCAAGTGAAAAAAAATACTGGAAGAATCCATTCAATCCTTCAGAAATATCCGGGTCGCTTTTTTTCATCCATCTGGTAAAAGCCGTACTCAGTGTGTGAGAGGTATTGTAATGAAAGTGGAGAAAGGCAATAAAATACAGGAGGTCTGTTGTATTAAAAGTCCTGTGTTTAAAAGTCAGTAATTTTTTCAGGTCTGCCGGTTGGTGATTTGTTATAAACTGAAATGGGGACATATCCATTAGTACCATCAGTTCCTTTGCTTTGGCAATAATGGTGGTACGATTCCCCCATGCGAAAATAGCCGTAAAGAATCCCGCGATTTCAATATCCTGCGGCAGGGAAAACAGGTGTGGGATACACACAGGATCTGATTCAATGAATGATGGTTGATCAAATTCCTGCACTTTCCTTTCCAGGAAATCTTTCAAAGCCAGTTTGTCCATTGTTCTACGTTATCAGGTCAACCTAGTGCTTGTTGCAAATCTTCCTTCAGATCTTCGACATCTTCTATGCCGATACTCAATCGGATCAAAGAATCCGGGAGACCATTTTTTATCCTTTCTTCTCTTGGTATCGAGGCATGTGTCATAGAGGCGGGATGATTTATCAGCGACTCTACTCCACCTAAGCTTTCAGCGAGGGCAAATATTTTGGTTGAAGTGAGTACTTTATTAGCTTTTTCAAGACTATCGTCTTTCAGGGTAAAACTCATCATCCCTCCGAATCCGCGCATTTGTTTTTTGGCAATCTTATATCCGGGATGATCCTCGAACCCACACCAATATACTTTTCCTATTGCAGGATGAGAACGAAGGAAATGTGCTATTGATTCACCATTTTCAGAATGACGCTCCATACGTACATGAAGGGTTTTTAATCCACGCAAAATCAGGAAACAATCCTGGGGTCCCGGAACTGCGCCACAACTCTTTTGAATAAAATATAATTTTTCGCGTAGGTCTTTATCGTTCATCATAAGGCATCCATGAATCACGTCACTATGTCCGCCAAGGTATTTTGTAGCAGAATGCATGACAATATCCGCACCAAAATCCAGTGGATTTTGCAGGTAGGGGGATGCGAACGTGTTATCAACACAAACGAGGGTGTTGTTGGGTTTTGCCAAATTAGCAATCGCTTCTATGTCAACAACATTCATCAGGGGATTCGTAGGCGTTTCAGTCCAGATCAATTTAGTTTTATTGGTTATCAGTTGCCTGACATTATCTGTCTCCTGCATATCTGTATAAAGAAATTTGATGCCATATTTCTCAAATATTTTAGAGAATAGTCTATAAGTTCCTCCATACATATCGGATGCAGCAATTACTTCATCACCCGGTGACAGTAATTTAATTACCGCATCTGTAGCAGCTACTCCGCTACTGAAGCACAATCCAAATTGTGCATTCTCAATTACTGCGAGCGCTTCTTCAAGAACTTTTCGCGTAGGATTCTGTGAGCGGGCATATTCGTACCCTTTATTTTTGCCCGGCGCTTCCTGCACATAGGTGGAAGTCTGATAAATGGGAGTCATGATCGCTCCTGTTGAAGGATCAGGTTCCATTCCGGCATGTATCAGTTTCGTTGCTAGTTTCATTTTTGTTTTTTTATAAAATCATGCAAAGATCATGGAATAAAACGTACTTACCATCAAAGACAAAAGAACAGGGCTTCGATGAAGTAAAGGATTTTTAAAGCATAAGAATGAAATCACTGTTTAAACCCATACGATCGTTAAAAGTCTTCCGTGCAAGAAATGCAAGTTTTCGAACGTCTTTCTTTTATTGTAAATATTATATTTTCTTTTCAGCAAATTATTTTGCGGAATTAAATATCAATTTTGTTTTTTTTGAGAGGATTTATGTGATATCACCGTTTAACAAAAACTTAACCTATGTATTTTGGAAACACGCAAAATTCGATGAAACGCAGCATGGTAGCAGCTTTAAGTAGCGCCTTTCACAAACCTGAAATTTGGTAACTGCGAATAAATTCGTATATCTTATCATGTGTCTGCCATCCTTACTAATTTAATGAAATATGTTTCGCTTGTTTATACTTTTAATTTCATAATTGCCGTTTTAGTCATCATAAAAAAAAGTATAGCCATGAAAAAGTTTTTTATTATTATTTGCAGCACCTTTTTGGTTGCTACCTCATTTGCCTATGTTCCCGAAGTGAATGAAAGGGTTTTGAATTCATTCAAGCAAACATTTACCAATGCTGAATCTGTAAAATGGGAGGAATACCAATCCTATTACACTGTTAGCTTTATGCATTCCGGGATTCAATCTAAAGTGAATTATGACAGAAAGGGAAATATGCTGGGGTCAATTCGCTATTACTCTGCGCAAATGTTACCACTCAACATTTTCAATAAAGTCAAAAAGGATTATGCGCAACAGAATCTTTTCGGCGTAACGGAAGTTACATTTGGTAATGATGTTGTTTATTTTGTAAAAATTGAAACTGCCAAAAACTGGATTACCGTAAAGATGGATGCAACCGGTAGCAGTGAAGTTTACGAAAAATTCAAAAAAGGATAATTATTTAAGTGAGCAGGCTGCCTGTAACCAGGTAACGCCAGTCATAATTTTCAGCCGCATAAGCATCATGCGGCTGAATTTTTTTTGTAAGGACAGATGATTGTATAATTTTTTCCTTCACTAATTTTTCTTTCGCAAGATGTATCAGTTCCATTACCTGTTTTGAATTCATCCAATCTTTTTGTGGAGGTTCGAAAGCAATTTTTTCTTTTCTCCAGGTGATTGCCGAAGGTAATACTGGCTCGATAGCTTTCCGAAGGATCCATTTTGTCCATCCTTTGTGAATTTTAAAGGAAGAAGGCAGTAAGAAAATGAATTCTACGAGCTTATGATCGAGGAATGGCATCCTTGCTTCCGTACTGTGTGCCATTGCATTCCTATCTGCATAGCGAAGTAATTCCGGTAATCCATTTTGACGAATATTGTAATACATCAGGTCATTTAATTTTTCTACTACGGGTTTATATAATTGCTGACTGTCGCTGTAAGATGCCAGGAATTCTTTAGTGAATAAGGTGGCGTCCTTTAATTTCGACTTTTCCTTTCTTGCAAGATAGCGGGATGCCTGATAAGGGAAGGTTGCGGCTAAGGTATGTTTCCAGGACCATTCCATTACACTTCCATTTTGCTGAATCGCAGATCTCTCTCGTTGAAAAGCCTGGCGACCGGATATGGAAAGTATTTCTCTCAGGTAAGCAATTATGTATCTCATGTAGCCGCCAAAAATTTCATCAGCTCCCTGTCCATCGAGTAAAACTGTGATCTTATTTTGTTTAGCAAGCTCGAATACTTTGAATTGAGCATATACACTGGTTGACGAAAAAGGTTGTTCCTGATGATATAATAATTTTTCAAAATCCGCAACGAATCCTTCTGCATTGGGAATGGTATAATGATGTATGTTATTAAACTGCTTTTTTAAGAGTTCAACATATTTCATTTCGTTTTTAAAACCTGCAAAAACAGCGGAAAAGCAGGGCAACTTTAAATTTAGATTCCCGGTGGCAATTGCTAACAATGATGAACTATCCAGGCCACCGCTGACTGTAGCGCCTGGAGGGACATCCGTTCTTAATCGTTTTGCGACCGATGCTGTCAGTAGTTCATTGAGTCGGTCTACAGCAGCGGATATAGAAATATCTATTGTTTTTTCTTTATCGAGATCCCAATACGGAGCAAGTTGAATGCCTGAATAATTCTGCGGATCATAGATCGCATAATGTGCAGGTGGAATCTGGCTGATTGAATCGTAATAAGTGTGATTGCCTTCTATATCATTTCTGTATCCTAAAGCCAGGTATTGTAGTAGTAATCCGGGGTTCAATTTATTTGAAATGCCGATAGACCAGAGTGCTTTCATTTCAGATGCGAAACACAAAAATTGTTTTTGTTGGTCATAATGAAAGAATAAGGGCTTTTCGCCGAAACGATCGCGTGCCATGAACAAAATTTTTTCCTTTTCATCCCAGATCACGAAAGCAAACATTCCGTCGAAATGTTGCAGGCAGTCTTTTCCATACATTTGATATGCTGCGACGATCACTTCTGTATCCGATTTACTATGGAATAGAAATCCCAATTTTTCCAGTTCTTTTTTCAATTCCAGATAATTATAGATTTCGCCGTTATGCATGATTGTAAACCTATCGTTATATTGAAACGGCTGGGACCCAGCCGGAGAGGGGTCAATTACGCATAGGCGACGATGCGCGAAATAAGCCATGGCTGAGGGGCTGGTAAAATAGGTTTCTCCATCCGGGCCGCGATGTGCGATGGCGTCAGACATTTTTTTGAGCCGCACAGAAGCATCTGATATGGAGGAAGATGATATAAAACCTGCTATGCCACACATAAATAGGAAAAGCAACAACTTTTGCAATAGATTGAATACACTACGAAGTTGCAAAAGTAATGGTTCACTTCACGGTAAAATCAAAGGGGTTAAGGTTGGTTGGTACTAAAGGTTATAGGCAGTTGAATTTTTACACTATCCCATGATACAATAAGATCTGCTCCATTTTGGGTTTTATTAAATTCCATGGTAAATACTTCCTTAGGGGCAGCGAGGTGTATAACCGGCATGTCAAAATAATAGAGGTCTTTTGTTGAATCTATTTTCAATCCCCAGGTGTGCAGGTCATTGTTTAAAATAAGTCTCCATTTTGATTCGTAAGGTTTGCAATACAGCACATACCTACCGATACCAATATGTTTGTCCTGAATATTCACTTCCTGAAAAAACTCAATTTCTGTGGCTTCATTTGCCCCCAGTCTCCAGGGTTTTCCGTATTTTAATAAAGTTCCAAAAATCTGTCTTTCATCAACTGAAGGCCTGCTATAGATAATCCTTGCAATTAGTAGATCCTTAGCACTTCCGGTCATTTTTAATTTTGGATAGTCTACTGGGTAATAGGCCATGTCCAAAGGAGATTTATCAAGAGAACTATTTCCGCCAGTTTCTCTTATTCCGATACTTTTTGTATTATCAACGGCTTTTGAAGTATTTTCCTGGCAGCCTGTAAGTATATAAACCGCGAGTAGCGCATAGAGATGGCGTCTGTATGAGGAGAATGAATTCATTATTTGTATTAAAATGAAAATGGAATCATTGCTTTTGTATCATCCCATGCAATGATCAAATTAGCGCCTCCGGTTACTTTCTCAAAATACATTGAATAGGCATCTACAGGATCTGTTTTTTCAATTTTAGCATCTACGCGGAGTACATCTTTCTTTACATCGTATTGAAATGCCCCCCATATATCTGTTTCTTTATTAAATATAATCGTCCACTTTTCTTCCACGGGAATTGCATATATCGTATACCGCCCTTTTTTTAATTTATTTCCGCTTAATTGAACATCTTTATAAAACTCAATTTCTGTTGCTTCATTAGCACCAAGCCTCCATATTTTCCCATATTCAACGAGTTCACCATATACGGTTCGACCATTTTTTTGGGGCCTGCTATAAATAATTCTTGCAATCAGTGGTTCGTTCAATTTATTTTGAATTTTCAGTACCGGATAATTTGCCGGATAGTAGCTCATATCCATGGGAGATTTATCAAGTGGGGGTAATTTGGTTTGACCATAGACACTGGATGTAAAAAGCAAAATCACAATACCAAAACAGATTGAAAAAGGCTTCATAAAGCGGATGTTTAATACATAAAAATAATAGAATTTACAATTGAAAATATTCCATAAATCGTATCGGGCGGTTTCTTTGCTGTTAAAGTTCTTATTAAATTCTCTGAATAAGCGGTTACTTTTCAAGTGACCGCTTATATTCTGCAAAATGATGATATGCATGCTCTTTAAGAAAAGGAAAAAAATGCTTGTAGCATTCCTGCAGAAAGGAGTAATTTTTCAAAAATAGTGCTACTGCTTTTTCACTTTCTGAAATGTATTTTGCCCGGTGGGCGATGTTTAAAAAACTTCTCTTAATGCCTGTATGGGTTTGATAATTATATAACCAGTTATACAATTTCATATGCGGATAAAATTGTTTAAATATTTCCGGAAACCCTATTACATAAGGGTCAAGACTTTTATATACTTTTTCTGTGAAAGGTAACAGGGAATTACCTGGAAATTCACCGCTGTCTATAGAAAGGAAATGGTCATACACCACGTCAACAAAAACTGCGGCGTATAATCCATACTCCAGGCTAAAGACTTTTTTTGCTTCCCTGGTAGCAGGATGTGTATCTGTAAAAAAATCAATTTCACGATGGAGGGCAATACCCGCCTGGATTCCCTGGGAATAATTAAATTTCTTTTTTCCTTTAACAAAGTCACTGATCATGTTCCCTGCCAACAGGTCCGGGTCATTGAAGGATAGGTATGCGTGGGCGAGGAAATTCATATCTCAGGCCCGTAAGATAGGTGCCGATTTTCAAATAGATCAGCACTTTTCAAATCATCCCCCGATTTGATTTTTTTCTGCTTTGTGAATGCGATAGGAATAAACACCAGGAACAATGAATATAAGAAGCATAAAGAAAATAAAACATATGACGGCATATGTAAATGGGAGCAATAAGCCCAAAAAAGCTGTTGCAATTCCTCCCCAAAACCAAACTTTCGCCCCTATCTGATGAGTCTTTTTCCAGTTAAAATCACTGGAAAGAGTCCAGGAGATCCTGAAACCTGCATAATAGTTAGGTTTGATGGAATACATATAATTTCCGATGCAGGCAATTAGCAGACTGCTGATTGGTACAAGGGCACGGAAGAGTATGGAGATCTGGCTGCTTATGGATCTAAGAATAAGGAAATTCAAAAGCGAAATGAATACGGCTACTACCAGAGCAATTCTAAAGAACACATCATTGTTACTACTTCCTTTTAACCTTTTATCTAATCGGGGAATGTTCACCAATAATGTATAAACCAAAACACCAACAATTGCAATGGCAACGGCGGGCTCCCAAAGAAAGCTTTTATCACCAAAGCGATCAGGCATCAGCTTATAATTATAATGTAATGGTATGATGGAGGGGATCGACTTCCATTGGTAAGCAAGATATGCGAGGGGTGCCATGCTAATCATTACAGCACTCAAATGAAAATATATTTTTTGTTTCATGATTGTCATGTTATTTTTTTTTGTTTCTGAATTTTACAAACCATTTAATGATATCATCAACAACCGTTGTATTCAGCGAATAATAGATAAATTGTCCTTCTTTTACGGCTCCAACCAATCCAGCCTGTTTCAAAAGGTCAAGGTGATGCGATATGCTCGGTTTAGTTATGTTGAATTGATCTGCTATTTCGCCTGCTGTCAGATCCTTATCCTTTAATAATTCAAGGATCTCTCTTCTGGTCTTATCGTTTAAAGCTTTGAATAATAAGTTCATAGAACTAATCTATTTAAATAGTTAGACAAATATCTAAATAAGTGGTGATATCTCCAAATTTTAAATAACATCCCCTTACTGGCCTTTTTTTGTTTTTTTTTCAATTATCTTTTTTGTGAACTTTATCAGGATAGTGGTGTTTATATGCCTGTAAGCGGTTTACGATTCACCGCATCTCTATTTTAACGAGTACTTAACGAAGCTTTGTGAAATAATTAGGCAACTTGATGCAACCTGCGCCTGTTGTGATTTTCAGTTGATTTTCACATTTTCAGAAATCTACTTTTGTCTTGCTGTATTAATAATCCATAACATGGAGTGCCATTAATCACTATTCACTTGACTTCGCTTTATTAGCGATATACATTTGTGTAGTTATCAAATAGCATCAATCATTAAACCTTATTTTTTATGAAAAAGATTTTAATCTTCGCAGCATTTTCCCTCCTTCTGATTGGGAATACAGCATTTGCCAGTGGTGAAGAACTGGTCAACCAAAAAGTTCGCGAATCGTTTAATAAAGAATTTTCCACGGCGGGTGGTGTACGTTGGAAACAATTAAAGAACGAAAATATCTTTGAAGCACAATTTATTTATAACAATCAGCGTTTATGTGCTTTCTACGATGAAAACGGTCAATTGCTTGTCATCAGTCGCGCCATTCCTGCAGCAAGTCTGCCATTACTGGTAACTAAAAAGCTTAACAGCCAGTACAAAGACTATCAAATACAGGAAGTTATAGAATATGTCAATGAAGGTGATACCAGTTATTTTTTGCAGCTGGAAAAAAATAATCAGCGTGTGATTGTGCAGGCGTATTCTTCTGGAAGTACGAGGATTTTTAAAAAGGAGAGACTAAAATAAAAAAATGATGTAACATTTTTAAATGTATTGCGTCACATGTATCGAAACAATTATTAAACAAAATAAAAATAGATAAAAATCAAGAAAATGAAAAAGAGAATCGTAACCCTGGCCTTGTTGCTTACATTAAGTCTGAGCAGCATATTTGCAAATGGTACAGAGGGTGTTAATCAAAGAGTAATGAATTCTTTCAAAACAGAATTTGCGAATGCACGTGATGTTAAATGGGAAATCAGCAAAGATTTTGTGAAAGCAACTTTCCTCCTGAATGATCAGGTAATGTTTGCATTCTATTCTGCAGAAGGTGATCAAATTGCAGTATCCAGAAATATTCTTTCTGGTCAATTGCCGATAAATTTGCTTTCTGATATGAAGAAAAATTATGCTGAGTTCTGGATCACTGATTTGTTTGAAATTGCAACAAAGAGTGATACAGCTTATTATGTTACCATTGAAAGCGGTGACTACACAATCGTTTTAAAATCCAATGGTACATTTGGATGGGAATTGTTTAAGAAAGAAAGGAAAAGCGTAGCATAATATTATTGATTCTTGTTTTGGTTCGAGTTGTAATGAAAACCCTGCCTATGGCAGGGTTTTTACTTTATTAACAATAGTTGATTGTCAATATTATTACCTTTGCGCCCACTAAAAAAAATAAAAATGAACAAGGGTCCGGTTTCACAATTTATCGGGCATCATTACCGGCATTTTAATGCAGCTGCACTGGTGGATGCAGCCAAAGGTTATGAGATGCATTTGATGGAAGGAGGAAAAATGATGATTACGCTTGCCGGGGCAATGAGCACTGCTGAGTTGGGTGTTTCACTTGCAGAAATGATAAGGCAGGATAAAGTGCACATTATTTCATGTACTGGAGCGAATCTTGAAGAAGACGTTATGAATCTGGTAGCTCATTCTCATTATAAGCGGATTCCCAATTATCGCGATCTTACACCGCAACAAGAATGGGAATTGCTGGAAAAAGGATTGAACCGTGTCACTGATACCTGCATTCCGGAAGAGGAAGCTTTTCGCAGAATCCAGCATAACATTTACAACATATGGAAAGAAGCAGATAAAAAAGGTGAACGTTATTTTCCGCATGAATATATGTACAAATTGCTCCTTAGTAAAGTCATGGAGAAAGATTATGAGATCGATCCAAAGGACAGTTGGATGGTAGCTGCTGCTGAAAAAAATCTGCCCATCGTAATTGGAGGATGGGAAGATAGTACGATGGGAAATATTTTTGCTTCTTATATCATCAAAAAAGATTTGAAGGCGAGCACAATGAAGAGTGGAATTGAATATATGGTATGGCTATCTGAATGGTATCGTCAAAACAGCAGTGGAAAAGGAATAGGTTTCTTTCAGATTGGTGGTGGCATCGCAGGGGATTTCCCTATCTGCGTTGTACCTATGATGTACCAGGATCTGGAATGGCATGATGTTCCCTTTTGGAATTATTTCTGCCAGATTTCTGATTCTACCACTTCGTTTGGTTCGTATTCAGGTGCTGTGCCTAACGAAAAAATTACCTGGGGTAAACTGGATATACATACTCCGAAATATATAATCGAGAGTGACGCGACTATTGTTGCTCCGCTGGTATTTGCGTGGATCCTCGGATGGTAATAAAAAAGCGGACCTGAGTCCGCTTTTTATATTCGAATTTTATTTTAAATCCTAATGCTTTGATTTATTCGGGTGTTTTGGATGAGCAGGGTGTTTTGGATGAGAAGGATGCTTAGATTTCATTTGCTTCTTATGTCCTTTTTTCCAAAAGCCTTCTCTGCGTTTTTCCTTTTTGTCTTCGCGGTGATCCCGGATATCTTCATTGCGGTCTTTTCTGTCTTCTTTCCGATCGCGGACATCCTCTTTACGATCGCGACGATCTTCTTTCCTGTCTAGTTTATCTTCAATTTTGTCTCTTTTCCCACCATTGTGTTTTGCATCGCGTATATCTTCTTTACGGTCTTTACGATCTTCTTTTCGGTCTAACTTATCTTCTTTTTTATCACGCTTGTCTTCTCTCCTGTCCATTTTATCCTCGGCCCGGTCTCTTCGGTCTTCTACTTTGTCTGCGGTTTGCACCCTTTTTGTTTTTGCATTAACGTTTTGTGCAGACACGGAACCTGAAATTGATAATAACATCACAGCAAAGGATAAGCTGCCGATTTTGGTAATTTGATTCATTTTCATAATAGGGTATTTTTTCGTTTTTAATAGTGTATTATAGACCAGCTCAACCAACAAACGTTTAAATCAGTGGGTTATTTTAATATAAAACTGACCTATTTGCCCATGTAAGACATTTCCTATCATCATATAACAGGATGTACAGGCCAATATAAAGGCTTTACATCCTCATCGGACAGGTTCTATATAAAATCTTTCGTTTCCTGGAGACGCTGTAATAGGCTGTGGATGCCTATTGAGCCCGGTATTTTAAAACTGCTGGAATCGTATAAATCCGGGGGAATATACTATTCACAAAATAATAACACTTTATGCCGTTTCTTGTAATCGAAAGTAACGAAGTCGTGCTTTTTTTAGGTACAATCTATCTTTTCCACCCTCTTTTCATGGCGTCCCCCTTCAAAAGCGGTTTCCATAAAAACCTGTATCATATCTTTTGCATACGGCAATGCTATAAAACGGGCAGGAATGCAAATAATGTTTGCGTCGTTGTGTTGCCTGGCAAGTTTTGAAACCTCCAGTTGCCAGCAAAGCGCTGCCCGAATGCCTCTGTGTTTATTAGCAGTAATGCATACTCCATTGGCGCTTCCGCATAAAAGGATACCAAAAGATGCTTCTTTATTTTCAACGGCCGTTGCAACCGGATGGGCATAATCAGGATAATCAACAGATTCATTCTTGAATAGTCCGTAATCTTTTACCTCATATCCATTTTCTTTCAACCATGCAATTATAGAAGTTTTATAATCGAAACCTGCGTGATCACACCCAATTGCAATCGGCTTCGTGCTGGTAAATGAAAATGACATATGATGCTCGTTTTGAAAAATTCTTTGATAAAAGGAAGGAGAATAGACGTTCGATGCAAGGTAGAAATAAAATTTGTTGATCTTTTAATGCCATTCCTCCTGCTTCTTATAAACGCGGGCTGAGATAAAAATACTCAGCTCATAAAGAAGTATTAAAGGAAGGGTTACAATCATCTGGCTGGTCCAGTCAGGCGATGGAGTGATAATAGCCGCAACAATTAATATTACCACGAACGCATATTTACGGTAAGTCCGCAGAAAAGAAGGAGTCACCAGACCTATTTTTGTTAGGATATATGTCAGAATAGGTAATTCAAAAGCAATTGCACACCCCAGCATCAAATCAAGCAGACTGTTGAGATAATCACTTAAGGAAGGTTTGTATTCATACATGTCTGTTGTACCAAGGGTAAAATTTGCCAGGAAATTGAAAGTAAATGGCCCCAACACAAAATAACCAAAAGCAGCTCCGAGAAAAAAGCATAAGGATACCCAGAAAATACTGTTACGTGAATATTTCAATTCTGTAGGCGAAAGAGCCGGCTTGATGAATCTCCATATTTCCCAAAAAATATAAGGAAAGGCAAGGATCAAACCTCCCATGAGTCCGATCTGGATGGCAGACATGAAAGGCCCGCTTACAGTATTTCCCAGTAACCTATACCCCGGGGGTATCGGAGGCATGCATAGCGCATCTCCCAAACCTGACCAATTACTGAAACGGCATAAAGATGTATAGGTAATAAAATCATTTTGTATCGGTCCCAGGATTACATGGTCAAAAATCCAGTCGAGCTTGATGAAAATCAAAACTGCCGCAACAATGATAGCAATCAAAGCACGAACGATGTGCCACCGGAGTTCTTCCAGATGGTCCACAAAAGTCATTTCGGGCTGGTCGGGTTTTCTCTTGTTAAATAAGCTGGATGCCATCGATTGCTCTTCTGAAGATCTTAAAGCGGGCAAAATTAAGGGTATTCAGTTTGGTATTTTACGCAAAGGCGTAAAGAAACGCAAGAACCAACTAAATTTTCCTTTGCGGTTTATATATTTTCTTATCACTGTTGCCCATCCGACCGGACGTGAACTTACTTCAATATCCTCACCCGTACCATTTCAATTCGGGTGTCTGTAACATTCATGATTTCAAAGTCAAAATCGCCAATTATTATCCTTTCTTTAATGTGTGGGATCGCTTCGTATTGATGAATAATAAACCCGGATAAGGTTTCAGATCCATTCTCCGGGAATTCGAGGCCATATTTCTGATTAAGATAATCCAGTTCCAGTCTGCCTGACAGAATATATTCTTCTTCGGAAATCATCTTCTCTTCAAATTCTTCTACATCGTATTCATCTTGAATCTCACCAAATATTTCTTCCAGCATATCCTCCATGGTCACGATTCCGGAAGTACCTCCGAATTCATCCACCACCCAGGCGATGCTTTTTCGTTCACGGGTGAATTTGCTGATCAGGTCCATGGCACTCATGCTTTCGGGGATTGCAGGAATTGGGAGCAGGATATCTTTTACAAAGGCAGGCTTTCGGAAAAGATCGAGCTGATGCACATATCCGACGATATGATCAATATTGCCGTCAAATACTACAAGTTTACTTAATCTAGTTTCCACGAATTTTTTCCGAAGTATTTCAATATTGGTATTGAGCTGAATTGCTTCAATTTCTTTTCTGGGCACCAGGCATTCCCGGACTTTTACTTTTGGAAGTGACAATGCAGCTTCAAACAATTCCGCATTCAGGTCCTGGTTTTCTTCATTATATTCTTTTGTCTGCTGAAAGAAATGTTCAAGGTCTGCGCGGGAGAAAGGAGGTTTTTTCTTATCGATACGCATATCAAAAATGATAGACAAAATCCAATAAGAAACTTTCACGAAACCGCTGGCAATGGGATAGAAGAGATTGTGGAAGAACCCAAGTAAACCTGTTCTGGCGGAAAAAGATAGCAAGGCATCACTCTTAGCTCTGAAAATTGCCTTTGGAATGAATTCTCCAATGAGGATCACGACCAGCATTGATAAAACAATTTCAAGCAAAAGCCTGAGGGGTAGTATCAGGGAACTGGTGATATCTGACTGGCTTAATAATAAATTCCAGAATGTACTTACCAGTAATACAAAAATGACAAGAAAAAAATTAAAGCCAACAAGAACAGTTCCTATGAAACGATAAGGTTCATCAAATAAACCTGCAAGAAAAATGGCACTGCTTTTTCCCTGTTTTTTTTTTAATTCGATACCCAGCCTGTTAGCCGTTGCGAAGGCAACTTCTATTCCTGCAAAAAATGCGATAAAAAATATCGCGACGCAGATAGAAATGGAAACAATGATATTCATAGTTAAGGAAAACGAATGTAAGTAAAATTAAAAATGCAAGAGGTAAATTCATAAGCTCACCAGGATGCCCCGGGAGCATTTGGTCAGGCTACTAATTTTTCAGAAAATCACCTACAATCTTTTCCGTCTGCTGACGGGCGTTGGTTAGATTGTCGTTCATAATGGTGTGTCCGAATTGTGTTTTGAAGGAGATTTCGTAAGCCGCCTTGTTGATCCGGGCCTGGAGGCTTTCATCCGTTTCGGTGCCTCTGATCTTAAGCCTCCTTTTTAATTCTTCAATACTGGGGGGTTCAATGAAAATGGTCAATATATTAATTGGATACTGCTGCTGTACATGGATCGCTCCCTTTACGTCAATATCAAGAACAGGTACCTGTTTATTATTCCATACCCGGTGCAATTCTGATTTCAAAGTCCCATAATATTTCCCTTCATATACCATCTCCCATTCAATAAAAGCCTTATCCAGAATTTTCTGGTTGAACTCTTCCCTGCTCACGAAATAATATTCTACTCCGTTTTTTTCATTCTCCCGGGGGGGACGCGTAGCGGCTGAAACCGAAAATGCCAGCTGTGGAAAAGTTTGGAGAAGGTGCGTGGTAATAGACGTTTTACCGGCTCCTGAAGGAGCAGTGATGACAATGATTTTATTTTTTTCTTCTTTACCCATGAGGGATTTTGAATTTCAAAATTGGCGATTTCATATTGTAACAGGTAAGATGTACGATGTTTGTGTGATCCGTTTATTTGGTTGAATATTTAGCTGTTTCTATTTGAATGCGGATTGCATAAAGGACAGCATATTTCCCACCTCGCAAATCGGAAATTATATCACAAGTTCCTACCTCTAAAATCTGAATCAACCAATTCTCTTTATCTCTGCTCCCAGCTCCTGCAAACGCTTATCGATGTACTGGTATCCGCGATCGATCTGTTCGATATTCTGGATCACGCTTTTCCCATCTGCACTCAAAGCGGCGATAAGCAAGGCCACTCCTGCGCGTATATCCGGACTGCTCATGGTAATTCCCCGAAGGCTGTGTTCACGAGCCAGTCCGACAACAGCAGCCCGGTGCGGATCACAAAGAATAATTTGTGCACCCATTTCTATCAGTTTATCGACAAAGAAAAGCCTGCTCTCGAACATTTTCTGGTGAACCAGTACCGAACCTCTTGCCTGTGTGGCAACAACCAACACAATACTCAAAAGGTCGGGAGTGAATCCGGGCCATGGATGATCATAAATCGTTAAAACAGATCCATCCAGAAAATGCTGAATTTCATATACATCCTGTGAGCAGATATGAATATCATCACCTGCAAAATCCATATTTATTCCCAGTTGTTTGAACCTGGATGGAATAATGCCAAGATTTTCAATTCCTGCATTTCGAATCGTGATGTCACTTTGTGTCATTGCTGCAAGTCCTATGAATGATCCCACCTCAATCATATCCGGGAGGATTCTGTGTGTTGTTCCACCGAGCTCCGATACTCCCTGTATAGTCAGCAGATTGCTACCAATACCCTTGATATCCGCACCCATCCGGTTTAGCATGGCACATAATTGCTGAAGGTATGGTTCGCAGGCTGCATTATAAATAGTGGTTGTCCCTTTTGCCAACACTGCTGCCATTAAAATATTGGCAGTACCTGTCACGGAAGGTTCGTCGAGCAACAGGTAACTTCCAATCAATTGAGTGGCTTCAAGATGAAAAAATCCGTCTTCGGGATGATAGGTAAATTTCGCTCCCAACTTTTCAAAACCTACTATATGTGTATCCAGTCTTCTTCTGCCAATCTTGTCACCCCCGGGCTTGGGGATATAGGCTTTTTTAAATCTTGCGAGCATGGGGCCGGCAGTCATAACGGAACCACGTAATTGGCCGCTTTTTTTTCTAAATGCTTCTGTTTTCAGAAAATCAATATTAACTGCATCCGCGCGAAACGAATAAGTGTCGGCTGCTATTTGACTTATTTTTACACCCATATCTTTTAGTAAACCGATAAGCAAGTTTACGTCTACGATATGTGGAATATTTGAAATAGTGATTTCCTGTTTTGTAAGTAATACGGCGCTGATCACCTGCAATGCTTCATTTTTAGCACCTTGCGGTGTAATCACACCAGAAAGTTTCTTTCCCCCCATTACTTCAAATGAACTCATCGTAAGGTTATTAAATAATTTTCCTAATAGGTGTTCTCAGCGATTCCAAATGTAAAACCCCGATGCTACAAGCAATCGGGGTTGAAGAAGTTGATCAGATAATTTATTTAAAACGTTTTTTATTAAACTTACCTCCGGGATTACGATCATTACGATTATCGTTCCTATTATCGTTCCGGTTATCATTTCTACCTCTGGGTTGAAATTTCTGGTTGCGTTTGTTACGGTAGTCACCAT
>Ga0180121_10000455_pt1 | contig 17104 bp, 17 predicted proteins | sample AntDrymUQ5402106_2_FD_129676 | JGI IMG/M metagenome (GOLD analysis project Ga0180121, IMG submission 129676) | Polar desert sand microbial communities from Dry Valleys, Antarctica - metaG UQ540 (21.06) (version 2) (version 2) | ecosystem: Environmental > Terrestrial > Soil > Desert | place...
AACTATGAACTAAGAACTAGGAACTAAGAACTTATATTTGGCGAATGGAAAAACAAGTGATCACTACTTCCAATGCTCCGGCTCCGATTGGTCCCTATAATCAGGCAATAAAGGCAGGGAATTTATTATTTATCTCCGGGCAAATTGCAATTAATCCTGCGACAGGAAATATTGATTCAACCGATATCATAGGGGAAACCCACCAGGTAATGCATAACCTGAGATCCATCTTGCAGGAAGCCCGAATGGATTTCAACAGCGTAATAAAAACCACCATTTTCTTAAGTGATATGGGTTTGTTTACCAATGTAAATGAAGTTTATGGAAAATATTTTACTGGCGATTTTCCCGCCCGTGAAACCGTTGCGGTAAAAGGTTTACCAAAAAATGTAAATGTGGAGATCAGCATGATTGCTGCGCATTGATATTAAAATATTGGACAAAAGCAATAAAAACTTCAAGCAACTTCATGCACATCGCTGTCTTGTCAGACGCTTTTTTGAAAGAGGAATTTGTATCAAAAAAAATACCAGCTCAGGTGGAATGCACCTTTGCAGACAGCCTTCGGTCACTTCAAATGATAGAAGCAGACGCCTACTTTGATCTTTTGTTCAGTATGGATCCGGAAAGAATTTTGCAACTTCAACAGCTGGTTCACAAGCCATTATTCGTCAACGCCGTTGCTTATACGGCTCACGACATCAGGTTACCCGTAATCCGAATCAATGCGTGGCCATCTTTTTTACAGCGCGAATTTTTGGAGATTGCAGTAACTGGAGAAAAACAGGATAAATCTGTAGAGGAGATTTTTAAAAAGCTTCAGTGGAAATACCACATCGTACCTGATATTCCGGGGTTTATAACAGCACGCATTGTTGCATCCATTATTAATGAAGCATATTTTACGCTCGGCGATCAAGTGAGTACAAAAACTGACATAGATATCGCCATGAAACTTGGTACGAATTATCCTTACGGGCCATTTGAATGGAGTGAAAAGATCGGGTTGGGGAAAGTTGCAGAATTGCTGCGCCAGCTATACAAAAATGATCACCGTTATGAAATTGCTCCTGTGCTTGAATTGGAACTATGGAAAGAAACAGGGTCCGGAAAAAAGCTTTCATGATTCCTTTGATTCTAAATATCGATACTTCTACAAACAATGCCAGCATCTGTTTGGCTTCGGGTGGAGAAAGTCTGGAAATGTTATCAAACCGGAATCAGCAAGACCATGCCTCCTGGTTGCATCTGGCTATCATATCCTTACTGGATAGAGTTGGAAAAACACTCAAACAATTGGATGCGATCGCAGTTACATCAGGTCCGGGTTCCTATACCGGACTACGTGTTGGACTGGCCTCTGCTAAAGGATTTTGTTACGCACTTTCCATTCCATTGATTATGGAAAGTACTTTAAAGATGATGGCTATAAGTGCGAAAGAACAGGGTAATTTTCTGGAAGATATATATTTATGCCCTATGATCGATGCCAGGCGAATGGAAGTTTTTACAGCTATTTTTTCAAAAGAACTGGAGGAGATCGTTTCGCCGAAAGCAATCATTTTAAAGGAGGATCTTTTCAGGGAAGCAGATTTGAAAAAAAAACTTATTTTTTTTGGAGACGGAAGTGCTAAATTCAAAATACTATGTCCCCCATCACTTGGAAATTTTTGTAATTTTGAAACGGATGCTACTTACCTTGCAAAACTCTCCGCAGAAAGATACAGATTAGGCGAATTTTCCGACCCCCTGAATGCCATTCCATTTTACGGGAAGGCATTTTTTACAAAGCCGGCAAATTAATCTTACCCATTTGTCATTAAAATGTCATTGCAATTGCAAATTGCCGTTACTTTTGCATTATGGAATTATCGACCCGATAGACTAGCGAACGTGCATTTTCTAATTCTTCAAAGCCCCCTCCCTAAATGAATGTTACAAGTAGTTATTCAATGGTTTTGACCACTCCTGCAATGGATGGTGGAATGGTAAAAGTGGACTTTCTAAATCTAAAGAAAGGCGCCATGATTTTAAGATCCCTCAATCATAAACTTCGCCAGCAAATCGTCCGGCTGATTGATGAAAATAAGCGTATGACCGTTACCGAGATATACGTCAGGTTACGATTAGAGCAATCCGTGGCATCCCAGCATCTGGCTATACTTAGAAGAGCAGGAGTTGTAAAAACCGAACGTGATGGGAAATTTATTTATTATTCTGTAAATAGCCCAAGGGTAGCGCACATCATGAGATGTGTTGAAGATTTGAATAAATCAAGAGAATAGGATGCAGTGATTAAGCATTCATTTAAATGTTAAAATCATATTACTTGCATTAATGTGCTTTCCATTTATTCAACCCTCTAAATCTGCAATCTAAAATCTGAAATAGCTGTTTATCTTTGCATCATGTATATCCAGCAATTATATACAGGGTGCCTGAGTGAAGCAGCTTATTATATTGAATCCGATGGGGAAGCTGCAATCATAGATCCCCTTCGGGATATTGAGGCCTATCTCCAGTTGGCTAAAGACCGTCAAACAAAAATTAAATATGTATTTGAAACCCACTTCCATGCTGATTTTGTGAGTGGGCATATTGACCTGGGAAAGGCAACAGGCGCACCAATTGTATTTGGTCCTGATACAGAAACTAAATTCCCTATTCACCTGTCAAAAGACAGAGAGAAATTCAACATAGGTAGAATTTCTATGGAAGTTTTACATACTCCAGGGCACACTTTAGAATCTACCTGTTATTTATTACATGATGAAGAGGGAAAGCCACATGCTGTTTTTACAGGTGATACGCTTTTTGTCGGAGAAGTTGGAAGACCAGATCTGAGTAGCGGAGATCTTTCCGCTGAGGAACTGGCTTCAAAACTGTATGATTCGTTGCATTCAAAAATCACCCCTCTGCCTGATCATGTTATTGTTTATCCGGCGCACGGACCCGGTAGCAGTTGCGGCAAAAATCTCGGACCAGATACAAGTAGTACGATAGGTGAACAGAAGAAATCAAATTATGCATTACAATCACAAACGCGCGAAGAATTCATTAAGGCAGTAACAACCGGGTTGTCTGCCACTCCCCTGTACTTCCCCATCAATGCGAAAATTAACCAGGAAGGGTACGAAAGCCTTGAAAATGTTTTGAGGAAAGGATTGACTCCCCTAACAGTCCAGGATTTTAAGATTAAAAAGAACAGGGAAGAGGTAATTGTGCTGGATTCGCGGAAGGCAACTTTATTTACACAGGGGTTTGTTCCCGGTTCTATCAGTATTGGACTGGAAGGAAGGTTTGCAGAATGGGCTGGCAGCCTGCTTCCATACGACCAAGAGATCCTATTGGTTACAGAACCCGGACTCGAAAAAGAAACTTTGATAAGGCTCGCACGTGTTGGGTTTTCACATATCAATGGTTTTCTCCAGGGAGGTTTTGATGCATGGAAAATTGCAGGAGAAAATATCGACCTGATCATCGATGTTGAAGTTGATGAACTTTCTATGGATCTTCCATATGATGATAACATTATCGTAATGGATGTTCGTGCAGAAAGGGAATTTGCCGATGGCCACGTACGTGATGCTGTAAATGTGCCGCTAAATGATTTCACAAATCCCGGCAATATGGCCAATATTGAAGATCACCACAATGTTTACATTCACTGTGCCGGTGGTTATCGCAGTGTGATAGCCGCTTCCTTGTTAAAACGACAGGGGATCCATAATCTTCGCAATATATTGGGAGGTTGGGGCAAGATCAGCGAACAGAAAAAAATTCCGGTGGCAAAAGAGAAAAGCGTATTGAATTAGTGCAGCTACCTGTGCATGTTTATGTATTCTCCTGATGTTGTCTAGAATATCAAGCACGGCGAATGGTATACGCTGGTTTAGACATTATCCTGATAAAATTCATTTCAATTAATGTATTATCTGATATACGGCCTCCTTTACGGGATTTCTTTGCTTCCGATGAAAGTGCTTTATATCATTTCAGATGGAATTTATTTTCTGGTATATAAGGTCCTTGGGTACAGGAAGAAAGTGGTCATTAGCAATCTTACGATTGCTTTTCCCGAAAAGAATCCGGAAGAGAAGGAACGGATCGCCAGGCAGTTCTATAAAAATTTCGTTGATAATTTTATTGAAGCCATCAAGCTCTTTTCAGGAGGTCCGAAGTATGGACTTACAAAAATTGAATTTGATAATACGGTTATAGAAGAATTGTACCATAAAGGCAAAAGTTGCCAGGTTCACCTAGGTCATAATTTTAACTGGGAACTGGCTAACATCTCTGTACCCTCATTGACTTCTTACGATATTCTCGCTGTATATATGCCTTTGGAAAATAAAGCGCTTGACAAGGTTTTTTACAAATTAAGGAGCAGCGGAGGAAGTATTATGGTGCCCGCTACAGATATCAAAAACGCAATGATCCCTTATAGAAATTCTCAATACGGGTTGGCATTGGTTGCAGACCAGGTTCCCGGTGACCCCATGCGGGCATTTTGGATGAACTTTTTTGGTAAGCCTGCTCCCTTTGCAAAAGGTCCTGAAAAAGGCGCGCGGAATGCTAATCTTGCAGTATTGTTTTCGCAGATCTATAAACCGGCACGAGGACAATACAAAATGGAATTCACCCTGGTGACCGAGAATTCAGCAGAACTACCGGAAGGAGAACTTACCAGGCGTTATGTTCATTATTTGGAAAAAGTGATACGCGAACACCCTGAGGTTTGGTTATGGAGTCATCGCAGATGGAAAAGGGAATGGAAGGAAGAATATAGACACTTGTGGATTGGAGAGGAATTTTAGATTGTCGATTTCAGATTGAACGAAAAAATGTACGGTACACCATGTTTCATGTACGATTTCTGCAATGGTGAGGACATCATAACAGAAGAATTACCGTATACCTCAAATAAGTCCGATCATGCATCAAGGACATAGAATGTCAACCATTGTACAAGTTCCAATAATGCACTACATCAAAAATCGAAATTAATTTTTCCATTGTTTGGCTTCCTGTTCTACATGGTTAACATCCAGCTTAACCCTGAACTTATTCTTCAGATGCCTGGCGAGCGCCTCAGCTGCATACACACTCCGGTGTTGTCCACCGGTACAACCAAAGTTCACTTGCAGGTTACTAAAACCACGTTTGATATAATCTTCTACCACAATGTCGATCATATTGTAAACGCTATTAAGAAAATCAGACATCCGGGTATTCTGTTCCAGAAAATCGATAACCTGTTTATCTCTTCCCGTATAACTTTTATATTCCGGAATTCTACCTGGATTTAATATTCCACGGCAATCAAAAACAAATCCGCCTCCATTACCGGAAGTGTCCGGAGGGCAACCATTTTTATAGGAAAAGCTATTTACTTTTACAATCAGGGGGGTATCTTCTGTAGCCTGTATTGATTCAAACTTCCTAATCACTTCATCTGCCACAATAAGTTTCAGCAATCGTTCAAATTCTGGTAGACCGATACCGATTCGTTTGTTTTCAACAAACCATTGAAGGTTCTTCAATGCAAGGGGAATGCTGGAGAGGAAATGAGCTTTTCTTTCGAATAATCCCCTGAATCCATAAGCACCTAATACCTGCAGGAGCCTGATCATTGCATATCCGTTGTATTGGCTTACAAATCTGGTCCGATCTAGTTCTTCTTTTAAAACTCCTTCCACACAATCCATATAATATTCAAGCAAATTATATTTCCATTCGTCAGAAAGTTCGGCTTTAGCCTGCCATAACATGGAGGCAACATCATATTGTAGTGCACCTTTCATCCCCCCCTGATAATCTATAAAGTATACTTCATCATTGCGCACCATAATATTCCTGCTCTGGAAATCACGGAACATAAAAAATTTATGATCTACATATGTGAGATAGGTGCCGAGTGCTTCAAAATCATCTATAAGATTTTCTTTATCGTACGGAATTTTAAGGGTGTCAAGAAAGTAATATTTAAAATACAGCAGGTCACTTATTATTGCCTGTTTGCCGAATTCTTTTGAGGTAATGCACAAGTCATAATTCAAACCGGCATCTCCTGCAATTTGGAGGTGTACGAGTTCTTTGAGACTTTTTTTGAAAAGGTTATATACATATTCAGTATGCCCATGCATTTCAACCTTATCTAACAGACATTCACTTCCGAAATCTTCCTGGATATAAATCGTCTGGCTTTCATTTACCGCAAAAATTTCCGGCACATGGCACCCGCATGAATGAAAATGTTCTGTAAAATGAAGAAAAGTATTATTTTCTTTTACATGGTGATTGTAGGTCGCAATATAAGTACCTGACTCCGCATGAATGCGAAAATAGATCCTGTCACTGCCCGAACGCGGAAGAATTTCCAGCGTATTAATGGTATCCTTGCGCAGACCGGAATACAACTCTTTTATTTCTTCAACAATTGTATGCATAGGAATTGGTAACGGTAATTAGGGGGTTTAAGATACGAACCCCTGGGTTTATTTTTAACACTTCGGTAAAGTAATGCTGGTTAACTTCATTTTCTTTGATGCTGCTCTCAGCACCTAAACCTGTCTTTAATTGGGGAGTTTGTGCAACAAAACAATCATAGAATGGGCTTTTACAGGATCAGAAAACCAATAAATTGACCTTGATGGATTTACAGCTTACCTAACGGTATGTTTATTGCAAACAGCACCTTGTAAATTGTTACTATGGAAAAAAGAATGTTTGGGATTATACTTACTGTTCTTGGAATTATCGGTCTAATTCTGGCTGGTTATAATTTTATGAATGGCGGTGGATCAAAGAATTCAAAGGAGATAATCATGTATGGATTATTAGGAGCAGTTTTCTTTTTCGCCGGTATAGGACTCATCAGGAACACACGGGACCGGCCTACTTAGTAAATACGGAGAATGCATTTTTGATTTTTTTAAAAACGAGGTTATGGATAAAAGAACGCTTTCAATTTTTTGTGTGATTTTAGGGGCATTTGCCCTTGTTCTGTCAGCCTTTAGATTTATCAATGGGGCTGGGAATCTTCAAAATCTGGTAGAGGTATTGTTGTATTCAATTGGCGGTACCGTATTATTCTTTTATGGTATACATCAATTGTATGAAATGAGGAATAATAGCGTTTCAAGACATATAGGATCACCAGAAAGAAGATAATTAAGTTGACCAGCGGAACTAGGGGTATACCACTACCTTTAATCGTTCCCATTGATTCATATCTTTCATTATTGCCCTTTTTTCCCCACTGTTGAGTATCTTTTGGGACAATTGTAGTGCTTAAAATTTCTCTCTTCGCTTATAATTGGAATGGCTTGGTTTTTTATAAAGTGTTAATGTACCTTTTAACGTCCCTTTATGAAAAACCTCAATCAGATTATCTCTGCATTACTACTTCCAGCCATATTATATTCCTCCTGCCAGAAGATTGATTTAATTCCTGAAAAAAATATAGGTGAAGATAATCTCCGTTCTGCAAAGAAAATATCTTGTGAAGTAGCTGAATTCAGCTCTCTCTATGGTAGCCCCGGGAATCTTCAAAATCAGATTCATTTCAAAAAGTCTTTCGCTAACGGATCCATCAATAAAATTACCTCTGTCGTGTACAGTGGAGGAGATATCAGCAACATGGTGACCTACCAGCTAATTCAAAAAGACCGTACAATATCTTTTATCAGGGAGGGAACAAATGATACAGCTTTTGTCGTAACCCTGAATTCTAATGGGCAAGTGACAGGTACGCGTGGAGGAAATAAGCCCGATTTTAATTATCTGCCAACTTCCTTCACGTATTCCAATGCAAGACTAACGAGTATGAAAATAAATTTTTCAGGCAAGGAATTAGTGTCCTCATTTAATTTCCAAAATGGAAATCTGAGAAGTATACAAGATCAGGTTACCGCAGATGAAACTCCCGGAAGAATTGAGTATGAATATGGTGTGGGAACAAAGGTAAGTAAGCAACTTTACTTTGATGAGCCGCGGAAATTTAGTTGGAATACATTTACATTACTTCAATTTATGGGCTTCTTTCCTGAACTAGATGGTGAATCAGTGCGAACCCGCACAACAGTTTACTGGGAAAATAACTACAAAGCCTATGATCGCAAACTTATCAATCACCAGATTGATGGAAATGGCCGACTGATGCAATATGCTGTGAGTGGTGTGGCTGATGGAGAAATTTCGATGAGGTATCTTCTGGATTGGAATTGTTCTGCCAATGCAGTTATTGGATCCCAGGAAACACAGAATACCGGCAATTAAGGGGCTATTACTGATTTTTGATTTTCTCTGAAAGCAGGTAAAGTACTTTTTTGTCGTGGTCATTCAATATACGAATTGAATCCTGCATAAAATGCCTTTTGAATGCACCAATTGCAGCGGTTGTGTCTTTAATGCTATACCCAATAATCCGCAAGGCAGTTGTATTATCAAAATCAGGTGGTACAAATATCCCCGAGGTATCATCATACCAATTCCCAAAGCCTCTCTCTGCCAGCATTTTCCAGGGAAAGAAAATATTCGGATCTACTTTGCGCGTGGGTGCAATGTCTGCATGACCTAAAAAGTTATCAATTGGAATCTGGTATTTGAGCTTTAATGAATTCAGCACACGCAACAGGCTGTTCAATTGTGGTTCCGGGAAAATCTCAAACCCGTCATTATCCAGTTCAATCCCAATCGATGCGGAATTAATATCACTTGAATTTCCCCACAGGCTGACTCCTCCATGCCAGGCCCGGAAATAATCGTTAAGCATGTGATGAACCGTTCCATCCTTACAAATTACATAATGTGCACTCACCTGGGTGCGGGGGAGGATGAAAGTGCGCAGTGTCTGGTCACACGATTTCTGTGCAGTATGGTGAATGATCACAAAATTTGGTTTCCGCAATCCGAAATTGGTAGTACCAGTCCAGAAACGCGGGGCTTGCAAGGAATCAGGGGATGGAAGGGTTTTTAATTCTTTTACAAGTCTTTTGATCTGCAGCTTCTGCATTTTGTTTGTGTGACGATATGGATTCCTTGCGCAGCTGATGCCACACAAAATGAAATAAATAAGTAAAAAAGCTAAATGCATTCGAATGAAGTTCTTTGATTTGAAAATAATTCAAATTAATGGAAGAATAAAGCTTCAGTGGCTTGTCATTTGAAGTAAAATATTTAAACCCAGGATATGCCAGAAGGTCCTTCAATTATTATTCTAAAGGAAGAAGTGCAGATTTTCAAAGGTAAAAAAGTGATTGAAGTAAGTGGAAATAGTAAAATTGATCAGCAGCGATTATTGAATGGAAAGGTGATTGATTTTAAAAGTTGGGGCAAACATTTTTTAATCTGTTTCAAAGGATTTACTGTACGCGTACACTTTCTGTTATTTGGTACCTACCGGGTAAATGAAGTAAAGTCGACCCCTCCCCGACTACATTTGCAGTTTCAAAAAGGCGAGTTGAATTTTTACGCTTGCAGTATTCGAATAATAGATGAACCACTCAATGAAATTTATGACTGGACTGCTGATATTATGAATGAAAAATGGGATCCCAAGCGGGCGATCAAAAAGCTGAAGGATCAGCCTGATTCAAGAGTTTTAGATGTGATTCTTGATCAGAATATTTTTTCAGGAGCAGGGAATATCTTTAAAAATGAAGTTCCGTTCAGAATCAAAGTACATCCAATGAGCCGGATAGGTGCCTTACCACCATCAAAGCTAAAAGCTTTGGTTAATGAAACCCACCAATACAGTTTTGACTTTTACGGCTGGAAGAAACAATTTGTACTGAAAAAAAACTGGCTGGCTCATACCAAACGAACCTGCCCAAGGTGTAAAATTCCATTGATTAAAGAATATCTTGGCAAAACCAGCAGGAGAACTTTTTATTGTAAGAAATGCCAGGTGTTGTATGAATAGTTCTTTCCAGCGTGTAAGAAGGATTGAACCAGGTTGGCTGATTAATTATAAATTAATTTCTGAACATAATGATAAAGACTTTGTTTGTTTAAGTACGCATAGCCATTTGCGGCTTCTAACCTGTCAGGGGTTTTAGCTTACATCAGCTAATTTGTAACTCCAACATTTCACTCAACATTAAAATATTAATTCTTTGATAGAATCACAAAAAAATAAATCAATACTGATAACCGGCGCGACTGATGGTTTAGGCAAAGCGCTTGCTATAAAACTGGCATCCGATGGTGCAAAACTTTTACTTCACGGCAGAAATACACAAAAGGGTATTGACCTTGTGAGAGAAATTATTGAAGTAACAGGAAATCATGATATCCATTATTATAATGCGAACTTTGCATCTTTGTCAGAAGTAAACAGACTTTCTGAAGAAATATCAAAGAAGCATACTCACCTTGATTTGCTCATCAACAATGCCGCTATTGGTGGCGGTCCACTAAAGGCAGGTACAAGAGAACTTAGTGTTGAAGGGTATGAGTTGAGGTTTGCAGTTAATTACCTTTCACATTTTTCACTAACCATGAATTTACTTCCATTATTAAAACAATCCACCGCTGGGAGGATTGTGATGGTATCTTCCATAGGACAAGCGGCGATTGATTTTAATGATCTTATGATGGAATCTTCTTATGACAGTTATACTGCTTATTGCAGGAGTAAACTTGCTCAGATAATTTTCGGTAACCGGCTGGCTGAACGAGTAAAGGATGACAATGTTATAGTAAATAGTGTGCATCCTGCTACCCTTATGCCCACTAATATGGTGTTTGATTATTTTGGAAAGACTGCTGCTTCAATCGATGATGGTGTCAATTCGGTTTTGTATGTCGGATGTTCAACTGAAACTGCCCATATAACGGGGTCATATTTCAATCAAACAAAAATAGCAAAAGCAAATATGCAGGCTTATGACACCGGAGCGCAAATCCAACTATGGAAGATCAGTGAAGATCTGATTAGTGTACCACAATAATTCATTTACAGCTTTAGGATTATAATTTCTGCTAATGGCTCTCCTATTTCAACCACTTACCATTCGAAACCTGACTTTAAAAAATCGAATGGCGGTTTCTCCCATGTGTCAATACTCCAGCATCAATGGATTTGCCAATGAATGGCACCTTGTTCATTTGGGAAGTCGTGCCATAGGTGGTGCGGGGCTTATTTTCACAGAAGCTGCTGCCATTTCTCCGGAAGGCCGTATCACACCCGATGATCTTGGAATCTGGCAGGATGAGCACATTGATTTTTTAAAAAGGATAACTACATTTATTCATGACAACAATTCCGTTGCAGGAATCCAATTAGCGCACGCGGGTAGAAAAGCAAGTCATACATCACCCTGGAAGGGTGGTGAGGTGTTAGAAAAGGGAAAGAACGGATGGCAAACAATTGCACCCTCTGCTATACCTTTTAAAAGAATGGATCCGATACCAGCGCCTGCTTCACAATCAGAAATCAAAAAAATTATCGATGATTTTCAGAAGGCGTCTATTCGAGCAATAAAAGCTGACTTCAAGGTTATCGAAATTCACGCAGCACACGGATATCTCCTACATGAATTCTTATCGCCTTTAAGCAATCAGCGTACAGATGAATATGGCGGTAGTTTTGATAACCGGATACGGTTGCTATTGGAAATAGTAAAAGCTGTAAGAGATGTATGGACTGAAGAAAGGCCACTGTTTGTCAGACTTTCCGCGATCGAATGGATGGAAGGAGGATGGTCGATTAAAGATTCGGTCCGATTGTCAGAAATTTTAAAATCTAAAGAAGTTGACCTGATAGATTGTTCATCCGGTGGTAATTTCCACGAAGCTAAAATTCAAACAGGTCCATTGTACCAGGTTCCATTTGCTGAACAGATTAAAAAAGAAGCTGGCATTTTAACTGGTGCTGTTGGAATGATAACAACTGCATCTGAAGCAGAACAAATTTTAAAGGACAAGCAGGCAGATATAATTTTTCTCGCAAGACAATTTTTACGTGATCCCTATTTTCCATTTCATGCAGCTAAGGAACTTGGAGTACACATACAATGGCCAGTACAATATGAGCGGGCAAAAAGAGGGTAATTATTGTGCCTGAAAGAAATAGCCAGTCTTCAGATTAATTTTCTAATTACCGTGGCTTTCGATTGATCTTTCACGCTGCTGTTTCTTCATTTTTCAATGGAGGTGCTTTAGATAATATGGGGAACAAGGGTGCCACTTTTAAACAAATCAGCATTAGGAAAAGTATTTCCTAAAAAAAGCAGATAAAAAAAAGGCTCCGGAAAATACGGAGCCTTTTTGAAATGTTTAAATTTTACAAATCAATTCGTTTTCTTCCGGTAGCAAGTCGGTAAATCCAGAGTAATAAAATTGCACCTAGAACGGCCAATAAGAAACTGCGAAAATTCCAACCAGCTCCATCATCCCAACCGAGCAGGTAGTGTCCTATTGCTCCGCCAACGAATGCTCCAAGAATACCAATAATGATGGTAACGATCCAACCTCCTGGGTCTTTCCCGGGGTGTAGAGCCTTAGCAATTGCGCCGGCTATGAGTCCAAATAATATCCATGATAAAAATGCCATATACAATGATTTTTGGTTCAATGCACCTGATGTAAAAATTATACCAGAATTTTTCCCAGCACTTGGATCTTGACATAAGTGACTGATTAATAGTGTATTTAGCCAGGGGAATATTTCGTATATACTTGAGGTTTATGGAGAATTCCTTTTTTCATTATTCCACAAAAGTGAAGCGAATTAAAAAAAGGAGTTCTTATGGGGTATGGAGGTCGCAGGATTTATGTAGAAATCTTAGGAGTTGTAATTATCAATGAGATAAAATCAGTCAAAAAAAATTAAAAGAAAATGAAGAAAAAATTTCCGTTCCAGTTTCAATACGAATAGATTGGTGTTTTACATATTTCGCCGGTATTGCCCGCCAACTGCATATAAGGCATGTGTAATTTGTCCGAGTGAACAACTTTTTACGGTTTCCATTAATTCTTCAAATAAATTGCCATTGCCGGTAGCCAGCTCCTGTAATTTTTTTATCGCAGAATCACTATTGTCTTTATTCCGTTTTGTAAAAGCGCGAAGGTTCTGGATTTGTTGTTCCTTTTCATCAGTTGTACTTCGAATCACTTCTCCAGGTAAGATTGTGGGACTTCCTTTTTTATTGAGGAAGGTATTGACGCCGATAATTGGCATTTCCCCCGTATGCTTCAGGCTTTCATAATGAAGACTTTCTTCCTGGATCTTGTTACGTTGGTACATTCGTTCCATTGCACCGAGGACGCCTCCTCTTTCTGTGAGGCGGTCAAATTCCAATAAAACAGCCTCTTCCACCAGGTCTGTTAATTCCTCAATGAGGAATGATCCTTGTATCGGGTTTTCATTTTTTGCGGTACCTAGTTCACGGTTTATGATCAGTTGAATTGCCATTGCTCTTCTAACAGATTCTTCTGTTGGTGTGGTGATAGCTTCATCGTATGCATTTGTATGGAGTGAATTGCAATTATCATAGATCGCATACAAAGCCTGAAGGGTTGTTCTGATATCGTTGAAATCAATTTCCTGTGCATGCAGACTTCTTCCACTAGTCTGAATGTGATATTTTAGTTTTTGACTTCTTTCATTGCCTTTGTATTTATTTCGTATTGCTTTAGCCCAGATCCTTCTCGCGACCCTTCCAATTACGCTGTATTCGGGATCCATTCCGTTACTAAAAAAGAAAGAAAGATTCGGTGCGAAATCGTCTATAAGCATTCCCCTGCTTACATAATATTCGAGGTAAGTAAATCCATTTGATAAAGTAAAGGCAAGTTGTGAAATAGGGTTAGCGCCTGCCTCTGCAATATGATATCCGCTTATACTTACACTGTAAAAATTGCGTACTTTATTGTCAATAAAATATTGCTGAACATCTCCCATCAGTTTCAAAGCGAATTCTGTACTGAAGATGCATGTATTCTGCGCCTGATCTTCTTTCAATATATCTGCCTGTACGGTTCCTCTCACCTGAGTTAATGCAGAAGTCTTCAACTGTTGATAGATCTCAGGTGGCAATACATCATCTCCACTCACCCCGAGCAGTCGAAGACCGAGACCGGTATTGCCTTCCGGCAATCTTTCAGGGGAAGCGGGGTTATAATAATAGGGCCTGGAACTCCGCAGAAAAAGTTCGCTGATCTTTTTTTCTACCTGATTCCAAAGATTGTTGGCAGTTATATATTTTTCACATTCCTGATCAATTGCGGCATTCATAAAAAAAGCAAGCAGGATAGGAGCAGGACCATTTATAGTCATACTCACAGATGTTTTGGAATCACACAGGTCAAAGCCACTGTATAGTTTTTTAGCGTCATCAACGGTTGCAACGCTTACACCGCTGTTTCCTATCTTTCCAAATATATCTGGTCGCTTATCAGGATCTTCACCATATAAGGTAACGCTGTCGAAGGCTGTTGACAAACGGATCGCGGGTTGTCCCAATGAAACATAGTGAAATCTTTTATTGGTACGTTCAGGAGAGCCTTCTCCCGCAAACATGCGTGTAGGATCTTCTCCGGCTCGTTTCAATTCAAAAACTCCTGCTGTAAAAGGAAATTCTCCCGGAACATTTTCCTGCAATTGCCACCTTAATATATCACCCCAGTCATGGTATTTGGGAAGTACAACTTTTGGGATACGCGTGCCTGATAAACTTTTTGTTACCATTACCTGCCTGATCGTCTGATCACGTACCGTATATTCAAGAACATCTTTGGAATAGTTTTCTTTTAAAACCGCCCAATCATTCAACAATTTCATACACTCAGGAGCTAATTTTTTTTCCTGATCACTTTCGATTTGCTGTAAACTGACGACAATAGCAGATTGATTCGTATCCTGCTTTATTTCTTCAATAACTCCATTCAGTTGATAAAGTTTGGAAGCGACAGCGCATTGATTTGCTGCCCATGCATCATAACTGCGATTAGTTTCACTGATTTCACTTAAATATCTTACTCGATTCGGTGGAATGATCTGAGATTTTGAAGTGGTAGAATTCCCTGAATTTTTTTTGCCTTGTTCGGCTCCGAATGTAACTCCTGTTTTTTCGCGAATGATATTGAGTAATTCAAAGAATAAACTGTTGATGCCTTCATCATTGAACTGGGCGGCAATGGTCCCAACCACAGGCAAGGCTTCATCTGAGGCGTTCCAAAGCGCGTGATTTCTTTTAAATTGTTTTCTTACATCATTCAATGCATCGAGTGCCCCGGCCTTATCAAATTTGTTGATTGCAATCAGATCTGCAAAATCAAGCATGTTGATTTTTTCCAGTTGGGATGCTGCTCCATATTCCGGTGTCATCACATATAAGCTCACATCGCAATGATCTAGAATGGAAGCATCACTCTGACCAACTCCTGCAGATTCCAGAATAACACAATCAAAACCCGCGGTCCTGCAAATATCAATTGCTTCCTGTACGTGCCCGCTCAATGCTTTATTATCATCTCTTGTAGCAAGGGAACGCATGTATGCACGCGGGTGGGAAATTGAATTCATCCTGATCCTGTCGCCTAAAAGCGCTCCTCCTGTTTTTTTCTTGCTGGGATCGACACTGACTACGGCAATTGTTTTATCGGGGAAGGAATTCAGGTATCTCCGCACGATCTCGTCGGTCACAGAAGATTTCCCGGCTCCACCTGTTCCGGTAATTCCCAAAACAACGACTTGTTCAAATTGATGTTCACCCTTTTTCTGATCGGAGACCATTATTGACGAAGCATCATTCGGCATCTGATTTTCTGCCAGGGTTATAGCTCTTGCGATACGGCGTATATCTTTTACCTCCCCTAATGGTAACTGACCGTTCCATTTTTTCGGAGCATTCCAGAATTCAGTTTCTTTTCTATTGTTACCATTTGAAGAAAGTGATGGTAAGTTGCACCTTTGCAATAAATCTTCAATCATTCCTTCTAACCCTAATTTTCGGCCGTCATCAGGTGAGTAAATTCGAGTGATCCCATAATGATGTAATTCATGAATTTCCTGTGGTAAGATGGTGCCACCTCCACCGCCAAAAATTTTTATATGACCGCAGCCATTTTCATCAAGCAGGTCTTTCATGTACTTGAAGAATTCAACATGACCACCCTGGTAGGACGTTATTGCAATACCATGAGCATCTTCTTCAATGGCACACTCTACAATTTCCCGTACACTTCTATTATGGCCGAGATGAATAATTTCCGCACCTTTCGACTGCAAAATTCTTCGCATGATATTAATCGCGGCGTCATGTCCGTCGAAAAGGGAAGCTGCAGTAACGATACGAATTTTGAATTCTGTTGTTTCCGGCATGTGTAAAGCCCTGTTTGATTGGATAAAATTAGTTCAAAAACTAATGGCTGTTAGTTTTATTGTACGGCAACTATATACGTGTTGGGACAAGGGAAATTTTATGCTTGCACGGTATGAAGCTCTTTTCTTATATCATGAAATATAAGGTCATGGGTCTTCAAAGCAGATAAATATGTTTCAAGCTGATTTTTGTATTCTTCAGTGGTTTGATCGAGCCGTCCTAATTTACCTCTTTTGGGGAATATATTTAAGAAGGCAATAGTTTGATATTTTCTATTGCAACAAATGACGAGACGATAGCCATCGGCAGCGCTTAGGTTTTGGGAAGAATTTTTAAGCCTTAGCTTAATAAGTCGTAGATTATTCATATCCTTTAATAAAGTCTTCATTTCCCATATTTCATCAAATGGGTGATCTTTAAAAAAGGAACAAATATCATTTTTGCAACCTTGGTACCCGGCTTTTTCCTTTTTACATAACTGCTGTAAGGATTCTCGAAACGTAGAAATTGAGCAGAAAGAGAGGGGCATTAATGAGCATTAATTTCCTTTAGTATGTTATCTAATTCATCATCGTCAGAAGTAATGATATTAATATCATGAATCATTTCACGTAAAAGATTATGCTGTGTTATAAAGTTCCTCAATGATGTTCTAACGTAACTGTACATACGATCGGTCCTCATTGCACCAACCACCATCATGCAAAGTTTATTAAGCTCCTTTAATTCGGGTAAGATCTGAGTTTTTAAATCCTTTTTAGAGTACAACTTGA
>Ga0180121_10000456_pt1 | contig 17086 bp, 11 predicted proteins | sample AntDrymUQ5402106_2_FD_129676 | JGI IMG/M metagenome (GOLD analysis project Ga0180121, IMG submission 129676) | Polar desert sand microbial communities from Dry Valleys, Antarctica - metaG UQ540 (21.06) (version 2) (version 2) | ecosystem: Environmental > Terrestrial > Soil > Desert | place...
ATATAGGATATTTCAATCATAGCAGTATGAACAAAGCAATATCTAAGACAGGAATGATCATAGAAGAATATGATAGGCAGGTTTGGTGTCTTCCGTTCGGATATTTGTCAAAGAGGCTGTCTAGATACCTTCCGATAAAAAGTATTGTAAGCTATGTTGAAAAAAATCCTAAGCTTAGCAATAGGCCGGTAAGGTTAAACCTTCATGATAATCTCGTCGTCTTAGTTCAAAAGAAAAATTAATTAGTAAAGCATTGTACAAAAAATTAATTCCATACATAAGCATTGCAAGACCGGACCATTGGTTCAAAAATGTTTTTATGCTTCCGGGAATTCTGCTTGCTTTTCTTTTTTCCAGTCAGAGTCTGGATATGAGAATTTGTCTTACCATATTTCTGGGAATATTTGCGACCTGCATTATTGCTTCGGCGAATTATACAATTAACGAAATTCTCGATGCTCCTTACGATAAGAATCATCCTATAAAAAAGAACAGGCCTGTTCCCGCAGGATTGGTAAACATAAAATTAGGATACATCCAATATTTGATTTTATCTTTAATGGGACTTGCATTATCGTATAGTGTTAATATTTATTTTTTTCTGACAAATCTTTTCCTGCTTTTAATGGGATTACTCTATAATGTCCCGCCGGTTAGAACTAAGGATATTATCTATTTAGATGTTCTTTCAGAGTCGGTTAATAATTCTATAAGATTATTGCTCGGATGGTTTTGCGTTACTATAATAGTTTTTCCGCCGCTTTCTGTGATTCTTGCTTACTGGATGATAGGTGCATTTTTTATGGCAACCAAGCGTCTCGGTGAAATCAGATATATTTCAGATCAAAAGATAGTTGATGTTTACAGAAAATCTCTGGCACGATATACTGAAGAATCATTGCTCACCAGTATAATTTTTTATGCGTCGATGTTCTCTTTCTTTTCCGGAATTTTTTTAATTAGATATAAATTCGAACTCATATTGACAATGCCTTTTTTGGCTTTGCTGATAGCCGAATATATAAGAATAGGTTTTCTACCTAACAGCCCGGTTCAATATCCTGAGAAATTATATAAACAACCAAAATTAGTTATAATTTGCTTCATCTTTTTGATTTCTTTTATTGTTTTATTATTCGTTCAAATTCCCTGGCTCGAATCTTTGTTTGACCCTCTGACTGAAAAACTCAGGTAAGATAAATTCTTGTTATGAAAATTTTAATCAACGCTCTCTCCGGTAACGGTGATGCTTTAATGTTTTCGCCTGCTCTCCGACTTTTAAAAGAAAAAATTCCTGATTGTAAGATAGATATGCTTGTAATGTTTAAATCAGTAAAAGAAATGTATGATCAAAACCCTTTTCTGAATGAGATACACTTTATCAATTTTCTCAAACAATCCAAGCTAAAATCATTATCCGATGTTCGCGTACTGAAAAATAATAATTATGATTATTCTATTAACGTCTATCCTGCTAACCGTCTTGAATATAATTTAGTCAATGCCTTTCTTGGAGCAAAGAAAAAAGTTGCTCATCATTACAATCATTCTGGTTTATCTCGTGCAGAATTTTTCAACGACATTTTGATCGATGAAGTGAAAGACAGGCATAATGTTTTGCAAAATCTCGATCTCATAAAGCGAATCGTTGCTGTTAAGGATGAAGATGCGGGGCAGATGGAAATCCATATTAGTGAAGAAGTTAAATTGACTGCTAAGGATTGGATAACAGAAAATGGTTTGAAAGATAAACTACTCGTTGGTTTTCATCCCGGTTCTTCTATTTTAAAAAACCATATTCACAAAAGATGGGATAAAGTTAAATATGCTGAGCTTGGAAATAGATTAATTAAAGAATATGATGCCAGAATATTATTATTTGGAAATGAATTCGAATTGAATGAAGAGATAAGATGTTTGATGAATAACGAAGCAATAATTTCATCGACACACAATTATATGAACTCAATTGCGAGGATGGTGCATTGTAAATTATTTGTTTCAAATGACACAGCTTTCATGCATTCTGCCGCTGCGTTGAAAATACCAACAGTTGCTATATTTGCTTACACTAATTGTAAAGAGCTTTATCCCTGGAAAGTAAATCATGAAATTGTAAGGAAGGATCTAAGTTGCAGCCCATGCTTTTACAATTCACCCAAACCAGTAGACTGCATCTGGAAAGGAGAAGATGAATATAAATGTATAAAAACAATTTCTGTTGATGAAGTTTTCAACTCATGCAAAAAATTATTACAAAACTAATCTGGTGTCCTGAGCGAAGTCGCAGGGCGCTAACTGCTAACTGCTAACTGCTAACTGCTAACTGCTAACTGCTAACTGCTAACTGCTAACTGCTAACTGCTAACTGCTAACTGCTAACTGCCTAACTGCTAACTAATTAAGAAAGTCCCACACAATGGTAAACCTTGAAACAACATTTCCCAAACCTCCGCGGTTATTGTAAGGATAAAGATTAGTATCATAGTATAAGTTGTCAAAAAGATTTGCAAGAGTTAAGTTAATATTCGCATGTCCTATCCTTGCTCCAATATAAAAATCAGCATAATACCGGTTTTTGTAATTTCCATAGTGAATACCTAAATCGTTATAATTAAATCTTTTATCAAATCCGACATCCCATTTCGTGTAAAGATATTTAAAGGTGAAACCGACATGTAAATTTAACTTACCTCTGAAAAAATAATTGTGGTAGGAATAATCTCCTTTATAATAAATTAATGGAAAATATTCTTTATCGATGTAATTTAGCTGATTCAATAAACTAAAAAATTCCGAATCAAAGTTTAACGAAGTGTTTACACCTCTTGATGTAGTCTTGTTATAACCATTAGCTTCCTGAATAAAAAAGTAAGATCTTAAAATAGAATTTTTATACGAAATGTTGATTCCGGCTTCGTAATAATTCACTGAAGTATCGTTGTAGAAATTAGATTCATAAAGCCCGGTAAAATCAGTTATGTATATTGAATTTACGAGATTACTTCCGGCGAAAAGCTTTATGCCAAGATCTTTATTCCTGACCAGATCATAATTACCTTCAATTCCTAAACTCATGAATCCATTATTTTTTATATTGTCATATTTGATCATCGGTGATAAACTAAATCTCCCGTATTTAAGATCTCCTTTGACATATACAGAGTAATATCTGTTTGAATATTTTCCAATTTCATGAAACTTTTCAGTTGAATCATTTACTTCATCATAATAAAAATTTCCTCCAATAGACAGGGCTGTAGAAAAGTTTTTGGATTTTATCAAATATAAATTCTGTAAAACACTTAAGCCGTATCTTTTTGAATTTAATCTATCGTCAACTATTGTATCCTTATTTACTAAATTACGCTGCTCACCGTGAAAATCTCTCAGGAAATGTATGTAAAATAACTTTACCTTCGTAAGTGCCATGGGATTTTTGAAAAGTTTGAAGGTCATTCCTGCATCGAAGTGATAATTATTAATTTCCTCTTTGTCTATCACCGACCAAACACGCGCAGTTTGACTTAATACAGAATCATCGTTGCTATTGCCCGTTAAACCGTCATTCAAACCTCTCTTTATATTACTAAATCTGAAATTTAATTCAACATTAATCTTACTAGAAGGGAAGTAACTGATTCTCGTTCGGCCTCTCCATATATCCGATTCTGAATTTTGATAATATGCATCTATGGAATGTTTTGTCAAACCGATCATCCAATTGAACTTCTTTGAAAATGGCAGTGTGAAAAATAAATCTGCATACAAACTATTTGTCCTGTCCTGTGAGTATCTCAATTGAGAAAACGGCTGAGGCCTAAGAAAATTCTTTGTCAAAATATTAATTGACTTTCCGTTTGAATTTACACCATAAAGAAATGAAGATACATTAGACACCTCTTCGATTCTATCGATTTCATTTATAGAAATATTCTGAATATCAAAACCTCCGAATATGACATCATTGATCTGAACTCCGTCAAGGAAAATTCCTATATTTTTATCCGGGTAGCCGTTAAAGTTTATGGAATTTCTTCCGTTAAGATTGAAAGTGTTTATGAAATATCCCGCGCGTGCATCCACAATTTCAGACAAACTCCTCTTATCATTCCAAATATAAAGTGAATCATAGCTGAACACTTCTGAAGTGTTTGAAAGTCTTACCGCATCCTTTATCTTGTTTGTGTCGAAAGGGGTTTTGTAAAGCGAGTCAACGTATTTTATTTGTGAAAACAAAAACTGTGAGGTAAACAGATAAATGAGGGATAGGAGAATTTTCATGACATGGATTAAGATATTATTCCTTTTGCTTCAGATTCTCCGGGTCTTTGCTGTGTTTTACCATCTTGGCATCGATAAGAAATATCACGTCTTCGGCAATATTTGTAGCGTGATCAGAGAGTCGTTCTATATTTCGTACCATTGTCAAAATATGAGAGCAGGGGACTATCAGTTCACTGTGCTCCTTCATCTCTTGAGTCAATGAGTGAAATATAATTTCGTCCAGCTTATCAACTTCAATGTCCATGACTATAACTGCTTTCGCAAGCTCCGCATCTCCGTTAACAAAACAATCTATGCTCATCTTAACGATCCTTTGAACTATTTTTGCCATTTCCTCCACACGCATTTTTTTCAAAAGATCACCGTGATTGATCAGTGATTCTGTTCTTTCGGAAATATTAACAGCGATATCACCCATTCTTTCAAGATCATTGTTTATCATCAAAGCCGACATTATCAATCTCAGATCAAATGCAACCGGTTGAGTCAGTGCAAAAATCCGCTGACAGTGCTTATCGATTTTTAAATCAAACTTGTCAACTTCATCATCGCGGCTCACGACTTTCCTGGCAAGCTCGATGTTGCCTTCAAATAAAGCCCTGAATGCAAGTTCGATCTGCTCCTCAACAAGGCTTCCCATTTTAATTATTTTTGTCTTAAGCTGTTCAAGCTCTTCTTCTAAGTAATGATACATTTTTCTTTAATCGTAATTTATTGTAATATATTAAAACTATTTTTAAAAAGTTACCACAGATTACACAGATTACATGACTATAAATTTAATATAAAAAAATCTAAAATCTAAAATCCAAAATCTAAAATTGATCTATCCGAATCTTCCTGAAATATAATTTTGTGTCTTCTCATGTTCTGGCTTTGTGAACATGAGGCTTGTGGTCGAATACTCTATAATTTCCCCCAAAAGGAAAAATGCACATTTATCACTGACTCTCGCAGCCTGCTGCATGTTATGAGTTACAATAACTATTGTAAGATTTTTTTTCAGTTCAAACATCAGTTCTTCGATCTTTGCTGTTGATATAGGATCGAGCGCGCTGGCAGGTTCATCCATTAGTAAAATTTCCGGTTCGACAGCCAAGGCTCTGGCTATGCAGACTCTCTGCTGTTGTCCACCGGATAAGCCGATCGCCGAATCATTCATTCTGTCCTTTACCTCATCCCAAATCGCGGCACGTTTGCAGCTGATCTCAACAATTTCTTCAAGCTGTTTTTTTTTATTTATACCGTTTATCCTGGGACCATATGCAACATTCTCGAAAACGGATTTCGGAAAAGGATTCGATTTCTGGAAAATCATGCCGACCCTTTTTCTTAGAGAAACAACATCTACGTTTCTGTCATAAATATTTATTCCATCGATTTTAACATCACCTTCAATTTTAACATCATCAATTGTATCGTTAAGCCGGTTCAGGGTTCGAAGGAATGTTGATTTTCCGCATCCCGACGGACCAATAAGCGAAGTGACTTTGTTTTCCTCTATGTTAATTGAAATATTTTTTAAGGCATGATTGTCTCCATAATATAAATTCAGGTTTTCAGTATGTATTTTTTCAAACTTCATTTGTATACAAATATTCTTTTTAAAGTGGTGAATAGTGAATAGTGAATAGTGAATAGTGAATAGTGAATGTCATCCGCTGTTAACTTAACTATTAACTATCAACTATGAGCCATCAATTATCAACTATCAATTATCAACTATCAATTATCAACTATCAATTATCAACTATCAATTATCAACTATCAACTATCAATTATCAATTGTCAATTATCAACTATCAATTATCAATTGTCAATTATCAACTATCAACTATCAATTATCAATTATCAACTATCAATTATCAATTGTCAACTGTTTTTCCATCATGAAGTTTAATAATCGTATCACATTTTTTTGAAAATTCCTCATTGTGGGTTACGATAATAAAAGTTTGATTATATTTCCTTCGTAATTTGAAAATGAGTTCAATGACAAAATCGGCGTTTTCCGAATCGAGATTTCCTGTCGGCTCATCTGCAAGAATGAGCTTGGGAGAATTTATCAGAGCGCGTGCAATAGCTACTCTTTGCGCTTCGCCACCTGACAATTCGGAGGGTTTATGATTTATTCTGTCTTGCAAACCTACTTCCGTAAGTAGTGATTCGGCTTTTTCCCTGTCCGGATCTCCCGCGATCATAGATGCTATCATCACATTCTCTATGGCAGTGAATTCAGGAAGCAGGTGATGAAATTGAAATATGAACCCAATCATCTTGCTTCTGAATTCGGCAATTTGCTTTTCCTTTTGATCGAAAATATTCTTCCCATCAAAAAAAACTTTCCCGGAATCAGGCCTATCTAAAGTTCCAAGTATATGAAGCAGTGTACTTTTGCCCGCGCCGGACTTACCTATAACAGCAGCTATCTCTTCTTTATAAATTTTTAAGTTGATACCTTTTAAAACTTCCAACTTGTTTTTACTTGTAACCTTATATGACTTTTTTAAACCCGTGACCTCAATCAATATTTCTTTATCTGACATTAAAATATTTTTAACAATTGCTATTCTATAAATAAAAAGCTTAAATAAAACTGAAATCAATAACTGTTCACTGTTGAACACACTAACTACCAACTACTAACTACCAACTACTAACTACTAACTACTAATTGTTAACTGATAACTGATAACTGCTACTCCCATCTTATGGCATTCACCGGATCTAATTTCGCCGCCCTTCTGGACGGATAGAGTGATGCAAGAAAGCAAAGAGCCAATGCTGCAATCGGAACAAAAATAAAATCATATAACCTAAGTTCAACAGGGAGCGAAGTAATCTTATAAATCGTGGCGTCAAGTTTATAAAATTCAAAATATTTTTGAGCAAGGATAATTCCAAGTCCCAGTAATGTTCCCACAACCATTCCTATTACTCCCACAGAAATTCCTTCAAACATGAAAATGTTAGTGATCATCTTATCCGTTGCGCCCATCGCCTTCAATACCCCTATATCCCTTTTCTTTTCAATCACCGTCATTGTCAGGGAACCTAAAATATTAAATGACGCAACAGCAATTATTAGACTCAAAATCACAAATGCCACCCATCTCTCGACTTTTAGTATTGAGTAAAAATCTTTATGCAGGTCATACCATGTCATGACATTAAAATCACTTCCTAATGTTTTTATCAACTTTTCCTTTTCGCTTTCCGAATCGATAATATTTTCAAGACGCATTTCAATGCCATTAACCAAGTTACCTAATTGAAACAGGTCTTGAGAATTTGCAATTGAAATATAAGCATAATTTCCGTCGTAGTCTTTATTATCTGAATCATACACTCCAGTGATAATGAATTTCTTAGTTTTGGGATCTACAAATTGTGTAAGAGAATTTTCCAGTCCCGCTGGACTAAGGAGGGTGATCGTGTCTCCCGGTCGAGATTTTAATTTGCCCATAAGAGAAAGTCCAAGAACGATTCCTCCATACTCGCCATTATCGGAAAGATCAAACTTTCCGAATCTCATTACATCTTTAATACCGGATACTTTATTAATTTCATTCTCATTAACTCCTTTTATAAAGACAACTTCATTGCTTGCACTATTTGCCAGCATTCCTTTATTAAGTGTATAAGGTGTGGAGGATTTTATTCCGGCATTTTTGATTTTTTCCTGCAGTGAATTATAATCAGCAAGCTTATTGCCGCCCTCTGCTTCTACTCTGATATGAGGATCAAAGCTAACCAGTATCGCTGTAACCTTACTACTGAAACCATTGAATACAGACAGTACGATTATTAAAGCAGCAACACCAATTGTAACACCCACAATGGAAATAAGAGAAATAATTGTAATAAAGTTAAACTTTTTCTTTGAAAACAAATATCTCTTCGCTATGAAAAATTCTATGCTCAATCTCGTTAATAGTTAATAGTTAATCGTTAATAGCTATTCATCAAATTCCTTACACTCCATCCACTCGATACACTCCCCACGTTCAATAGACACTACGAACTCGAACTCACTCATCAAAAACTATCACTGACTCCTGGTACTGTCTCACTTTATTCTTATCGATCTTATCCATCAGTAATTTCTTCAGCTCTTCTGTTTTGCCGGGAATGTTTTTATCGTCCATTAATTTTTTAATTTCATACATTACATGAAGCACCCTGTTATATATCCTGTGCCTTGAAATTCCTGCAGGTAAACGGTGATTATTATTTGCAATGCTGACAATATGATGTTTCTTAAAACCTGGGAAATTTATTAAAACACCTTTTCTTCTCGTATATTTTCTCAGATCTGAAAATTTAATATCGCACTCAGACCTGTCGAAAATATAATTCTTGAAATAAATTTTTGTTATCTCTTCCAGCTGCTTTAGCATTGATCCTAAATCCGCCGAAAGTCTGACCAGAATATTCTCATCTCTATTTATATCGGCTGCAAGCAGGTAATGAAAATTTTCTTCTAAGATGCTCAAGCCCTGCCGGTAAGTAACTTTATCGTACTGCACTCCATTTTTATCACAATAAAATTGCAGTTTTTCCAGATCGAAATCATAAACAAGATGATTCCATTTCTCAAGCTTTAAATTTTTATCTTTGTAATCCAGAACCTGTGCTAATATCATTTTGCATCCGATCTCCTGAAGTGAACCATACCTGTTCGCTCCGTCAAGCAAAATAATATCATTATTATTTTTCCCAACAATAACGGGATTCATAAGATACTTTGCCTTTGAAAGTCTGTTGTAAATGTTTCTTAAACGGCTATTCTCGGTGGCTTCGTGAAGTTTGATATCGGAAAGTCTTAAAAGCTCTAAGTCAAAATACTTATCCGTGTAATTTATCAATAGGTTCTAATTAGTTGATAGTTGATAGTTGAAAATTTTTTGAATGAAAATTTTAACACCTCCTTCCATGCACTCCATATATTTCACGCACTATTTTTTCACAAACTCAATCAGTCCCTGTTTATTCAATGTTATTTCAATCGTATCTCCAGGCAAAAAATCCGCTTTCAATATTTTCTCTGATAGCACGTTGGTTATGTGCTTTTGTATTGTTCTTTTTAGGGGCCTTGCACCAAACGCAATATCAAATCCAAGTTTACCTAGCCAGTCTTTAACTTCGTCATCTATATCAAGTTTCATGTTATTTCTTCCTAATTTACTGACAAGAAATTGCAGCTGCAAATCGACAATTTTTCTTATCTCATTAGATGTCAGTGGTTTAAACAGTATTATTTCATCTACTCTGTTCAAAAACTCAGGTCTTATGGTTGCCTTCAAAAGATCCATAAGGCTCACCTTGAGTTCATTCATAACTTCATCACGATTCTTTTCGTTAATTGAATGAAGCTTTTCCTGAATGAGATGGGAGCCGAGGTTAGAAGTCATGATGATAATTGTATTTTTGAAGTTCACAGTTCTTCCCTGTGAGTCAGTTAGCCTCCCTTCATCAAGAACCTGTAACAGAATATTAAACACGTCGGGGTGTGCCTTCTCAATTTCATCCAGCAGCACAACGCAGTAAGGCCTTCTTCTCACGGCTTCAGTAAGCTGTCCTCCCTCTTCGTATCCGACATATCCCGGAGGCGCACCGATCAATCTCGAAACCGAAAACTTTTCCATGTATTCGCTCATATCAATTCTCACCATCGCCTTTTCATCGTCAAAGAGAAATTCGGCAAGAGCCCTTGCAAGTTCTGTCTTTCCGACACCTGTCGTTCCTAAAAAAATAAAAGAACCTATTGGCCTGTTCTCGTCCTGCAGTCCGGCTCTTGATCTTCTTATCGCATTCGAAACAGCAATTACAGCATCTTCCTGTCCGATTACACGCTTCATTAGGTTGTCTTCCATGTGAACGAGCTTCTCTCTTTCGCCTTCGAGCATTTTCGTTACAGGAATTCCTGTCCACTTGGAAATAATTTCAGCAATGTCCTCGGCATCAACTTCTTCCTTGAGCATTTTAACATCTTTCTGAACATTTGCAAGATCTTCTGTTTTTGCGTCAATAGTTTTTTGTGCTTCAAGAAGTTTACTGTATCTTATTTCGGCTACCTTTGCAAGATTTCCCTCTCTTTCATATCTTTCGGCCTCGGTTTTTAAATTCTCCATTTCTTCTTTCAGCGAACGAATAGACTTGATCAAGTCTTTTTCCAAAGTCCAATGTGCAACAAGCGAATTTCTCTTTTCCGAAAGTTCGGCGAGCTCCTTTTCGATCTCTTCTAATCTGATTTTAGTAGGATTTACCTTAGATTTATCACTTGCCATACATTTTTTCTGTTCATGAAATTAATAATTTTATCTCGCACAAACTATGATATAAATACAAAAAGGTGGGGGTTAGTGTCATTTCAGCATTAAAACCTACGGCTTTACAAGGCTTCTACACTATTTCAAAAATTTTATCCAAAATTTTCAATTTCATTTGACTGTTTTATCAAAACCATACTTTATTTTGCTGGTTGAGTTTTTCTTAAATTGATTAATTCATTTTTTTTTAAAACTAATTTAGCTATTCGAAAAACCTAAACAATGACGGAAGGATTTTCTTTCTGAATGCTTCAATGTTTATTGTCGCTACTTCATTTTCTATCATCATGTTATGAATTGCTCTATGGCAATTTGGACATAAAGAAGTTACACATTTTGAAGTAGTTATACTTTCTTTCCTATACTTCAAGGGTTCAATAAGATGAAGTTCAAGAAAAGAATGATCGTCGTTCAATCCAAAAATATTTTTAATCCTTATCCCACATGCTGAACAGTTTAAGATATGCCGGTTCAGGATTCTATATTTAATCCTGAAATCACTATTCCTTTCTCGCTTTAGATGTTTTTCCAAAGATTTTTTTTGTTCACCTTCATAACATTCAAGTTCTGGATCATTTGGTGATACTTTAATTTTACTTCTTTTTAAATGTCCGGCTTCATAATCATTAATCATCTCATCTAATCCCGTTATTTTCTCAGATGACACTTTACTTATTCCTACCTTGCTTTGATGGTGGTCATAATTTGTTAACTCGCTTATTAATTCAAATTTTCTAACCTGAGACAAATTTGAACTCGGATCATATTGTACATTTGATTTTAATTTAACTAAACAGAAACTATTCCAACCTTTAGTTGGAAAAATACAATACTTTAAATTAAGGTCAAAAAATGAATTCCACCTGGTTATTATTCCCTTTAATGCATGTTCACTTATTTTAGGATTTGCTCTTAGAGCTACTTTCTTTATATAATCTAATCTTTTATTTTCCGATAAATTAAATAATTCTTTATTTAATTTATAACCAATCCTAATCTCATCATTTTCAAGAAATTTATCAAACATATTAAACCCTTTACCGGGAAAAACGAACAATACTTGCATACTTTATTTTATTATCAATGCTTTTAAATAATTTCATTAGAAATTAGAAGGTAGCTTGCGGCATTTTCTATTCATACTATTTTCATCATATTCAATTTTCAAAAATTTTAGAAAAGCAAACAACATTTAACCACAATGGGATTTAAATTTAATATTTACCGCACTAACACAAAATCGATTTTTTTATTTTCCTTATTTACTCTGACCACTTTAATCCTGACCTTTTGCCCTGCTCTGAATGTTTTACCTCTTCTTCTTCCTCTTGCAATATGCTTCTTCTCATCATACTCGTAATAGTCATCTTCAATATCTTTAAACCTCACCATTCCTTCAACAAGTATTTCTAATATTTCTATAAACATCCCGTATTGAACGATACCGGAAATTATTCCATCGTATTCATCCCCTATGTGTTTGCTGATATATTCGCCCTGCATAAGCTTTATCGACTCACGCTCTGCTTGCTCGGCATTCTGTTCCATTATTGAACTTTGTTTGCAAATGTCAGTAAGAATTGTTTTATAATATTCTGCCCGGCTTACTATGTTTTTTTCATTGTAAATAAAATCAAATAATATTCTGTGAACCTCAAGATCGGGGTAACGGCGGATAGGGGATGTAAAATGTGTATAATCTTTGAAGCCCAAACCGTAATGTCCGATGTTTTTTGTTGTGTAAATTGCTTTTGCCATAGTTCTGATGAGAAGATCATTGATGAGAAATTCTTCCGGTTTACCTTCTAATTCCTTCAAGAGCTTTCGTAAAGAATTTTTGTCATCGATATTAATACTGTAACCGAATTGTTTCACAAACTCCGCGAGATCTTTCATCTTGTCTTTATTGGGGATATCATGAACCCTGTAGATAAACGGCAATTGAATTTTCAAACTCTTTGAAAGATTTCTTACAAATAAGGTTGCACACTTATTTGCAAGAAGCATGAACTCTTCTATAAGCCTCATTGAATCCAGTCTTTGTTTTACGATTATGTCTTCAACTTCGCCTCTTTTATTGAAGGTAAATTTTACCTCATTCGAATCAAAGTCTAGGCTTTCATCCTTAAGTCTTTGCATTGTGAATGATTTACTGATCTTATACATCAGTAACAGTTCTTCGGCAAAGTCTCCCGTTTTTGTTTCAATTATATTCTGCGCTTCCTCATAAGTAAATCTTCTCTTGCTCTTTATTACTGACTTCTTCAGCTCAAAGCCCTTGACAGCAAAGCGTTTGCTGAGAGTAATGAAAATTGAAAATGTTAGTCTATCCTCATCCTGCTTGAGAGAGCATATATCGTTAGAAAGTTTTTCGGGAAGCATCGGGATAACATTTTTTACAAGATAGACACTGGTAGCCCTTTTCAAAGCTTCTTTGTCTAACAGCGAATTTTCTTTAACGTAATGAGAAACATCTGCAATATGAACGCCCAGCAAATATGTGCCGTCCTCTTTCTTTTCGATTGAGACAGCATCATCAAAATCCTTTGCATCTACAGGGTCGATCGTGAAAATCACTTTGTCCCTGAGATCAATTCTGTCCTTCAGGTCATAACTAATCTTTAAACCAGCTGCTTCTTTTTCTACCTCTTTTGGAAATTCTTTTACAAGATTATACTTCCTCATTATTGACTTTTCTTCAGCTCCTCTTTCACCTGCGCTTCCTAATACTTCTATTACTTTCCCAAGCAAATCTGAAAATTCATCTTTCATGTCCTGTGGATTTAAAATCTCTATATGAACCTTATCTCCGTCTTTTGCATTCTTAAAATTTTCTACGGCTATTATAATCTCCTTTTTTATGTCTCTCGAATCAGGACTGACGATTCCGTATGACTGATGATTTTCAAACCTTCCGCTTACAAATTTTTTCCCGGCATTTAAAACCCGTAAGACTTCCGCAAAAGTACCTTCCTTCGAGTTAATAATTTTAAACTCCACCTTATCGCCAACAGAAAGATTCAGCGATTTGCTGTCCTTGAGCTTGTATGTATAACCTGTATGTTTCGGATCTTCGGCTCTTACTATGACTCTTCCGTCCTTACCGAAATCTATTTCTCCTTTATTAATATTTCCTGTATCCTTTTCTTTTTTTAAATTTAAATTGTAATATTTGCCTTCTTTAATAATTGTTTTCTCTTCAACCAATTCCGACAAATTTCTCTTAAGAATGTATCTTTGAGAAGGTTTAAGGTTAAGTTTTTTTAGAATCGAATTAACTTTGAATGAAGTGCCGGGATTTTTGCCGAAGAGTGATAATATTTCCTTGTGAAGTTTGATTTCGTTAAAATTTTATTCTGTAATAAATTAAAGCTCCCTGTCTCGTGCCGCTTGTATTGGAAACATCGTTTTGCTCATCGAAAGGGTCATAAACTTTTTCTAATCTCAATATAAGGTTATTTGAAAGCGATTGTAATTTAAAAATTTTATTCAAAGGATAATCTATTACAATGTCGGTGTTTGTAAGTCCCCGGAATATTTGCCCGCCAAACCTTACAATCGCGTCCCCGATTGCTGCAGTAAATCTTATGTCAGTGTTGTTTGCGACACTTCCTGACTTTGAATCAACATAATTAACGTTTGTATTTATTATCCATGGAGCAATCGCTTCAATTTGGGATGACAGTATGTTAGACAGAAAGGATGCGCCGATATTTGCGCCAAAACTTGTACTTTCTTGAAAGCTAAGCTGATCCTGAAACTTTCCAAATAAGAGAAATGATATCGCATCGCTCGTCGCGTCGCTTCCGGACTCCCTGATTCCTCCTCTGTCCACGGTAATTGTAAGCAATGGATTCTTGGCGCTACCGGTGACGTCCAGATCTATTAGGACTTCTTCAAGATTTTGTGAACCTGTTGCGCCGCTGCTGATTGTTGCAAGTCCCTTATATTGCGCGTCAATATAAAGATCCGGATTTGATATCGGCCCGTTAAAAATTGCTTTCCCCGATGCAGCAAAGTTTCTAAAGAATTTATAATAACAATTATCTCCTAAGTTAACAACTCCTCGGCCGGCAATTTCGTAATCATCCCTGTTATCAATATGCAGATCTGTTCTGATCTCTCCGAAAAATTCCTGCTGTGTTCTTTCATTTACAATAAATTTCAAAAAAACATTATCCTGTGTTGTGATATACAGGTCATAAAAAAATTTTCCTGATTCTTCTCTTGCCTTTTTCTTAAGCTGTGAATTACTGTTAATATATAAAATTCTTTCAAACGGGTTCAGATTAAGATTGGATAAAACGACTACGCTGTCGGTGCTCTCCATCAAAACTTTTCCATCGGGTTCTTTCTCTGTCTTTAATGAATCTATAATCACCCCGTAATTGAAATCATCCGAATATATATTATAAGCTTCTTGTATGAAAGGGTTGAATACTACATTTCCTTTTATTAAAATTAAATTTCCTGTCAGATCAAACCTGTTGGAATTTCCTTTTAAATTAAGTTGAGGGGAACCACTGCCAACATAAAGGTCTCCCGATATTCCGAGTTCAGTCTGACCGTTGTCTTGATCGAATGCTTTTACATCTCCTGCCATTGCTAGCTCAATGTTATTAATAATAAGGTTTGTAAAATCGATAAAACCGGTAGTTGTAATGAACTTGCTTGGTTCCTCTGCAACAAAAACTCGGGAATTATTGATCAAGAGCTTTTCATCTCTTGTAGAGAGCTGAGCATTAAAATTATAATTCATTTTATTAAGGGTAACAAAAAATTTTCCTTTACTGATATCCATGTCCCCCATAAGCAGTGGTTTCTCCGGAGTTCCGATCAGGTTTATTTTCCCGTCTAGAATACCTTCGAGATTCGTAGTGTAAGGAAGCAGTTGCTGTAAAACTTTCAGCTGAAAATTCTTGGCAACCGCATTTATATTTACCTGTTTATCGGCGATCTTGGCAACTCTGACAGCGCTGTCATTATTTTCTTCGACAAGCGGATTCAGAAAAGGAATATTACCCGTGAGCTTGAAACTACCTGTATTATTAATATTGAAGAAAGCAATATCAGGAACAAGATTATCGTCTTTGTAATTTATTAAAGCATCTAATCTTCCAATTCTTGTTCCTCCCAGCCGCAAAACATCCGAGTTTGCTTCAAGATGGAAGTCGGGATTTTCAAGCGTCCCCGTATATGTTAACTCCATTCTTCTGAGGTTTCCTGAAATTATGTTTGCAGTATCAATATCTTCATCCAAAAGTCTCTGGTAAGTTGAGATCCTTATATTGTCGGCAAGTACTTTTATTCTGCTGCTGTCAGTGAGTGAATATTTTCCGCTAACAGATAACTTCTGATTTAGATTGTTCAAGGCAAACTGTCTGAACTCTATCCATTCGCTGCTATCGACGGTGTTGTATTTTACGAGCAGGCTTTTATTATTCGTTACCAAAAAATCCTGATATCTTATTGCTAACGAATCGAACCTTACCAAAAGCGAATCTTCAAGATTACCTTCAGTGAACAGTTTTATTGTCGAGTCTCTGCTGGTTGAAATTAAAAAGTGATTTTTGTTATCAAAGAAGTTTAGCTTAATTTTTGTAGTATCAAGAAGCATTTTGCTTAATATCAGTTTATTTGTAGTTATATCCGCATTAGCTTCAAACTTTGTCAACCTTGCACCCATAATATCGTTCTTAACATTAATATTTATCAACATAGAATCCTTAGTCATAAATAATGAATCACCATAACTGAAGTTGTTAACAATTCCCTTTGCAGTAAATAAGAATACTCCGCAACTGTCGCTGATACTTCCGTCAAAACTTCCCTTAAACCGCATGGTATCGTTTCCCGTAAAGGAATACAGCGGTGCGAGATCTTTCACATTTATTGTATAAGTTAAATTGAGATCTTTGCAAATTGCAGTAAATGTATTACCGGTATTGCTGATTCCGGAAATAGAATCATTGAAATTGTTTGATGCAAATTCAGAAGTGATTTTTTCAACATTGGCACTGATGATGCTTGCAAGCGTATTGAAATCAAATGAACCCTCAGCATTAAAATCAACAAAGTCGGATTTCATAGAAATCTTTTTTATATTGCCGTTCTGATCGATCTCAACATCTAATGGGGTAGCCGGAATACTAAAATCAGCATAAGAAGAAGAGTTCATTTTAATTTTATAACTTCCAGCCATATTATCCGGATCGAATCCTCTTCCTTTTACATCAAAATCAAAACTTAAATTACTTCTCTGTGAATTATTTTTTGTAAATGCAGCAATATTTAGATTTGAAGCAGTACCTTTGAGATCGTAAGAAATATTTTCTAAATTTGAAACATTTATTTTACCAGCGGCTCTGGTTTTTACTGCATCTGAATTATAATTAATATTAAGAGTGATATTGCCCCTGTTAAAATTGAGTTGTCCGTCAGACTTTGAAATATTCTGTTGAAAGAAC